>ERZ791902.73-NODE-73-length-86598-cov-120.395433_pt1 | contig 86598 bp, 79 predicted proteins | sample MGYA00510149_ERZ791902 | MGnify/ENA primary metagenome ERZ791902 (study PRJEB30046, sample SAMN00792060) | human gut metagenome | study: EMG produced TPA metagenomics assembly of the A metagenome-wide association study of gut microbiota in type 2...
AGGAAGCTCTCAAAACCGTCAAACACGCTCTCGAAGGCATGCAGCTTACCTCCCTCTTGGAAGTTAGGCTTTATCTTATTGAGATAATTTCTTAATGCACTCATTATTTTAATAATTAACAGTACTAAAAACTAAGCATTCTCCTTGCGCAGGGTGTTCAAGCCCTCACGTACTATCTTCTGCAATTCGAGCTTAGAGCTATCCACGAACTCAGCTACCGCAAAGTCCTCAGGACTAACCTCATAGATACCGAGCTGCTCCTGCTTGTCGATATCGCCTGCGATGATTGCCTTGATGAGATACTCACCGAAGATGTCCATAGGGAGAACCTGGTCGTACTCGCCGCTCATGATCATATGGCGCTCGCCACCCTTGATGCGGGCATCGAGATTGTACTCCTTCTTCTTGCCGAAGAGCCAGGAGAGATAAGAACGCGATGTAGAGAACTGATCGGTGCGTGGAAGAATCCAACCAAGCATCTCGTCGCAGTCGTCACCCTCTGGGATGGCTGTGATCTCTGATGTGTGTCCGCCTACGTAATCTGACACAGTAGTCTTCACACCTGTCAATGGATTACCATTGATAAGACGTACATGCTCTGTAGCCTTCAACTGATTGCCAACAAAAGCACTCAGCGGTGTACCTACCAATACATCAGCATAACCAGGCTTCTTCATCTCACTACCTGCAACAGCAACCACCTTGTGAAGGTTAACCTTGCCAGTAAGGAACAAACGACCAAAGAAAATAACTGATGCAGGATCAACGGTCCAAACCACCTCACCCTTATTAACAGGATCGATGTTGTTCACCTGAACACCCACATTACCTGCAGGACAAGGACCATCAAACACATTCACCTCTACATTCTTGGCGCCAGTCAAAGCAGCACTCTGCTGCTGAGCACCAATACCGAGATAAGTTTTCGCAATCTTGCTCAAGGCTGTCAAACCTGCCTGGAAAGCATCCTCGTTGCCAGCGAGTTCCACCTCAAAGTCGGAAGCCAAAGGCATGTCTCGAAGTGCAGACACGAAAATCGCCTTAGGCTCTGTACCAGGTGTGGTTGACACAGCATAAGGCAACTGGTTGATGTAACCGAACAGACCAGCCTCAAGCAATGCCTGCTTAACAGCTTCGCCATCCAATGCATCCACATTCTTAGCACCAAAATCCGTAGAGGTCTGCACAGCGTCGGCTTTCACCTTTACGCATAGCACCTTGCGGCGCTCACCTCGCTCAATGGCAGTGACTTCACCGCTCACTGGTGAGGCAAACTTCACCTCTGGGCAAGCCTTGTTCACAAACAAGGCATCTCCGGCGTTGACATGGTCACCTTCGCGTACAACAACCTTAGGAGTAACGCCCTCGAAAGCAGCAGGTACCAGCGCATATTCGCTAGCCTGAGCCACAGGAACAGTTACATCCTTGGAAGCCTTACCCGTAAGGTTTATGTCCAAGCCTTTACGTAACTTAATTACATTTGCCATAACTACATTTAAATTTATAAAAATACTTTATATTCTAATTCTAAACCGTTTTCTACATATTATTTCAGAAACTTCATTCTAAAGTTGCCGTTATTTTTCTTCTATAAATTAGTCAAAACATTCAAATATTGGTGCAAAAATAGTGAAAATTTGTGAGATATGGAAGAAAAATCTGCGAATTATTCGAATATTCGCTAAAAATAGAGTACTTTTGCACTAAAATTTAAAGATTATGCAATAAGCAAAAGAGAAATTGACACTTGCAGTTTACAAAAATGAGTCAGTAGCTCAACATTAATTAAGATTTATAAACTAGAAAATTTATCAGCTCTGAAACGCATTAAACATATTATCATAGGCATTGTCTGGACGCTTGCTGCGATCTATTTCATGCTCATCGTACTGTTGCAGTTGCCACCAGTACAAGCCTTCATTGGCTCTCAAGCAGCCAGTGCTTTAAAGGACAAGTTTGGAACAGAAGTAAATATAGGGAAGGTAAACCTGGGTTTTCTGAACCGCATTATCATCGATGACGTGATGATGAAAGATCAGCAGGGAGACAGCATGATCTACGCTTCGCGCATTTCTGCAAAAATAGATCTTCTGCCGCTGAAGGAAGGAAAGATTTCCATTTCTTCAGCACAACTGTTCGGATTGAATGCCAACCTCTACAAGCAGAATGCAAGAAGCAAGACCAACTTCCAGTTCCTGCTCGATTCACTGGCATCTAAAGATACTACCAAGCATACTCCTCTCGATTTACACATCGGAAGCATTATCATCCGTCATGGCGCAATTGCCTATAACCAGCGAGACGTAGCAGCCACAAATGGTATTTTTTCGCCTAAGCACATCGGCATCCGGGAATTGTCAACACACGTCATTCTCGACCATCTTACCGATACAGATATACATCTGGTTATCAAAAAATTATCTTTTTCGGATAAATCAGGACTTCAACTAAAGAATTTACGTTTCAAAGTAGATATTAACCAGCAGGAAGCCATCCTCAGAAACTTCCATCTGGCACTGCCCCACTCACAGGTAGAGTTGATGGATCTGCATGCCACCTATCGCATGCAGGAAGGCAAGATTGTGATGCCAAGCCTACAATTCAAAGGAGGCATCAAACCATCTCAGGTAACCCTTTCCGACATTGCCTGCCTTGTTCCTGCACTTAGGAACTTCGATGATGAATTAACACTTGAGTGCAATTTCTCTGGCACCAGCACATCGCTCAGATGTCCAAACCTCAACTTCAAAACACGTAGTGGAAGCATCTTTTTCAACGCAAACGGAAAAGTTGCCAACTTCGACTTTGCCTCAAAGAAAGAAAAGGACAAGACGACAACGAATGGCTCAAGCGCAAGAAGCAGGAACGACCTCCACTGGAATGTAAACATCAACACACTTAAGCTATCGGGCGATGGTATCAGACAAATAGCCAAGAACTTCGGCAAGAAAATCAACATTCCACAAGAAGTACTGCGCCTTGGTGATATATATTTTAAAGGTATCGTTTATGGTAAAGGACCAAGTATCGGTACACAAGGCAACCTGCGAACCGATGTGGGCAATGCCAGTCTAAAAGCAGAAAAGAAAGGTGAAAATCTCTTGGCGCACATAGACACCAAGGGTATTCTACTTGGGAAAATAATCAACAGCAAGCAGCTAGGTACCCTGGCTGCCACTCTCGACATACATGGCACCAAGAAGCACCTCTTTGCAAAAGGAAGCATTCCTAGACTGAACTTCAACAAGTACAACTATCGCAACATCAAAATTGATGGAAGCTACAACCAGGGACTCCTGGAAGGATTGGCAGCCATTGCCGACCCTAATATCGACCTGCAGGTAAGCGGACAATACCATATCAAGAAAAAGCAATATGCAGCTACAGCCAACATCAACCACCTTCTGCCTAGCATCTTAGGCATAAAGATGGCTGACCCTAGCTACACACTCGACAATATCAGTGTGAGTGCCAAGAACGAAGGCAGAGACAGCTACTTCGACCTGGAAGCTCCATTTGCAGATATCCACGTAAAGGGACAGTACGACTATGCAACTCTCTACCAGAGCTGCAAGAACTTAGTGGCCAGCAAACTGCCTACCCTACCTGGAATCGGCAAGATTTCGAATCAAGCCAGAAACAACTTTGCCATCAACCTGGAAGTTCGCTCTACCGAGATACTCAGAAGAATGCTCGGCATTCCTCTCGACATCAACAGTCCAATCTATGCTGATGGCATGATTTCCGATAAGGAAAAAGCAGCCAACCTCTATGCAAATATCCCAGGATTCGTATATAACGGAAAGGCATTCAGCAACGGCTTGGTTAATGTTCACACTCAGGGCGACACACTGAAACTGAAGGCTAGTATCCAGCAAGGAGCACAGGGCACAGTTGGTCCTATCGTCAACATCAAGGCGGCAGCAGCCAACAACACCCTCGCCACTCAGTTGCATTACGACAACCGTTCCAAGAAACTGCCAGTAGATGCTACTCTCCAATCGCTGGCTCAGTTCTATAAGAATCAGAAAGATGTATCAACAGCCCATATCAGCGTATTGCCATCACAGTTTAAACTTGGCGACAAACCTTGGGAAGTACATCCTTCAGAAATAACATACAGCAAGAATCATCTGGAGATAGATCATTTTGCCGTAAGTCACAACCAGCAGCACATCATCATCGACGGCCTCGCCACTCCAAACAAGGAAGACTCTATTGTGGCAGACCTGAAGGATGTAGACGTGGCGTATATTCTGAACCTGGTCAACTTCCATTCGGTAGACTTCACCGGAAGAGCTTCGGGCAAGGCTATCGTAAAAAGCATTTTCAACGATCCTGACGCACAAGCTCACCTGGACGTCAAGGAGTTCACCTTTGAGAATGGACCGTTGGGTATATTGCACGCCAATGTATGCTACAATAAGGAGCAGGAGCAGATTGACATCAACGCTGTGGCAGATGACGGTCCAGAACACCAAACCCTCATTGCCGGCTATGTATCTCCTAAGCGCAATTATATAGATCTTGGTATTGATGCAAGAGGAACCAGCATGAAGTTTATAGAGAACTTCTGCGGCAGCTTTATGGACAACGTAGAAGCTTGGGGCAACGGAAAGTTGAATGTCGTAGGCGATCTGAGCAACATCAACCTCGTTGGCGACATCGTGGCACATGGCAAGATGCACATGAAGCAGCTGAATACCGACTACACTTTCAACAGACTGCGTGCCCATGCCATTCCTGATGATATCCAGTTAAAAGGAGATACCATCTACGACCGCAACAACAACTTTGCCATCGTCAATGGCGGCATCCACCATAAACACCTCACCAAATTGAGTTACGACCTTGACCTGAAGGCTCGTAATTTTCTGGGATATGACACCCATGAGTTTGGAGACAACACCTTCTATGGCACGGTTTATGCAACAGGCGATGTAGGCATTCACGGCAAGAGCGGAGAAACCATTATAGACATCAATGCAGAACCAGAAAAAGGAAGTATCTTCGTATACAATGTAGCCAGCCCTGACGCCATCAGCGATAAGAGCTTTATACACTGGCATGAGATTGTACCGGAACTTGCCGACAGTATCAACAGGCAGATGACACTCAAGGATCAAGAAGATAATGACGACATCGACTTCTCATCGGATATGCGCATCAACTTCCTCATCAATACCAACCAGAACCTCACCCTGAAGCTCATTATGGACGAGCAGTCAGGTGACTATATCTCTCTGAACGGAAACGGTGTGATTAGAGCCAACTACTATAACAAAGGAGCATTCGACATGTTTGGCAACTATGTGGTAGATCATGGCATGTATAAACTCACAATCCAGAATCTTATCAAGAAGGAGTTTGAATTCATGCATGGCGGAACCATTGCCTTCGGTGGAAATCCATACAATGCGCCTCTCAATCTGCAGGCAAAATACACGGTAAACGGTGTACCACTGAGCGACCTCAGCATAGGAAAATCTTTCAGCAGCAACAACATCCGTGTAGACTGCCTGATGAATATCACAGGCACACCGGAATCTCCGAAAGTAGACTTCTCCATGGATTTGCCAACAGTAAACAGCGATGCTAAACAGATGATTTACTCTATCATCAATTCACAGGAAGAGATGAACCAGCAGGTACTCTACCTCTTAGGAATCGGCCGCTTCTATTCACAGACAAACAACAATCAGGCAAGCGAAGATGCTGCCCAACAGAGTCAGACATCATTAGCCATGCAGAGTCTTCTGAGCGGCACCATCTCACAACAGATAAACACTGTACTTTCCAATGTCGTAAAGAGTAACAACTGGAATTTCGGTGCAAATATTTCTACGGGTGACGAAGGCTTCAATAATGCCGAGTATGAGGGTATCCTGAGTGGCAAGCTGCTCAATAACCGCCTGTTGTTCAATGGTCAGTTTGGCTATCGCGACAATGCGAATGCCACACAGAGTTTCATCGGTGATTTTGACATGAGATACCTCATTTTCCCGAATGGTAATTTGGCTATCCGAATGTACAACCAGACAAACGACCGTTACTTTACCCGTAACAGTCTTAACACACAAGGCCTCGGTCTCATCATGAAGAAAGACTTCAACGGTTGGCGTGACTTCTTTGGAATCAACAGATTGAAGAAGAAGAAAAAGAAAAGCGAAAAGAAGTAACGATACAAAAAGAAAAAAGGCAAAAAGCGTAACTGGCACCGTCACAGTTACGCTTTTTGCTACCTAGATATTGCAATTCATTGCCATCTAGAACAAAAAATGATTAAAACGTCGGCAAACATTTGGCTATACCAATTATTTTTCTTACTTTTGCCTACGCATTGAGTTGAAAAATATTTAATTCAAGGAAGACTCGAGATTAACAGTGCTGAAAAGACCAGTCTGTATACAGATAAGTTTCCAAATAAAAGCAGCTATCTACTCGGGAATTCAGAAAAGAAAAATAAACAATTAAGTAATAACTAATATAAAATTTAGGAAAAATGAAGATTGAAAATTTTAACTTTGCCGGTCACAAGGCAATCGTACGCGTTGATTTCAACGTGCCATTGGATGAAAATGGTAATGTAACAGACGACACTCGTATCCGCGGTGCCCTTCCTACATTGAAGAAGGTACTTGCAGACGGCGGTGCGCTCATCATGATGAGCCACATGGGTAAGCCAAAGGGCAAGGTTAAACCAGAGCTTTCTCTCTCTCAGATTGTTAAGAACGTATCAGACGCTCTCGGCGTAGACGTTAAGTTCGCTAAGGACTGCGGTAACGCTGATGCTGAGGCAGCTGCCTTGAAGCCAGGTGAGGCTCTCTTGCTCGAGAACCTCCGCTTCTATCCAGAAGAGGAAGGCAAGCCAGTTGGCGTTGAGAAGGGTACTCCAGAATTCGATGCTGCTAAGGCTGAGATGAAGGAGCGTCAGAAGAAGTTCGCTGCTAAGTTGGCTTCTTACGCTGACGTATATGTAATGGACGCATTCGGCACTGCTCACCGCAAGCATGCTTCTACAGCTGTCATCGCTGATTCTTTCGACAAGGATCACAAGATGCTAGGCTTCTTGATGGAGAAGGAAGTTAAGGCTGTTGACGCAGTTCTCGGCAACATCAAGCGCCCATTCACAGCTATCATGGGTGGTTCTAAGGTTTCTACCAAGATTGGTATCATCGAGAACCTGTTGACTAAGGTTGACAACCTGATTCTCTGCGGTGGTATGACTTACACATTCTCTAAGGCTCTCGGCGGCAAGATCGGTATGTCTATCTGCGAGGATGACAAGCTCGACGTTGCTCTTGACGTAATCAAGAAGGCTAAGGAGAACGGCGTAAACCTCGTACTCGGTACAGACTCTATCTGCGGTGACGACTTCAAGAACGACTGCAATACACAGGTTTGCCCATCTAACAACATCCCTGACGGTTGGGAGGGTATGGACGCAGGTCCTGAGACTCGCAAGGCATTCGCTGCAGCTATCAAGGGCGCTAAGACAATCCTCTGGAATGGTCCTGCAGGTGTATTCGAGTTCGACAACTTCGCTGGTGGTTCTAAGGCTATCGCTGACGCAATCGCTGAGGCTACTAAGGAAGGTGCATTCTCACTCATCGGTGGTGGTGACTCTGTAGCTTGTATCAACAAGTTCGGTTTGGCTGATCAGGTATCTTACATCTCTACAGGTGGTGGTGCTCTCCTCGAGGCTATCGAGGGTAAGGTATTGCCAGGTGTAGCAGCTATTGAGAAGTAATCAATAGGTAACTATATACATAGTTCGGGGGCATCCCATTGCGGATGTCCTCGATTTTTCAGTTATCAGATATAGGTATCCTAACGAAGGTAGCCATATCCGGTACACACCTTAATAAGAAAAGATACCAAACAGACACAATCGATCTTTCAAAATTCCCTTTAATCATTATAAAATTAAAATTTTAAATCAAATTCATGGATTGGATTATTAATCTTTTCACCAATACGGAGTCAGTGGCACACATTGCCCTACTCTATGCAATAGTGATTGCCATTGGTGTCTATCTAGGCAAGATCAAGATTTTCGGCATCTCGTTGGGTGTAACCTTCGTGCTCTTTGCTGGTATCTTGGCTGGACATGTCGGCTTTACAGGTCCAAAAGAAATCCTCACCTTCATACAAGACTTTGGATTGATTCTCTTCGTCTTCATGATTGGTTTGCAGGTAGGTCCAGGTTTCTTCGAGAGTTTTAAGAAAGGTGGTGTAACCCTCAATATGTTGTCGGCTTCTGCCATCTTGCTCAACATCCTGGTGATGTTCGGATGTTATTACCTCTTTTTTGACACCAGCAATCCTAACAACCTGCCAATGATGGTAGGTACGCTCTATGGTGCCGTTACCAACACCCCTGGTCTTGGTGCCGCCAACGAGGCTTTGCTCAGCGTTTTCCCTAATGGCGCTCCTAGTATCGCCAACGGTTATGCCTGCGCTTACCCTCTCGGTGTAGTTGGTATCATCGGTGCAACCATCCTTATCAAGTACATCTGTAAGATTGATACAGATGAGGAGGAACAGCAGTTGAACGATGAGGACGCGGCTAACCCTCATGCCAAGGCTCATAATATGCACTTGCGCGTTGAGAACTCTTACATTACTGGAAGAACCTTGAGAGAGGTTTCTGAGTTCTTGAATCGAGACATTGTCTGCTCTCGTATTCTCCACGACGGAGTAGTAAGTATTCCTAACAGCAAGACACATTTCGAGGTTGGCGATGAGTTGCTCGTTGTTTGTGCAGAGGCAGATGCTGAAGCAATCAAGGCTTTCATCGGTCCCGAAGTAGAAGCAGAATGGGATCGCGAGAAGGATGAAGTTCAACATTTCGTATCTCGCCGTATCATCGTTACCCGTCCAGAGATGAATGGTAAGACCCTCGGTAAGATGCACTTCTCCAGTGTATACGGTGTAAACGTTACCCGTATCTCACGCCAGGGTATGGACATCTTTGCTGGCAGAAACCACCACTTCCACGTGGGTGATAAAATCTTGGTTGTAGGTCCAGAAGAGAATGTAAACCGTGTGGCTGAAATCATGGGTAACTCTGTGAAGCGCCTTGATGCACCAAACATCGCTACCATCTTTATCGGTATCATGGTGGGTATCATCTTCGGTTCTCTCCCATTCGCTATCCCTGGCATGCCTGTACCATTGAAGCTGGGTATCGCAGGTGGTCCGCTCATCATCGCCATCCTCATCGGTCGTTTCGGCTATCGCATGAAGCTGGTAACCTATACCACAACTTCGGCTAATATGATGCTGCGAGAAATAGGACTTGTACTCTTCCTGGCGAGTGTGGGAATCAAGGCTGGTGCCGGATTCTGGGACACAGTAGTTCAGGGCGACGGATTGAAGTATGTGGGATGCGGTTTCCTCATCACCATCATTCCTATCCTCATTGTGGGTACCATCGCCCGACTGAAGTTCAAGTTCAACTACTTCACCATCATGGGTATGCTTGCCGGTACTTATACCGACCCTCCAGCATTGGCTTATGCCAACGCATCATGCTCTAAGGAGGCTCCAGCCGTAGGTTACTCTACTGTATATCCATTGAGTATGTTCCTCCGTATCTTTACAGCTCAGATTGTTGTGCTGTTCTTCTGCGGGGGATAAAGGCTTACAAAAGTTAACAAAACGACTAGTAATAGTTATAAATTATAAAAGAGGTGCACAAAGATAAAAATTTGTGCACCTTTTTTGTTGCCTTTTCAGAAATTATTCGTACCTTTGAGCACAAGAAATAAACCTAATAAATCTATAGAAACATCAGAAGTTTCTATATGATAAAAGAATATTTCGAAACAAGAAACAATAACCCTATAAAACGTTAGAAGCGTATGAAGAAATTGGGATTTTTGATAACCATGCTAGTCTTCACTTCCTTGCCCACTTGGAGTCAAGGAGCCAAGAGCATCCGTATTACGGAGGTGATGACCAACAACCGTACAAATCTTGTAGATGAGTACGGCCTGCACAAATCATGGGTGGAATTAAGCAATTCCTCCTTTACCACGTATAATGTGCGTGGTATGTTCCTAACCACCGACCGAAGGGTTCTCGACAAGAAAATGTCGCCAGAACTACGCCGCCAACTGATGTGTCCATTACCGAACAATGAACCCCGAACCACACTGGGGGGCAAGAAGAGTATCATCATCTTTGACAGCAGTTCATGGTACAAAGATGGCCGGAACGGGCATCAATGGAAGGCAAAGGATTCTGCCAACACGGGACCTTTTCATCTCAACCTTATTCTTCAGGAAAAGAAGACCAACTGGATAGCGCTTTATGATGGAAATGCCGTCGACCTGATAGACTCCGTAAGTGTGCCGATATTGGCAGCCGACGAGAGCTACAAGTTGAGCCAGGATTTCAAGACATGGGATAAAGCCATTGCAGGTGCCATAACTCCAGGCTATCTGCCACAGCACGTAGGCTTGAGCAAGGCGCAGCTTCTAAAGAAGCAGGACCCCTACGGCATCGGCATAGCCGTACTTTCAATGGGAATTGTATTCTCTTGTCTCGCCCTGCTCTTCGTCGTATTCTGGGCATTCGGAGCCTACATGAAACACAAACAGCGCATTGCCCGCGCCACAGAGAAGCATGCCACATTATTATATAAGACGGGTAAGAAGACCATCGAGGTAACACAGGATCTGAGCCACAAGACCAATGTGATCCTGAAAGATGGTTTCGAGACCAAGGGTATCGATAAGGAAATTTATATGGCAGTGATTTCACTCGCCCTCAAAGAATATCTAGAGGATGTACATGATGTGGAATCCGGCATCATTACCATCAAACCTAAACAGACAAGATGGAATGCCCCGAAATTTAATAATATTAAGTAAAGAACGAAAAGTGAAGAGTGAAGAGTGAAGAACGAAAAGTGAAGAGTGAAGAATTCAACGGCTTTACACTTCATAATGTTCAAAGTTCAATATTCAAAGTTCAATGTTCAAAATTCAAAGGATATGAAGTATCAATATACAGTGAAAGGAGTCGATTACGAAGTCGAGATCCAGGATATAGAAGGCAACATCGCCAATGTAACCGTGAATGGCATTCCATTTGAGGTAGAAATGAAGCAGCCAGTAAAGGCTGGCAAGCAGAGAGTAAAGTTAAGTGAAGAGCGAAGAGTGAAGAGTGAAGAATCCAACAGTTCTTCTTCTGCAACAAATGCAAGTTCTGCAACAACCACCCAACCTGCTGCCGCTGCAGCCTCCGGCAAGCCAGTAGTAGCCCCTCTGCCTGGCACTATCAACGAAATCAAGGTGAAGGTGGGCGACAAGGTTAATGCAGGCGATACCGTCGTGATCCTTGAAGCCATGAAGATGCAGAACAACATCGAGGCTGAGACTTCCGGAACCATCACCAGCATCAACGTGAACAAGGGCGATGCCGTGATGGAAGGAGATACACTGGTGACTATCGCCTAACACGCGATAAAGCAGGAACAACTATGATTACTCTTTCAAACAAGAAAACTAATCATAAAGTTCAATGTTCAACTTTCAAAGTTCAAAGTAAATTATTGTTCAACTTTCAAAGTTCAAAGTAAATTATGGATTTCATCATACAAAACTTCAATGAGTTCCTGACCTATACTGGCTTTGCAAATGCCACGGCAGGAAATCTCGCCATGATTGTAGTGGGAGCCCTCTTTATCTGGCTTGCCATTAAGAAGGATTTCGAACCGCTTCTTCTGGTTCCTATCGGACTAGGTATCATTCTTGGCAACATCCCCTTCCGTGCAGATGCCGGACTAGAGATTGGCCTGTACGAAGACAACTCTGTATTAAACATTTTCTACCAAGGAGTAAAACAGGGTTGGTATCCCCCACTCGTCTTCCTGGGCATCGGAGCGATGACAGACTTCTCTGCATTGATATCCAACCCGAAGCTGATTCTGATTGGAGCCGCTGCCCAGTTTGGCATCTTCGGTGCCTACATGATAGCCCTGGCTCTGGGGTTCGAACCGAACCAGGCAGCCGGTATCGCCATCATAGGTGGTGCCGACGGACCTACCGCCATCTTCCTGAGCAGCAAGTTGAGCCCAAACCTGATGGGAGCCATCGCCGTTTGCGCCTACTCCTACATGGCATTGGTGCCAGTAATTCAGCCACCTTTGATGCGACTGCTCACTACCAAGGAAGAGCGTGTCATCAAGATGAAGCCAGCCCGCCAGGTATCGCAGACCGAGAAGATTCTCTTCCCAATCGTAGGTTTGCTGCTCACAACCTTCATCGTACCATCGGGACTTCCATTGCTCGGCATGCTCTTCTTTGGAAATCTTCTGAAGGAAAGCGGAAAGACTACCCGACTTGCCAAGACGGCAGGTAGCAGCCTGAATGACATCGTGGTGATGCTGCTCGGACTTACCGTGGGATGCTCCACTCAGGCATCGGAGTTCCTGACCCTGAATACCATTAAGATTTTCGCCCTCGGTGCCCTGGCATTCATCATCGCTTCAGCCAGCGGTATCCTCTTCGTGAAACTGATGAACCTCTTCCTGCCAAAGGGCAAGAAGCTGAATCCGCTCATCGGAAACGCCGGCGTGAGTGCCGTGCCAATGAGCGCCCGCATCAGTAACAACCTCGGTTTGGAGTACGACCGCCACAACTTCCTGCTCATGCACGCCATGGGCCCTAATGTTGCAGGAGTTATCGGTTCTGCCGTTGCAGCAGGCGCCCTGCTTGGCTTCTTCAATTAAACGATAAAAGGGAATTTGCTCATTTGCAAATTCCCTTTTATCATATATAGGTTTATTACTTCTTTCTATCTTTCCCGAAAAACAGCTTAGCTTTTCCGGATTGTCATTTTACCTTCACGCGAAATGATGATTTCCACCTGATAACTCATACTGCTATCCGGCATCGCCAGCACCACTCTATAATGAACGCCATCAGCATCAACCTTTCTGAACACGATATCACTCAATATCGATTGCTTCAAGAACTCATGAGGAACCTGCTCTTTGAAATCCTCCTTGCGGAAATCTCGACCAAAAATCTTACGGGAGCCTTGATAGATATTTACATTTACGATATTATCATGGTAAACATTATCAACCTCTACCCCATCATCGTTGTAGTTGCTCTTATAGACCTTGAAAGTTGTAGGATTCACCTGTACATACAGATGCAATTTCTCATCTCCAGCATTCACAACCGTATCACGCTTAACAAGCTTGTTCTGATTAAGTGTCACAGGCTGTTCATGAGAGAATTGCTGCAGATAAGACTGATCATCAGTCTTGACAAGCTTGACAATATCACCATTCTGAACCTTAAACTGGAAAATATGTGCAGCCTGCTTCATGATAGGATACTTGCTCAGATTAGCTCCCTTCATCACGAGCGTATCACCCACGATGTAAAAGTACACAGGCTGGCTGGTAGAATCAGGATAATAGATTGTATCACCTTTAACCCGGAAGACAACATTATCCTCGTCATCTCCATCAAGCCAAATACCCTGCAACAGCTTCTTGGCAGTAGTATCCTCCTTTTGTTCAGGCTGTTCTTTTTCAGACTTCTGTCCACATGCAGCCACCCCCATCAGGAAGCATACCAACAACAAAATGTTAAATGCTTGTTTCATATTAAATTTAATATTACTCAAAATAATCAGCCTCCTCAAAAGCCTTTGCCTTATTGAGGTCTTTATCTGAGAGTACAACGTTTTCGCCCTCTATAGGCCAAGATATACCTACGGTTTCATCATTCCACCTGATACTAGCCTCATGCTGCGGTGCATAGACGTTATCAACCTTATAAGTAAAAACAGCCTCTTCACTGAGCACAAGGAATCCATGGGCAAAGCCACGAGGAATAAAGAACTGGCGCTTATTATCCTCGCTCAATTCCACCATTATATATTTACCGAAAGTCTTGCTGCTCCGGCGCAAATCAACGGCAACATCCAGAACCTTGCCTTTGATAACACGTACCAGCTTAGCTTGTGAGAATTCACCTTTCTGATAATGAAGTCCGCGCAACACACCGAAACTAGACTTAGACTCGTTGTCTTGTATAAATTCCACATGATGACCTATATGCTCATCAAACTCTGCCTGTTTCCATGCCTCGAAGAAATAACCTCGGGCATCATTGAAAACCTTAGGTTGGATAATCCAAACGCCTTCGATTTCTGTTTCTGTATATTCCATTATATACCTTATTTATTTTTTAGGCACAAAGATAATGTTTTTTCTCGGAATGACAAAACAATTAGAACTTTTTATCATTCCGGATAAAATTTTCTTCAAAAACCGTTGGTCTTTTCCGAAAAAATAGCTACCTTTGCAAACGTGAATGAACTAAAAAGACATATAGAGATCCTACTTTTGAGCAACGATTGCGTGATTGTCCCAGAGTTTGGTGGCTTCATGGCTCATCATGTAGATGCACGTTACGATGGCAGAGACAACATGTTTTTGCCACCGCTGAGAACCATTGGCTTTAATCCTCAGCTCACAATGAACGATTCTCTGCTCGCACTTTCATACGTAGAAGCATATGACATCAGCTACCCAGAAGCGCTGAACCGTATTGCAGATGAAGTTGCAGAAATCAAACAGACATTGGAGAATACAGGCAGATTCGAACTCAACGATATCGGCACCATCATATTGAATGAAACCGGCAATTATACTTTCGAACCTTGTGAAGCTGGCATCTTAACACCTGAGCTGTATGGTTTAGGCGGTTTCGACATGCTTCCACTCGCACAGATTTCGAATACGGAAGCAGCCGAACATACTACAGTCGTTGAGATGACTGCAGACGAATACAAGCCTGCTCAGCAGAGAGAGAGTTCCGACATTAAGGAAGAGGCAAACATTGTCTCTGCCAGCAACTCCGTATTCATCAACGAAGAAGAGGAAGAAGAGGACTCAAGTACAGAATTTATCAGTATCCGAAAGAGTTGGCTTCGCAATATAGCTGCAGCCTGCATCGCCATCATTGCGTTTTTCACACTTTCTACCCCATTAGGCACTTCTAATGTCCAGAAGAGTCAAATCGACACAGGTATGCTTACCAAGGTAATGCCTAAGGAATTGACACAGCCTGCCCACGAGTTGGTATTAGCCAACAATGTTCAGGCTGCAGAAACCCCTTCCGTCAATACTGGCAAGATGACCCAGGACAGCGAAATAACCACCACATCTTCTGCCTATTACAGCATTGTACTGGCTAGCCGTATTACCAAGCGCAATGCTGCCACATACGCAGAATATTTACAGAACAAGGGGTTCAAGGAAGCTCGAGTACTTATCACCGATACCAATGTAAAAGTAATCTACGGTTCGTACAGCACAGAAAATGAGGCATATACAGCTCTCAATCGCTTACACAGCTATGAGGAGTTCACGGATGGCTGGATTACAAAAGTAAAGGAATAATCAAGAAACAAAAGAAATAAAGAAAAAACATATGAAAAGAGTACGCTGCCCGAAATGCGATAATTTCATCACATTCGATGAAACCAAGTATGAAGCAGGTCAAAGCCTCGTCTTCGTTTGCCCAAACTGCAACAAACAGTTTGGAATCCGCATGGGTGTATCCAAACTTCGCGAAACCCGCAAGGAAGAGACTATAGACGAAAATGCCAATGAAAACGGCGTGGGTTCTATCGTAGTTATCGAGAACGTATTCGCATACAAGCAGGTCATTCCACTTCAAATGGGTGATAATGTAATTGGCAGATACATGAAAAACAGTGGCATCAACTGTCCTATTGAGACTGTAGACCCTAGCGTAGACATGAACCACTGCGTCATCAATGTCAGCCGCGACAAAAAAGGACGTTTAAAGTACGTTCTCCGCGATGGTCCAAGCTATACAGGAACCTTCGTAGACAATGAGATATTGGGCGACCGTGAACGACGTGTCATCGAAGACGGTACCCTCTTCACCATCGGAGCAACGAGTATCATTCTCAGAACGGCTGATAGCGAAGAAAAATAAAAGAAAAAATAGAGACAAGATAAAATGAAAGAAAAAACCGTCTTTATTATCACCATTCGGGATAATAAAGACGGTTTTTCTATCCCTTTTACTAACTATCTGCAAGAAATTTCCTTGTTTCCGTAATCTTTTTGCTAATATTTTCTTTAAATTGAAAGAAAATATGTACCTTTGCAACTGAAAATTAGAAATACGTTAGGTTATGGATGTAGCAATCGTAAAATACAATGCCGGAAACATCTATTCGGTAGTCAACGCCATGAAGCGTTTAGGGATTGAGCCTATGCTCACCGATGATGCCGAAATACTTCAGAAAGCAGACCGTGTACTCTTCCCGGGACAAGGTCAAGCTCGAGAAGCCATGGATTATCTAAAGGCACACAAACTGGATCAAGTGATAAAAAACTTGAAACAACCCGTCCTGGGCATCTGCGTAGGGCAGCAACTGTTGTGCCGTCACTCGGAGGAAGGCAATGTAGACTGCATCGGCATCTTTGATGTAGATGTAAAGCGTTTTCAACCGCAGAAGCATGAAGACAAAGTGCCAGCTATGGGATGGAATGAGATTTACGATTTGAAAACAGACCTTTATAGGGGATTCGGCAACAGAATTGACGAAACAGACGAAATCATTTCAGATGCCTTATCACATCCCTACTCTTATTTCGTACATAGTTATTATGTACCTCTCTGCGAGGAGACAATCGCCAAGGCAGATTATATTCTTCCCTACAGCGCATCGCTCCACAAAGACAATTTCTTCACTTGCCAATTTCATCCGGAAAAAAGCGGCAAGGTGGGAGAACAGATTATAAAGAACTTCTTAGAGATAAAAGAAATATGATAGAATTAATTCCAGCCATCGACTTGATTAATGGTCAGTGTGTCAGACTTACCAAGGGCGACTACGACCAGAAAAAAGTCTACAATGATAATCCTGCCGAAGTGGCTAAACAATTTGAAAGTCTGGGATTTAAGAGACTTCATGTAGTAGACCTGGACGGTGCCAAATCAAAGCACATCGTGAATGATGCCGTACTGAAAGCCATCACTGCAGAGACAAATCTTGTGGTTGATTTTGGCGGTGGCATCAAGACCGAGGAAGATATAGAGAAGGCTTTTGCCGCTGGGGCAACGATGGTAACAGTGGGTAGTATCGCCGTGACCAATCCCGACCTTTTTATGGAATGGCTGGACAAGTATGGAGCAGATAAACTCATTCTGGGAGCCGATGTAAGAAACGGCAAGATTTCCATCAATGGCTGGAAAGAAGATTCTTCAGAAGACCTTCTTCCATTCCTCAAGAAGTACATTGATAAAGGAGTGCGCTACGTACTCTGCACGGAAATCAGCAAGGACGGAACCTTACAGGGTCCAGCCATCGACCTATATAAAAAGGTTATGGAAACCTACCCTCAGTTGCATCTCATCGCTTCTGGCGGTGTAAGCTGCAATGAAGACATACTGGCTTTGGAAGCCGCTGGCATTCCAGCCGTAGTCTTTGGAAAAGCATTCTACGAGGGTAAAATCAATATTGAAAAGCTGGTTGTTAGTGATTAGTTGTTAGTGATTAGTGATTAGCTAGGAGTTAAGTAATCATAAAGTTCAAAGTTCAATGTTCAAAGTTCAAAGTAAAAAAGGCTTGGCAAAACGAATCGTCCCTTGCCTCGATGTCAAGAACGGAGAGACAGTAAAGGGTACCAACTTCGTCAACCTCCGTAGTGCAGGCGATCCAGTAGAACTGGGTAAAGCCTATAGCGATGCCGGAGCCGACGAACTCGTCTTTCTCGACATTACTGCCAGCTTCGAAGAGCGCAAGACCTTTACCGATATGGTGACTCGTGTGGCTGCCGAAATCAACATTCCATTTACTGTGGGCGGTGGCATCAACGAGCTTAAAGACGTTGATCGTCTATTGAATGCAGGAGCCGACAAGGTGAGCATCAACAGTGCAGCCATCCGACATCCTGAACTCATCAATGAGATAGCCAATCATTACGGTTCTCAGGTTTGCGTATGCGCCATTGATGCCCGCCTGAATGCAGATGGATGGCATTGCTACGTGAAGGGAGGCCGAGAACGGGTAGAACTTGGCTTGTTCGACTGGGCAAAGGAAGTAGCCGACCGCGGTGCTGGCGAGATTCTCTTCACCAGTATGGATCATGACGGCGTAAAGCAAGGTTTTGCCAACGAAGCTCTTGCCCGACTGGCCGAAGAGGTAAGTATCCCAATCATCGCATCAGGTGGCGCAGGCAAGATGGAGCATTTCCGTGATGCATTCACATTAGGAAAAGCTGATGCAGCCTTGGCAGCCAGCGTCTTCCACTTTGGCGAAATCGCCATTCCTGACCTCAAGCACTACTTGAGAGAAGAAGGTATCAACGTGAGAATATAAAAAGAAAATAAACAGTTTAAACAAGATACAATGGAAATAGATTTTGAAAAAATGGGTGGACTTGTTCCGGCAATCATCCAGGACGCAGTAACCAAAAACGTCTTGATGCTTGGCTTCATGAACAAGGAAGCATACGATAAAACCATAGAAACAAAGAAGGTAACCTTCTGGAGCCGCTCCAGAAACTGCCTTTGGACAAAAGGCGAGACATCAGGAAATTTCCTCAACCTCGTCAGCATCCAGAACGATTGCGATAACGACACCTTATTGGTAAAGGTACATCCAGACGGACCTACCTGCCACAAGGGTACAGATACTTGCTGGGCTGAAGAGAACACTCTGAATCCGATTCTCTTCCTGTCAGAACTTCAAGACTTCATTGATAAGCGCCATGAAGAGATGCCAGAAGGCAGCTATACGACAAGTCTTTTCAAGAAAGGCGTTAACAAAATGGCACAAAAGGTTGGAGAAGAAGCAGTTGAGACAATCATCGAAGCCACAAACGGCAATGACGAAAAGCTCATCTACGAAAGTTCAGACCTCCTCTACCATCTCATCGTATTGCTCACCAGCAAGGGCTTGAGAATAGAAGATGTAGTGAAGGAATTACAGATGCGCCACGACCCAGAATGGGATAAGAAACGCCGCATAGCCAAAAGCAAGGGCGAGATGAAATAAACCAATAACAAAGAGAAAAAATTAGGAGATGTTAATAGATTATCAAAATGTAAGCATATACCAAGCCGACAAATGCATCCTCAAGGACATCAATTTCCATATTGATGAAGGCGAGTTTGCTTACCTTATCGGTAAAGTGGGATCTGGTAAGAGTTCTCTTTTAAAGACTCTTTATTGCGAGCTTGATCTAGTAGAAGGCGAAACCGAGAAAGCAGAAATCCTCGGTAGAGACCTCAAGACCATCAAGCGCAAGGAAATACCAGCATTACGCAAAGAACTGGGCATTATCTTCCAGGACTTCCAGTTGCTCCACGACCGCACAGTCCGCAAGAACTTTGAGTTCGTGCTCAAGGCAACTAAATGGAAGGGAAAGAAAGAAATCACCCAGCGCATTGAGGAAGTTCTCAACGAGGTTGGCATGATAGATAAAATCGACAAGATGCCTCATGAACTCTCTGGCGGTGAGCAGCAGCGTGTGGCTATAGCAAGAGCTCTGCTCAACAATCCTAAGATTATCATCGCAGATGAGCCTACGGGCAATCTCGACCCGGAGACTGCCACCAACATTGTGAGTCTGCTGAAAGACATCACCAAACAAGGCACCGCCGTAGTGATGACAACCCACAACATCCCGATGCTTGACAAATTCCCAGGTATCGTATATCGCTGCAAAGACGGAATTTTACGCGACGTAACGAAAGAATACAATCACATCGACCTCACCGAAGATGGCGAGGAGAATTAAATGAAATGTAAATTATAAATTATTAAAATATTACGACTATGAAGGTAATGAAATTCGGAGGTACTTCTGTAGGCTCACCAGAGCGCATGAAGGGAGTAGCCTCTTTGGTTACAGAATCAGGTGAACCAACTTTCATCGTATTGTCTGCGATGAGCGGTACAACAAACTCTCTCGTTGAGATCTCTGACTATCTTTACAAGAAGAACCCAGAGGGTGCAAACGAGGTAATCAACAACTTGGAGAAGAAATACATGCAGCACGTGGAAGAGCTCTACTCTACAGATGAGATGAAACAGACCACACGTGAATTCCTGCAGGGAGAGTTCAACTATCTCCGCTCATTTACCAAGGATCTCTTCACTTCTTTCGAGGAAAAGAGCATCGTAGCTCAAGGTGAGATGATGAGCACCAACATGGTTGTAAACTACTTGAAGGAACAGGGCGTAAAGGCAGTATTGCTCAACGCATTGGATTTCATGCGAACAGACAAGAATGCTGAGCCAGATCCACAGTACATCAAGGAAAAGCTTGCCGCTCTCATGGAGGAGAACCAGGGCTATCAGATTTACATCACCCAGGGCTTCATCTGCCGCAATGCTTACGGTGAGATAGACAACCTCCAGCGTGGTGGTAGCGACTACACAGCATCACTCATCGGTGCAGCTCTCCCAGCTGAGGAGATTCAGATCTGGACAGATATCGACGGTATGCATAACAACGACCCTCGTATCGTTGAGCACACAGAAGCAGTTCGCCAGCTTAACTTTGAAGAGGCTGCCGAGTTGGCTTACTTCGGTGCAAAGATTCTCCACCCTACCTGCGTACAGCCAGCTAAGTATGCCGGCATTCCTGTACGCTTGAAGAACACCATGGATCCAAAGGCTGACGGTACCATCATCGACAACGTCATCGTTCGTGGCAAGATCAAGGCTGTTGCTGCCAAAGACAACATCACAGCTATCAAGATCAAGAGTAGTCGCATGTTGCTCGCCACAGGTTTCCTGCGCAAGGTATTTGAAATCTTCGAGAGCTACCAGACACCAATCGACATGATTGCTACCTCAGAGGTAGGCGTGAGCATGAGTATCGACAACGACACTCACCTCAACGACATCGTCAATGAGCTGAAGAAGTATGGTACTGTTACCGTAGATGCAGACATGTGTATCATCTGCGTTGTTGGTGACCTGGATTGGAGCAATGTAGGCTTCGAGACCATCGCAACCGATGCATTGAAGAACATCCCTATCCGCATGGTTTCATACGGTGGCAGCAACTACAACATCTCATTCCTCATCAAGGAGAGAGACAAGAAGCAGGCATTACAGAACTTGAGCAAGGTATTGTTCGAGAAGTAATATACCAGTGAAAAACGAAGAGTGAAGAGTGGAGAATTCGTATGTAATGATTCCTGTCCACTCTTCGTTTGATTTCTAATTTGACTATAATAAGATATTAATTTAAGACTAAGCGAAATGAAAGGAACATTTCCGATTGACAAATTTCAGGAGATACAGACTCCATTTTACTATTACGACACCAATGTGTTGCGCCAAACCTTGAAGACCATCAACGAAGAGGCTGGCAAACATCCGGGATTTGAGGTTCACTATGCCGTGAAGGCAAACGCCAATCCTAAGGTGCTCAACATCATCTGTCAGGCAGGATTGGGAGCCGACTGCGTGAGCGGAGGAGAGATTCAGGCAGCCATCAAGGCAGGTTTCCCTGCCAGCAAGATTGTATATGCAGGTGTAGGCAAGAGTGATTGGGAAATCAATCTCGGTCTGGAGAAGGGCATCTTCTGCTTCAATGTAGAGAGCATTCCGGAACTTGAGATTATCAACGAACTTGCAGAAAAACAGAATAAGATAGCTCAGGTTTGCTTCCGCATCAACCCTGATGTGGGCGCTCATACTCATGCCAACATCACAACCGGTCTGGCAGAGAACAAGTTCGGTATCGCCATGCGCGATATGGAGAGCGTCATCGAGGAAGCTGCAAAAATGAAGAACATCAAGTTCCTGGGACTTCACTTCCACATTGGTAGTCAGATACTTGACATGGGTGACTTCGAGGCTCTCTGCAACCGAATCAACGAGTTGCAGAATCAGCTGGAAGCTCATCATATCGTGGTTAAGAACATCAACGTAGGTGGTGGCCTGGGCATCGATTATAACCACCCTAACCGTGTACCAATCCCTGACTTCAAGGATTACTTTGATACATACGCCAAGAAGTTGAAGTTGCGTGATGGTCAGAAACTCCACTTCGAGTTAGGTCGTGCCGTAGTAGGTCAGATGGGAAGCCTCATCACCAAGACCCTCTACATCAAACAGGGTACAGCCAAGCAGTTCGCCATCGTTGATGCCGGAATGACCGATTTGATTCGCCCTGCCCTCTATCAGGCATATCACAAAATCGAGAATATCTCCAGCGATGAACCTATGGAGACATACGATGTGGTAGGCCCTATCTGTGAATCAAGCGATGTATTCGCTAAGGCAACCGACTTGAACAAGACCCATCGCGGCGACCTCATCGCTCTCCGCTCTGCCGGCGCTTACGGTGAGATTATGGCGAGTCAGTACAATTGCCGTCAGTTGCCAAAGGGTTACATCACTGAAGACTTTTAAAGTCAAATGCCGTATGCCCCCCAGAAGGGCAAAAGCATAAGAAATACGAGAAAAAGAAATGATGACAATTAGTTTAACAACTATTATAGCTGGCGCAGCAGTGGTTTTATTGGCGATTCTCGGATCGCTGATAAACCCATTCCTGCGCTCGCTGCGTTTTCCTAAAACAGAGGAAAATGAGGAAGATACTCCGGTATCCAAAGAACCGATAACAGTAATTATTACCGCTCATGATAATCTGCCCGAACTGGAACGCAACCTCCCGCTGTTCCTCAAGCAGCAATACGCTGCCGATTATCAGGTCATCGTAGTCTGCCAAAGCACAGATGCAGAAACCCAGGACTATCTCAAGCGCTTGTCTGCAGAGAATCCTCATCTGTATTATACATACATTCCTGAGAGTTCCCGCTATATGAGCCGCAAGAAATTGCAGATTACGCTCGGTGTAAAAGCAGCCAAGTATGAATGGATCATCCTCACCGAGCCAAACTGCAAGCCAAAGAACGACAATTGGCTGACAGCCATGTCTCAACACTTCTGTCAATCATGCAATCTGGTCCTGGGTTATGTAGAACTGGATGAAGAAACCAAAGGAGTCCGCCGTTTCGACAGCATACGCAAGGCATTCTATCTGTTAAGACGTGCCCAGCACTCTTATGGCTATCGCAGCCACATGCCAAACGTAGCTTTCCGCAAGAGCCAGTTCATGCAGGAACAAGGCTACCAGGGCAACCTGGAGTATGTACGTGGAGAATATGATTTCCTTGTCAACAAGTATGGACAACTGGGAGAAACAGCTGTAGTATTGGATAGCGATGCCTGGCTGGTCCGTGACGAACCAACCAACAAGTCATGGCACAACGCCCACCTCTATCACCTGTCATCACAAAAGAGTTTAGATAGGGCGAAATCTATGCGAACTCTGATGTTCTTCGATCATCTCTTCCCTCATCTCAGCCTCATTGCTTCTATTGCAGTATTAGCTTTCGCCATCATCACGCAGGATTGGCTCTTAACGGGAATAGCCGGCTTCGCTCTCCTGTTGCTCTTCCTGCTCCGCATGATCATTGCCATCAAGGCCATCAGGCACTTCGACGATGAGATGAACATCATCAAGTTGCCGTTCTATGAATATGGAATCATCTGGAGAAACCTCGCCAACAAGATAAGATATTGGCGTGCAGACAAGAATGACTTCACCAGCCATAAGCTGTAAGATACCAGAGAAATAGATTTCGGGAAATAGATTACAAGAGGAAGAATCTGGATGAAAGGATTTTAAAAAGACACAACCATGAAAGTATATTTGTATATAGCTAAACAGAAGAAGACGCTGAAAATGTACCTCCCATACATTGAAGCGCTTGGCAAAAAGCTCGACATCACCCACAATCTGGCAGATGCCGACATCGTTATGATATTGGGAGCATGGACCATGCAGGGAGCACAGCTTGCCGGAAAATCACGCAAGATGGGCATTCCATACATGGTGTGTCCACTCGGAGACATCTCTGAACGAAACCGGAAGAATCCTCACCTCAAGCGCAGCCTCCAGTCGCTCGTGTATCAGAAGACGATGTATCAAAAAGCTGATCTCGTCATCGCCACAACACCGATGGAGAAGAACTATCTCGCCCAGCTGGGTTGGAACAAGAACATCGCCCTGATCAGATATTTCGGTTACAGTCATCTCACATCAGAAGGCGCCATGCTGGACAACTGGGCAGACACCAACACCTCTACCCTTTCCGGTTTTGAACAGCACAAGGCAGAAATGATTGCTGCACAGACCAAGGAACCTATCATCGCTCAAATCCTGCAGATAAAGAGTCGTATGCCTCACCAGAACATTCCACAGAACTATCTGGACAGCCTGCATACCTTATTATATGCCGATAATTATGATGAGGATGCCATCAATGAGGAATTGCAGACGCTGAAGCTTTCCGGCTATGCGGCAGCAGTATTCCAGGCGATGACAGAGAAAACCGGACTTACCGAGGGCTTCATGCCTCTTCCGGCAAAAAAGAGCAGAAAAAGCAAGGAGATACTGAAATATGTAAAATAGGACAAAAGCAGAAAAGGGCTACCTTCACAGGCAGCCCTTTCTACATATTATACAAAAACATTATGAATTATTTCTATTAGCGAACAAGATTCTTATTTTTCTGATAAGTAACTATTCTATCTAAAAGTCACAATAAACCGAATATATCTTAAGTTTCAAACATCTTCTTGTTTTCGTGTGCAAAGGTACTACTTTTTCTCTGAATGTGCAATACCTAAAAATGGGGGTTTTCACTATTACCTAATAGTAGGTATCTGAAAAAAGATAAACATACGATAGTTTCCGGAACATACAGGATCAGGACTAGAAAACTGCGTATTTCTGAATAGAATACACAGAGATATGAATTTATATCACAGAGATACGGAGTGAAAAACACAGAGATACGGATTTATTTCACAGAGATATCCCGGAAAAACCCAGAGTTTTCAAGCGCAGACAATAAAAAAAACTGCAAGTCAGATATGAAATCCAACCTGCAGTTTCTATTAAAATCTCTCTCTCAATCTATTTTGATTCTTGAATCTACACCGCGTGATTACTTCAAACCACGGTTGACGAGTGTAGCATTCAAAAGCATCACGTACTTGCGATACTGTGTATTGTTGAGGATGCTGTGCATGTACTTCAAATCCTTGATGACAGCCTTGTCAATCATAGCTGCACGATCCTCCTTAGATGCTGAAGCAGCATTCATCATGTCTGCTGTGAAGTTCTTGTGAACGTCAGAAACAGCATCAACCTGATCGAAATTAAGTGACAATGCATCAGCCAAGCTACCCATCTTGATGTTCATGTTGTAAGCTGCTGTTGCGTTTGTAGCCTCTTCTGCTGCAAAAGTAGTTGTCATACTCAACAATGCTACTGCTAAAATCATAATCTTCTTCATAATCTTTTTACCTTTCTTTACTTTACGAGTCTCATGGAGCAGATATCCTAATTGCTCCGTTCCCAGAGAACTCTTGTTAAACATTATCCTATAGTCTTATTTCTTTAAGACGCTGCAAAGATACGAACTTTCTGCTGTGTGCGCAAACATTTATTTGTTTTTTTTCAAAAATCCGTTTATTATTTGACATAAATCAACAAAAGCAGTCTAAAACCAGGAGCAGAAAGTAAATTTTTACAGATTTTAGCTAACAAATTGTAAGATGGCTCAAAATAATTAAGGTGGAGAGGAAAATTTCCTTGATTTCTCTTCCATATCCCAATATTTATTTGTACCTTTGCAGAAGTTAAGCAACAATTAAAGAATAAATGGAACAACAGACTCATATAGACAAGGCACTGGCATTTATGGAAAGCTTGGAAAAACTCGGCAGCCAACTGAAGGCAGCCGAAGAACAGCAGAAGCATTTCATCGCCCGCATGCTTGAACTGAAAAAGGCAAATCAGACAGAAAGCGACGAATATGCAGAACTATCCCAGAAAAGCAAGAGCCTGCAAGACATCATAGACAAATGGCGTCCTATCTATCTGGAGCGCATGGAAATGGTGAAAAGCGTCAGCATTCAAAGACGCCAACGCATGAATAAGAAAAAATAAAATCATATTGCCTATATATATAAATAGGTATAGGTAATAGTATCAAAACAAGATAAAATAAAAACATAAATAATAATGGAATCAAACAACAAGAACAAATTTATCGTAGTGTCTTATGCACTCTACGATGTAACTAAAGGTGATAACGGTGAAGAAATGCTCATCGAGCGTACAACAGACGAGCGTCCTTTCATCTTCATCAGCGGCATGGGCGTAACATTGCCAGCATTCGAAGAGAAGATGGTAAATCTTGAAAAGGGCGAGGAGTTCGACTTTGAGCTGGAGCCAGAGCAGGCTTATGGCCTCCACTATGACGAGCGCGTACTCGATCTCGACAAGCAGATCTTTACAGTCAATGGCCAGTTTGATGCTCAGCACGTACAGGTTGGTGCCATCATCCCATTGCAGAACGAGGACGGCAACCACTTCAATGCTGTCGTTAAGAATATCACCGACGAGAAGGTTACATGCGACCTCAACCATCCATTGGCAGGTTTGAAGCTCAACTTCTGCGGTCAGGTATTGGAAAGCCGTGAAGCAACAGCTGAGGAAATCGCTAAGATGGCTCAGATGATCAGCGGTGAAGCTGGTGGTTGCGGTGGCGGTTGCGACAACTGTGGTGGCGACTGCAAGGACGGCAACTGCGAAGGCGGCTGTGATTGCAACAAGTAATATTTGAGAATAAACTATAGCGGCTGTCTCAAGCAAAATTGGGATAGCCGCTCTTCATATCAACTCATGAGGCTTACCTACCCTATCATCATGGGAAGAACGAGCCTCTATATCATACATAGGACAATGAGGAATACATTTGGCAATCTTTTCACTCTCACCACTTTCGGAGAGAGTCACGGCATAGCTGTAGGAGGCGTCATCGACGGTTTCCCTGCTGGCATTGACATAGACATGGACTTTATCCAGAGCGAGCTGAATCGTCGACGCCCTGGACAAAGTCACATTACTACTGCCCGAAAGGAAGCAGACAAGGTGGAATTTCTAAGTGGTGTCTTCGAGGGAAAGTCAACGGGAACACCTATCGGCTTTGAAGTACGAAACCAGAACCAGCATTCTCAAGACTATGAGAACATGCGCTGTCTGTTTCGCCCATCACATGCCGACTTCACCTACAACGAGAAGTATGGCATCAGAGACCATCGTGGAGGCGGACGCTCATCTGCCCGCATCACCATCTCACGCTGCGTGGGTGGCGCCCTTGCCAAGTTGGCACTCCGCCAGCTGGGCATCAGCATCACTGCCTACACATCGCAGGTGGGAAACATCGCTTTGGAGAAAGATTACCATCAGTATGACCTCAACACCATCGAAGACAATCCGGTACGTTGTCCGGACCAGGCTAAAGCCAAGGAGATGGAAGACCTCATTGCCCAGGTTAAAGCCGACGGTGATACCATTGGAGGCATCATCACATGCGTAATCAAGGGATGCCCTGCGGGACTGGGTGAACCGGAATTCGACAAGCTCCATGCACAACTGGGTGCAGCCATGCTCGGCATCAATGCCGTGAAGGGTTTTGAATATGGAGAGGGATTTGCTGGCGTTACCGCCCGTGGAAGCGAACAGAATGATGTGTTTGTTCCGAAGGATGAAAATATAAATCAGGCTGCAGATAAATCCATCAACCAGGATGTTGCAGCCCGCATCACGACCAGAAGCAATCATAGCGGAGGTATCCAGGGCGGTTTGAGCAATGGTCAGGATATCTATTTCCGGGTAGCATTCAAGCCAGTAGCCACCCTATTGATGGAACAGGACACTGTGGATCTGGAAGGAAATCCGACCAAGCTTACAGCCCGCGGCCGACATGATCCATGCGTATTGCCAAGAGCCGTACCAGTAGTAGAGGCAATGGCAGCCATGGTTATCCTGGATAACTATCTGATGAATAAAACCATAAAACTTTAATTAGTGATTAGTTAGTAGTGATTAGTGATTAACAAACTAATCACTACTAACTAATCACTACTAACTAATCACTACTAACTAATCACTAATTATTACCTAAAGTTTACTGTCCTTTAATAGTTTAGGGCAATGCTCATTGAAAAAGCATTTATCACAAAGCGGCTTGGCACTCTTGCAGATATATCTGCCATGCAGCAGAATCCAATGATGAGCATTCGGAATATCCTCTGCAGGAATATGCTTCATCAGATAATCCTCTACCTTGCGAGGCGTATCTGCCGTGCGGGGCACCAATCCCATGCGATGGCTCACACGATAGACATGCGTATCCACCGCCATCGTAGCATGGCCGAACCATACGGCACGAATCACGTTCGCAGTCTTGCGCCCCACTCCAGCCAACTTCAACAGATCATCAGTCGCCTCAGGCACTTCGCCCCCAAACATCTCCACCAATTGACGGGACATCTGGGCAAGATGCTTTGCCTTGGCATTGGGATAGCTGACGGAACTGATCAGTTCATAAATATCCTCCTCGCTCGCCTGCGCCATGTGCAGAGCATCGGGATAACGGGCAAAGAGAGCCGGAGTAACCATATTGATACGCTTATCGGTGCATTGGGCCGAAAGCAAGGTAGCCACCAGAAGCTGAAATGCGCTACCGAATTGCAACTCGGTAGTCACATTCGGCAGCGCATCTCTGAAGTGATTCAATATAAAATCGTATCTTTCGTTACGAAGCATATTGTTTATTTTTTAGCAGGAGTTTTCTCTGCACCCTTCAACTTACCCTTGTAAGCCTTGTTCAAGCCAGCAATCACCTCTTTGGTAATATCCAAAACCTTATCAGCATAGAGCAGGTTATCACCACTCTTAGAGAAGATGATGCTATACTTCTTTTCCTTGTTATATCTATTGAGATAGTTGGCAATGCTGTCGTGGAGAGCCTTGTTATACTTGTCCTGCTCAGCAGCAAACTCATTGCTCAAACGCTGCTGCAATCCCTGAAGGTCATTGTTCTGCTTCTGAAGACCAGCCTGAATAGCCTCAGCCTGCTCACGAGTATATGCGTTCTGCTGAATCTTCTGCTGGAAATTAGCAGCAGCAGCCTGCAACTGCTGCCCCTTCTGTGCGATAGTAGCCTGAATATTCTGACCCTTTTTCTCCAAGATAGAAGAATACTCCTTAGCAAAGGTATACTGAGTCATGATTGAGTCAACCTCAACGTATGCAACCTTCAACCCCGTAGAAGCCTTAGTCTCTGACTTAGCCTCAACCTGAGGCTGTGACTTGTTGCAAGATGCCAATGACAAAGCAGCAACAGCAGCAATAGCCACTGAACTCAAAATGTTCTTTTTCATTTTCTAGTATATTATAATTTATATTTCAACTTATTAATTTCTTACTCCCGGTAAATTCAATTCATTCATATTTCTAATAAGCCTTATTGGCTTCACGCGCCTCGCGATCCTGATCTACCACACAGTGGATGCCCATCTTGCGCAAGCCCGGATTATCGTGAACATGCTGGGAAGAGAACTTACCATTCTTCTTGAAAATCAATTTCACGCTAAATAATGCCATTGCTATAGCAATTATTAACAGACTTAATAACATTAATTTTACCATTTTTATTATCTTTGCAGTGCCTTAGTGCACTTCGCGTTGCAAAGGTACGATTTTTCGAGGAAAACTCAAAATAAAATAAAGAAATAATAGAAAATTCAAAACAAAATAACATAAATATATAAATAAATGGAAAAAAAAGAATTAAAACCTGCTCTCGTGTTTGAGCAGTTCGCTAAAATCAACGAAATACCTCGCCCTTCCAAGCATGAGGAAAACATGATTGAGTACTTGAAGGAATTCGGCAAAAGCCATCAGCTCGAGACTCTGGTCGACGAAACAGGAAACGTTCTCATTCGCAAGGCTGCAACTCCTGGATATGAGAACGCTGATACCATCATCCTCCAGAGCCACATGGATATGGTTTGCGATAAATTGGTAGACGTAGAGTTCGACTTCCATAAGGATGCCATCCAGACCTACGTAGACGGTGAATGGCTGAAGGCAAAGGGTACTACCCTCGGTGCTGACGACGGTATCGGCTGTGCCATCGAACTTGCCATCCTCGCTGCCGACGATATCGAGCATGGCCCTATCGAGTGCGTCTTCACCCGTGATGAGGAAACAGGATTGACAGGTGCCGTTGGCATGAAGGCTGGTTTCATGACCGGCAAGATGCTCATCAACCTCGATTCAGAGGATGAGGGACAGATTTTCGTATCATGTGCAGGCGGTCAGACTACCAAGGCTACCTTCCACTTCAACCGTGAGGAGGCTCCTGCAGGTTATTTCTTCATGGAGGCTTCCCTGAAGGGTCTCAACGGTGGTCACTCAGGCGATGACATCAACAAGAAGCGCGCCAATGCCATCAAGGTGCTTGCACGTTTCCTCTTCCTGGAGAATGAGAAGCTGGGTGGTGAACTCCGTCTGGTTAGCTTCAACAGCGGAAAGATGCACAATGCCATCCCTCGTGACGGCAAGATTGTCTTCGCTGTCAAGAATGAAGCTAAAGAGCAGGTACGTGCCGATTGGAACATCTTCGCTTCTGAAGTAGAGGATGAATTCCATGTTACAGAACAGTCTATGCAGTTCAACATGGGTTCTGCCGATGCTGCTCCTGTCATCGAGAAGACCGTTGCAGACAAGTTCATCATGGCTTTGCAGGCTGTAGACAATGGTCCTCTTACCAACTGTCAGGACGAGGCACTCGCCGAGATGGTAGAGACTTCCAGCAATGTGGCAAGCGTTGCTACCGACGGGAACAGCATCCACATCGTGGCTTCTCAGCGCAGTAACGTGATGAGCAACCTGGATAATATGACCAACACCGTGAAGGCAGCATTCCTCCTGGCTGGAGCCGAGGTAAACGTTGGCGGAAAATACCCTGCATGGAAGATGCGTGCCAACAGCAAGCTGACCGACATCACCGTGAAGAGTTACGAAAAGCTCTTCGGCAAGAAGCCATTGGTAAAGGGCATCCATGCCGGTCTGGAGTGCGGTCTCTTCTCTGAGCGTTACCCAGACCTCGACATGGTAAGCTTCGGTCCTACTCTTCGCAATGTCCACACTCCAGACGAGGCTCTTCTGATTCCTACCGTCCAGATGGTATGGGATCACATGCTGGACATTCTGCGCTGCGTTAAATAACAACAGATATTGTTTCATTTCCCACATTCTCAGGATATGAAAAAGATATTATATGTATTGACATTGGGCTTCGTATTGGCTCTCACCTCCTGTGGAGACCAGTACAAGGCCAAGTCACTGGTCAAGGATTTCCTGAATGAGAACCTTGCCACGGACAACGACTGCAGCTATGAGCGATTCAGCAATCTCACTCCTACTGCCATGATTGACATAGATAAAGTAAAATCAATGCGCAAGGAGATGAGCACTTTGCCATACATCAAGAAAGACATCAGCTATAATGACAATGCCATTACCGACACCTTATTATATATAAGGACCACTTATAAGCTGACCGACAAGGATGGCAAACAGCAAGAGCTCACACAGACATTCTATATGGACAAGGCGCTGACTCATGTTGTCGCCTTCAAGCAAAACTAACCAAAAAGGTGCCAGCCATTCTCTGACGAGATTGCTGACACCTTTTTTATTTTACACACATATTTCCTCTTATACACATATTTCTTTCTTACACACATATAAAAACTAAGAAGCCATTTCCTCTTTTACGTATCTTCGCACACTCTTGCGCGCATTACCTAAATAATGCTCTGCACACTTATATTTGATGTTCAGGTGGAGAGCAATGTCCTTCACTGTCATTCCTTCCAGGTTTAACCTATAGACACTACTTTGCTTCTCTGAAAGTTGTGCAATACCATTTTCCAGTTTCGCCTGAATCTCATGGGCAGAATAGATGGTAGCAACATCATCTACATACCTGTTCTGCCAATCAGTATTCCGGACCACATACTCATATTTTTCCAGACAGTGCCTGTGACGCCAATAATCCAGAATAAGATTGCGTGCTATAGTATATACCAGACAAGGTAAAGTAATACGTGTAATCATACAATCCATCTTCAACAAGCGCACGAAAACATTCTGCACGATATCTTCTGCCTGCTCGGCTTTTTCATCCCCCAGCAAGCGAGAAGCTACAAAACCTTTCAATTCGGCGTAGCACTCTGTATAGTATTCAGCAATGATGCTGTGCTTAGATTCAATGTTCTGTTCCATGATGGTGGTTTTGATCATTATGTTTTTACATTAATTGTATTGCAAAGGTACGAAAAACAGATAGCATCACCAAAAAAATGAGATAAAAAAATGTGCTAAATGTCTGCTTTGAAACATTTAGCACATATCTAGAAACAATTTGTAACCTTCAATGTTACATTTCGTAAAGTAATATACACTTTAATAAAGCCCCAATTACTTGATCATATCCACACTTCTCTTCAGGAAAGCATCAAGAGAAGCACCCTTCAGCATACCGTTCTGCAACAGGGCGAGGTCGATGAGCTGATGAACAATGTTGTTGTTCTTGGCATAACCCGAGATGATATCATTGCGCTTTGCCTTCTCATCGCTGATAGCCTTCTCTGTATTGTGAACATCATCCTTCTCTTCCTGGGTAATCTCCTCTGGCTTCTTCTTGCCCTGCTCCTGATGAAGTACTGCAAGACGAGCCTCCTGACCCTTGATTTCAGCAAGGATTGGCTTCAATGCATCTGCTGTATTAGCCTCAGCATCCTCCAATACCTTCTTCACCAAAGCATGGTCGGAGTTCAACACGATGTTGTAGCTGTCTGGCATCTGACCGTAGAAGTTCATGCCAGCCTGGAACTGGCTCATCGCCTTCATACGGCGCATGTACTCATTCTGGGTGATGAGCACTGGCTGGTTCTGCTCGCCCAAAGCCTGAATCTCTACAAAGAACTCTGCCTTGTCGAGCTTAGGCATCTGAGAACGGAATACTTCTGTCAAGTTGTCAGACTGGTCTTTTGTCAAATCTGTCTTCTTGGCATCTTCCTTTACGATGAGTCGGTCGATGATATCCGCATCCACACGGGTGAAGCGGCTCTTCTCCAACTTCTGCTCCAGCATATTCACCATTGGGGTATCCAGCTGACCTTCCATCAGAAGCACTGAGTAACCCTTCTGCTTGGCAGCCTCGATGTAAGAGTACTGCTCCTCCTTGTTGTTGGCATAGAGATATACCAGGTTGCCATCCTTATCGGTCTGGTTGTCCTTGATGAGTGTCTTGTACTCCTCGTAAGTGAAGTACTTACCCTCCACATCCTTCAGGAGAGCGAAGTCCTTGGCGCGGTCGTAGAAGTCATCCTGTGAAAGCATACCGTAGTTGATGAAGAGTTTGAGGTCATCCCACTTCTCCTCGAATTCCTTGCGGTTCTCCTTGAAGATAGAGTTCAAGCGGTCTGCCACCTTCTTGGTGATGTAGGTAGAAATCTTCTTCACGTTGCTGTCGCTCTGCAAGTAGCTGCGGCTCACGTTCAATGGGATATCCGGTGAGTCGATAACACCATGCAACAGGGTCAGGAACTCAGGAACGATGCCCTCTACCTGGTCTGTTACGAATACCTGGTTGCAATACAGCTGAATCTTGTTGCGCTGCATGTCGATGCTGTTCTTGATGCGTGGGAAGTAGAGAATACCCGTCAGGTTGAATGGGAAATCTACGTTCAGGTGAATCCAGAACAATGGATCGTCCTGCATTGGATAGAGGGTGTGATAGAACTTCTTGTAGTCCTCATCCTTCAAGGTGCTAGGAGTCTTGGTCCAGAGAGGCTCCACATTATTAATAATGTTATCCTCGTCTGTTTCCACGTTCTTGCCGTCCTTCCACTCCGTCTTCTTGCCGAAGGCTACAGGCACTGCCATAAACTTGCAGTACTTGTTCAGGAGTTCCTCAATCTTGCTCTTCTGGAGGAATTCCTTACAGTCGTCAGCGATATGGAGAACGATATCTGAACCGCGGTCAGCCTTGTCAGCGTCCTCAATTTCGAAAGCTGGTGAACCGTCGCAGCTCCACTTTACAGCCTTGCTACCCTCTTTGTAGCTCTTGGTGATGATTTCCACCTTGCTGGCTACCATGAAAGAAGAATAGAAACCGAGACCGAAGTGACCGATGATGGCATTGGCATTCTCCTTATACTTGTCGAGGAAGTCTGTTACACCAGAGAATGCAATCTGGTTGATATATTTATCGATTTCCTCCTCTGTCATACCGATACCACGGTCGCTGATAGTGAGGGTACCAGCCTTCTCGTCGAGAGAAATGCGAACGGTAGTGTCACCTATCTCACCCTTGAAGTCGCCCTGGGCAGCAAGAGTCTTCAACTTCTGTGTAGCATCCACAGCGTTGGAAACCATCTCACGGAGGAAGATGTCATGATCTGAATATAAGAATTTCTTGATGACAGGGAAAATGTTCTCTGTCGTTACACCGATATTACCTTTCTGTGCCATAGTTATTATATCTTTTAATGTTATTATTTTATTTTTTATGTTTGCTATGGCTTATACAAATAGCGTGCCAAATTACAGCACCCTACATACCCTGATGCCAATCTGCACCGGATGTTTCTGCATATAAGTATACAGTGTCATCGGTTCGTCTATTACTTTTTTATGTATACTGCTCGCATTGAGCAGGTGGAGTCCGTCCTTGTGCCAGGAAGCCAGACCGATATGCGTGGTGTCCAATCCTTTCTTGTTGGTAACAATCACGATGATGTCACCGTCATGAATAGCCTTTCTGAATATCTGGTTATTGGCAATGGTCGATTTGGGAACATAACGGTATTTTTTCCCGTTTACGCTCTGCTCCAACTGGCGAATGCCTGCTTTCCACTCAGGATGAGCAGAAAGCATCTTATAGCTCGATGTATGAGTAGACATCCAGTTGACATTGACGGTCTGGACGGCAGTAAATGGCGGATTAGGAGCGATGTTTCTGACAATACCCTCCTTTTCATTATCGTCCATCCAAATGGTAAAATAATGCTGGCGCTTCACATAAGATACTTCCCCACCTACATATCTCACGTGCTTCAAATGTTCGCAGAAGGAAGCAAAGGAGGTTTCATGCTTCTGGGCGCACATCGTCAGGGCTGTCACCATCTCTACATAGGTGGTACAGTCGAGTTCACGTGTATTCACGATGAGAACCTCTTCCTTTGTCCTATCCAAGGTACCTCCAACGTATGGAATCCCCACAAACTGCTTGCCAAACCACAGCATCCAGTTGGCAGGTTTCGTCTTCAAGGCTTTTGCCTGCTTCAACAAGTTGACGATACGAATACTGTCCTGGCGCTGATACACAACACCACTCTTTGCCATAGATGGCATCAACGACAAGACAGCCAAAACTAATACAGATATTCTCTTTAGAATTTTCATCTTCCTACAGTTTTAATGATTACGTTTTCTTCCAAAATTAACTCCGAAATACAGATTGACCGAACCGAAGGAATTATTGGTAGAAAACTGAGATTTTCTATAATTATAAGAATGGATGATAGTACTCATGCCCGCATACCATCGGGTATTGTTCCATACTACTCCAAATCTTCCTATACCATCCAAGTTGACATTCCTGAAACGGAAGTTCATGATGTCGAAATGTTCACTTTCGGTATCCGAGGTAGACTGGTTGTAGGCAAGCCCCACCGAGAGCGAGGCATTGAAAAGCCAATTCTTGGCGAACACCCAGTTATAAGCATAGCCACAACTTACATTGATATCACTATACTTCACCTGCGAAAACATCAGGCTACTGTCTATCTTAGCCTGCTCTCCAGGAGGAACACCCTGGTTCAAGCGATCATCAACAAGCTGGGTGAGCTTGTCCCAATCCACTTCCAGTTTGTGTTGGGTATATCCGATGCCCAGGAGCATGGAACCGGCACTTCTGCGCTGTACGGTACTCTGTGCATAAGCAGCTGGATAAGAGAATCTTCGATGATTAAAGATATAGTAAAGGTTGAACCCCTTGATACTCGATTTAAATCCCCCGAAAGGCGCCTTTCTCATCGCATTACAGTTGATATGTTCTCCCAGATTCATGCGCTTGACATGATAATCATTACCTGTCTGACGCCAGAAGAGATCAACACCCAGCAGACTGCTGTAGAGACTCAAGTCAAACTCCTTTTTATTCGTATGACTGTTATTGGCATTGATATGCTTCAAGTCGAAAGTATAACCCAGGAATACCCATCGCCATCCCAGATACGGACCTAATCGCCAGGAAGGGTCAGGGGCAAAGGTAATGCTCTGTCCCTCCTTGTTGCGCAAGGTATAAATCTCGTAGGTATTCGTATTCTGCAGCATTACAGTATAGTTGTAATGCTGGTCTTCGATATAGGAAGAATCGGTGGTATTGAATTCCCGGAAAAAGCGGGTAAAGACGTTACCCACCTGATGAAAGAAAGTCCGCTTATGACGGGCTCTTATCAGGCTATCCGTGGAGTTGTGCTTAAACATGGTAGAATTGAAAAGATGGCGTACAAAAAGGGTGTCCGTCACCTCCACCCTCTTTTCATTGTCTTTTGCAGACAAAGATTCCTCTTCTGCTGCCCCTACAGGCAGCAGAAAAAAGGTTAACATCATCCACAAAAAACAAATTTTTCTCATACAGAGACTTTTTTATTTTAAGTCTAATTCTTCCACAAAACACGGTCTAGCACCCAGTTAACCGGTGTAGCCGAGATACTCGTACAGTCGCAATGCCCGATGCCCTGCAAATGCTCTATGACATGCTTGATCATCGGCAATTGCACATAGGAAGGATTTGGTACGGTAATACTCTGTTTTCCTTCACTGGTGATGAGAACGATAGGTTCATATGTAAATACCGAAAAAGACAAGGAACCCTTATCACCGATAACCTCGATACGGTCTTCCTTTGCACTCTCATGTCCCACAAAGCACCAGCTTCCACTGCCCGTAACCCCATTTTCGAAGAAGAAACAAGCTGAAACGGTATCCTCTGCCTTGTAGAGATGAGCACGATTGGCAGGATAACCATGTGCACGGGTGATAACACCGAAAATATTCTGCAACAAATCAATCTGGTGTGGGGCCAAATCATAGAAATAACCTCCACCCGCAATATCCGGCTGCAACCTCCAAGGCAATTCCTTTTCGTTTTTATAGTCAAGGTCACGAGGAGGCACAGAGAACCTTATCTGAACATTGATTACCTTACCGATGGTACCGTTTTCAATGATCTCCTTCACTTTCTGGAAATATGGAAGATAACGACGGTAATAAGCCACAAAGCAAGGAACACCGGTCTGCTCACTGATACGATTGATACGGATACAGTCGTTATAGCTTGCTGCCAATGGCTTTTCTATATAAACAGGCTTGCCTGCACGCATTGCCATGATGGCAAAGGTGGCATGAGACGATGGCGGCGTAGCGATATAGATGGCATTTACATCAGGGTCATCTATCAATTCCTGGGCATCCGTATACCATTTACGGATATGATGACGCTCAGCATAACTACGAGCCTTGTTCTCGCTACGGCTCATCACTGCCACAACCTGCGAACCTTCCACCTCATTGAAGGCCGGTCCGCTCTTCTTTTCGGTTACTTCTCCGCAGCCGATAAATCCCCAATTGATCTGTTTCATACGTTTCGATGATTTTTATTCTCCAGCAAGCGACTTGTTGATCTCGTCAATATAATCGAGTACTTCGTCACGTCCCATCTTTTTCTCACTACTTGTAATGAAATAAGGAGGAAGCTCTTCCCAGCGATCTTCCAATGCATGCATCCATTTCTCGGCATTCATACGAGCCTTTACCGGTCCCAGCTTATCTGCCTTGGTGAAAACGATACAGAACGGCACATTGCTTTCGCCCAACCAGTCTACGAATTCACGGTCAATCTTCTGCTGGTCATGGCGTACGTCGATAAGAACAAAGACGTTTGCCAACTGAGGGCGCTGAAGGATATAGCTGCTGATCATCTGCTCCAACTGCTTCTGGACAGTCTTGGAGCGCTTGGCAAATCCATAGCCGGGAAGGTCAACCAGATACCATTCATTATTGATAATGAAGTGATTGATCAGCAACGTCTTACCCGGTGTGGCTGAAGTTTTAGCTAAACCTTTATGATTGCAAAGCATGTTGATAAGACTAGACTTACCCACATTGCTTCGACCGATAAAGGCGTACTCAGCCTTATTATCCTTAGGACACATGCTCACTCGTGGAGCAGATATTGTAAACTCAGATTTCTTAATTTCCATCGTTATGTTTTCTATTATTATGTTAATCACTAAATGTCAGCAAACGAACTAATCATAAAGTTCAATGCTCAAACCTCAAAGTTCAATGCTCAAACCTCAAAGTTCAAAGTTCAAAGTTCAATGTTCAAAGCCTATAGCATCTCTGACAATTCCAGCCATCTCATTTCCTTCTCATCAAGTTCATCCTTGATTTCCGGCAGGCGCTTGCTCTTTTCCGTCAGTTCGTCTACCGAAAGCGTTCCACTGCACAGAGCTTCCTCCAACTTCTTCTGTTCTTCGGTGAGCTTATCAATTTCCTGGGTCAGCTGTTCATATTCACGCTTCTCCTTGTAGCTCATCTTGCGCTTGTTCTCAAAGTTGGCATCACGCTTGGCTGTGCCGGCGCCATCATTGACTGCAGCATTATTGCTGGCAGTTTTAGCCGCAGCCGCAGCTTTCTCTGCCTCATCCTTCTCCTGCAATCGGCTCCAGTCACGGTATTGGGTATAGTTGCCAGGGAAATCCTGTATCTCGCCCTCGCCCTTGAACACCAGAAGATGATCCACTACCTTGTCCATGAAATAGCGGTCGTGACTTACTACGATAACGCAACCGGCGAAATCCTGCAAGTATTCCTCCAACACCTGGAGTGTCTGGATATCAAGGTCGTTGGTAGGCTCATCGAGAACCAGGAAGTTAGGATTCCTCATCAGCACCGTACAGAGATAGAGCTTGCGCTTCTCGCCTCCACTCAACTTATATACGTAGTTGTGCTGTTCCTCTGGAGTAAAGAGGAAGAACTGCAGGAACTGCGAAGCCGTCATGTGCTTGCCATTACCCAAGTCAATATAATCGGCAATCTCAGTAATGACATCAATCACCTTCTGGTCTTCCTTGAACTTCAATCCCTCCTGCGAGAAATAACCGAAGCGAACCGTCTCACCGATGTCAAACTTACCGCTGTCCGGCTGAACTTCACCCAAGAGCATCTTGATGAAGGTAGACTTACCCGTTCCGTTATTACCCACGATACCCATCTTCTCGAATCGGGCAAAGTTGTAATAGAAGTTATCGAGTATCACCTTCTTCTTACCACGGTCATCGAAAGCCTTGCTCACATACTGGCACTCGAAAATCTTGGAACCGATATATACGGTAGAAGCCTTCAGACGGACCTGTCGGTCTTCGATACGCTGCTTAGCCACCTTCTCCAGTTCATAAAAGGCATCTTCACGATACTTAGCCTTATGACCACGTGCCTGAGGCTGGCGGCGCATCCAGTCTAACTCTCTGCGATAGAGATTCTTGGAATGCTGAATTTCAGCCCGGAGATTATCCATGCGCTCCTGACGTTTCTCCAGATAGTAGGCATAATTGCCTCTATAGGTATAGATGGTCTTATCGTCAAGTTCCAGGATGGTATTGCACACCTTGTCCAGGAAGAAACGGTCGTGAGTAACCATGAAGATGGTCTTGTTTCCTCTGTTCAAGTATCCCTCCAGCCATTCTATCATTTCCAGGTCAAGGTGGTTGGTAGGCTCATCGAGCATCAGGAAATCGGGCTCCTCTATCAGCACATTAGCCAGGGCAACACGTTTCTGCTGTCCTCCGCTAAGCTGCCCCATCGGCTGCTCCATATTAGTAATATGTAGCTGGGTCAGGATCTGCTTGGCACGGAGCACCTTCTCCGGGTCTCCCTCATGATTGAAACATGCATCGAGCACACTCTCCTCCGGATCGAATTGAGGAGACTGCTCCAAATATCCGATCTTCAAATCGCGACGATAGATGATATCACCGCTTTCATGTCCCTCCTTATCCATCAGAACAGACATCAAGGTAGACTTTCCCGTGCCATTACGTGCCACGAGTCCCACCTTCTGTCCTTCAGCGATAGAGAAAGAAATCTTATCAAAAAGAACCTGCGCACCAAATCGTTTGGTGAGGTTTTGTACGTCTAAATATGGTATCTGACTAGCCATTCTGCAATTTTTTCATGCAAAGATAATGATTTTCGCTCAAAAAGTAGTATCTTTGCACCGTATTTTTAAGGAAACTTGCATATTTTATCGTATAATTGATTGTTTGCGGTAACTTTTGGGGCAGTTTTCGAAGATAAAAAGATTAGAAAATTAAAAAGACATATTAAGAATGGAATTAGCAAGTAAGTACGATCCACAAGCAGTGGAAAGTAAATGGTATCAGTACTGGCTCGACAACAAGCTTTTCAGCTCTAAGCCAGATGGTCGTGAACCTTATACAGTGGTTATCCCTCCACCAAACGTAACGGGTGTGCTCCACATGGGACACATGCTCAACAATACAATTCAGGATATTCTCGTTCGCCGTGCTCGCATGGAGGGCAAGAACGCTTGTTGGGTACCTGGAACCGACCACGCCAGTATCGCTACTGAGGCAAAGGTGGTTAACCGCCTCGCTCAGCAGGGCATCAAGAAGACAGACCTTACCCGCGAAGAGTTCCTCAAGCACGCTTGGGACTGGACTCACGAGCACGGCGGCATCATCCTCAAGCAGCTCCGCAAGCTCGGTGCCAGCTGCGACTGGGACCGCACAGCCTTCACTATGGACGAGCCCCGCTCTCGTGCCGTCATCCACGTATTCTGCGACCTCTACAAGAAGGGTCTCATCTATCGTGGCGTACGCATGGTTAACTGGGACCCTAAGGCTCAGACTGCGCTCTCTGACGAGGAGGTTATCTACAAGGACGAGCACTCTAAGCTCTACCACTTGAAGTATTATGTAGTAGAGCAGGACTGCCAGCAGGTGGATGAGGAGAACGTGATGCACAAGGATGAGAAGGGATACTATGCAGTAGTAGCAACCACCCGTCCTGAGACCATCATGGGCGACTCTGCCATGTGTATCAACCCAGAGGATAAGAAGAATACCTGGCTGAAGGGTAAGCACGTGATTGTGCCTCTCGTAAACCGCGAGATTCCTGTCATCGAGGATACATACGTAGATATCGAGTTCGGTACAGGTTGCTTGAAGGTAACTCCAGCTCACGATATCAACGACCACGCCCTCGGTTTGAAGCACGGTTTGGAAACCATCGACATCTTCAACGACAATGGTACCATCAGCGAGGCAGCAGGTCTCTATGTAGGTATGGACCGCATGGACGTGCGCAAGCAGATTTCCATCGACCTTCAGAACGCCGGTCTGATGGAGAAGATTGAGGACTATAATAATAAGGTGGGCTTCTCTGAGCGTACCAATGTGCCTATCGAGCCAAAGCTCTCTACACAGTGGTTCCTCAAGATGCAGCACTTTGCTGACATCGCCCTCCCTCCAGTAATGGACGATGACATCGAGTTCTATCCTAAGAAGTATAAGAACACCTATCGCCACTGGTTGGAGAACATCAAGGACTGGTGTATCAGCCGTCAGCTCTGGTGGGGTCACCGCATCCCTGCCTACTACTTCGACAATGCCGGCAAGAAGGATTTCGTGGTAGCTGAGACTGCAGAGGAGGCTCTGAAGCTCGCTCAGGAGAAGAATGCCAACATCAAGGCTGAGGATCTTGAGCAGGAGAGCGACTGCCTCGACACCTGGTTCTCTTCATGGTTGTGGCCTATCTCTCTGTTTGACGGCATCGAGCATCCTGACAACGAGGAGATCAACTACTACTACCCTACTTCCGACCTCGTAACAGGTCCGGATATCATCTTCTTCTGGGTAGCACGTATGATCATGGCTGGCTACGAATATCGTGGCAAGATGCCATTCAAGCACGTATATTTCACAGGTATCGTTCGCGATAAGCTCGGCCGCAAGATGAGCAAGAGTCTCGGTAACTCACCAGACCCATTGGATCTGATTGATAAGTTTGGTGCCGACGGTGTCCGTATGGGTATGATGCTCAGCGCTCCAGCGGGCAACGACATCCTCTTCGACGAGAGCCTTTGCGAGCAGGGACGTAACTTCAACAATAAGATCTGGAATGCCTTCCGCCTCGTGAAGGGTTGGGAAACTGCAGATATCGAGCAGCCTAAGAGTGCAGAAATCGCCGTGAAGTGGTTTGATGCCAAGCTCAAGGAGGTGAACGAGGAGATGCAGAAGCAGTTTAAGGACTACCGTATCTCTGAGGCATTGATGACAGTATATAAGCTGTTCTGGGATGAGTTCTCATCTTGGTATCTGGAGATGGTGAAGCCAGCTTACGGTCAGCCTATCGACCAGAAGAGCTACGATGCTACCCTCCGTTTCTTCGATGCCCTCCTGAAGATGTTGCATCCATTCATGCCATTCATCACCGAGGAGTTGTGGCAGCACATCTACGACCGCAAGGATGGCGAGAGCATCATGCGCGAGAAGCTGGATATTCCTGCACCTACAGCCGAGGAGCAGAAGCTGGCAGCCGATATCGAGGCAGTGAAGCAGATCATCGCCGGTGTTCGTACCGTTCGCAACCAGAAGAACATTGCCCAGAAGGAGCAGTTGTCTCTCCAGGTAGTAGGCAAGAACGATTTCGAGGCTTACAACGACGTAACTCTGAAGATGGCTAACCTCGACAAGATTGAGGTCATCGCAGAGAAGAGTGCCGATGCATCAAGCTTCATGGTAGGTACCGACGAGTTTGCCGTACCATTGGGCGACCTCATCGACGTGGCAGCCGAGATTGAGAAGGCAGAGGCCCAGCTCAAGCACCTGGAGGGCTTCCTGATGGGCGTGCGCAAGAAGCTCAGCAATGAGAACTTCGTAGCTCACGCTCCAGAAAAGGTAGTAGCCCTGGAGCGCAAGAAGGAGAGCGACTCTGTAGAGAAGATTGCTGCCCTCAAGGCAACTATCGAGGAACTCAAGAAGAAGTAATAGTATTATATTTTTAATGTTAAGCGTTGAATGTTAAGTGTTTAAACTTAGCATTTCACGCTTTACATTTCATATTTTCAAGAGAAACATGATCAAGAAGCTTTTCACCTTATTTATATGTTTGCTTTCGCTTGCTATGACTTTCACCAGTTGTAGCGATGAAGCTGTTGATGTAGAAAACGTCAATAAGCAGACTATTTTCGTATTCTTTCCATGGACAGGCGGAACCAGCTCTACTGGTCTGAAATATTTCCTGGAAAACAATGTAGACAGCATGTGCGCTGGTATCGTAGACAAGAAGGGACTTACCAATACAAGAGTTTTGGTTTTCTTCACCGAAAAATACAATCAGAGCACACTCTACGATCTTCAGTATGACGCAACAACCAAGACCGTGAAACGTGTTCCTATCAAGAAATACGAAGGCAACAGTCATTGTACAGCAGAAGGATTTGCAGATTTACTGAACGATGTAAGACAAAACGCAGAAGCCCTCAACTATTCTCTGATTATCGGAGCACATGGTTGTGGCTGGACATACGCCAACGATTGGGTAAATTATCCATACATGGCAAGACCGAAGGCCGGTTCTAAAGAAAATGGAAATGATAGAAAAACGATAGTATCTACAACAACTTCTGATCATTTCAGTGGTATCCAATTTGGCAATGATCCAAACAGACCAGTCACTCGTTTCTTCGGAAGTGTCAGTTTGTCAGACAACGCCATCGATATTTCCACCTTGGCCGAAGGCATCAAACTCAGCGGACTCAAGATGCAATACATCCTCTTCGATGCCTGTTACATGGGCAATGTGGAGACGGCTTACGAGCTGAAAGATGTAACCAACTTCCTGATCAGTTCAAGTAGCGAAGTGATGGGCGAAGGTTTCCCATACAAGACTATATGGAGTTATCTCTGCTCATCTGTACCCAACTATTCAAGCGCAGTATCAGGCGTCGTCAACTTCTACAAGAACTCCAATGTCCCTTACTGCAACATGGCTGCAATAGACTGCCGACAGATAGACAAACTGGCAAGCATCATGAAGGAGATCAACAGCAAGTATACACTTTCTGAAAGTGTAAATCTTAAATCCATACAGCAATTAGATGGATTTTCTCCGAATTTATTCTATGATATGGAGGCATACGTTGATAGTCTTTATCCTAGCGGTTATCTGCTTGACCAGTTTAAGAATCAACTCAAGCTCACTGTAAAAGCAGCCGGACACACTGACTATGCCTATTCTGCTTTATATTATAAAGAAACATTTATAGAAATAAAGAACTATTGCGGTCTTTCCATCTCCGACCCTAGCCAAAACAGCGTAGCTATCAAGGGAAGAGAGAAGACCGGTTGGTGGAAAGCTACACATTAACATGAAACGGTTTGGTCACAGGTAAGACCGCTTCATTAAGTTCAATGTACAAAAATCAAAAAACAAAGATGGAATATTTTATCATAGACAATAACGGTCAGCAAGCAGGTCCTTTCAGTCAGGACCAGCTTGTCCAGAAAGCCATCAGCCCTGAAACATTAGTCTGGAAGCAGGGAATGGCAGATTGGACACCGGCTTGGAAAGTTGAAGAATTGAGAACTGTACTGGAGGCTGTTGAAGCCAACAAGCCAAACAGCACGAACCAGCAGGAAAACCAAGAGCCTCAGCAGCAAACTTCTGAGCAGGCTCAGCAACAGGCATATCAGCAGGCTCAGCAACAGGCTTACCAGCAAGGTTTCCAACAGGGAGCAACCATGAATGCCAACTTCCAGCAGCAACCAAAGAAACGAAAGAGCCATATGGCAATAAAGCTGATTATCGGCTTGATTGTCTTCATCATAGCCGTTTTCGCTGTTTCCAATCCAGGAGCTGATGCCCACAAGGAGAAGGTTCGCACGGAAGTAGGCAAAGCCATCGAAAAGGCAACCAGCACTTCTGACAACAATTTCTTCACTCAAGCCCTCCGCTCGGTAGCCAAGATGATGGCGGGCAGCGTCATGGATGAAGCCATGAACCAGCTCTTCGAATACCACAACTACATTGTATGTTCTAAAGGTACCGTAGAGTTTAATGGCAAGCAGCACACCGTCAGCTTCGGTATCCTTGGCACAGTTTACACCATGAATGCCGATGATATGGTAAAGGCGCTGGAAGGTGCCGACAATCTGCAGCTGGAAGAAATGAATTCTTCCTCATCCGACGACACCTCTTCCATTGATGAAGCCACCAGTTCTTCCGATGATACTTCTGATGATGAAGGATTTGGTGCCAAGGTCCAGAAAAAACTGGAAGACAAGGCAAACCAGGCCATGGATAAAGCAGCAGACAAGGTAGGCAAGAAAATAGAAGAAAAGATAAACCAGAAGTTAGATGAGGCTACCGATTCTTCTAAAGTAGAAAAGCTTATCGATAAGATTCTGGAATTTCTATAATCTGCAGGAATTTCTAATGCTAGGCTAAGATTAATAAATGATGCCCAGCATCATCTTAAGAAATATAAGAAAGAGGGTGCGTCATAAGTTTATGACACACCCTCTTTTTGTTGGTATAAATATGTTGTACGATAGTTGTTCCATCAGCGTCATTAATCACAACCTATTCTGCCAGTATTTGATTATTCCAATTAAGCTTCTAGGACAAAAGAAAATAAAGGCTTATCACAAAAATGATTTATAAAAGTCCTGATGTAAGATTCGGATTTATTACAACTATTTTGCACGTAATCGTAATATGACTCATCTGGAGTTCTATTATAATACCAATTATCACTAGTGCTCTCTATAGTAGAATCATTCATACTATATACATCACCTCCTAAGATTGGAATCGCTAAGAGTTTACATGTCTGCACTATTTTAAGTGCTTCTTGATATGGAAAAGCATAGCCTTCAATACCTAAATCCATCAAGGAATAATATTCGGAAATATTATTATCTTGAATAATTGAAATTATATCATTCTGTTTCATTTTATGGGTCTGTTTATGCTTAATACATGAGCCTTTGTGCTAGTGCGGATAAAAAGCATACACATGCTTACACAAAGGCAGTATTCGTTTGCGATAACCTATTCCACCTTCCATCCATCGATGGTTCCCATCTTCGATGAGAAGTTGCAGCCTATCTGATAAATCTTTCTGCTATCTGCAGCATATTCCCTGGCATAGCCCATATCCTCTATCTGCTTCAGGGCTTCCTCAGCCGAACCATCACGCTTGAATTCGAAGATGTAGATATAGTTCGGAGTCTCTACCACACAATCTACCCTACCTTCGCTTTGCTGCTTTTCGATGAAGACCGTGAAACAGCTGATCATTCTCAATACGAGATAGAAGGTATATTGGAAATAACGCTCCTTCTCTCGCTCATCGTCCTTACGACGCTGATTATAAGGAATGCTGGCAAAGAAGGAAGTCATCAGATTCTCCAACTGATGGCAATCTCCCTTCGACATCACATCTACTACCTGAATAATCCAGGCATCCGTTGACTTCGATGGCTTCAGATAACTGGAAGCTACCAACGTCAGGAAACCGCTCCTCACTTCATCATTCGGGAAATCCAGAAGATAGGAATCGGTATCCATATTCCAATCTTTAATGGTGAGATAACCGCTCTGATAAATCATAGGCAATGGTGCTTCCACATCCGCCTTGTAATCGATGAAACTACTCGTAGGATAAAACCTGTTTACCATCTCGTTGATGTTCTCATCAAAATGAGACAATAGGCGAACAAGATAGGTTGGCGAACCGGTGCGGAACCAATAATCTGCCAGAATCTTCTTGCTCAGCGCATTCAAAATACTGAAAGGATTATAGATATCAAGCATATTGGGGCTGAAGTGGTATCCATCAAACTTCCTCTTCAGTTTGTATTTCATTCCTTCCTCCGTCGTCTTGTATCTCACGGCCATCGCTTTGATTTGTTCATCAAAGGTAGAATACAATTCCTCTTCCGTAATACCACAAAGTGCCTCATAATGCTCGTCCATACTGATGTCGTTAGGCTGATTGAAACCACTGAACACGCTCACCTGCGAAAACTTTGTGACACCCGTGAGCAAAACAAACTGCAGGTCATCATCCGCTTCCTTGAACACAGAATAAACGCCTTTAAGAAGATTACGATTATAATCCTCCAAAGTCATCTTTCCATATTCATTCTGCACAGAAATATCCATATCCATCACATCAAGCAAAGGCTTGTCATACTCATCGATGAGTACAACTGCTCTTACTCCAGTTTTTGCGTGAGCTTTCTTGAGTACGGCTCGAAAACGACTACTCAAAGTCTTGGCAAGTTCATCCTTTCCATAAACAAGTTCAGCACGGGCAACAAATTCCTCCAAAACATGCTCCAGGGTATAAGGCTCAATATAATTTTGTCCACCAAAAGAGAGATGCAACACAGGATATTGCTTCCACTCCTTCTCCAACTTGTCGATGGCAAGCCCCTTGAACAGTTCCTTCTTACCCTCGAAATAGCATTTCAAGGTAGATACGAGCAATGATTTTCCAAATCGTCGTGGACGACACAGAAAGTAAATTGTTCCATTATGAACCAAATCATAGACCAATGCCGTCTTATCGAGATAAACATAATCATCTTCTATGATTTGTTCGAAACTCTGTATTCCGATAGGATATTTCATATTGCAGCCTTTTTAATAAAATGTGCTGCAAAGATACAATTTTATTTTCATATATCCTTGGTTTACCTGTCGTTATTTTGCATGAAAGATTCAAAGGGGGAAGAAACCTGCACAAAACTTTGGTGATTTGATAAAAAACTCGTACCTTTGCAGAAGACTCATAATCATTAATCATAGGAGGATAAAAATATGGCAAGACCAATCAAAGAAACGCCTATTCTATATGGCGAAGCTGCACGTAAATTTGAAGAAGAAATGCAACGTGTAGAAAACATGACCAGAGAGGAAAGAATGGCTAACAGAAAAAAGTAGAAGAGGGATGTTCTGCATTTCTTAAAACTGTAAAAGTTTGCATTTAAGCGATATAAACTGATTAGATTAACAAAAGATACTATAATAAAGTCGTTCGACTGCGGAGATGCAGATTTGAACGACTTTATTTTAAATGACGCCAAGGCTTTCTTATCCAAAAGAATAGCCTATACCTTCCTTATCATCGATGGGGAAAATATAGTTGCATATTTCAGTTTACTGAATGATAAAGTTGCCAAAACAGATGCAGCCAATAATACTTGGAGAAAACTTAGGCGTAGTTTTCCACACGAGAAGCATTTCAGTAGTTATCCAATGGAGGATCAGCAGGGAGGCTGTCTCCCATGATTTCATTGCCATGGCTCTGATTTCCATTGTAACAACCTGCTAAAAACAGGATTGAGATTACAGCTATAAACAGCAACAACTTCTTCATAGAATATTCTTTTTATTTGTATTTTGCATAAATCAATACCGGTCTTCTCCTAGAAGATTCCTTGTATATCTGCATCACTTTCTCCACGCAGCTCCTTGATACAGTAAAGCAGCCACGGCTCTCTGTTCCCAGCGGAATATACTCCTTCTCACCGGAGAATCTTGTCACCTTGCCAGCAGAATGGATCAGGATGCCACGGGCTTCTGCCAGATAAATGACAAAACGGCTACCTGACATTACTCATCAAGCATCCGTTTTAAAGATTCTATCATTTCTTGAATTGCCTTTTTCAAAGGTTGCAACTCATTTTCTATAATCCACCAAATCTGATCGGCATCAACCTCAAAATAATGATGAGCTATGATATCACGTAACCCTTTCACATTTTTCCAATCAATTTCAGGATGAGTTGTAAGAAGTTCTCCTTTAGTAACCTTATCAAGTCCCTTTAAACTTTCTCCTATAGCAATAAATTGCATACATATGGAATCAAGAATTGCTACACCAGTAGAAGACATCAGAAAATCATCGCCACAATGATAAGGTTGTGAACGCTCTTCTATATGCTCAATAGAAATATGTACTCTATTAAGTATATCCAATGCTACATATTTATCGAATTGCATAGATTCCATCCCGTTCAATTCTTGATTTAAAGAAAGGATTCATGTTTTTGTGAATACGCACTACATCAACTGAGCACTTGAACAAGCCCTCTAAAAACTCTTTCAAGTCGGCCAATAAAAATGGATTAGGAGTTTCAGTTTCTACACAAACATCCAAATCGCTTTGCTCTGTTTGCTCATTTCGTGATACGGAACCAAAAATGCGCAAGGTCTTGATTCCAAAATCTTTAGTAATCTTGGAACTATTTTGCCTAATTATTGCTATATAATCTTGAACTGTTCTCATAACACCTATCTTTAAACAGTGCAAATATAAGAAAATATCTGGTATCTTCCAAACTTTTTGCCATGTTTTTGCAAATCTCCCCACAAAATATCAGTTGGCGCATAACAGTTGACCTACGCATGCACATCACCTGTTGTGCAAGCGCATATCAGCTGCTATGCAAGCGCACAACAGCTGTTGTGCGACCGGAGATACTAACTAACTCAAAAACATATACTATCTTTTCTAACAACTTATACTATGTTTTCCAACAACATATCAGTAACACTCCAACAAACAAAAAAGCGTGAATCATTTACTTATGACACACCCTCTTTGCTAAATCAGACACACAATTGATCTTATCTTATAATATTATACTCAAACTCATAATCCCCATTCTTCAGCCATTCGGGAACATCTTCCCCATTTTCCATAAGGCCTTCTATATGAAACTCCAGACTTTCCTTTGCTTCTTTTTGCAAAGCTTCAAAGGTTGGTGCTGTAAAAACCACCGCTCCTGGTACATTACTACCAAGAGAACCACCATAATTTCTGTCGCACCACGCAACGTCAACAATAATCTTTTCCATCATGTACTACTTTAGATTTTCCAAATCTCCCCGTTCAAGACAGCTATTTCTTACCAAGGTTTCTAGCTTTTCAACCATCTTACGCTTGGTTTCCTTAGAAGCATTCCAACGGCGCAACGCTTCTTCTCTTGTTAACTTTGTTGTATTCATTCTTTATTCCTCCTTTTTTTAGTTCAAATTACAATTGCAAAAATACCTCCCGTCAATATTTATAACCAAAATTCATATACCTACAAATTTGGAATCTAGCGATAAAAACTAGAGGATTGAGAGGTCGGAATTCTCTGTTTTCTGCTCTATATTAAGAAAAAGACCTATAGTTGTACGACTATAAAGTTACAGTTGTACGACTATACATGCTATGGTTGTACAACTGTAGAGTTATGGTTGTACAACTATAGGGGTTATAGTCGTACAACTATAGATTTTCCTCAACGGCATCATCTTGTCAAGAAATCACAAACACCTGATTATCAACAAGTTTCTATTCTTCTTCATATTTGCGATATTCTCAAAGAAATAATAAGCGGCTGGAAATACGAAAATCTCAGGCAAGCTAATGTAAAGATAACACACAGATTTCTTCCACTGACATAAATAAATACATGACGTAGTAATAATATGTGCCTTGTGATGGCAAAATATTGCCCCACTAAGAGTTCTCAACTTGCTGACACTGGTATCATAGTGCAGCAAGTACCCGGACAAGACTGACATATTTGACATGACAAGCCAAATCCCCTTGACATACATCAAGGCATCAGACCATGCTGCTTGATATGCGTCAAAAAATGCCCTTCTTTCATCATTTTGTCACGACTTTGTGACAGGAATTCAAAAAAAAGGCACTACCTTTGCACCAGCAAAAGAGAGATTGTAATAAGGATAATGTAAAAAAGGAGACCCGGAAACGAGGCTCCATTAAAGAACGAAAGGAAACAAATTATGATGACAACAGTAATGATTCTCGCAGTAGTAGCAATCATGATTGCTCAGGCTGTACATGTTAACAACAAGATTGAGAAGGGTCTTAGATAAGACCACTTCAGGTAAAAAGAAAGATTGGCAGCAATGCCACAGTATTAATAAAAAAAAGAAAGGATAACGATTATGAAAACAATGTTTAAGAACATCAAGAAGGCCTTGAAGGCTATTCTTGCAGATTACATGACCGCTATGGAAATGTATGGCGAGGCTTTGAACAGAAGCCGTGGTTGTGCTTGCGCATAAGGGATTCAATCCCGAATGCAACAGCATTCTTAAGAGAAAGCAAACGAAGTAATTACGTTTATAATAATAATAAAAAAAAGCGTGTAAGTAGCAATACTTACACGCTTTTTCTTTTATTATATGGTATCAATCTGATAATCAACTGATTCTTTCCTGGATGTTTACCATTCCATAGAGAAGGTGATGCCTCTTCGCATCATATCCTTTGCCGTAGGCTTCAATCGGGTGAGGAATCCTTCCCAGGAACGATTCTTCTGAAAACTCCATCCTGCTTCCGCCAAAGCCAATGCACGTGGATAAGCCTGATAATAGATGCGCTCAGGAGAATTGATACACTCACTCCACAAGGTTCCGGCTACACCAAAGAGGTTGTTCTTTTCAAACTCCTCTCCCATTCCCCATGCAGGATCAAGATCGTAGGCTGCCTTCAAGGAAGTAACCGGCATTCCCCAGTTTACCTCAGGCATGTCGCCCTTGGCCATCGGATAGTCGAAATAGCAATGTTCACCTGGGCAAAGCAAGATGCGGGCATTGTTCTCCACCGCTGCCACCAATGCTTCCTTGGTAAGACCTGCACGCCATGCAAAGGTAACACAACCTGGCTGAATCTTCTTGAAATCGGTCTCATACCAGAACATCGGAGTCTTATGATATTGGGTACGAAGAAGATCTATCACACGGTCGAAGAGATAGCCCTGCAGCTTCCAGTTCTCAGAACGGTCGGTAGAAGTAATACCGAGTTTCTTCTTCAATGCCTGACACTTAGGACAGTTGGTCCAGCAATCGAGGGCTGGATTACCAGCCTCGTCACCACCCAGATGAATGTATTCAGAAGGAAAGACATCGGCAAGCTCCTTGAATACATTTCCAAGAAACTCGTAAGTGAATTCATTACCGGCACAGAGCAATTCGTCTGATACACCACAAGTAGTACGGATAGGCTTTCTCACTCCCTGGCAGGTCAATTCCGGATATACGCTGATAGCAGCCACCTCATGACCCGGCATCTCAATCTCAGGTACCACCTGGATATGATACTTGGCACAATATGCTACAAAGTCACGCATCTGCTCCTGTGTATAATATCCCTTGATAGGCATCAGCATATCGTCCATACCCCAGCGGCTGCTAGCCTCAGCGGTGAGACGAGGATATTTCTTGATTTCGATAGTCCAAGCCTGATCATCCACCAAGTGAAGATGAAGCATATTGAGCTTATAGCGAGCCATCTCAGGAACGAAAGCCTTCAACTCTTCGTATGGGATAAAGATACGGCAAGGATCCACCATCAACTCTCTTACATGAGTGCGTGGCTGGTCTTTCAAAGCCAGCTGTGGGATGGCATCGCAACCCACCTTAGATGCATTGCCACGAAGCAACTGGTCGAAAGTCATCAATCCGTAGAAGACACCAGCTGCAGTCTTTCCCTTGATGACCACACCTTTCTGCTGTACTTCTAGGGTATAAGCCTCAGCATCGGTAAGAGTTGGATCAATAGCAAGGGTCATCGTCAGCTGTGCTCCCTTCTGCTGAGCATTTCTCTCCTTGAGGATTCTGTCAGCATGTTCACGCTCATTAGCCAGGCCTTCATCTGCCACAATCTTCCAGTTTCCCGCCACCTGCAACGGTGCAGCCTTTGCCTTCACCTTCAGATCCATCGGTACAGGAATCAGGCAAGCTTCAGGATTGCATACTTCCCTAGCCTGCTTCACTTCTCCGAAGAAAGCCTTCCAGCCTTGTGCCTTACGGTAAGCCTTCTCGCTGCCTCTTGGCATGACCAGTTTCACACCACGCATGTTCACGCCCGAAAAAGCCGTAGCAGCAGCCTTTGGTGGAATATGGGAATTTACCCTGATGACCTGTACCCCTTCAAGATTGGCAAAAGAGAACTCACCTATCTCCGGTGTGCCTTCGATTGTGATGTTTTTCAGAGACTTGCAACCAGAAAAGGCTGCTGCGCCCACCTTCGTCACAGACTTAGGTATCACCACATCCTGCAGGTTATCGCAGGCAAAGAAAGCCTGAGTACCTATCTCCTGCAACTGATTTGGCAAGATGATATGCTGCAGATGATGACGGGAATGGAATGCATTCTTAGGAAGAACAGGACAGGTTGCCTCGCTCAGGTCCAGGTTTCTCAACTGCCAGCAGAGATCACGAAGCTGGCGGAAATCTGAATTTTTCGTAGTTGTCAAGGTTCCTGTCAACTTTAGATTAATAGCAGCAGATTTCTTCTCGGTATTCAGGTCTTTCATGTTGGCAATGGTTTGTGCCGACATGGAAGAAGCCAAGAGAGCAACAACTGCCAATGAAATAAATTTTCTCATACTCTAATGGTTTTAAAGGTTTATAATAATTTGAATATTTTTCTAGATGAAAGCTATTTTCTTGCCATTCTCCACGAAGTCAAGATTAACGATTTCGATATTCTTCCACAATATCAAATCGCTTTCCAGCTCTGCCAGTCCGGCAATATCTTCGCCATAGTTGAAGAGTCGCTCTATCATTGTTCCGTATGTTAGATGATCTATCTTCTCTATCGGATGCAGGATGACCGATTCTTCGAAACAGCCTTTCTTCTCACTCCGAATCTCTACCAGCAACTTCGCCTGCAAGAGTTCTCTTACAGCCTGATTGACTATCTGCTGCGGAATCTCCGTCAAGTCATGAATCTCCTTAGGCGTATAGGCCTGCTCACCATCATTGAAGCGCTTGCATACCAAATGCATCACCATGCCACAAACCCGGATGCGCTGTGACAATTTCAGATGGTCGTAACTGAGATCGCCATCGTAATAATGAATGTTCTGATTGGTATGACAGAGCAAAGCGCCAAAGACCACAATGGCCCAGGATATCTGAAGCCATAACAGAAAGAGCGGGATGGCTGCCAGCGAACCGTAGATGACATTATAGCTGGACAGAAATACCTGCAGATAGATATATCCATACTGCAAGGCTGTCATGCAGACACCCGCAAGAAATGAAGGCACCAGAGTACTGCGGACCCGGATATAAGTATTCGGAATGACATAATAGCAGAACACAAAGAACAGGAACATCGGAACAAATGCCGCCAGATGGAGGATAAACGAAGGTATCGTATCCCCGATATCGGCTATCTTGTCGACATTATCCACCATATTCACTATCCATACGTTGATGCTCGAAGCAAAGAGAATCATCAGTCCCAGTCCGAACAGAATGGTAGGATATTCTGTAACAATCTGCTTCCACGAACGCTCGCCCGTATGCCAGATATCATCAAAGGTAAGCTCAATCTTCTGCATCAGGGAAACGATGGTATAGAGAAACATCACGATACCCGTACCGATGATATAGTTGCTCTGCGTGTTCTCAATATAATTATGTACGAAGTCAACGATAGTCTTGGCAACAACCGGTTGTGCCTCGAAGGTGGTAGACAGCCATGACTCCAGCAATGACGCATAGCCGAAGCCTCGGGCAATGACAAACATCATCGCCATAAAAGGAATCAATGCCATGAAGGAGGCGAAAGTCAATGCTGCTACATCCCTTGCCCACATATCCTTTACATAGAAGATGCGACCGGCAAGCATACCCATCTTGATCCAAGACTTCATTCTGCCCCGGAAATCCTTGATATTAGAAGAATTAAACTCTCTAATATCTTCGTAGAATCCTAGTATTCTGTCTATTACCCCCATATTCTGAAGTTTTACTCCGTTATCAAGCAACAAATCCCTCCACAACATCATCTCATGATGCCGTGAAGGGATTTGTCTTAGTATAATTGCTTAAGCTCTATGATTAATAGAACTTGAAGTAGTTGCGAGCGTTGTTGTAAGAGATGTCCTCTACCATGCGAGAGAGGCTCTCCATATCGTTAGGAAGCAAGCCCTTCTCTACATCATTGCCGAGGAGGTTGCAGAGCAAACGACGGAAGTACTCGTGACGTGGGTAGCTGAGGAATGAACGTGAGTCGGTCAACATACCTACGAAACGGCTCAAGAGACCCAATACTGAGAGAGCGTTCATCTGACGGGTCATACCATCGAGCTGATCGTTGAACCACCAGCCTGAACCGAACTGAATCTTGCCTGGGCAAGAACCATCCTGGAAGTTACCGAGCATAGTAGCGATAACCTCGTTGGCGCATGGGTTCAAAGTATAGAGGATAGTACGTGTCAACTTGCCTTCCATGTTCAATTCATTGAGGAAGCTGCTCATAGCCTTAGCTGTAGTGAACTCACCGATAGAGTCGAAACCTGTATCAGCACCGAGCTTATTGTACATCAATGTATTGTTGTCGCGGATAGCACCATAGTGGTACTGCTGAGTCCAGTCGGCAGCGTGATCCATCTCTGCGCAAACCTTGAGGAATGCATGCTTGTACTGACGGATTTCGAGTGCTGAAAGCTGCTGGCCACGCATAGCCTTAGCAAAGATAGTCTCAATCTGAGAATCTGTGTATGGCTCATCGTAGAACTCCTCAATACCGTGGTCGCTCAACTTACAGCCGTTCTCTGTGAAGAAGTCGTGACGCTTCTGGAGAGCATCGACCATATCCTTGAATGTAGTGAGAGTAACACCAGCTACCTCACCGAGCTTATTCATATATTCTGCGAAGTCTGGCTTCTCGATGTTCATCGCCTTGTCAGGACGCCAAGCAGGAATCATCTTGATTTCGAAACCGCTCTCGCGAGTCTGCTTGTGGTAGCGCAGGTCGTCGATTGGGTCGTCTGTAGTACAAACGCACTCTACGTTATAGTGACGCATCAAGCCGCGAGCGCTGAACTCAGGCTGCTGCAACTTCTCGTTACACTCGTCATAAATTTCACGGGCAGTCTTAGGACTCAACTGCTTGTCGATACCGAAAGCTGTCTTCAGCTCCAAGTGGGTCCAGTGATACAGAGGGTTACGGAATGTATATGGTACAGTTTCAGCCCATTTCTCGAACTTCTCCCAGTCGCTGGTATCAGTACCTGTGCAGAAACGCTCGTCTACACCATTGGTACGCATAGCACGCCACTTATAGTGGTCACCACCGAGCCAAAGCTCTGTAATGCTCTTGAACTTGTGATCATTAGCAACCATCTCAGGGATGAGGTGGCAGTGATAATCGATGATTGGCATCTTAGCCGCATGATTGTGGAAAAGGTCCTGCGCAGTCTTTGTGTCAAGCAGGAAGTTTTCATCCATAAATTGCTTCATAACTGTATAGTAGTTTTTAAATGTTTATTTATTACTATTAATTATGACGCAAAGATACAACAAATATTGGAATAACAAATCGTTTAAGCGAAATATTTTTGATTATTTCACTTAAACGATTACGTTATCTTATGAATTTGAGGTTTTTAAAGTTGAAAAATAAAATTTCAAAGTTCCATATTATACGATGATTCTTGTCTTATGATAGTTCTCACGGAACTCACTTGGCGAGCATCCCTTCTTTTTCTTGAATATCCGGTTGAAATTGCTGAGGTTATTAAACCCGCAGTCAAATCCGATTTCACTGATGCTTTTGGCAGTATCCACCAGCATGCGTGCCGCATAGCCGAGACGAAGGTCGATGATATACTCAGAAATGTTCCTGCCCGTATGAAGTTTGAAGAAACGGCTGAATGCACTCGAACTCATGCCCGCCAAAGAAGCAAGCTGAGGCAGGCGGAGATCATCCATATAATTCTTAGAGATATAATTCTTCACCTTTAATATACGGCGACTGTCGTCCTCAACGGCTACCTTAGCATAACTGGAAGAAGCCAAGGTACGGGCATTCTCGCACTTAGACAATTCATAGAGGATGGTCAGGAATTGCTGGACGGCATAAAATCCATCCTTGATGCCGCTCAATGTATCAAGCAGTCCATACACCTTCATGATTGCCTTTATCGGAAAACAAAGGCCTTTCTTAGCCTCCTGCATCATACGGGTAATGCTGGCATAAGGATTTCTTCCGAAAAGGGTTTCATCTGCCATACTGAAGTCAAACTGAATGGTAATCTCACGAATGTCCTCACTTCGGCATTCGTTCTGCTCCCATACATGCTCCAGGTCAGGAGAGGTGATAAGACAGAGATCATAATCGCCTATAACCTCCTGTGAATCGCCCACAATACGTTTCACGCCGGCCGCATTCTCTACAAAATTAAGTTCGAATACCGAATGGTTGTGTATCGGATAGGTAAACTCTTTCTTGTGACGGTCAGCAATATATAGTACGTCCTTACCCATCAAAGGGGTAATTTCATGTATGATTCTTCTGTCTTCTGCCATAATGTTATAGTGATTAATGAGTAGTGAGTAGTGATTGAAGAGTAATGAATAATGATTAGTGATCATCATGCGCATACAATAATCACTAATCAATATTCACTAATCAATAATCACTAATCAATATATTAAATATTCAATGTTCTAAGGATTTCGCTCATCTTCTGCTTGGTTGCGATACGTGTAGGTACCAGAGGCAGACGGAGTTCGTTCTCAATGAAGCCCATATCATTCAGCAGAGCCTTAACACCTGCAGGGTTACCATCCACAAAGAGCAGACTGTACAACTCTGTGAAAGAGTGATGAATCTTGCGTGCAGGCTCGTATTCACCGCGGAATTCCAGACGAATCATACGGCTGAATGCCTTTGGCAGTGCATTACCGATTACAGAGATAACACCAGCAGCACCACTTGCTATCATAGAGAAGGTAAGCGCATCATCACCACTGATAACTTCAAAGTTATCCGGCTTGTTCTTGATAATCTCATCTACCTGCTCCAGGCTGCCACTAGCTTCCTTCACTGCTACTACATTAGGGAAATCGCGCGCAATGCGACAAGTGGTCTCAGGTTTCATGTTAATACCTGTACGACCAGGAACATTATAGAGTACGATAGGCAGTGGACTAACCTGAGCAATTGCCTTGAAATGCTGATACAAGCCTTCCTGAGATGGCTTGTTGTAATAAGGACAAATACTGAGGATGCCGTCAATGCCACTCCAGTCTGTGTTCTTGATTTCATCCACGACAGCAGCAGTATTATTGCCGCCACAATATTTCAAAATCTTGACGCGCCCCTTGTTCACGTCTTTCACCAATTCAGTAATCTTGTCTTTCTCTTCCTGGGTCAGGCATGGAGCCTCACCAGTAGTGGCAAGGATGCAAAGAAAGTCTGCACCATTGTCAATTTGGAACTCTACCAATCTCTTGAGAGACTGATAATCAACCGATCCGTCGGCCTTAAATGGAGTAATGAGGGCAATACCTAAGCCCTTAAAAATATTCTGTGCCATAATCTATTAAACAAAATCGTTGGCAAAAGTACACAATTATTGTCAAAATGCAAAATAAAATCGGAATTTTCTTTCAAGATTGTATCATTTTTGAAAATATTCTGTATTATTATACCATATTTCACGTTTTTTTAGTAACTTTGCACCCGATTAAGCGAAAAACGAAGGGCAAACCAAGCTCTATGTTCGAAGCTCAAAGTAAAACAGTTCAAAGTTAATAATGAGATATTTTATATTCTTTGGTTACGACGGAACCAACTATCACGGCTGGCAGATTCAGCCTAATGCCAATTCGGTACAGCAGGAGTTGCAGCGTGCACTCTCCATACTTCTGAGAAAAGAGATAGAAGTAGTGGGAGCCGGAAGAACCGACACAGGAGTACATGCCCGCAACATGGCGGCTCACTTCGAAGCTGAGATTACGATGGAACTCGACCAACTGGTATATCGTCTGAACCGAATTCTGCCACGTGACATCGCAGTATACGAAGTACAGGAGGTTAATCCTGAGATGCACGCCCGCTTCTCTGCCACCTCGCGTACCTATCATTATTATATCCACACAAAAAAGGACCCATTCGAGCGTCACTATTCCCTGCAGATGAACTATCCTCTCGACTTCAAGAAGATGAACGAGGCTGCACAGCATTTTCTGCAACACGAAGACTATGCTGCTTTCTGCAAGGCGGGCGGTGACAACAAGACCACCATCTGTCATGTAACGACAGCCCGCTGGGTTCAGACCTCTCCCACTACCTGGTATTTCGAAATCACCGCCAACCGTTTCCTGAGAAACATGGTGAGAGCCGTGGTGGGTACGCTCATCGATGTGGGCAGAGGAAAGATTACGATGGAGCAGTTCCTCGACATCCTGCACAATGGCAGCCGCAGCGATGCGGGCGAAAGCATGCCAGGTAACGCATTGTTCCTGGAAGACGTGGGGTACATGGAACTTTGAGATTTGAACTTTGAACGTTATGATATGTCTTGTTTAGGAAAATAAACATATAGGATTATTACCTATCATGCTAATCATAAAGTTCAATGGTCAAAGTTCAAAGTAATAAATGGTCAAAGTTCAAAGTTCAAAATAATATGTGGTTAGTATTAGCATTTCTCTCAGCAGCGCTGCTGGGATTCTATGATGCCTTCAAGAAGAAGGCACTTTCAGGTAACGCAGTAATTCCCGTGCTCTTCTTGAACACGCTTTTCTCATCACTCATCTTCCTGCCGTTCATCATCTTGAGCTATACAGGAAATTCGCTGGATGGAACCATGTTCCATGTAGCCGAAGGCGGATGGGAAGTTCACAAGTATATCGTGCTCAAGAGTTTCATCGTATTGAGCAGTTGGATCTTCGGTTATTTCGGCATGAAGCATCTGCCACTCACCATCGTGGGGCCTATCAATGCCACCCGTCCGGTAATGACACTCGTGGGTGCCCTGCTGGTTTACGGCGAGGTACTCAATCTCTACCAGTGGATTGGTGTCATTCTTGCCATCATCTCCTTTGCCATGCTTTCGCGCAGCGGAAAGAAGGAGGGCATCGACTTCAAGCACAACAAGTGGATTTACTTCATCGTGCTGGCTGCCGTTCTCGGTGCAATAAGCGGTCTCTACGACAAGTATCTGATGGCTCCACCCGAGAATGGTGGTGTAGGATTGGATAGAATGATCGTGCAGAGCTGGTACAACATCTACCAGTGCTTCCTCATGGGAGCCATGCTCCTGATGATCTGGTGGCCAACAAAGAAGAACTCCACCCCATTCCACTGGCACTGGAGCATCATCTTCATCAGCATCTTCCTTTCGGCTGCCGATTTCGTATATTTCTACGCATTGAGCTTGCCGGGAGCCATGATCAGTATCGTCAGCATGATCCGCCGCGGTTCGGTCATCGTCAGCTTCCTCTTCGGTGCAGCCATCTTCCACGAGAAGAACCTCAAGGCTAAGTTTGTTGACCTTCTTCTCGTTCTGCTCGGAATGCTGTTCCTCTATTTCGGAACAAAGTAATCTGCATAGCATACGAAACTTTCTGCAAAGAAAGCAACATGCATAAAAAAAGTCTTGCAAGCCAATGTGCCTGCAAGACTTTTTTATGTTTTTACCAGATATGTGCACGCTTGTTCTTTGGAACAAAGAGCTTGTCGCTCTTCTTGATGTTGAATGCCTTGTACCATGCATCCACCATTGGGAGGGCACCGTTCACACGAGCCTCGTTTGGAGAGTGAACATCCACGGTCATCAGATACTGCAGGTACTCAGGACGGGCATTGCCTGCCCATACACGTGCCCATGCCAGGAAGAAGCGCTGTTCTGGAGTAAATCCATCCTTCACACCCAACTTCTCTGTCTTCATCACATTCTGAAGTGCACGGAAAGCGATGTTCAAACCACCATTGTCACCGATGTTCTCACCCAGGGTCATCTGGCCGTTTACCTTCTTGCCAGCCAACTCAATCTTGTTGAAATGGTCAACCAGAATCTTGGTACGAGCCTCAAAGTTCTTCTTATCTGCAGCGGTCCACCAGTTGTGCTGGTTACCAGTCTTGTCAAACTGGCTACCCTGATCGTCGAAACCGTGGCTCATCTCATGACCGATTACACCACCGATACCACCATAGTTCATAGCATCATCAGCTGTTGGATCGAAGAAAGGAGGCTGCAGGATAGCTGCAGGGAAGCAGATCTCGTTGGTAGTTGGATTGTAATAAGCATTGATAGTCTGAGGAGTCATTCCCCACTCAGTCTTATCTACCGGCTTGTTCACCTTGCGGGCGATGGCATCCTTGGTAAAGAACTCAGAGATATTTGCCATATTCTCGTAGAGAGAGAGGCTGTCATCTACCTGCAAACCGCTATAATCCTTCCACTTGTCAGGATAACCGATCTTGATGATGAAGTTCTCCAACTTATCCTTAGCCTGTGCCTTGGTAGCAGCACTCATCCAGGTAGCCTCATCGATGCGCTGAGAAAGCGCAGTCTGGAGATTGTGAACCAAGTCGAGCATACGCTTCTTGCTGCTTTCAGGGAAGTACTTCTCTACGTAGATCTTTCCGATAGCCTCGCCCAAAACGCCGCTCACGGTACTTACAGCACGCTTCCAGCGAGGACGGTCCTGCTGAACACCGCTCATTACCTTGCTCAACTCAAAGGATACGGCACGGAAATCATCGCTCAATACGCTGGTTGCACCAGAAATCACCTTGATCTCTGCGTATGTCTTCAGATCATCCAGAGAGGTCTCTGCGAGAATCTTCTCAACCTCGTGGATTGGTTCAGGCTGACCCACGCAAATTTCCTTGAAAGCAGGGAAACCGGATGCCAGGAACACATTGCCCCAGTCGATGCCAGGATAATCGAGCACGAGCTGATTGTAGGTCATCTTGTGATAGTTCTTGTCGATGTCGCGGAGCTGTACCTGGCTATAGCTTGCCTTAGCGATGCGGGTCTCAATAGCCATCACAGCCTCCATCTTCTTCTGGGCGGTAGCCTCGTCGTTGCCTACCATCTGGAAGAGCTTCTTCATATAAGCCTTGTATGCATCACGAATCTTCTTGGTCTGCTCGTCATCGTTTACATAGTAATCGCGTACACCAAGACCAAGACCACTCTGGTCTACCTCAACGAGGTTGTTGGCGGCATCACGAAGGTCGGCGCCCACACCGATGCCATACATCATGGTACCCTCGCCACGGAAATCGAGCTGAGCGGTAACGAGCTGATACTCTCTGCGGTCCTTGATGGCTGCAATGCGGTCGAGAGTTGGCTTGATAGGTGCCCATCCCTCCTTGTTCAGGCGAACGCTGTCCATACGGAGGTTGTAGAGCGAACCGATCTTTTGTCCGAGCGAACCCTTCTGCTGTGGCTTGGAAGCATATTCAAGGATGATGTCCTGAATGCGCTTCTGATTCTGCTCAAAGAGGTCTGTAAAAGCACCATTATCAGTATGCTCAGCATCAAGCGGATTGTTCTTCATCCAGTTGCCTGCGGCATAACGATAGAAATCATTTCCTGGCTTGATGCTCAAGTCCATATTGGCCTTGTCAATACCAGAGCCCAACTTATCCTGCTGGGCAAAAGCTGTTGTTGCACTGAGCAACAATGCAGCGAATAACACTTTTGTTTTCATTGTTTATAATGTTTATAGTTTATGTTTCATATTGAATTGGCTTGCACTACTCAAGGCTAGACCAGCGAAGGTCAAGCCACCGTTCAGCATCAAGAGTTCGTAACCAAACTTATAACCTGTAAGCTGTGAGGTCATGGTATCGATGACGAAACAGATAAGCGGACTGGCTATGCAAATCCATGGTGACCACCGGTCGTTCACCTGTCGCCTGGTAAGCAAACTGAAGGCAAACAATCCCAACAATGGTCCATAGGTATACGAGCAGAGAATGTAGATGGCATCAATAACGCTGGTAGAGTTGATGGCCTTGAAGGCGATGATGAACAGCATGAACACCACCGCAACCAACAAGTGCATACACTTGCGGAGCTTCACATCATCCTTCCTGCCCAGGATATCTACACAAAGACTCGTGGTTATAGCAGTCAGTGCAGAGTCGGCACTGGAGAAACTGGCAGCAACAATACCAATGGTAAAGAGCACAACCACCAAGGTTCCCATCGCTCCTGATGCCGCAAAGATCGGCAGCAGATCATCAGGAGCAGATGGCAAAGCCACTCCCTGTTTCTGAGCCAGCATCATCAGCAGTACACCCAGACTCAAGAAAAGCAGATTGGCTGGCACAAAGGCAAAGCCGTAGGTACAAACATCTTTCTGCGCCTCTCGAAGCGACTTGCAGGTAAGATTCTTCTGCATCATGTCCTGATCTAATCCTGTCATCACAATCACCACAAACACACCACTGAGAAATTGTTTCCAGAAGTTCTGCTTCGATACCCAATCATCAAAGACAAAGATACGGGAATGACTATCTTGAACAATAGCCGAAACAGCCTCAGAAGGCGTCATGCCTAAGGCTGCCATCACCTGATAGATAATCAGGATGAGCGCCGCAAACATACAGGTGGTCTGGAAGGAATCCGTCCACACCAGAGTCTTGATGCCACCCTTTCGGGTATAGAGCCAGATGAGCATCACCATCACAGGCACCGTTATCCAGAACGGAACACCCACTCCATCGAGCACAAACCGCTGCAACAAGATACAGACCACAAAGAAGCGAACTGCGGCTCCAGTCATCTTAGACAAGAGGAAGAATGAAGCTCCCGTCTTATATGAGCGCTCACCCAACCGCTGCTGCAAGTAGCTATAAATGGTAGTGAGATTATACCGATAATAGATAGGCAGCAAAAGGAAACCTACGGCAAAATAACCCATGATAAATCCAAGACACATCTGAAGATAGGTCATATCGGTCTTCATCACCATGCCCGGCACACTGACAAAGGTAATACCCGAAATGGAAGCACCCACCATACCGAAGGCTACCATATACCAAGGCGAACGTCGGTTAGCTCTATAAAACGTTTCATTACTGCTGGCACGTCTTGCCGTGATGTGACTGAAAAGCAACAACACGCAGAAATATGCCAAAATTGTGATGATAATAATCATTTCTTTCTCTCTTTTTATATCTATTATTCCTTAACAGAGAATTTTAAACATCCCCTTTATGAATGCAAAGATACAGATAATTAAGGAAATATCAAAATTATTTCTAAACCTTAACAAAGAAATAACATACAGAAAGAAAGTGAAGAGTGAAGAGTGAAGAGTGAAGAATGGAGAGAATCAGGGGGTATAAAAACAAAAAACCTCCGAGAATCACTTCTCGAAGGTTTCTGCGGTGCGTACGAGACTCGAACTCGTGACCTCCTGCGTGACAGGCAGGCATTCTAACCAACTGAACTAACGCACCATAATGCTTATGGAGGATTCAAATTTAAAATGTTTGCGGTGCGTACGAGACTCGAACTCGTGACCTCCTGCGTGACAGGCAGGCATTCTAACCAACTGAACTAACGCACCAAACTATTTTGGCAAACCAACAAGATGATTTTGAGCGGTGCGTACGAGACTCGAACTCGTGACCTCCTGCGTGACAGGCAGGCATTCTAACCAACTGAACTAACGCACCAATTAAATCAAATTGAATTGCTAAACGCTCATTTTTCATTTGCGGTTGCAAAGGTACTACAAATATTTGACTCCACCAAATTTTTCTGCAACTTTTTTACAAAAAACATTGAAAAAAATAGGCATCTACGTAGAAATCACCCTCAAATAGCCATTCTTTGAGCATTTTACTCCCCTCGAACCCTACAGAATGTAACATTTTCACTGCCTTCTCATTTTTGGTAGAGACAATGGCATACAACTGATGAAGATGTAAAATTTCTTTAGAATATACCAATAATTGGCGAATTGCTTCTTGAGCATATCCTTTTCCACGAACTTCATCCTTGATAACAATGCCGATTTCAGCACGAAGATGACGCGGATCAAAATTTATCAGGTCTACCATACCCACCGTTTCATGCTGTCCATTCTCTATAATAAGGCGCATCTGGCGATCAGCATAAATATCTGCCGAAGCACTGGCTATATAATCTATCAGCATTTGGCGAGAGTAAGGTACATTGGTACACCCTACTCCCCACAAACTTCTATCATTTTCCACTTCATAGAGAAACTCAAGATCCTCCATCTCCAAAGCTCGCAAATAAACCAAAGGTTTACTATCTTTACCATTCATTTCATTCATACAGTAATGACTTTTTGATTTATATAAAATATTGTACGCGCGTACATTAATTATATATCAAGATTACACTTATCCATTATAGATATGGCATTTCTTCCTTATCCACGACATATCTATCAGTTATAACCTTACCAATGCTCTTGGTATAAATGGCTAATTTCACCTGTTCATCCGACTTTTCCTTAAGATGGCGGAACATATCCTCATAATTCATCTCATCAGCATCGAATAACAAATATTGGGAATCATCTCTTAGGGATGGAGAGAAAAATCCCAAACTCTTACGCATTCTTTTCGAGAGCATCCTTACCAACGCCACTGAAGCTTTGGTATAAATGGCAATCTTGATAGGAACGCTCAACAAAATGGACATCCCCGAATAATGCTTGCGAAAGAAGATAAGCATTGCCTCATAAAAGACATGCACATATCTGAAACTTGACTTTTCTGTACTCTCACCCTTATAATGCAAGATATCTACAGGCAAATAGTAATTATGAAAACCGCCCTTTAATATACGATAAGAAAGATCGATATCCTCACCATACATAAAGAAATCCTCATCAAGCAATCCCACTTTCTCTATAGCCTGACGACGCAACATGCAGAAAGCCCCACTCACAACATCGATTTGGGCAGATTCATTCCAAGGAAGATAACCCATATAATAACGGCCAAACACCTTGCTCTTTGGCCATCGGGCACAAAAGCCCATCATCTTATAAAAAGCTACCATCGGAGAAGGCAAGCCACGCCTGCTTTCCATCGCCACCTGCCCATTAGCACCAATCATTCTCACCCCCAAAGCACCAGCATCAGAATGAGCATCCATAAAGCCAAGACATTCCTCAAGAACATGTTCACCTACGATTGTATCAGGATTCAACAAGAGAACATACGCGCCCTTGCTCTGACGAATGGCAATGTTGTTGGCACGGGCGAAGCCCAGATTATGCACACTGCTCACAATCTTCAGCATAGGATACAGGTTCTTTGGATAGCGCTTTTCAAGATACTCCACAGACCCATCGGTAGAATGATTATCCACAACGATTATTTCCACCTGATTTCCTTTGCGTTCCACATCCACCATATCAATGGCCTTCAGTACAGAACGTAGACATTGATCTATATAGTACTTGACATTATAGCTGACAATAATAACAGATAATTTCATAAATCAAGCGTTCAATCTTCACTAACCTCAGCCTCACATCTGCCAATGCTAGGATAAACAAAGAAAAGACAAAGGAAAAGAATAATTGCCATATAGCCAAAAGCCGGTGACATGGTCTGATAATACATGAAAGTATTGATCAACATCGGCAGACAAAGCATATTAAGACGCGCTGTACCCCAAGGCAAAAGCGCATCACCCTTGCGAGCCACCAACTTACGGCGGACAGCCTTCAAACTGAACATTTTCAACGCAACAGGAATAGCCACAATGGTTACCAACTCCATCATGGTGAGAATGACAAACATCAAGGTTGCATCGGATGCCATATCAGTAGGAGTAAGAATTTCCGTCTCATAAAGACCTACCAACAGCAAAGTGACAACAACCATAAAGAAGAAGTTGGTCAATAATATTCGTTGTACTTGTTTGATATTCATTATTATTTAAATATGTAGAGTTTAATATTTGATTATCTTTTATATATAGCTATCTTTCGAAAGGAGTACGATTGAGAATGCTTCTACCCAGCGTAACCTCATCCGTGTATTCCAATTCATCACCCACAGAGATACCACGGGCGATAACCGATAGTTTTACCGGAAAATCAGCAAGTTTACGGGAGATGTAGAAATTGGTGGTATCACCCTCCATTGTACTGCTCAACGCAAAGATTACTTCCTTGATACCTCCAGCTGCCACACGCTGCACCAATGATTCTATTTCTATATCAGAAGGTCCAATACCATCCATCGGTGAAATAATCCCTCCCAACACATGATAGAGACCATGGAACTGCTGTGTATTTTCTACTGCCAATACATCCTGCACATTCTCTACCACACAAACCGTAGTAGTATCCCGACGTGAATCAGAGCAGATTGGACATACATCCGTATCGCTGATATTATGGCATACGCGACAATACTTTACTTTACGCTTCATTTTGGAGATAGAATTGACAAACTGTTCAACCTCTTCCCCACTCTGGCGGAGCATAAAAAGCACAAGGCGCAAGGCGGTCTTACGCCCTACGCCCGGTAGCTTAGCAAACTCAGCCACCGCCTTCTCCAGCAATGCCGATGAAAACTGTTGCTGCATATTCTATTACAAATAAATACCTATTCCGACCTTCACGCCTACAGTAGAATAATCGGAATGATTCTTAAAACTCTGATCATAATACACTGCAGGTTCTATGGTAACCTGCTTACTCACGAAGAATGCATATCCGACCTCAACACCAGGCATCACATCATTATAACTGCCGGTATGAATCAACTTCATGCCAGCCCCCAGATAAATACCATTCTGCTCGATATAATATCTGCCCTGAGCGCCCAAGGCCCAATAATCCTTCACGCCCTCCAAGCCAGAATGCTTATACTCAGCCTGTGCCAGGAGCATCATATCGTCTTCGAAAAAATAACCAGCCTTAGCCTGAATACCAAGGCTGAGTTCCTCTGAGCCATTATAACTCAAATTCAAGCCCGTCAATGACGCACCACAATATTGTTTTCCACTTTCAAACTGGGCATGAGCTCCAACAGATACCATCAGACCCAATGCCACAACAGCTATTTTTTTTATACGCATAATAATGTGTATTAGTTAATATTATTTATTTCTTTTCTTAAACCAAGAGAAGAACCACACCAATGCTACCACCAGGATAATGACACTACCCGAATAGCCGAGAGTACCATCAAGTCCTAACGCCTGTGGAGATATCAACAGGAAGGTAGAGCAAACCACTGTCATAAACAGGGCTGGTACCAAGGTGATAATAAACGGTTTCTTCTGCTGTACCAGATAAACAGTTATAGTCCAAAGGGTGAACACAGACAAAGTCTGATTAGCCCATCCGAAATACTGCCAAATGATATTGAATCCATCCGGATTCTCCATCTGCCATACCAGAATGCCCACTGTAGCAGCAAACAATGGTATGCATACATATAATCGCTTACGCATAGAGCGCTGTTCCAATCCGATAAACTCAGCAATGATAAGGCGTGCACTTCTCAAAGCTGTATCACCACTCGTGATAGGAGCGGCTACAACTCCCAACAGTGCAAGGATACCACCAGCTACACCAAGCCAACTGGAGCAAACCAGCTTTACCACTTGTGGAGCTGTGAAATTCTGAAGGAGCGACTTTCCTCCATCGGCCTGCGCAATAAACTCCTGAGCCATCTCTGGAGTTACGCACTCACGCCATCCTCCATAATAGAAGAAGTACATGGAAACGGTAGCCCAAATCAAAGCAACAACACCCTCGGTAATCATCGCTCCGTAAAATATAGGACGTCCCATCTTCTCATTCTTCATGCAACGAGCCATCAACGGACTCTGAGTAGCATGGAAACCACTGATGGCACCGCATGCAATGGTAATGAAGAGGCAAGGGAACAACGGATTGACAGCCATATATCCCTCGGCACCCAACCATGCAGGATTCTCGTTCAGATTGGAATTACTCAAATTGCTCCAAAGTTCTGGCAATGTAGGCCATTTCAAGAACAAACCGATCATCAACGCTCCTGCCATAAACAGAAGCGAAAAAGCGAAGAGAGGATATACCTTACCGATAATCTTATCAATAGGCAACAATGTTGCTATGATATAATAAAGGAAGATAACCAATATCCACATCATCTGACTGCCCCATATATCTTTCAATATCACAGCAGGGCTGTACACAAATACAGCTCCCACCATCATCAAAAGCAATACAGAGAATACCAGCATCACTTTTTTTGTTGTTCCGCCGAGATACTTGCCCACCAACTCCGGCAATCCAGCACCACCATTACGGATACTGAGCATACCACTCATATAATCGTGCATAGCTCCTGCAAAGATACAGCCGAAGATGATCCACAGATAAGCCACCGGACCGTACCAGGCACCCATGATGGCTCCAAAAATTGGTCCCGTTCCCGCAATATTGAGGAACTGAATCATAAAGATTTTCCAACTTGGCAGTACCATGAAGTCGACACCATCGGCTTTGGTCACTGCTGGCGTAGGACGGTCGTCAGGACCGAACACTTTCGCCACAAATTTTCCATAAAGCATGTAGCCCAAAACAAGAGCCACTAAACTAATGATAAAACTGACCATTTTCTTTTATTTTTTTTAAAATTCTCTCCTATTTTGTGATTAAATCACATGTTTTTTAATTATTCAATGGCAAAAGTACTATTTTTATTTGAAATACGGAAAAATATCTGTATCTTTGTTGCCAAATTGTAAGATTATGCACAGAATTAAGATATTTTTCTTCCTTTTGTGCTCTGTTTTGCCTTCAAAAGCACAGAGCTACACATACAAGGAACCTACACAAAAAGCAACTAGCATCGTATTCAACGACCAAGCTCCCAAGCACGAAGTGCGTGCCGTATGGCTCACCACTATCGGCGGCATAGACTGGCCGCATTCATACGCTCAGTCATCTCTATCAGCAGAGAAACAGAAGCAAGAGCTTCGTTCTATCCTTGACCGCCTGCAAAAAGCACACATCAACACCGTGCTTCTGCAAACCCGCATAAGAGGAACCATGATATATCCCTCCGACTACGAGCCATGGGATGGTTGCCTTTCCGGATTTCCCGGCAGAAGTCCAGGCTACGATGCATTACAGTTTGCCATCGACGAATGTCACAAACGTGGCATGGAACTTCACGCTTGGATAGTAACTATCCCTGTCGGTAAATGGAATGCATTGGGTTGCAAAAAACTCCGAACCAAGTTTCCCGGCCTGATTCGCAAAATTGGTGCCGACGGCTACATGAATCCAGAAGACAGTCGTACCGGCAACTATCTTGCTCAAATATGCCGAGAAATCTCTAACAGATATAATGTAGATGGAATCCACCTAGATTATATCCGTTATCCAGAAACCTGGAACATCAAGGTAAGCAGAGAACAAGGCAGACGGTATATAACCAATATCGTACAAAAGATCAACGACGCAGTCAAATCACAGAAACCCTGGATCAAGATGAGCTGTTCACCTGTGGGTAAATATGATGACTTGAGCAGATATTGGAGCCACGGCTGGAATGCCAACACCAAAGTTTGCCAAGATGCACAAGGCTGGTTACGGGATGGCTTGATGGATGAACTCTTCCCTATGATGTACTTTAGAGATGAGCATTTCTATCCTTTTGCTATCGACTGGCAGGAACAGAGCCACGGCAAGATTGTGGTTCCAGGTCTTGGTATCTACTTCCTTGACCCACGTGAAGGCAAATGGAATATCAAAGACATCACGGCAGAAATGCAGCATACCCGCAACCTGGGAATGGGCTACGCATTCTTCCGCAACAAATTCCTGCTCGACAACAGACAAGGCATCCTGGATTTCACAACTCAGTTTAATCCATATCCTGCACTCGTTCCACCGATGACATGGGCAAGCAACAAACAGCCTTCACAGCCACAACAGTTCAAAGTTGCTAAGGCTGGCGAAAAGTTATGCTTATCATGGAGCAATGTAAATACATATACGGATGGCAGCAAAATCACTACACCTTATATATATAATAATGTATATGCGAGTAGAACCTACCCCGTAGACATCACTGATGCCCGTAATCTGATAGCTGCACGACATCAAGGAACCCATATCAGCATCACCGGAAATGTAGATACCGATGAACATCCTCTCTATTTTGCCGTCACTTCTGCTGATGGATATGGCATAGAGAGCACTGCAACCCAAGAATATCAGGCCGACATCCTAAGAAATCACCAACATTATGGTGCAGCCAAAATCTTAGTTTGCAACGACAACAAGGTAATCCTCGGAGAAACTACAAAAATAATGGATGCAAAGATTGCAGAGGTTGAAACGCTCCAAGGAACGGTAATCAAGAGATACTTCATTAACAATAACCAGGTAAATATCAGCACATTACCTTCCGGTACCTACCGACTGTCAGGGGTCAATCATAAGGGTTGTAAACACCTTCTGGGTACCTTCACCAAGAAAGAAAATAAAAAAAAATAGAAAAAAGTTGCGAAAAAATTTGGTAGAATCAAAAAAATGTAGTACCTTTGCACTCGCAATTCAGAAATGAGGCTATCAAGAAGATGCACCCTTAGCTCAGTTGGTAGAGCAACTGACTCTTAATCAGTGGGTCTAGGGTTCGAATCCCTAAGGGTGTACAACTTGAGAATAAGCTAAAGAAATGGTTCCGTAGCTCAACTGAATAGAGCACTTGACTACGGATCAAGAGGTTCAAGGTTTGAATCCTTGCGGAATCACTTCAATAGTCAGCCCTACTTAAGAATCAATATGAATGGTTCCGTAGCTCAACTGAATAGAGCACTTGACTACGGATCAAGAGGTTCAAGGTTTGAATCCTTGCGGAATCACTTCTTTTGATTACACAAGCAATCATTAAAAGTTGCACCCTTAGCTCAGTTGGTAGAGCAACTGACTCTTAATCAGTGGGTCTAGGGTTCGAATCCCTAAGGGTGTACAAAGAGAAGCGTTTCCTTTTTGGAAACGCTTTTTTGTTTTATATCATCCCCTCACTTCACCCCGCTGCTTTCACTATATACATACATGACTACCAGCAACAAAAAAATAGGACCTGTTTCACAACAGATCCTATCACATACTTACTAAAACTAAATTAACCACTAAAAAAACTAATATCATTTTCTTATGAGAACCTCTACATAGAGAGACCTCAAAAGTCTTTTGTAATTTAAACACCGGATAAGAACCACCTCTTATCCTAATCGCAATGCAAAGATAGAACAAATATTTGAAACAACCAAATAAATTATACTATTTTTTATCGGTTTGTCCAAAATATCTCTAAATTTTACATTATTTAAAACTTATAGCCTACTGTCATCAATAATTGATGACGATTATTCTCTACCTGAGTAGCCTTAACAGAACAACCCATATCTGAGAAACTTTCGAATGGATAGAAATCTCCCTTCTGAGTAGAATACTGATAAGCTACATCTATAGCCAGATTCTGGTAATTGAAACCTACACCCAAAGTGAAACGATTCATCGCCTTCCAGTTGGTATAATCGGCAGAAGAAGCTATATAAACACCATTGCTATCAAATGTCTGATCACGCAAGGCATTATCCTTATACATTGGCGATACGTAATTATAACCCAATCGGACAGACAACATGTCAACAGGCTTGATCTCTGCACCCAACTTCAAGGTGCTTACACCTTGCAGATTCAATCGGGTATCGTTATTCATAGCCTCGTCACTGCTACTGCTCTCATAATAGTCTCCCCAATAAGCATCATAATAACCGCCATCTTTTACACGGTTGTCCATATGGTCGTACCATGCATACTCATAAGTTGCACCAAGAGCCAGATAATTACTTACTGTATGGCCCAAGCTGGCACCCACCTTCCATGGTGTATTGAGACGGAAATCATAATCTATACTCTGACCTCTATCACCCTTGACATAACAAGGCTGCTGACTTCCATCTTTTTCCTCATAGGTAGCAGGATCATTGTTTCCCCAAATACTAATATCATTATCGCCACTAACCGTAAGATCATAGAAGATAGGGCTATTGAAATAAGCACCAATACGGAAAGGAGAATCCTTGACAGGACGGAAGATAACACCTGCCTTCACATCAAATCCAGTACCTGTAATCTTCAGCTGTTCAAAAGAATCCATTATATTGCCGTCAACGAAGTTTTCGGAATAAAAGGAATTACTGTTGTAATGAACGTCATGAAGACCGATGGTCAGACCCAGCCAAACCTGATTATTAAGCGATCCACTGATATTGAAATCATAGGTACCGATATAACCATGCTGATACTGACCAAACAAATACTGATTAGCCTCAGCATAAGCCAAGCCACCATCGGTAGGAACAGTGAACAAACCAGGCTGATAGTTTCCGGAATTATCCTTATATCCACCAAGGTTGGCGTCCTGACTGGTCCACCCAGCATACTCCTTGAAATTCTTAGCTGCGGTTATCTTATTAAGAGAAACATTCTTTAAAGCTCCAGCAGCATTCAGAATCTGTCCAAAGTCGGCACTCTTATGATAATTGAAAGCCAGATTCAGCCAATTGGTGCCTTTGTTTTTCGGACTCCATACGATACCCACCTGGTCAAAGGTAGGATGACTCTTCTTACCATTAAAGGTAATAGTAGAAGCATTGTATTCCGTATAATTCTCTGCGTCTGTCTGAGCAATAACTCCTGCAGTAAGAGTCACTTGACTTCTACGGAAAAGACCAACACCAGCAGGGTTACTGCTGATAGTGGAAATATCGGCACCCAAAGCTTCCATAGCACCACCCATACCCACATAGCGGGCAGTACCAGTAAGCTGGGGTGCAGCCAACTTAGCGTCCTGATAAGTTTCTTGCGCAGCAGCAGTCATGCTAGCCATGAGCATACTGGCAAAGAATATATGTTTAAAATTATTCATAATCTTCTCAAATACTAATTATTGTTATCATTTTATCTTCTTCCACCGAAGCTGCCGCCACCAGAGTGACCGCCACCGCCACCGAAGCTACCGCCACCGGAACGGCCACCGCCACTGAAGCTACCACCTCCGAAGCTGCCGCCACTGTTACCAAAGCCTGAATTGCTGCGACTATCCCAAGAAGAGTTGTTATTGTTGTAGTTGCCGTTATTCTGGCGCTGGCCAAAGCTGCGATTAGAACCACTTCGGCGCGAATAAGTATTGCGATTATTACCAGCAATGCCAGTAAACCGATGATTAGAACCATCGATACGGCCCGGGTTGTTATAACGCTTGTTGCCAGCAAATCCGCCATAACTTACATGACCTATCATCGGACCACCCCAATACCATGGATTATAATATCCACCCCAGCCATAGTACCATGGACTGTACCAGCCACCATACCAACCAGCATAGCCATAATACCATGGATCGTACCAAGGGTCAAACCAAGGATCATACCAGCCGGCATAATATCCGTAACGCCAAGGATTGCGCCATCCCCACATACGGCTGCGCCAGTAATAAGGACCATAGCCGTAATAGTCATAGAACCAAGGATCATAATATCCATCCCAACGGCTCATTTCCCGAGTACGGCTGAAGTCTTCTTCCGGGTCAGCATATTTCTGTGCAAAATAAGCATCATCATAGATACTGTCAGGAGCAACACCCTTTCCTACATGAAACTGGATGATATCATTACCCAGGGAATCTTTCCCTACATTCTCATAATGACTCAAGAATCTACCACCGCGGTTATATTCATCCACGCTTCGGTTGCTTCCACTCCAGTACAAGGCATATATACTGTCTCTACGTGCTTTCTGCTCGGCATAAGCACGCTGTAATTGCGCACGATGCTCAGCTTGCTTCTTGGCCTCTTCCTTTGGATTGAAGTAGAGGTCATCGTCCTGCGCCATTGCCGTAAAAGGCATGGTTGCTGCCATGAGGACTGCTAGAAGATACATCTTTTTCATTTTACTATTCTCCTATTTTGAAATGGAGTTTTTGCTCCATTTTGGGTTATTATTTACATAAATATAATAATCATAATGCAAAAATATTGCATATCTTACTGCAAAAGTACAGAAAAACCCTAAATAATGGTAGGATTTCCCCTATTTTTTATAATTTTGCAGAAAAATTAAATGAATTCAAACGTTTTTCAACATTTATACACATAAAAAAGGCATGAAATACTTAGTAGCATCATTCAATATTGAGACCGCTCCCGACCTGATGGAAGCAGCTCGCGACCTCCTTGCCGACGGAGCTGCCGAGGCTGGATTTGAATCGTTCGAGGAAACGGAAACAGGCATGGAGGCATACGTACAGAAAGACCTTTTCGATAAGGAGGCGCTTGATGCCTATATCTCTGATTTTCCTATCATGGATACCCAAATCACCTATGACATCCAGGATGCCGAGGACAAAGACTGGAATCAGGAATGGGAGGAACAAGGATTCGCTCCTATTTTTGTGGACGACCAAGTTGTTATATACGATGCCAAGCATCCAGAACTCTATCCAGACACAAGTAACCGTCCGGACATCATCGAGATAGGTATTGAAGCAAAACTTGCCTTTGGCACAGGAAATCATGAGACTACCCGTATGATTATCTCGCAATTGCTCCAGATGCCTATCAAGACCAAACGCATTCTGGATTGCGGTACCGGAACCGGCATTTTGGGACTCACCTCTTCCAAACTAGGAGCCAAAGATGTTGTAGGATATGACATCGACGAATGGAGCGTTGAGAATGCCAAACATAATGCTGTCCTCAATGGCGTTGACAATATGGAAGTATTCTTCGGAAACAGCAGCGTTCTCAACCATGTCAGCGGCGTATTTGATGTAGTGATGGCAAACATCAACCGCAACATCCTGCTTGAAGACATGAAACTGTTCCGCAGCGTCATGAACATTGGTGGCTCTCTGATACTCAGCGGATTCTACGAAGAGGACATTCCTGTTTTGCTGGAAAATGCTGCAGAGCTTGGACTTCACGAAACCAACCGTCATGTTGACAACAACTGGGCATGCCTGGTACTTGGGGAATAGAAAAGCCAGAGCATCAGATTACCCTATCAACAGTAAAAATATAAGGTGTAATTCATAAAGTACATTTTTCATTGTACATGATGAATTACACCTTACACATTCCGTCACTCGTTAAATATTTTCTCATTATTATTACTTCCTATGCACAATTGCTTCAAGTCGTAATAACTTCCATTGTAGATATCAAAATCTACATATCCCTTGATGCCTGGCAACTTACCAGCATCCGTATGCTGCCAGAACTTCCATTTGCCCTTGTATTGCACCTTGTCCACATAATAATGGGCTATCCAATAAGGATAATCATCAAAAACCGGCGCACTTAGGTATTGCTCCTTAAACTTATAATAAGTATAGATGATAGGCTTCACATGATACCTGTCTTCTACGATATGCAACCACGTAAGTACATCACGCTGAAAATCCTCCACGCTCTTATCATCCGGTTTGTGCTCGATGTCAAGCACCGGCGGCAAATCTCCATCGGTAAGATGCACTTGCTGCAGGAAATAATAAGCCTGTTCACGAGCCGTAGATTTATTGCTCCAGAAATGATATACACCACGGATAAAACCAAAATCACGAGCCTGATTGAAATTAGAACGGAAATTCTCATCCAACCTGCTGGAGCCCTCAGTGCTCTTAATGATGACAAAACGCACAGGGCATCCCTTAATCATTGCATTCTTAAGCTGCTCCCAATCTATATTTCCCTGATAATGAGAGATATCTATGCCATGAATTTCATATCCTTCAGGATATACCTCATCACCATAAAGCGCACGCCATCTAAAACCGGTAGGACCTACGAAGAAATGGTAAAACAAAAAAACATACAGTACAACAACTGCTATTCCGCCAATCCACCAAGCCCAACGGGGATAACGGCTCCAAAGCCCCGACGAACGTCTGGACCTACGTCTACGGGCAGGTCGCTTCGCCGTGGATTTGACCGGGGAAGAAGAAGTTTTCTTCGCTCCACCACGTTTGTTGTTGTTGCTAGTTTGTTTGTTTACCATGATAATGAACTATATATAAAAAAGAGGGAGGAGGTGCATGCATGGCTATACTGCCTACGGCAAGACATCCCCTCCCTAAAGGTCGGCTAGAAGAATCTAGCACCTATATAAGAATGTTTATTCCTGAATCATCAGAAACATATTTCTTACTTAGCCTGCTCCAACTGGAGAGTCTTTGTGGTCTGGTCGCAAACCTCAGATGGACCCCAGTACTGGATAGGACCTGGATATACATAAGCTGTCTCCTTAGCCCACTGCTCACGCTTAGAAGCGAAGAACTTGAATGGAGCACCGTCGAGCTCTACGAGAGCCTTGCGGATAACTGGCTTGTTGGCACCGTTACGACGCTCGATGTTCATCATCATTGTGATAGGCACACCACCAGCAATCCACTCAGCAGCAGGAGCTGTTGTGTTCTTGATAACTGACATGTAACCAGTCTTGCCGTTAGCGATGAGGCGAGATGCGTTGAAACCGAGTGAGTAGCAGTAGTCTGCATCGTAGTTAGAAGGAGCTGCGCAACGTCCCTCGTAACCGAAGAAGTGGTGCTGTGCAGAGAACTTACCTACAAACTTGCCTTCCTTCTTCCATGCAGCCAACTTCTCAGCTACCATGCGAGAAAGCAACTTCTCTGTCTCGATGAGAGAAACCTGTACGTTTCCGTGAGGGTCGCGGTCGAGGCAAAGCTGGCGAGCTACGTCAGCTGGCAAAGACTCCAATACTGCGAGGTTGTCCTTAGCGATGGCACCCTTAACGAATGCAATCTGCTCCTCAGCACTTGCAAACTCACGGCTCTCGCCTGTTGCTGGGTCTGTAAGAACCTCGTTCAACTCTGCGATAAGCTTCTTGATAGCTGGGATGAACTCGATCAAGCCCTCTGGGATGAGAACAGTACCGAAGTTGTTGCCCTCAGCAGCACGGTTGGCTACGGCTGTAGCGATGTATGTAACAACATCGTCAAGTGACATTTCCTTAGCCTCTACCTCCTCAGAAATCAAACAGATGTTTGGCTGAGTCTGGAGAGCGCACTCAAGAGCGATGTGAGAAGCTGAACGACCCATCAACTTGATGAAGTGCCAGTACTTGCGTGCAGAGTTACAGTCGCGCTCGATGTTACCGATGAGCTCAGAATATGTCTTACATGCTGTATCGAAACCGAAAGAAGTCTCAATCTGCTCGTTCTTCAAGTCACCGTCGATAGTCTTAGGACAACCGATTACCTGAACGCCATACTTCTTGGCAGCATAGTACTCAGCGAGAACGCAAGCGTTGGTGTTAGAGTCGTCACCACCGATGATAACGAGTGCCTTGATACCGAGCTCACGGAGGATCTCGATACCCTTCTCAAACTGGTCTTCCTTCTCCAACTTGGTACGGCCAGAACCGATGATATCGAAACCACCAGTGTTGCGGTACTCGTCCATGATCTCAGAAGTAATCTCCATATACTTGTGATCAACGAGACCACCAGGACCGAGGATGAAGCCATAGAGCTTGTTAGCTGGGTTGAGAGACTTCACGCCGTCGAAGAGACCAGAGATAACGTTGTGACCGCCAGGAGCCTGACCGCCAGAAAGGATAACACCTACGTTGAAAGCAGGGAGTTCCTGAGCCTCGCCAGCCTCGAAAGTAATAACAGGCATACCGTATGTGTTAGGGAAGAGAGCCTTGATTTCTTCCTGGTTACCTACTGACTGAGTTGCTGCACCCTCAACTGCCTTAACAGGACCCTGAAGCGCCTTTGGCAACTTTGGCTGATAAGCAGCTCTTGCAATCTGCAATGCACTTTTTTCCATAATTCTTTTATTAATATTTAATTAGTTGAAACTTCAAAAACACTGCAAATTTAAGGTTTTTCTGCGAGATACGGAAAGAAAAATGCTAAAAATGCGTTAATAAGAAGATTTTTTCTGAAAAAATATTGGATTTACAAAGAAAATGATTATCTTTGACCAATATTTCGAATCATTTATTAACTAAAAGATTATAATATGGCTAACAAAAGAGATTTAAAACGCACTATTAACTACATCACCAGCGAGCTTTTCGCTGAGACTGTAGCTGCCTCATTGTATAACGGCAAACCGAGTCAGGAAGACGTAGATGGAATTCTGTCTTCAGTGGTGATGATTAACAACGATTTCATCAGCCGAGTTTCTCACCCGGAACCTGGCATCAAGGCTGGCGTCTATTACCAGAACTTGATTAAGGATTTCAACAAGCAGGTAAGCGAAGTGGTTGATCAAATCGCTAATTTGGGATAGCGACACGTCAGAAAGAGAAAAGAATTAAAAGAAATAAGGGAATAAGAGGAGTTTCTTTCCAAGACTCCTCTTTTCACCTATATTATATATAACATAAAAAATGATAAGAAACATCTGTCAGTGGGTATTGTACAAGCGTTTGGGATGGAAAAAGGATGTAGCCTTCGAACTTCCTGAAAAGTATATCATCTGTTTAGCTCCTCATACCAGCAACTGGGATTTGATTCTCGGTCAGCTGTTCGAACACGCAGAGGGTATGAAGTGCAATTTCCTCATGAAGAAAGAATGGTTTTTCTGGCCTCTAGGTCCCATCTTCCGCAGAATGGGAGGCATTCCGGTTTGGCGCAGCAAGCACACCAGCATGACCGACAACCTTGCAGAAGAAGCCAAGAAGCGCGAAAGCTTTGGACTTTGCATTACTCCAGAGGGCACCCGCTCACTGAATCCTGACTGGAAAAAGGGCTTTTACTTCATTGCCCTCAAGGCTGGTCTGCCTATCTATCTCTACGGGGTTGACTTCCAGCGTCGCCTTATCCAGTGCAACAAAGTCGTCATTCCTTCTGGAGATGTAGATAAAGACATGCGCGAGATAAAACTCTACTTCAAGGACTTTAAAGGCAAGAAGCCAGAAAAGTTCACCATTGGCGAAGTAGACTAAAAAAAGAGGGTTAAAAAGAAAAGTGAAACATCAACATATAACATATTGTTTAGTAAGCAGTTTGCTGTTGGCTACCGGAATTATATTCCAAGCTAACGGCAAATCGTCTTTTGCTACCTACGATGAAGGCAACAGCCTGGCTTGGGAAGGTATAGATTACGATGACGACCCATGGGTATTCAATGCCTCCCGTCCTTATTTCCCAACAGCAGGTCTGTCCAACCGGCATATCTCTTTATGGGCTTCCCACGGCCGCTATTATTGCAATGACCTCCGCCGTTGGAAATGGCAACGCCCCAACCTCTTTTGTACAACGGAAGACCTCTTCACCCAAACCATTGTGGTGCCTTATCTCATCCCAATGTTGCAAAATGCAGGTGCCGTGGTATTTACGCCCCGCGAAAGAGACTGGCAAAAGAACGAAATCATTGTAGACAACGATGATGCAGAAAAATCAGTATGCTACAAAGAATTGGCTACCGGCAGGAAATGGACCAATTGCGACTCTGTAGGCTTTGCCAACAAGCAGAACGTATACAGCGATGGCGAGAATCCTTTCCGCATGGGTACGGCAAGAAAAGCCAAAGCTACCAAGCGGAAGAAATTCAGCCAGGTCAGCTATCAGCCCCGTTTCCCTGAAGAAGGAAAATATGCGGTTTATGTCAGTTACCAAACGGTACCCAAGAGCGTGAGCGATGCAAAATACATCGTCTATCATAAGGGAGAAAAAACAGAATTCACCGTCAACCAGAAGATGGGTGGCGGAACCTGGGTATACCTCGGCACCTTCGATTTCGACCGTGGATGCAATGAGTTCAACCGGGTGGAATGTACCAACCGGTCTTCCAAAAGAGGCATTGTAACCACAGATGCCGTACGCTTTGGTGGCGGTATGGGCAATATAGAACGCGAAGGCAATCTGAGCGAACTGCCCCGCTGCCTGGAAGGAGCGAGATATTACGCTCAGTGGGCCGGAGCACCCTACAAGGTTTATAGTGGAAGAGAAGGCAAGAACGACTATGCAGATGACATCAACACCCGCTCTCTGATGACCAACTGGCTGGGTGGCGGCAGTGTATACATGCCTGCTTTGGAAGGAAAAAATGTTCCTATCGAGCTCTCGCTGGCACTACATAGCGATGCAGGATATAACAGGGACGGTAAGTCAACCTGGGGCGCACTCTCTATCTGCACCACCGATTTCAACGATGGTATGCTGAACAGTGGTGTATCCAGAATGGCTTCCAAGGATTTTGCCAGAGCACTGCGTGATAATCTGGTAACAGATATCAGCGCTATCTATGGCGAGTTTGGCAAGCGCTATCTATGGGACCGCAACTATTCGGAGACTCGCCTGCCCGAGGTTCCTTCAGCCATCCTCGAGATGCTCTCTCATCAGAGTTTCCCGGACATGCGTATCGCACAGGACCCGATGGGAAAATTTGCCATTGCCCGGTCTATCTACAAGACCATCTTGAGATATATAAACAGCAATCATGACAAGCCATACGTGGTTCAGCCGCTGGCTCCCAAGAACTTCAGCGTAGAACTGGATGATAATTTTGCAAATCTTTCCTGGACTCCACAGCTCGATTCCATCGAACCTTCTGCACGCCCTACCCGATATATTGTATATAAGGCTGAAGGCAAGGGAGGTTTTGACAACGGAACCGTTGTAAGACGTCCCAACTGTCAAATCAAGATGGAACCAGGCAAACTATATAGTTTCAAGGTGGCTGCCCTTAATGCTGGTGGCGAGAGCTTCCCAACCGAAACGCTCTCGGCACTCTACAATCCAACAGCTACGAAGTCGGTATTGGTTGTCAACAACTTCCATCGTCTCGCTTCACCACAAGTAGAAGACAATGATTATATCCAAGGTTTCGACTTCGACAAAGACCCAGGTGTCAGCTATGGACTTACAGCCGGATGGAGCGGAAAGCAGACCAGCTTCGATATTAACAGGATGGGACAGGAAACCACCAACGGACTAGGTTATTGCGGCAATGAGATGATAGGAAAGTTTGTGGCAGGCAATGATTTCAACTATGTAGTAAGCCATGCACGGAGCATCGCTTTGGCAAACAAATATAACATTGCCAGCTGTTCCAGCGAAGCAGTCGCCAATGGCAAGGTTAGGATGGAAAACTATCAGGCAGTAGACCTTATCAACGGTCTGGAGCGAAATGATGGTTATACCCGTGAATATTACAAGACATTCACCCCTGCCCTGCAGAAACGCATCACCTATTATGCACTCAGTGGAGGCAAGATGCTCATCAGCGGTTCGTATAACGGAAGCGACATGCAGACTGAAGAGGAGCAAACCTTCATGAATGACATTCTCAAGGTGAATTATGAGCCTACGGGCACCAGATTCATCGTACAGGACATCAACCCGGAAGATTCCACCATCACGGAACGAGATAGTATCGTGTATACTACGGATAGTGTGGCAGGCATGGGGATGGAGTTCAACTATTACAGTCAGTTGAACGATCGCCACTACGCCACCACCCATCCTGAGATATTAAATCCTGCTGGCTCCAAAGCCTTCACTGCGATGCAATATACCTCAGGAACCAGTGCTGCCGTAGCATATAAGAGTTCCAGCTATCGAACCTTCGTCATGGGATTCCCATTGGAATGTATCATCGATGAGAAAACCCGCAACGGCATCATGCTGGGAATCCTCAAGTTCCTGACAGAATAATCAAATTCTTAACGGAATAGGAGAATAAAAGAATAAACATAATAATAACAATTTGAGCAAACTTTGCAAATCATAAAGTTCAAAGTTCAAGGTTCAAAGTTCAAAGTAAAAAAAGGATATGTATAAAATTCAAGCAAACCAGTCTGGCACACGCTCTATCGAAGTGAGCGACCAGCATTTAGAGACTATTGACAAGTATCAGTTGCTCCGCAACCTCGTAGATAGCAATGGTATCATCGACGAGGAAGTGCTCGACAAGTTGAAGTTCAATGTTCGTTCTCTCCTGGAGAGCAGCGACATCAAGGACAAGGCGTTGCTCGACCTCTGCCTCGACGTAATCTACCATCAGAACATGAAGGCTCTCGGTCTCCACAATCTCGTATTGCTCTACGTAGACTGGAAGGACAAGAAGGCAGCAGAAGAAGCTGCAGGAGCAGAACCTGATGCAGTAAATGATTAAATAATTTTGAATGGATTATAAGTTAACAGACTTCCTACCAACCACCAAGAAGGAGTGCGAACTCAGAGGATGGGATGAACTGGACGTCATCCTCTTTTCGGGAGATGCCTACGTAGACCACCCATCCTTCGGGGCTGCTATCCTCGGAAGAATCCTGGAGGCAAACGGCTATCGTATAGCCATCGTTCCACAGCCCGACTGGCATGGCGACTTCCGTGACTTCAAGAAGCTCGGTCGTCCTCGCCTCTTCTTCGGTGTATCTCCGGGAGCTATGGACTCGATGGTGAATCGCTACACGGCAAACCGCCGAATGCGCAGCGAAGATGCTTTCAGTCCAGACTCCCGTCACGACATGCGCCCCGACTATCCGTCTATCGTCTATACACAGATACTGAAGAAACTCTATCCCGATGTACCTGTGGCACTGGGCGGTATTGAGGCTTCGTTGCGCCGCATCAGCCACTACGACTACTGGAAGGATGAGCTGCGCAAATGCATCCTCTGCGATTCGGGTGCCGACCTCATTCTCTACGGCATGGGCGAACGCTCTATCGTGGAACTTGCCAACGCCTTCGCCGAAGGCAAGACCATGGACCAGATTCACGAGATGCCGCAGGTGGCTTTCTACTGCAAGGAGAAGGACATTCCGGGCGGATTCAAGGAGGATGACATCATCCTGCACAGTCATGAGGAGTGCCTTCACAACAAGAAGGGACAGGCAGAGAACGTGCGCCATCTGGAGGAAGAAGCCAACAAGATGCATGCCCAGCGCATGATTCAGGAGACCGACGGCAAGTATGTGGTGGTGAATCCACCGTTCCCGCTGATGACCACCGAGGAACTGGATGCCGCCTTCGACCTGCCTTATACCCGTCTGCCTCATCCTAAGTACAAAGGCAAGACCATTCCGGCATACGAGATGATCAAGTTCTCCGTAAACCTGCATCGCGGCTGCTTCGGCGGTTGCTCGTTCTGTACCATTTCGGCGCATCAGGGCAAGTTCGTGGTTTGCCGAAGCAAGGAGAGTATCCTGAAAGAGGTGAAGAAAATCATCGAAATGCCAGATTTCAAGGGATATCTGAGCGACCTGGGCGGTCCTTCGGCTAATATGTATGGCATGCATGGCAAGAATCAGAAAGCTTGCGAGGTATGTAAACGACCATCATGTGTGAACCCACAGATTTGTCCGAACCTGAATACCGACCACAGCAAGCTGCTGGAGATTTACCATGCCGTAGATGCCCTGCCAGGCATCAAGAAGAGCTTCATCGGTAGTGGTGTGCGCTACGACCTGCTCCTGCACAAGAGCAAGGACGAGAAGGTGAACCAGGCAGCAAGGGAATATACCCGCGAACTGATTACCAAGCACGTGAGCGGCCGATTGAAGGTAGCACCGGAACATACCAGTCCAGAGGTTCTGAAGTTCATGCGCAAACCATCGTTCGACCTCTTCTACGAGTTCAAGCGCATCTTCGACAAGATCAACAAGGAAGAAGGACTCAACCAGCAGATTATTCCATACTTCATCAGTTCGCATCCGGGCTGTCATGAGGAGGATATGGCGGAACTGGCGGTCATCACCAAGGGTCTCGACTTCCATCTGGAGCAGGTGCAGGACTTCACTCCTACCCCAATGACAATATCTACGGAAACCTGGTACACGGGATATGATCCATATACATTGGAACCAGTATTCAGTGCCAAGACGCAGAAGGAAAAGCTTGCCCAGCGCATGTTCTTCTTCTGGTATAAGCCAGAGGAGCGCCGTGCCATCGAAAGTGAACTTCGCCGCATCGGCAGAGCCGACCTCATCGACAAACTCTACGACAAGAAGAGTTTTGACCGCGGATTCAAGGGAAAGAAGACCAATTACGATGACAAGGCTATTGGTTCTACCTATGATAATCCGGGTGTTGGCAGAGGAGCTAAAGGCAAGCGTGGAGCTGGCAGAAATGCTCCAGAAACGAACACAGGTAGAGGTCGTGGAAGAAATACTTCAGACCGCTTTGCCCCAAAGGGTTACGGCAACGTGGGTTGCTATGACGAAGAGAAATACCTTAACAATGGAAAATCTCTCAAGTCAGGCAAACCCACGAATGCAAACATCCGCGATGCGGTAGCAGCAGCAAGAGCCGAACTCCGTAATCAGAAAGACCCAAATGCCGGTTTCTTCAAGGATAAGAAGAAAAAGAGTTTCAATCCTAATTTCGACAACGACAACCACAATCGCAAGAACCGTTATAACAGCGGTGACAAGAACGAGCGTGGAGGCAATCGTGGAAATCAGGGAAGAAACGAAGGCAGAGGAAGAAGAAGATAAAAAATTAAGCCTGGATAGGATGATTTCTTTCTATCAACCCTATTCAGGCTTAAATTATCTTGCTGCACTCATCAAATAACTCCTTAAATTTTGTAGATTCTTTAATTCTTTACAAACTTAGTGGCAAATTTGTGAGACGCTGTCTCACAAATTAAAAATATTATTCGATGTTGTTTTCCTCAAACTCTGCAATCCATTCCCTAACCTTAGCTTGCAACAAAGCTTTATCTGGCAAGTATAATTGATATGCCGAAGCATAGACATGAGAGTCTTTTGGCAAAGTCAATTCTACAAGTGCATCATTCTTGCTCTCACAAAGTAATATGCCAATGGTTGGCTTTTCAAAATCCTGTTTTACAAAGCGGTCGTAATAGTTGACATACATCTGCATCTGTCCTAGGTCTTGATGAGAAAGCTTATCTGTCTTCAAATCAATAAGAACATAGCACTGTAGCAATCTATTATAGAAAACCAAATCTACATAATAGTTCTTTTTGAATTTGCTAACCACTGGTTAGCATTTTTGACATCAAAAGGATAACCACTATTTAGCCTTTTGGCATATACTATATAGAACTGCCTAATATTGCGGAGATTAGGATATGACCAACCCACCCCAAACCGCACAGTCAAACTCTTGGATAATTCTTGCAAGACCCGCTTCCCATATTCTGCACGAACATTCCCACTTTGTTCATACTCCACTATATATTTACCAATATAATACTTGGTATAGACCTCAGTAGTATTGACTGAAGTCTTCACATAAGATCTTGCCTGTTCTATAAGACCAGATACCTTACTAAATAAGTCCTCTATGCTATCGGAGGTCTTTATGATTTCATTTGCCATAACCCTATTATTGCTTAAGACATCATTAATCTTGTTTAGTTTCATAAATTCGCCGAATTTAATGCAAATATACATTAAATGTTGCAATAACCGTTATAAATTAAACTATTTTATACAAATTTTCCAATAAAGCTATTGCAGCTTCAGATATGAAGATGACTTCAGGGCAAACCGAGGATTCCTTGACAATTTCTTCAATAAAAGCAAAAAACAGAGGGCCTCTTGTCCACAGAAACAATTTAAACTATATTTTCTTAAAAAATTACGCTAAAATCAGCCGAATAGCTAAAAATGAACTATTTATGAGTTTT
>ERZ791902.79-NODE-79-length-84191-cov-89.624073_pt1 | contig 84191 bp, 137 predicted proteins | sample MGYA00510149_ERZ791902 | MGnify/ENA primary metagenome ERZ791902 (study PRJEB30046, sample SAMN00792060) | human gut metagenome | study: EMG produced TPA metagenomics assembly of the A metagenome-wide association study of gut microbiota in type 2...
CATTGAGTGGGAAATAAGGCTTTCCTGAGTCTCTGTAGATACCAAAGAGAAGTCTACCCTCAGAATCAATTACGGCATAGATGAACTCCTCATTCTGCTCAACGTGATACATTTCATTGAGTGGGAAATAAGGCTTTCCTGAGTCTCTGTAGATACCAAAGAGAAGTCTACCCTCAGAATCTATTACTGCATGGATGAACTCTGGAGATTCAATCACTCTGAATGGAAGGGCAAACTGGGAGACTACCTTATCCTTTGAATCACCGAATTCTTGGGCAATATTCTCTTTGTCGAATTTCTTATCAAGTTCTGTATCTACTTCTGACTTCTCCGCCTTGGCTTCAATCTTGTCTTCCAGCTCTTTAGATTTATTTGCTAAATCTACGAGTACTCCGCCAACCCTTTCTGCAGTATTCTCGCCGATTTGAGTAGCATCTCTGACGAGAATTGCTGTTTTTTTTATTTCTTCTGTTGTTGCCATAACCTAACCAATCTTTTTAATTGTACAACCTCCGATATTGATCCTACTTCTTCCTTCACTTCTAATTAGACCACTTATCTTGCAGAATGTAAGACATTCATCTAAATAACCTTTAGCTATTTCTATGATACCATTATAAAGTGTAGACCTGGATTTGTCCGAAATGTGGCTAGAATATTCATTCTCCTTCATTCCAATACCAAATCTTGTGTTTTCAATATCGCCACTCATAACATACTTAGCATAAACATAATAGGAGAGGGATTCACGAAGACCCATAAAGCAATGAATATCATCGTTATCACTCTTTCCGTAGTCTTTGCTGTTATAATTACCACCATCAAGCAAAAGTAGGATATTCTTGTCTTCAACACTTTCTTTCTCCAACTCTGCTAGTATTCGAAGGAAGAGAGCATCACCAATAATCGGTTTGACATGAAGCTGTTCCGCTTCCGTAATGAATGCCTCCAGTTTCGTGCTATCAACCTTCTTTCCTATGGGACGTCCCAACTTTCTTAGCTGTTCTTCTGTTAGAATATGAGTCATTTATTGCTATTGTTTGCGTTTATAAAACTTAATGGTTGTATTTCGTAATCATTGCTAGGATTTGCATTAAAGCACCAATTATCGAAAATTCGTTTCAATTCTCGGCTTATCGCTCTACGTTCCTTGCTAACATACGAATTATAGTATGAATAGGCATCAGTAAGAATATCTCCGGTAAATCCTAGAGAGCCTTCAAGTATTCTGTACCATGGTTCCTGAGCAAAGGCAATATAAATCTTCTTCATGGAGCTACCTTCTGTCGATTCGTATTTCTTGTCGAAATTATTACCTTCCAAAGAAACAAACTTTGGTATGTCTTCATCATTTTCAACGGTAACATCCATCAAGGCACATGCATTTTCATCACCTTGGAAGATGCGTAGGCTGTCGCTGACAGCATTTTCGTTATCGCTGTTCATGATTTCCTGACCGGTTTCTGGGTCAACACCAACACTTTGTCCTTTTTTGTGAACAACCATACCGGAAACGAGAAAGTTGTTTCTTACGTTTCTGTATTTTACATTATCTAATCCTTCATCAATAGAAAGATTTGTTACAACCTTATCATATATAGGAACTGGATAAACGAACTTACCATCCATGGAAAACCATAGGATTTGTCCTCTGTATTTTTCAATTCCTCCCGATTGGACTATTTGTGATAAAACTACTTCTTTACGTGGGTTGAAGCAATATATCTTTCTGATGTTCTTCTTGTCAACTCTAATAGCTACACCTTTTCTTGTTTTCTTACCGTTCCAATCGGGATGCACGTTAATATAAACAACTTTTCCATCAGCAGTCTCTTCTTCAAGTCTGCACTGCTGGAAGGGTATATGGCTCACCTCAACGATTTCACACATCATATTGTAGTTAACGTGAAGAGCAAACCCATGATACAAAGCCATATCTTGTGCGATTAGTCGGTAAAGGTCATCAATAGTGTCACCCCTTCTGTTGCAGATAAACTCGGAAAATTCGGTATTTCTAAGTCCATCACCTTCTATGAAAGTTTCATAACGGTCTAGACAAGCTCCTCCCACACTGGAGTTCCTTATAAGATTATACAGACGCTGTGGATAGAGATTATCTTTTCCGTAGGCTTGTATATTTAAGTTGCTCCAATATGGGTCAATGTATCTCGGCTGCGGTCTTTTAACGTTATTGATATTCATTATGTGATGGACTTAGTATAATTACTTACTTGATGGGCGACCTCTACGTGAGCTCTGTTTCTCAACTTCCGGATCGTCTGATGGTATTCCTTCCCCTGCTCCGGTCTCACTACCCGAAGGGCTGTCATTTACCTTTGTTGCTTCATCAATGATTTTCTGAGCCTCACTGAGGTCTACCGGCTCATCAGGAGTGATAAGACCAAGCTCAATTTTCTTCTGCTTTACTTTCGCTTCCCAGTCTGATGGTGTCCGTTCGAAAAGTACAATATCTGCAGGGTGTGTAGCAAGCCACTTTTCTGCGATCTCATCAGGGCAATTATTCAAAGTGTAGAAATTAGAGCTTCCAAACTCATGGAGTAAGGCTCCGGCTTTCAAAACGTAATTTGGTGTTGTAGGCATTTTTCCTAATTTTTTAAGAGTTGTAACAATTTCTATGTATGCGTCTCTGTAGCAATCAGAACAGCCACTCCTACGGATAGGCTTTCCGCATACCTTATTATATAAGTTTTCGATGACACCCCTCTCGGAAGATGTAAATCCATCATCGTAATGAGGTTTCATTTCGTCAAGAAGTGTCATCGTCTTAGAGAATTCTAGCATAAGCTTTCTTCTTTACACATCGCCAGTCGTTGTACCAGTCAGCAGAGAATCCAGCAAGGTTCTCGTTGCCTTTATACTATCTTTAAAGAGGAAGATACCACTTGAAGGTGCATTCTCTTCAACGAGAGTAACTGCCCAACCGCCATCAGTATCCTCTGAATACTTTTCGTTCGTAATTTCGGAAGCGGTCAAACCTTGCTCCAAACCATAAATCTCAAAAGTATTCTTTTTATCGTCACCTTGGTATTTGTTCTCCATAATGAAGACAAACTTTCCGTTGGCGAGGTTGTTGACAATGTTCTTAGCAACGTCAGGACCCGAATCCAATATCACGATGGAAGCGGTCTTGTTGAACTTGTTGGAATAAGTACCCGTAGCTAACTCAGACTTCGTACCCGTGAAAGGAGTCTTACCCGGCACGTATGCCGAGTAAGCCTTTGTTCCTTTCAACATGGTAAGCGCTGTGATGATAAGGCTGTTTGTCTCGTCTCGTTGGATGGAATCAAAGTCAATATCATCGTAGTTCATGAGATAGCCTTTGTTCTTCAAACCCTGCACTTGTGGATTGTCGCATGATGCGCCAATGTTCTGTGCTAATTTGTAATCACAAGCATCCATAGCTACCTCCTTCCTTAAAGTGCTACCTGTACGAGTTCATCCTCACCGATGAGAGTACCGAAATCACCTGAAGAGAAGATGAAGTTCTTGCGGCTCTCATGATTGAAGCCTACGTCCAATGTCGCAAACATACCATCATCAGAAGTTCCGGCGAAAAGGTTCTTCGGATTGGCGAGAAGAGCACGATGAGGCAGATTGTACTTCTTACCATCATCCTCGTACTTCTTAATCATTCTGTCCCAAATATCAAGAATAAACACTTTCTGACCATCATACTCAGATACCTGAATACCATTCATCAGAGTCTTAGTGTCAAGCTGAAATTTTGTACGCTCGTAGATGTCGGAACGGAGAGCCTTGAAAAGTGAGTTCGTCATAAAGATTGCGTGGTCATCATCAAAGATACGACCATCGGCATCTACCAAAAGGTTATCAATGATACTGATTGCTACACCTTTCTCACGAATAGCTGCCTTCTGCTCAGCATATGTAGCTTTTGCATTAGCCACAATTTCAGTCTTCTGATTAGCGTTGGATGCGATGATTGCTTCAAGACGTTTCCAAAGGCCATCACATGTATTGAACAACTTTACGTCTACACCACTTGTAATGATACCACCATCAGATTCTGCCACATTCTTTGCGTTCTTATCGCTAAACCATGCCAAACGCCAAAACATCTGGTTGATAGCTTTCTGCAAAAGAGGAATGAGGAACTGATCCCAATATGGAGTGTCCTGCAAGTCACCACGCTCGGTACCTGGCTTCATGCCGTACTTAGCAAGTGTATCGGTAAGTTCTTTGTAGCAGAAGTGCTTTGGAATACGCCAGTCGCCGAGTTCCCAAGTCTTCTCGAATCCCTTAATGTTTACTTTGCTGTATGTTGGGTCACAGCCTGAACCAGACTCACCAACATCATCGATTGAGTCGATATAACCCAATTTCTTGCCATTCTCTACACCTTTTACAACTGTGAGAACCTGCTCAAGGTCTGGGTCGTCGAAAGATGATGTGAAAAGCAACTCGTTGAGGTCACGAATCGCACCATTATCAACGGTAAATGCACTGAAATCAATTAATTGTGCCATAATTCTTCTAACATTTTAAAATTCAACAATGATTACTTCTTAGCGTTACGCTTTGCTTCCTGCTCGGCTTTCTTCTTTGCAAGAAGCTGCTGGGTCTTAGACAAGCCCTTGTTGTCACCACCTTCGCCATGAGCAACAAACTGACGGTTGCCGGTATGATAGGTTGACTGCATCTTGCAAACGGTATCAAGCCAAACTTTACCACCTGCCCTTGCCACAACGTCAAGGATAGCGGTTTCCTCATCTGTCTTCTGTGACTTAGTGAGGTCTTCTTTCTCAGCCTTCAGCGACTCATTATCTGCCTTCAAGGTCTCATTCTCACTCTTCAAACTTTCGTTCTCAGCCTTCAAAGCCTCGTTTGTGGCAGTCAGTTCATCAACTTTAGCCTGCAAAGCAGCAACATCATCACCAGTATTATCCTTGTTGTCGTTATCGCCACCATCATTGTCTACTGGGGTGATAGAGCTGATAACTTCGTCTTCAACAACGATAACGGTACCATCGTCAAGGGTGTAGGTGCCGTTAGGATAAGCCTTATCACCTACCTGAGGGTCACCATCTTCTCTTTCGACCGTAAACTCTGTTCCGTCTGCAGCTGTAATCTTCTGATCAAGCGGAATCTGAACATCTTCAATCTTGGCAACACCTGCCAAAGCGAGTAAGCGCTTTACGAGCTTGTTCTCAATTGTAATTTTCTCTTGTGCCATTTTTTTATGAAATTTATTTGTTTTTTTACTTGCCGTATTTGGTGCAATAGTGTCTGTAATGAAACCTAGCTCCTTGGCTTTATCCATGTCAATGAACTTGTCTTCGTTCATGATGGCTTGCAACTCACCTCTGTCTGCTCCTGTTCGCTCTACATAGACATCAAGGATTCTGTTCTGCTCTTCGATGAGTGAAGTCTCTTGCGCAGTAAGTTTTCCCTTCATTCTGGAAATCTCGTCGGCAGTCAAACGCTCAGCAGTATAAACGTCTACCCATTCAACCGCCGGATTGTGAATACACATTCTTGCGTTCTCGTAGGCGAATCTTCTTTCTTTTGGCGCAGCAAGCAAGACGATTGTAGCCATAGAAGAGCAATTTCCTTCAATGGTAGCGGAAATCTGCTTGCCGGACTGACGTAATCTGTCATAGATAGCCCATCCTTCCAAGCAGTTACCACCTGGACAATGGAGAAGAATATCAATTTGGTTATCTCCTTCTTTCATGCTTTCCAAGAAATCAGTAATGTCTTTATAGCACACTCCGTCTGTACCGAACCAATCTCTGTACATGACTTTTGTCTCTTCATCGACAATTTCGTTGTAAATCTTTAATTGTGCCATTTGATTTTTATTTTTTGTAATTCCTTCGCAAAGTTAAAAATAAATAAGGTATAAATGTTATAAATTCGTAACAAAGCAGTACAATTACGATTGCAGTAGGAAAACAAAAAAGTCGCTCTATCTATCACAGACAGAGCGACTTAAATCAGACTATTACCTATAAAAGTAATCAAAAAACACGTTTTATGGGTACCACATTCTTATCTCTACAATATTCTTTAGTTTTCTGTATTATCAGATGTTGTTAGATTCTTCAGTTCGTTGAGACTTTCATCGGTCTTTGTATCATAAGCAACATAGAGTTTCCCATCTTGTTTTATACCTACATAAATCTCATCAGCATTTCTTACCATTTCTTGCATACTCTTCCGAACTTCACGATTACCTTTATGTTTATGAAAGAATCTGCATAGTTTCTCAAATTTTTCGAATAATCGCATCAGAATACCGGAACACTTGTTTACAGGAGTATAGTAGGAGATAACTCCATTGCTGTCTTTTCTTTTAAATCTTATCTTCATATCTTTTCGTTTTAAAATGTTTGCCATAAATTTCATTTACTTCTTCTAGATTCAACTTAGACATTTCTTTAGATAACTCTAGAAGAATATCATAAGAAGTATTTCCGTTTCTGTCTGTCTCATCTTCAACAAATCGGTCAAAACGGTCTATCAATGCAGCAACATAATCAAAGGCTTCTATCTGTGTATTCTTAAGCATTTCCTTGCTAACGAATGTCTTCATGAGCATTAAGTCACGCTTTTCATCATGGATGGCCAACGAAATACCACCTTTGGTGGCGAACACGAAATTTCTTTCGTTATGATAAATGCAGATTGAAGAGTTGAAATGAAGTATAAAATACGTTAGTATCTTGTTTATCTCCATATCCAGGTCTCCGTAGATTCGTTCCCCCATACGTCTGATATAGTGAGGTGTAAAAACGATGCAGGCTGCATTATATCTGTCTGCCTTTGCTGTTACTGCCACGTACTCATTAGTCTCCTTGATATACATGTAGACATCCATGATGCTTCGCTTCTTGTACACGCAAAGAGCTAATTTGTAGTCTGCATTTTGTGTTTTATAGTCATAACACTTGGCACACTTATAGGAAAAGCCTTTCTTTAGTTGCCGACGCAATTCACTCTCTTTATAATCAAGAAAGCGTAATATCCTCTCTTTATCATTTTCGTAGACTTTCTGCAAGTCTTTTGCTATCATTGTTTCTGTTAACATATTCTACAAAATAATAAATTCGTCCTCGCCACGTCTTGATATATAAGCAAATATTTCTTCTTTTCTGAATAATTGCCTTTTGAGAGTCAACCCATTGTCCACGGCATATTGCATCGCCCAATCAAAGTTGCTAGTCCACGATATTCCTTTATCCTTGTACCTGGCATCATAGGCTCGGTATAGAAGGATAGGGTAGGTGAGACAATCATATGTTACTTTATCTTCTATAGTCATAAACCATGATTTGGCAGGTCTGTTACTACTCATGAGTTGTTTGAACCTTTCAATATTGCTGTGATTGCCGGCAGCACACCATACGGTACGCATAATCTCCCAAAACCTTGGATTTGATAGAAGATGACACTTCTTGAAGAAGACATCAAGCATCTTTTCGTTATCACACTCTACATCATGTGCAGTAACAATCTGTTTAACTATCTTACTATCTCTTTCCAACTGCTTCTTGGTAAGGTATGATGGATTGCGATGTGTAAAGTCGTGTATCTCGTTATAAGTCTTCATATTCTTATATCTATTTATCAGTTTCTATTTTTGAGACTTGACTATTGAAGTATTTGCGCATACCTTCGTAAATCTTTAATTGACGAGAAAGTTCTTTGTTCTTTTGAAGAAGCTCATCACGCTCAGCAACGACCTTCTCGTAATCATTGTGTCTGTTGTTTAACTTAGTGAGCTTCTCACCTTGCTCTTTAACCTTTTTCTGTAAACGAGTTAGCTTGATTTGCATCTTCGAGTAGTTTTCTAACACTCTAAGCACTACTCTTTCGTAAGGTACATCTTTATTGTATTCAATATATTCTATCTGTTTCATTTTCTGTCTGTTTTATGTTTTATTATAGATGCTTCTTAGCTTTATCATAAACGCTAATGATAATTTCGTCAGTTATATCATCCTCGCTGTCAAGTCCATATTTGAAGAACTGCTCCTTGGTCAAAGAACTGACTCCGTATTCCCTTGCGATTGTTGAAATACCTCTGAGCGAACCTGTGTCCTTGAAGTTGGCAATAAGCTCGCGTATGTAACTAACGAATTGTCTTTCTTTAGTATTGATAGACAATGATTTCAATTTTTCAAGAACATCTTCCTTCGTTTCTGCAGAAGTAATAATTTGCTTACCACAAAAATCATTTATCTTTTCTTCTGCGCTACTCATCACACTCTTTACTGATTCAAGCAGACTTGATGCTTTAGATAATTCGTTAAGAACTTTAGTATACCGCTCGCCGCTCTGAGACTTTTCCGCTTTTAGCTGTTCGTACTTCTCTTTGTAATCAATATCTTTCCTACCAGACATATTACTATAACGGTTGAGCATGTTCCGATACAGAATCTCTTTTTGCTCAAGCTTCTTTTTCAGTTCTGCGTTCTCCTTTTTGAGTGCATCGCACTCAGCTTGCTTCTTGTCGAAATTTTGCAGTATAGTCTTAACTTGCAAATCTCTTGGTAATTCTTTGTTGAATTTTGATCCCATTGTGGTAAGTTTATTTAAGGAAGGCTGCTTCGTAAGAGGCAACCTTCTCTGTTAGTTGAACATTCTTTTTGTTATAGCTATCGCGCTCGGCTCTCGCCTTACTAATCTGCACGAAACTTACTATTGCAGAAATAGCAATTGTGAGAAGCACACATACCCAAGGGTGAGAGCAGACTATCTTATCTATATTTTTGCAGATATTGCGGACAATTATGACGTGAAACTTTAAGATGTATTTACAAGCATCCCATGTTGTTACATGTCCCTTGATTTCTATATTAGCCATCGTAATCTTCTTTTTTGTATTTGCGGTAATTGTAAAATTTCTCATAAAAAGCACGCTGTGACTTGTACTTCTCCAAATTAGCCATGTATTCGGAGTGAGGATAAGAAAAATGACCTTCTCTTTTCGCGATTTTCTCAAATTCCTTAAATCTCTTGTCATAGCCAAGAAGTTTTATTAAGTCTTTTGGATAACACCACGCTATCTGTAATCGCTGTGGACCATCATCACCGGAAGAGAATCTGACACTACTAATATCATAATAACTCTTCACGTCAATAAACCTCATGCGTTCTATTTCTGGCTGGTTTTCGCCCCTTCTCACATCTCTAAAGAAAACAAAAATCTCGTTCTTTCCACATGGCTCGTCAACGGGATGAAGAATACTGCTAATGCGTTCTTTCTCATCTTCTTTACTCTGCTTATAACCTTTCTTGTAACCCTCTACGAAAGCATTACGGCAGATTTGAGCAATAGTTTCGTTGCAATTGGTAATGCCTAAAGGGCACTTCCCACAAGCACGGCTTTTTCCGTTTGCCTTTAAAGCTAGTTTTTGTATATCCATAACTTTGATTTTTAAAGTATTTATTATTTGCTACTACAAAGGTACGAAATAATTATCAAATACGCAAATATTTGAATAATTATTTTATCAATTTTCCGGTTTTTCCATGTTTTGTGGATTTCCTTTGCTATAGTAGGTGCAGTCGTTATTGACCGTACCTCTAATTATCCAATGCTCTTCATGAGGACATGTAAGACAAATTGGCTTGCCTTGCAAATCTATATGTTCGTGCTTCCATTGCCATGTAGCACATGCGCACTCACTGCAGATTTGATCAGGCTTACTTGCTTTTTTTCTTCTTGCCATCATCAATAACTTTGATAATCTTAGCGTATGGCTCAGACCCATATCGCAGCATTTCACTTGGATTCTCAGAATCTACCGTTATATAGGAACGCTCGTTTTCTGGACGTTCATTCCATAAAGCATGACGGAATACCCGATGCATATCCCAAAGAGTATCGGCAGTATTATCATAATTAACACCATAATATCTGAATTTATCGCACTTCCAACAAAGCTGGCGCAATTCATCAATATGTCGCTCTATTTCATGGCTGACGTCATGCCATTCCGGAGGGAGCGTTTTTAACACACCTTTAATACCATTCTCTTTCTTGTACTCTCGTTCCCAAGCATCAAGACAATCATCTTTCAACGAAATATCTAGTTGTCCGATAATCTGTCTGTCAGCCTTCTCGCAAGCATAAGAGAGTAATTGCAGCTGTCTTTCTGTTACTTCTATTTGAAACTTCTTCATACTAATATCGTTTTATTTATATCCACATTTTATAGTTTTACACATTCCGCCTAAAAAGCAATGGCAATATCCAAGAAACCAAAAGCGGCACTTCTTGTTTTCTTTTCATGAACTATATATGATTAAGCGAGTACGGAAGACTTCATAGAGGCTAAGTACACGGTTCTAAGGTAAGATTTGAGATAAGAATAAACCGCTCCTAGCTTATAAGCTTCCATACTCGTATATTTAACTTACATACTCTAGTTTAGTGACAAACACATCATCAAGGTCTTCTAACTCATCAAACGTGATGTTAGGATTACCTGTCATACCAACAACGTACGCTACGGCATCTTCTTCTGATGAGAAATACTCTAATCCGTGCCCATCCACTTCTATAACGATGTTGTCATCCCCAAAGTACTTTTCTTCGGAATCGTTACTTTGAAACAAACCAAGTCCAAACTCCTCTGCTATCCAGTACAAAGAGCAATCATACTTTTCGGCTAGCTTCTCGAATATCTCATTGCAGGGAGACCAAGCTGTACTCGTTGACAAGCTTAATGTCAACTTCTCATCGTCGTAGGGGCAATTGTCAATTTCTTGAAGATTGAACTCCCCACGACAACTTATTTTCGCCGGATCCTCTCCAAGCATTTTCTTTACGATATTGCCTAACCAATTTGAAGGATCAACATAAGAACCTTCTTCTTTACTATCAGGCTTGGCTCTCTGCAAAGTATCAAGATCTTTGTGAAGAGCTCGTATCTGAGCACCTTCACCCTCAAAAATGTAGTCTGTAGTGCATGTATTTGCCATAACTAATATATTTTTCGTCCTCTTTCTTTAAAAGGATTTGATTGGTAATAAAATTCCTCTTCTTTTTTATTATTTCTTTTAGCTAGTTGAGCAGCACATTCTTTATGATACTTCTCTTTTAGCCATTTCTTATTGTAATCCCACATTACTTTCTCTTTTAAATGATTATTTGATTCCCCATTCTTTTTTATAGTTAAATGGTTCAGGGAATCCTTCAATAGGTTTCTCTGATATCAAAATCTGTGTGCCATGTGTAGCATTGCATCCCCATAGGACACCTTCATTAGCATCATAAGCATCTTTTGTTATTGGACGCAGCGAATAAGTTTCTTGCAACCCATATCCTTGGCATCCTTCCTCTGCAAATACGCCATTGTTAAGAACGTCTATAGCATATTTATTTGCTATAACTGCTGCACTGTCATATCTGGAAGGGACAACAGCCACATAAGCCATACTTTGAAAACCTCGACCTTCTGTCAAATCGAAATTATATGCTATAGCAAAGTAACTCACCTTATCAAGAAACTCTTCCTCATACTTCCTGCATTCCTCTTTATTGAGGAACTCTTTGCCGTCTTTTGCAGTATAAACGGTCTTCTGTATTATCTTTTCTTCCATGTTACTATATATTTTAGTGTTTACTACGCTACCTCAAATCCTGCTCTTAGACAAGTGTCAATGGCACGTATGGCTATCCACACAGCCTTATCCGCTTCTCTGTCGCCAAGATTTTCTCTCAGTTCACACAACTTTTTCTTTGCTTCTGTTGCATTCATACTTTTCGTTATTTTATTGCCCGAAGGCAGTTAAACATTTAACAATACTCTTTTGAGCTTTATTCGCAAATTTTCTTTTAGCTTTTTAGCTTCACTCCAAGGTGTATATGTTGTAGTATAAAAATTATAACTACGTTCATCTACACAATGTAAGCCTGTTATGAGTAATTCCAACTCTTCGTTGGATAACACAACATTTTTATCCATACTGCTATTATTTATGCCTGAAGGCGGTTAAACATGTTTGCTAAAATAATGTTCTTTTGTACTTTTTAGATATTCACCACACGTTTCTTTTGTAAGATATTCCGTATCAGAGTAAGCATTAAACTTGCCTTCTTCCACTTTTCTAAAAAGGAATCTAATATTACCCATATCATCAGAATATCCTGTGAATTGCAAATGATTTTGCTGTAATGATAACCATTCCAAGTATATTTCGTAGTCTCTTTTAGAGAATTTGAACCAACGTACATTGTTCTAGCACCATCCAAAGTAACTTGGGTCAATTCTAAGAACCCTTGTAACAGGCATACCCTTATATTTACCAAACGTAATTATATTCATAACTCCATCTCTGAATTAAGTCCTAGCCCAAAGAAAAGATGCTGGAGTTCATGAACATACTGAATATTACCAAGAGTGATAGCTATTTTTGTACTACCTAAAGCAGAATGCCATGTATCACCCTCTTGTAACAATCCTATCTTATCAAGCCAATATGAATCAAAACCATAAGGTTTCTTCCATCCATTTTTCTCTAGAATCTCTGGAGTAAGGGTAATAGGTTTGATCTCCTTACTTGTTGCTTCAAAATTTCCGTGCATAAATTTTACGGTGTAAGATGCTTCATGAACTTCACAGATTTCAGCAACTGGTTCTTTAATTAAAGATGCATAAATTACCAAATCTCCTGGTATATATTCTAACTTATCCATACGCTTATATTTTTAATTTATTATTTGCATTTTTATAGAGTTGGGAGCCTTAAGCTACCCAACTCATAAGTTCGTTTTCATTGAAATCATTCTCGGTATCATCACCATTCAGATTCCAACTCTCGACTTTCTCTATACAGAGATTTTTCGATGTAGAAACAAAAGCACCGGTGCCATAATAGCCATTTTCTTCGTAACCATCAATCTCAAGCTTGCACTCGATTGCGATAGTTTCATTACCTTTGCTGTACTCAACATAATTTGAACCCTCAGAAATCTTTTCTGAAATTGCTCTGTAATCATTGCTTGTTAATTCCATAATCTTGAATTTTAAAGTGTTATTATTTATTATTTGCACTACAAAGATAATCATTTATTATCAAATCTGCAAGAAAAAAGCAGATTATTTTTATCAAATACGAAAAATAATAATGGCTTGTGTATTCGTAACAACAGAACCGTCATTACCACATGTCGTTTTCACTAAATCCGTTCATGTGGATTTCTTTCTTTTCGTGGTCTATCTCAATATCAATAGCCGCTGACCAATTGTACTTCCGCTGCATTTCTTCTTCAAATGTTCCCATTGTCCAACCTCCTGGTTGAAATATCTTTCGCTCTCCTTCACGTTTAATCTCATGTTCTCCGGCTCCGCGATATTCGAAGCCACTTCTCCAAAAGACTCTGTATGTAGGATATGCAGCCAACACTTCTTTACATTTTTTGCTGCCTACTAAACTGAAATTCTCAATGTTCTTTTCCATATCTTATTGTTTTTAGTCCTCAATTTTAATAATGTAAAGCCATTCGTCATGGTCAACATCATTCGTTGGCGCATTACATACGTCAATGGTATCTCCACCTCTAAACTCCATAGGCATATTCTTGTCTAAGAAATCTGTTACAATATCATCACATAGCGAGTTCTTCGTAGCCCACACCTGCAGATAGATGCCATCAGCTACCTTGTCTCCACATTCTTGCTTCTTTATACCAAAGGCAAACTCATAACTTTGTCCGTGGATTTCATCTACACTGAATGAAATCTGCTGTCTACTTAGTTCATCAAAGAACTTTGCAAGGATTGTTGCTTTCATTTTTTTGATTTTTAAGTAGGGGAGAGGTTAATCTCCCCTTGGTTAAACTTAATCTATAACTTCTTCTACTCCTAGGAATGTTGCAATTGAGAAAGAGCGGAAAGCTTTCTTCTCCAGATCGAAGTAACATACGGTAGAGTAGCAAGGCTTGCGGTTTCCTTTCTTTGTGTAATCGAAATTGAGTTTCAATGTAGCCAAAGCCTCACGTACAGAACCATCAGCTTTGATGTAGTGAATCTTAACCTTGTGTGAGTACATAATAGCTTTAGCTTTCATTGCAACCCATGCTTTGTGCAATGCTTCTGACAATGTCTTTGCTGACTTTGCCTTTAACATAGCCCAAGCTGATTTCATTACATTTGACTTGTTAACTCTTACTGAATTTGTATTATTTGTTGCCATAATCTTTATGAATTTAAAGTGAATACTATATTTATTATTTACACTACAAAGATAGGCATTTTTTATCAAATATGCAAATTTTCGAGTAACTTTTTTAATCAAATATGAAAGTTTTTTATGGCACGCTTACATTGAAGTAAGAAAGCAAGTTCTTTCTTCTCTCTATATACAACTCACTCTGTATTAACCCGCAACATTTCCATTCAGAGCAGTACCCTTTAAAAACACACTGGGGTTGGCAAGCCTCTGCTAGTTCGGGTTCAATCTTAGAAAGCTCATTAACAACCTTGTACCATATCGATCTTGTTACTTTATCTGCTTTACGGCATAGGCGCAAGCGACTGATATTGATTATCTCCTGAGCGTTGAGGCTGAGTTGCATGTTTACCGGAGCGTCTTGTGGCATATCGTGGCGAGATACCTTTGAACCGGTTATATCAGGTCTTGACGTACTCACGAATGGTTGAGCATGAACATGACGGACGAAGTGCCCCATATTACAATATGGAATATTATAAACCTTGATGTCAAACTCCAGGAGTCGAAGAGGGGAGTGCTCGCTAATAATCATCTGCTTCTTGAACTCTTGACTTGGTTCTTTTCCCAACCCTTCCTTCCTCTGGGTGAAGCGAGCGGCATCTACTACTCGTTCCCAATCTGTCAACTTCTTAATTTCTATTACAATATTTTCCATAACTATATCTCAATATATTTAAATCCACGAAATGCTTTACACTCAATAGGCTCCTTTAGGTAGTGGAACAAACCGCTACGCTGAATAAAGTTACCTTCCCATCGTTTGCCTGTAGTTGTACATTCAAAGTCACCATCTTTAGCATATCCTACAATGTTATGCCAACCGATAATCTTTCCGTCATAACACAGATAGCAACGTCTGATGTTTTTAATATCCTTCGGTAAGTTGGGTACCTTGAAGTTCAGTACTTGGCTACCATCTTCGACAGCCTTCAGTTCTTTCTTGTAATCTTCCCATTTGATTTTCTTGGGAATAGTAATACAGATAGCTTTCATATCTCTAGTTCTTCGATTTATAAAAATGTAAATAACCAATAGCATAAGGCATGGTGTAAGAACGAGATACGCAAAACACTACAGATTCTTGCTTATCATCATCCCATCCATTTAACCACTCTAACTTTAAACCTGTAATGGCCAGCTGTGACTTAATTTTTTCTGCGGTCTCTATACACTCTTCTCTTGAGCTAAACAAGATCCGATCACCATACTCTTTCAAAACGTTCTCAACTCTTGCCGAAAGGTCTTTGTCTCTTTCTTGACCTGGGGCGAATATACCAAAATATTTCATTTTCGTAAAATTTTAATAAGTTCTACTAATCTTTTGTTATCTTCCGTTAACTTCGCAACCTCTAGTTTAAGTTGCTTAATTTCGTGAATATACGAAAGTTGCTCTAATGTTCCCATTATCTTCTTCCATATTATTTGTGTTCTACCATTGTTAAATACTTCAACTTTGCGAATCGGTATGAATTGTATATTTTTACATACGTACATACTCTTGGAGTAAAGGTAGAAATACAACCATCAAAGTTATCAAATCCTAAGATGATATATTTCTTATCAAGATACCCTGCCACATATGCGCCAATATCCTTGCCTTTAAAAAGAACTCGCTCACCTATATGAGCCTTACAAAATTCCTCGTTTGTCATACGCCATCACTATTTCAGTTCGTCAAAATCAAACCACTCTATCTTATCGTAGCACTCGTACAGAGTTTCAATACGCTGTGTTCCGTCTCCTCTAGTAACAATCCATACATCATCACTCATCGCTCCATAATGAAGAGCCGGATTTAAACCACCTCCACTATATCGGAACATCACCCACTTTCTTAATGGTGGTTTATCTTCTTTTAGGTCGTGCCATAATGATGCAGCATTCACGTAAGGAACGTTTTCCGTATCACAATCGGTAACACCAACCTTCTCTGTACTAAATGTTACTCCATCTAATTCATTGTAATCTACCTCATCTTCGTTGCTACAGATGTTGAGGTAAATCTTTTTTGGTATATTCTTTATTTTCATATCACTTAAATTTAATAACAAAAAACTCGGTATCAAGCCATTTGTTGGGGCATAAGCCTTTCTTCGGCTTGCCGATGGTGATACTCTCAATCTCCTTCTCAATTCGTGGGCTATCCTTGCGGTAGCCGTTGATGAAGAGGACGTGAGTGAATGGTACGAACTTCATTGTACCATTATTCAGTTTCTCCTTGATAGTATTGATGTCTATAAGCATCTCAAATGTCTTACCGATATGAAGCTTATCGTACTTATCGAAATCTTTGAATTTATCATCCTTGATAAGGAGAAGGCGACTCATCCAAAAATCTTTAATTACCCGATACTCTTCATTCTTTTCGCCCGACACTATCATATCGAACCATTCCTTGCTGACTGCGAGGGTAAGAACCTTCTTCTTTGCTTCTGATAAATACTTATCCATTACTTTAGTTAATCTTTCCATAAGCTAACTTATTTTCCCTCTGTTGCTACTACAAAGAAATCGTCACCAATGTCTTTTCTTCTATTCAACTCTTTGCAAAGTACAGATGTATCAGCAAGGTTGATATGCTGGTTTACATACTCCTCCTTATCTGTGAAGGTAAGGAGTGTTTCATCTAGGTTATTTACTTCCTCTATATTCTCCAAACTTTTCGAAAGAGATTTGATTTCTCCATGGATAAAGTCATACACATTTTTGTCGATAACTTTCTGTCTTGTCAGAGTTTCGACTGCTGTTTGAATCTTTAAGATTGATTTTTGCATTTCTTGTTTCATAATCATATTTTTTTAGTTTATTTGAACTACCTAATATATCTCTAATATCGAAAGGATTTTTACCAGCCAGCCTATTAAGGTAATTCATCAGCTTGCGAGAATATCTTGCAGAAATTTTTTCTGCCTTTACAATACGATGGTCGAACTTGTTGCGGTATTTACACTTGCTCGAATCTTCACAGAACGTAACACAACCATACTCGTTATAAGCTTCCTTAAACTTCGCTTTCCAGTAAGGTGAAGGATTCTTACTTGGATAATCAGCATAAGTGTCTGCTTTCATTATCTTCTTTGCTTGTCTAATCTTCATTCCTTACCTCCTTCATAAATGCTATATAAACAATATGTATAATATCCCAAGAACAAGCCAGACAAAAATAATCTTGTCACTTCGTAAACAGATGGATTAAGGATTGTTCCAACGAGAATATATCCCATCATCATGCAGAAAAAGACTATAATGAGTATCCTATATGTTCTTTTCTTCATCATTTTTCTCACCTTCCTTTCTGTCAAATTTTGAACCACAAACCTTGCAAGTTTTACTTAATGCAAGAAGATTAAAAATAAATCTATCATCTCCCATATAATCAGCAGCAAATGTGCAGTTAATATACCCGACTTCAAAAACAGGATATTCTTTTTCTGCGAGAATGTCTCCCTCGTAGATGTCTTGGTTCTCACAGTCTTTCAGTCCTGTGAACTGGCAGACTGTAGAAGGGTCAACAGAAAATGCACCACCTCCTTCTATAGGAACTATGATAGCACCATTCTCGTATGAATGCAGCAAATCACCGATTACCCATCCTTTTCCGTCAAGACGTTTTGCCTTAAACTTGATATTTTCTACTTTCATAAGCTATTCATATAAAATTGTTATTATTTTACTTTTATCTACCTTCAATATAGCTTCTTATGCTTTATCTATCGAAGAAAACAAACAGTCTGGGCAAAGGTTATATGCGCCATAGTCCCAATAATGGATAAGTCCAAATAACAACGAATGTCTATTATCTACACGATAAACAAGGATTTGATTATCCTCAGAATCGTAATGTATGCCATTAACAGCCTTGCTTTTACGATACATATCTACTATTCTATAGGTTGCCATAACTATTTTTTCTTTAAAGGTATACACTCCATTAATGACCTCACCCAATCGCACACAGGACAATAGTGTTTACCATCAATCATCTTCCAGTTTGAGAAGTCTTCAATATCAGTACTCTTGTTGTAGAATAGTGCATAGCAAGTATCTGTACCTACAAATACTTCTCCGCATCTATCGCAAACAATCTGATACATTGTAATCGGTCTATACATAAGCTATTCTTCCTTCCCGTATAAAAGTTCAACACTCTTTCTTAGCACTGCCTCTATATGGTCTCTTTCGAGGTCTCTAGGCTGTCTAAGAAGCCATTCTATATCTCCGTCTATCAATTCTTGATAGGCTTCCTTACATATTTGCATGCTCATATTTATCTCTTCCAATATTTACCAATTAAATAACCGATAACTCCACCCATAAAAGCTATATATAGAACAGCTAGGGTAAGTATAACATAAAATCCAAACATAAGCTATTCTTCTTTAAGTTCGACTGGCTCATCTTGCCAAGACAGCTCTCTTCCGATGAGCTTCTTGATAGAGCCTTGTGGAAGAGGAATTATCTGGGTTTTATCATTGCCCCATAACCTACGGAATAATTTCTTCGGTCTATCTGAAAGAATAACTTCCACACCATGATAATTAACTGCTACCCATGCCATAACTATATCTTTTTAAGTTTTATTTTTATTGCCTTCAGATTTCTTTCACCTCCATCCCAGAAGCATGAACGTCTAAGATAGAAAGGTTGACCTTTAAGCCAAGGGAACTTATCATAGAAAGCCTTCCATTTAGCCTTTCCTGCGTTCAAAGAAGGTACTTCAATACAACTTCTAGCATGGCAGCTACCAAAGACTAATGTATTATCACAAACGTTTTTATCCATAACTTATTCCTCCAATTTTACGCCGAAAGGAGTGCCGTCGGCAAATAACAAATTCTTAAAGCAACTTTCAAATGTCTCATCTTCATATCCACCGAAGTCACAGCCATTAGTAATTAAGCATGTAAATGCACGATGTGTTTGATAATTAGCAAAGTATTTATCTTTAACAACACCAAACGGCTGATGTTTGAGCATTTCTGCCCAGCACTCTTCTGCGTCCTTAAATGGGCGGTACTTTGGCTCTGGCTTGATTCGGTACTCTGTATTTTTCCAAAACTCAATCTCTTTCATTTCCGTCCAATCATTCGGAATATCTGTACCTTCTACGGCATTTGGTTTTGTTCTACACTCAATTACCTTTCCTTCAGCAAAAGCTTGCAAGAAAGGATAAAATTCTTTAGCTTGATTTCTGTCCATAATTTAATCCTCCAACTCTATATTATTTTCTGCTGCGTAGCCATATTGTGCTTCCTCGCAATACTGACCTTCGCAAGAACTTATATATTTCCCGAAAGCATTACGATAATCTAAATCTTCCTTCATGCTTTGTATTACGGATTCTTTACTCATTGCTTATCCTCCTTTACCTTTTTAAGATAAAATTCTCTCCAATCTTCAAAAGTCCAATCTCTTGTATTATGAGTAAGATTGTAAACTTCCGTATCTTTCTCTAACTGGAGTAATAACCAAGCATAATCTTCATATCGCTGTCTTAGCAATCTCTTGCGACACAATCTTACATGCTTGTATAACTTATAATCAGCGGTTGCAGCATCAAAGATTATTTTACCTATTATTGCTAACAGATAAGCAGATATAACACCTAATGCAATCCAACCTAATATTGTAATTACTAAGTCCATATTCTTTTCTTTTTACCCTCTCCCTTTTACAGGAGAGGGTGTTTAGTTACTTTTAGTTGTGCCCCAACTCTTTGCCAATTTCATATAATCCCTTTTTAAGAAGGTTGCTTATAAATCGCATTCCTTCTGCTGTATAAGCATTAATCTTTAACCCATTAAAATATACAATATTGTTTCTATATTCCAATTTTAACTCTGACATAATATCTTTATCTTCCATATTACTTATATTTATATCCCATAAGGGATGGTTAATCAATCTTCTTTATACTATCGACTTCCCAACTATAAATTAAGTATTCTCGGTTAGAACGAGTGCCATCTTTCTTGGGAATATTAACTCTAACCTGAATCTTTCCATTATAATAACCATTGCTATTACATGGAACTAAACTAACAATCCAACAAATATCAAATCTTGAGCATCTTACCTTGTCGTTAACCTTGAAAGGAAGACTTTTGATATATTTATTCACATCAGAATAAATCTGATAATTGGCATTACGAATGATGTCTTTCTGTATTGATACCTTTGCTTCTAATTCTTCTTTTGTCATATCTTTAAAATTATGCCCGAGGGCGGTTAGTTACTTTAAATAATTATTTTTTATTTTATCTGGTAATTGAATTGAATTTGAAATGTTCTACGTATAGGATAGCCTTGATTTACATACGTCTTCCCAAGATAAGCAGTAGTTGCAATACTTGCATATCCTAAATTACCATTGCTCTCATAACAAGTTACATCACAATTATCATATACTGTGTCTATATCTGCTATGATTTTTCTGAGTTCTCCTAATTTCATATCTCTATACTTTTAAGTTAACAACTTATTCTTATAATTATTATACACATCACATGGAAGAGTACAATAACAATATCTCGAATCTGATTCTTGACACTCTTTATATTTATTAAAAGGACACTTTGCCATACCTACACCTCCATTTTGTGATTAATATTCAAGCTAAAGAAAATGTGCTGTAACTGATGAACAAAGTTAATACTAGCAAGATTGTGTCTGTCTAGACCTACGCACACCAAGAACTCACCCAAAGTTATTATATCTTTTGTTATATACAGATAAGCTCTTTTTGTTGGCAATTTATACCAATCATAGCCATCGTTCTTCCATCCGTTCTTCTCTAGAATCTCTGGAGTGAGAGGAATCGGAACAATATTATCCTTATCAGCATATTGAATTTCTCCATTTGGGAACTTGATTTGGTATGAGAGTACTTCATTTTCGTTTTCCGTACCAATTACCTCAACGATATATTTCTTTACACCTACATATACAGAGATAAAATCTCCTGGAATGTATTCTAGCTTATCCATACGCTTTACTTCATTAACCTAAGTTCTTTCTAGCCCAAGCTTCTGCCTTTGGCTTAGTCTTGAACTGTTTGTTTTTTACTTCATGCCAAACTCCATAAGGAGCGGTTTTATACTCGATGAGAAACAAACCTTTCTCAATTTTGACTATTCTATATTCAAAATACATACGCTTATATTTTTAAATTGCTATCTAATTGCAAGCCAAAAAGAATATGTTGGAGTTCATCTACACATTTTATCATAACAGTATCGTCTTTTCCGTCATTGAAAGATACTCCGATAATTCCCAAGAAATTATTATATCGCAAAGTGAAAGGGTATTCTTGGTGTTTATACCACCTATGCCCAAAACATTCTCCTTCTGAGCGATAACATGTCCATCCATTCTTTTTAAGAAACTCTTCCCAAATATGAACGTGCATAATATCATTTTGACAAATTTTGCCCAAGCTTTGCCCATCAATAACTTTCAAGTCGTAAGAATAATCTATATTGAACGGATAGATGCTACAGACAATACAAATAAATCCGTGACTATAAACTATATCACCCACCATATAACGAGGTGGTTTCCTAAATTCTTTATGTGCCATACGCTTTACTTTTCTAAAGATGAATATATCCATTTACTTCACACAGAACCTTTTCTAGCAGGTTCTTTAGAATCTTCAATTCATCATTTGAATATGTAGCTATAGGATAACCATCAAGGGTAGTTTCGCCAAAGTAGCCACGACTTATCTTTAATGAGTGTTTATTCTCTTTCATTTTCTTTGCCTTTTACAATATTGTACACTTGTTTTAACTCATCTGTTGATAAGCGTTTGAAATCAAAAGAACTGATAGCGTAGACGAGAGTATTACGAAGATTCTCTTCTTTAACATCTGATATTTCCTTTTCTGTAGGAACAGATATACTTTTCCTATTCCAGCTATCGCCACCATATTGCCAGCCAGAATCTCTCCTAAATCTAGCGTTATTAGCAATAATTTGAGTTTTTGTCACTTTATCAACCTTGGCGATACGTCTATAATACCTACTTATAACTAGAACAACATCACCAGCAACCAAATCTTTAAGCTCTTTCATTGCTCACCTCCTTTCGTAATCAAGTCTAACAACTCATCTATGAATATCCAATCAGACAAGCAATATTTATTTACTTCGTTCTCCCACATTTCTTGATATGTGTCACAAGCAGTTTCATTTAACATAGCGTTCATATCGTAGAGCTTTATATTACTATTCACTTTTGAGAATGCGAGAATCTTTCCGTTATCATTTCTAGGAACTTCGCTAGCAGGATGAAGCAATTTATTCAAATCGTTCAAGAACTCATTGATAGCCCACTTAGCACCAAGCCCGATAGCTTCCTTAATGTCCCCTTCATAGAACATTTCCTCTTTAGCATCATTATCGAAGACTACTTCTTCGCCATTTAACAGGAATCTATCTTCATAGATTTCTTGCTTTGCAGCTTCTATTTTCTTGTCGTCTATCATAATTATCTTCCTTTCTTGCTATTTTTATCCAATACCTCTTTAATCTCGAAATATTGAGCCTTTATAAATTTTTCCATCTCTAACTTGGTTATTCTACCAATAACTGAAATAGCCCCATCCCTTACAGATACTGAGAAATAATCAGTATTGATAAAACTAATGTTAACATCTATGCTTTCATCATTCATAATCTACCCTTTCTTTTTCTGAGTTCTAACATTCTCCTAGTTCTACGGATTTCCTTGCCACTAGGAGGGTTGCCAGCATACTTTAGTTGCGGAATGCAATCATAACCTCTATAGATATGAGCTTCATTGATTTCTTCACTAGTCAAGGCTTCTTTAAGTAATACACTAGTTGGTGTTATAATTATCTTTGCATCGTCTCTAATCATATCTATCCTCCACGTCTTTAGTTGTACCTAACAATGATTCGTTGCCTTCGTAAGGGATGCAGAACTCCCATCTACCATTAACACATACATAGTCAAGATATTCATCTGTCTTATCTGTATGGCTAAATATATTTGCACGCCATTCCTCAGTTTTTTGATGTCTAACCAACACATTATCGAATGGCTTCAGCTCGACTTTTTGCTTCAAGTCAATAATCATTTTCTTGCCAGCATCCCATTGTTTGCTTTCCTTAGCTAATGCTTCAAAGAGTTGCTGCTTCTCTGAGTCCGTAGCAAGGCGAAGTTCAATATCTCCAACATCTTCTCTGAATGGTTCTTCTAGAAGAAGCTCATCATTCTGGCAAAGAACTGCATGGAATCCTATATATGCTCCTTGTCTCGATTGGAATATAGCAATATGTGTACATTTTCGTACCACAAGGGCTACTATATCTCCATCTTTGAATTTTGGCTGAGTTTTCTCAACCTCCAAGCTCTCACGATTGAGTTTACCACCCAAACGTTCCTCGATGGTGTTGATGTAGGTTTGAGCAGCATCTTTACCTGCTTTTTGGAAATCAGAAGTTAGCAATCGTTCTTTTTCATAGAACTGTTCTGTATCATTATTCTCTTTCCAAAGATAATATTTCCCTAAGAAAGAGCAATATGTATCATCGACAAATCTTTCAAATATAATATATACATCCCCATCTTTATTAACCAAGACATCGCCCTTTTTCCAATCGAATTTGCGCCAATCACGCATTTCCTTTGATGGAAAAACGACACATTCTCCATCATCATACAATTTGCCGTTTTTATCAAGATGCCCTTCTCCACCATTCATAAAACCAAATTTTGAATTATAGAAGGATATTTTGAAACTTTTATCATCCACTTCTTCTAACTTGCATTTACCACAAGCGGAAGAATATAACTTCGTTCCTTGCGGCTTATCCTTTAGAATTTCCACAATATTAATCTCAGTTTCCATAACTAAACCAATTTTTGCGTTAAACAATACTGGTAGTAACTTATACTGCCAACGTATTTTGATATTCTTGGCAGCTCACCATCATAAGGAGTGACTTTCAAGCCATCAATGAAATCAGCATTCTCAGTTGATACCTCAGTATTATGCTCATTCATAAACACCTTTTGCGCTGTCGTAGAATGGCTTTCTGCTCTCAGCTTACCGAGTGACCGCCAAACCTGCTTGCGATGGATGAACAATCCATGCAAAGGAATAGTTCTTACTTCTACTTTTGTTCCCATAACCTTTACCATTCAAAGATGATAATAACTATTTGATACCCTTGCGCCCAAATCGAAGCAGCCAACGGCATCCGGCTTTAAGAAGCGTTTCTCTAACTTCTCCAAAGCCAATTTATACTTCTGCTCCATGTGCTTGCAATGAAGTCTCTGAGCTAATTTAAGTTGCTCGACAACACCCTTGCGAGCAACTCTATATTGTTTATCGGACATCATATCCTTATCCGTTTACATAGTTGATTACATGCTCTTGACCTTGCTCATGCAAATTATCAAAAGCGTCTTCTATAACTTTGGCTGTCTGATCGCCATTAAGGTTCTCCAGCATTTCACCAGCTACTTCTTCCATCGAGCCTAGTGGTAATGAGCAGAACTTATCAACTAGAAAGCTCTTCTGCTCACTGATTGTCATATCATCAAACAACTCCGATAAGTCTACTTCAACTTTATAATCTGCCATAATTTGAAATTTTAAAAGTGATTATTATTTGCATTCCCTAGCCGCTTATTTATAAGCGACCGGGAGTTTGTGAAATTCGTTGAACTCGACAAAATCTGTTTTGCCGTTCCAATTGAAGTTGAGTTTCTTACAGATATTCAGAATATATTCATAAAGAACTACCTGGTAAGTTTCATACTCAACAAGAACATCAGAACCTTTTTGTTTGAAAGCAACATCATATTGCAATCCAAAACGTTCATCCAACACGGAAGTTACATTTTTGTTAGCTTCCTCAACAAACTGCTTTGCAGTTGTTTCATTTCCTAAGTTAAATTTTTCAAGAAACATAATCTTAAAGTTTAAAGTGTTATTATTATTTGCACATTACAAAGGTAGTACTTTTTTATCAAATACGCAAATTTTTAAGCAATTATTTTATCAAAAACACAAAAATATTTTCAAAAATACAAGTTTAATGCGTTCTTTTGATAAGTATACCTTATTATATAGGAAATATTTTCCTTTAAGTGAAAAACTTTAGTTACATTTGCAGAAACATTATTCACATTAACAAAATTAATTATGACACCTAAGAAATTGTTTAATGGTTGCTTGATAACGTTGGGTATCTTCGTTGTCATTGTATTTGGATTGGGATTTGCATTCTCAGGCAGTGAATCTTCAACAGCAGAAGAGATTCCTTCTCATAAAAATCAAGGTTCTGTTCAATCTGATGGAACTATTCTTGTAGCCGGCAAATATACTATCCGTTCCGGTCAGAATGGAATAGGGGTTACTCTGCCTAAGTTTTCTCAGCAACCTTACTTTGTGTTACACTTTAAAGAACCTACCCAAGTATTTGAAGTGCAAGAACTAAGTGAGGTAGATTTAAATAATGAGTATCGCTATGCCATTGATGGTGATTGGAAAAAGGATGCAGGAAAATATACTTTCTATTCAGGTAATCGTTATATCTTCCGTCAATGTTTAGTGGAGTCTACCACTGACAAAGAATCAATAGACGCACAAATTCGTGGTGGCTTTCCTTTTCATGTAATAATGGAAAACTTCGGAAAAGACATCACGGAATACATAACGTGTATAGACTTGTGTGTTAATCAAGATGGTGAAAACGAGACTTATACATTCTATCCAAATGATGGAGAAGTCTATAAGAAAATACTTACCGGTTTATTACATTACGATATATAATGAAAATCCTATCTTATAACATTTCATGGAGCAATCAGGAAAAGATAGACTGGCTCCTTGACAAAAAGAGTATAGATGCCTACGTGGTACCTGAGTGTGGAAATGCCGACAACATAACTATTCCTAAAGGTTACTCGTTCTTTTGGATGGGTGACTTTGATTTCAAGGGGTTAGGTGTTATCTGTCGGAATAGCCATAAGATAGTGTTACCGGATTGGTATAATAAGAATCTGCACTACGCTATTCCGGTGGTGTTTGATGATGAGTATCTTCTACTCGCTGTGTGGCCTACGGTTCGCAAGGGAATAACTAGTGGTTCTTATATCTCTATCCTTTTGGAAATTTTGGAATACTACAAGCCATATATCAACAGATATAAAACGGTAGTGATGGGCGATTACAATGTAATCTCTGATCCAAATAGCTTTCAAAGAAAAGAATCTCCGAAAGTGTTTACTTGGTTTGAGGAAAACGGATTGAAATCGGCTCACCATACATTCTTGCATGAAGAGTTAGGTAAGGAAAGCCGATTTACATATGACCATAGCGGAAAAGGTGATTTCTCATTCTTCTTGGACTACGCTTTCACGAACTCTGAGGTTAAAGACTACAAGTTATATTCCTGGGTGGAATCCAGCCAAATGAGCGACCATCTGCCTATCTATGTGGAAGTTTAAAACAAAGTCTGTTCTTCTGCTTCCTTGGATATACGCTCCTCGGCAATCTTAAAGAACTTTTCGTTGTTCTCGATACCAATATATTTTCGACCGAGCCTCTTAGCTGCAATAGCTGTTGTTCCCGAACCTAGGAATGGGTCTATCACTACATCGCCTTCCTTACTGGAGAGTTTGATGAGTCTGGTGAATATCTCCATGGGCTTTTGTGTCGGGTGCCACTTTGCCTTTAGGTACGGGCTCTTTATCACACGGCTATACATGGAGCTGTCTTCAAGTTTATTGAGGGCAGTTCCATTTTCGTATATTCTAACGATAAACTCCACGTTTTGAGCAAAACGTTGCTTTGATATGATGCATACCGGCTTTTCCCATACAAGAACCGAGAACTTGTACTTATGATCCTGTGCCCATTGATAGTAGTCAGCTATCTGTTCTTCTGAACAGAAAATATAAGCATTCATCTTTACCATGATACGAGGTACAAGGTCAAGCCAAGCATAGATATCAGCACGCTGCAACCCATTTTTGATACGGCACATTCCACTATTGTCAGAATAATCATAAAGAGCGGTTTTACACATGTTGCTTTTGGCTTTTTTCTCTTTGTGAGCCCCTTTAGTAAACCTATAAGGTGGGTCAGCTATCAGCAAATGGCAGCAATAAGCCGGCAATTCGTTTAAAACAACCTTGTTATCATCAAAAAAGAGTTTGTTTTCCGTAATTTTGTTAATATATCGCATAAATCCTATAATTTTACTCGTTCTGCCATTCTTCTGATAAGGGTATATATCGCACTCTCGGAAAGTGCATATTTTTCTGTAAGGAAAACGATGATATATCCCACTTTATGCTTTTTAGCCTTCATTTCTCGGTATTCCTCGAAAATCTTGATGTTTTGTACTTCCTTTGGTGAAATTTTGTTCTCAACCAATGTTTTCAATAGGGTTTGGTTCATCTTGATAAGCTCGAATTTCGTCATAATTCTGATTTTTTAAGTGAATATTATTATTTGCACATGAAAAAGACGTATTTTGGTCTCTTTCGGTGCAAATTTACGAAAAAATCTCGGTTTTCCGGTGTTTTTTACTAGGTTTCTAACTATTTTTTGATGTTTTTTCTATTTAAGACTAAAAAGAATGGTAGAAATCGGGAAAAACACCAATTTCTACCATTCTTATTATACATTATCAATATTCTGTATTGTTTCCACTCGGTTTTGTGCTTCTGTAATCTCGACTACAGAAACGATTGGCTTTATTTCTTGTGCAGCCTCTGTAAACGAGTCTGTCATATCCTGAGTATTCTGAACAACGCTAAAGTTTCTAGAACTGGCTATAGGAACCCCTGAACCGATAGCATTCATGGCCGCAAGCATTGGTTCGAACATTCTTGTTGCCTTCGCAGTCATAACATACTCACCATTACTCAACTGAGCGTTTATGGAATCAGACGTGCCGGTACCAGGTCCTATAACCTTACCACCTTCCGCAAACTTGGCAGACTTAACGGTACTGATGGCCGTCGCTACGTTTGCCAACACCGTTGCTACCGTTGTAGCGATGGCTGCAAGGTTTGCCGGATAAGGAAGAGATGCGGCTGAGGCTATACCGGCAGAGAGAGCCTTACCGGTGTCTATTGCAATCTGGGCAAGGGTTATTATCTTACTCATCTTAGCAAAAGCAGAATTGCTCTCTCCCAAAGTATCGAGCATACTGATCATGCTTGTGCCGACAGACTGAAAAGCCTTCTGCTTGGCTTCTTCGTTCTTTATCTCACCTTGATTAATCTGAGCACTTACATCGGCAAGGTTTTTCCTGGCTTCTGTGTTCTGAGTTTCTACATCAAGTCGTGTCATGCCGACATCTGCAAGTCTTTGCGTATATTCGTCCTCGCTTTCACCTTCCTGCTGTTGGAATTGCTGCAAGTAGTCAAGCTTTTCTTGCGCTGCTTGTTGCTGAACCTCGAGTTGGTCTCGCTCATTTTGAGTTTGCACATCAAGACCTAGAGTGTTGAGGTTCTGCTGCAATTCAGTTTGCTGCTCACCTTCCATCTGTAGTTCTGCCAATCGATTTGCAAACACCTGCTGGCGGTCAGCCTCTTGTTGCTGTGCAAACTCCAAATCGGCTTGGGCTTTCTGTTTTCTTGCTCTTGTCTCAATATCAATACGCTCTTGCTCATATTGGGCTGTAATATTGGTCAATGCTTCTTCCATAGCTTGATAAGCTGCAACCTTGGCGTTGTAGGCTTCTTGATCTTTGGCAATAGTGTCTGCATCTGCGCCATTTGCCTTGTCTGAATCCAACTTAGCTTTTGCTGCGTTCATTTCATTCTTGGCATTATCACGCTTCTCTGTTGCATCAAGGGTACCCGTCTTAGAATCATTCTTTAAATTGTTGAGGCTGAGTTTTGTTTCCTCTTCAATCTTCTGTTTCTTCAACGCCAGTTCCTCTGCACTACCTTTCTGAACAACAGAAAGACGAGCGTCAATATATTTTTGCTGACGTGCAACCTCTTGCTTGATGTTCTCATCAGAGAGCTTTTCAAGTTCCTGGTTCTTCTTGATTTCCTTATACTTGATAGTCTCGTTGATGGCATCCCTAGCTGTAGCTGTAAGGTTACGTTCTGTCGCAAGACGCGATTTTAACTTGTTTATCTCGTCATTATACTGCGTTTCAATCTGTATTCTACGCTTCTCGATGGTATCTTCCATCGTAGCGAGCATAGCATCATGTGCAGCCTTCAACACCTCTTGCTCCTTCTTGGCTTGTTGCTCTTGTTCTCTAGCAGCCTTATCTGCTGCCGACTTTTGCTTCTTCAATGCTTTATCGTCAACAGATGCAGGTGGAGTAGGGGTATTATCATTTTCCTTGTCAGGCTTTTGCGGCTTTGGCTTTTGCGGCTTTGGCTTTTGTGGAGCTTGTTTCTTCTTTGACTGCACCTTTGTATTGGTGGTCGTTGCTTGGTTTGAATTTCGTTGACTCTTGATTTCCGAGACAGTTCCACTAACTCTTGCATTATGTTCCTTGTTGTATTTCTTGTCAGCAGAGTTAATTGCATTTGCAGCTTCCTTTGTGTTGTTCTTGATAATGTTGCTCATGTTGGCAAACTTATTTGCTACACCTTTTCCGAAGTCAGCCACTGACTTTGCGAGATTTGCGAAGTCATTCTTGATGTTTCCCCAGTTGAGAGTGAACACATCGGCAAGGATGGCACCTGCTCCTTTTGCCACATTTCCCAACATCTTGAAGTAGCTGACAATAGTAGTGATAGCAAACTTACCTATTTCCATCATACTCTTGAATGCGGCACCCACAATGGCTACGGTTACGGCAAATGCTCTTGCTGCCCGACCTGTAATATCTATTCTAGCCGCGAATAGCTTGAATACGTTTATGACCGAATGAAATACGTTCACTAAAGCTGTCCATACTTTCGTGAATGTACCTTTGACCCAATTTGCAAAAGGTGCGAGATAACCGGTACCATGAACAAACGCATCATACAAAGACATCAGAGCCTCGAAAGCAAGACTCAGTATTGCAGTGACGATAAAACCTTTGAATGCCGTTTTGCAAGTCATTACAAAGCTCCTTGCTGCAATTCCTGCAACAGCCATACCCTTTGTCCATGCATTACCGGATGTAATAGCTTGCACCTGATTCCATTTGGCGACCTCAGTTGCTTGTAATTTCTGAGTGTTGGCAGTCTGTATTGCCAACTGCTGTTTCTTTGCTGCAAGCTGGGTTTCAATCAGCTTCTGTTGCTCAGCAGACATCTTGTTGGCCGCAGTCTTGTTATTCTCCAACTGAGCTGTAAGTGTTGCTGTTTCCCTTCGTAAGGTCTGTTCCTTCGCTTGACTTGTTTTCACTGCCATAGATGCATTCTGTGCACTACTATAAGCGGACGTAGTTATCTCTGCAAATGCAGTTCGTGCAGATGATACGAGCTTTGCAAAGGATATGCCTGCTATAACGTCCATTATAACTTTTCCAACGGTGGAAAGATTCATTGTAATCCAAAGAATGCCCTTTCGTATAGACTCTGTAAAAGTAACAAGTGGGTTGTCTGTTGTCTTGCCAAGTGTTATCTGCAAGTTTTCCCATGCTGATTGAACACCATATAAAGAATTTGACAACTCACTATATGACTGCTTGAACATTCTTTCCGTTGTTCCCTGTGAGTTATTGAGAATATCCAGCTTAGTTTTAAGTCCATCAATATTATTGAGCAATGCCATTGCTTGTGGTGCCACTCGTCGACCGAAGATGTCGCCAAGTAGCTCTGCCGAATTAGCGGCTTTCATTACACCACTATCACGCAGCTTCTCCAATGTCTTTGTCAAACCTTCTGAGCGTAAAGACGATTCCGAAATGTCAACACCCAACTGCTTGAAAGCCTTCTGTTGCTTTGCAGTAGGGGAAGCAAGTCCCATCAATACCATACGGATAGCTGTACCCGCGTCTGATCCTTTGATACCGACATCTGCAAGAACGCCCAATGCAGCGTTGACTTCCTCGATTGACTGACCGAGAGAGTGACCGAATGGTGCAGCGTTCTTCTCTGCTTCGGCAAGCATACTGATGTTTGTAGCAGAATGAGCTGCCGTTGAAGAGAGAACATCGTTAACTCTTCCCATATCCTTAACCTCCAATCCAAAGCCGTTCATTACGTTCGTAGTGATGTCGGCAGCTTCCGCAAGTCCTATCGTGTTGGCTTGTGCCAATTGCAAGGTAGGACCGAGTGCTTCCGTTGCTTGCTGGGCACTCAGTCCGTTTCTCGTAAGGTTCTCCAAAGAGTTAGCAGCCTCCGTTGCAGTGTAACGAGTGGTTGAACCCCATTTAAGGGCTTCTTGCTCCATCATCTGAAACTCTGCTTGTGTGGCATTGGTAACGGCTTGCACTCTCGCCATACCATCCTCAAAGTTTCTTGTTGTCTCAATGAGGTTTTTGCCTAGAGCAACAATTCCTCCACCGGTGGCCATCATTGCCATCTGCTTCACAAGGTCAGCAGCCTTTCCTTTTAAGTTGTTCAGTCCTTGGACGGCTTGCGATGGGTTACCCATATTCTTGTAAAAGGCAGAGGTCTCTGCTGAAGCTGACGCTATCTCTGTCTTCAACGATGCGATATGAGCCTTTAGTTGAGTGCCGGACGAAGATTCTCTCTCGGCACGACTCATATTCTGATATTGTGTCGTAGCTTGGGCAAGTTCTGCTTTCAATTGCTTGATAGAGCCTTCTTGCGCCTTTACCATGGTGATTTGTCTCTGCACCTGGTTAGTGAGGTCTCTGGCTGCGTCTTGATTCGCTTTAACCTCTGTTCTGCTATAAGCCATTGCAGCTTGATATTGCTCTTGGGTGATTTTCCCATCTTTCAACTCTTGCTTTAACTGCTTCTGCTTTACTTTCGCTTCATCAATTGCTTGCCCATATTGAGCTAGCGCCTGAGCTGCAGAAGTGATATTCACTTGTATATCTACGATTTTTACTCTTGTATCTGCCATGATTCCTAACCTATTCGAAATTCATAATCATTATAATCTCCTTCTTCGTAGTGGTCTAGCCACACATCCTTGATAACCCATTCCGTATTGCTAGTCGGATTGAAAATCTGAAAGGAGTCACCCTTCAAGTTGACTTTCGAATGCTGCACATATTGCCCATCCTTGCTGTTCTCAATGATAAATCCTATCATTATCGTTTTGTCTTCTTTAGAAGTGGAGCTGACCTTGTAATGCAAGAATTTAGCCAGCTGAGATTCAAAAGACAGCGTTACCTTCACTGGAGATTGGTATGTAGGCAGCTTGATAAGCTCGCATTTACATACTCCTTTGCTGTCTCTCTGTATGCTGATGATAGCAAAATAGCTATTGTACTTCTCCAAGTATACTGGTTTCACGTAATCTATATCCATAAGGTCAAATTCGTTCAACAATAGCTTCTCTGTTATAACGAAAGGATGTTCTACTATCTTTTGCAGATAACGGTAGGATTGGTTCATCATTATATCCTTGAAAGGATTCAGTACATTCATACGCATAGTGCTGACTTCATTAATATTCAAGACTCCGCTAGTGCTCCATGGAATAAGTTTATCTTTTTCATCTTCCATGTATGGTATGCGATGTACATACCCATATGCAGGTTGCGCTTCCGTAGTCCTTTGCAATTCTTTTCTTTGCAGATAATTTCCTGACCATGTAATCTCTTGATCAGAGTTGTCCAAGTCCCAAATTTTAATAGTACTTCCTGTCGGTAGCTTTGGATGCTTGCGGTTGAGAATGTATGGAGGATAGAAAGGTATCTGTTGTACAGTTTGCTCCTTATCAAGAGTGTTGTCTTCCACCTTAATGTTACCGATGCCATCCTCATAAACATTTTCTTCATCTAACAAATCTGATGTCGTTCTACTCAAATCATCCCATTTGCTCATATAGTAGTTATTCTGTTTGAAATCACTTGCATTATAGTTTATCTCCTTGTCGTCATCTCCATTTCCTAATATTTTCTTAGACCAGTCTAATATATTCTGTTTTCGAAGATTATCTTTTATTTCCGAATATTTCTTTGCAATTATTGTTTGGTCGCTCTTAACATTAGGGAAACTACCTAGCATATAGAATAGCGACTTCATGAACGCCAAACAATCTATATCTGGAAGATTGGTGAACGTGTCTATTATATGACTATGTTTGTCATCGTCATTAATTTGGGCAACAGCTTTAAAATCGGTAAGCTGCTCAAAAGAAGTTATTCGTTGACTAAATCCAAACCAAAAGAAATTTGCTCCTCCGTTTTCCGTATTTTCCAAAATTTGAGCGTTAAAACCTTCATCATCATTCATATTGAAATCATAGATAAGTTCATCGCTACCAACAACAACAGATATAGGCTTTATGCTTGTTATGTCAACCCGTTCTACAGTTTGATTATCTGTTACTTTAAAACTATAGACATTAAGCTTTACCATAGTTTCTTCTTCTTTGCCAACTATCATTTTTACATTGGTTTTCACACGAAAAGACCCCGTCAACTTTACTGCATAGTTTGATTGTATTCCAATACAAGCGTGAATGCTTGGATTGTATGTACTAGATATATTCATATAGCTTGGATATTTCCATCCTATATAATTATCCATTAATACTTGAAAACTACTTGGAAAATCATATCTCAAACTTTCTCCACTTTCATTGTATCTTATAGCATAGACATAACTAATTGGCATTTGTGCATATCCATTGTAAGTCTTATCTTCAGAAACTCCCGAAATATCAAATACTAATGTGCGGTCTGTTCCAAGAATTCGACCTTCTTTAAAGAAACCTGCCAAAAAACTTCCTCCCCAATCTCCAACAATAGCATCCATCTTTAATTCTCGACTAAAAACTTTCTGCTGATTTTCTGTAAGACTATTACCTGTCAATGGAAGAACTCCAAAATCAAGTAAGTTGGAACCTTTGAATATCCATTTATATAATTGCTCCTTATACAAGTTGGAACCATTGATAGAGTTACAAATATCGAACTTCGTTCCGAAAGCATCATTAATGCGGTCTATGATGTATTTTACAGGCATTATCGCTTTGGGTGTGAGGTCATTAATAACGGAAGTGTTATAAATTTGGTCGTTGTCGGAATATGGCTGTCTTATAGATAATGTTGGATTCGCATCATCATAACTTCTTGTTTTTATGCCTGCACTATAAAAGGCTCTATATACTTTCACACTATTGTCGTAATTTGAGTATGGAAGCTCAGTCTCATTCCATTTTCCATCAACGAGGGGGTCTGCACTCCAACCGATATAGCCTTTTCCTTGAACTAATTCATCATTCTCATACCCTGCCTTAACAAGTGCATCACGCAATTCATTAAGGCTACAACTATCGTCTTTCAGCTTTTGCAGACCTTCAATAACATCCCAAGTGAAGACACAAGAATAGCTGTCGGCAGTTGACTTGTCGATATATAAGTTTCCATTCTGAAATAATGGAATGCCATTCTGGATAAACTCTGCCTTCAACTTTTTACCCAGCAATCCACTGGTATGGCGAATATCCTCTGCGAAGTCAAAGACCTCTCTGTTATGCTGCGTCATAGGAATCTTGAACGTATAGGAATATGAGCAGTTTACCTTATCTAGTGAGTTAAACATATTGCTAACCCACTTCAAGGTAATACCGCTAGGAGAGTTGAGGTCAACGCTCCTACGCATTCCGTTTTTGTCAAAGATGTAAAGCTCTTCTACCATATTTCTATTTCTGTATAGTTAAACCATTGTTCTTGCATCACAGCATAACCATGCCTTTTTGCTACAACGAGCAGCCTATCATGACTTTTGTCCATTTCAACAATATTACCTTCTTCTCCGGTCTGTATGATGACACATGGACGAATGCCCTGCTTGTTCATCTTTAGTTTTCTAAATGTATCGTATCTCATAACCTATAAACTTTGGGATGCCGTGTCCGGCATTGTGAATTGTATCTCGTAATCTTGAAGCACCTTAGTCGGTGATACCTTGTATGAACTTGCTACAACATTGATAGGCAACCATACTTCCTGGTTATCTTTATTGTAGCCTAGGAAAAGGTCTACATAAGGGGACTTGATGATGGTCTCTACGGTACGTACCATATTTTCGTTAAGATTGATGGCCGCACATTTATGAGTCTCTGTATTATGTATAGAAGTCACTCTCTCAATATTTCCGTAGTAGATGCCGTTTAGTTCCTTCTGAATAGGCTTTGTGTTGCTTCCTAGCTTGTTCTTGTGTGTGATGTTGCCTTTCTTGAATAGCCAATACTGAATGAAGCCAAACTGATCTATCCATCTGATGTAGTAACCTTCCGTCTCGTTGCTTATGGTGACCTTTACAGACTCGTCAACAAATTTGTAAGTCTTGCTGAAAGTCTCATCAAAGATGGTGGGGAACGTTGATTCCAACAGCTCCTTGTCAAGATTGATGTTGTAGAAGATATTGTTGATGGCTTCCTTCGGTGGCGTAACCTCAAAGATAGCAACATTTGCTCTGTCTACATTGATAGTTTTCGTTCTGTCGATAGTGGCGGTGAGCGTATTGCCTGATGATAACTGGGCGAAGAATGATACGGAGAAAGGAAACTTCTTGAACCACTTCACCTCACGCAAGAACCTCACATGTTTCATTCCTGCAGTAAAAGGGGTAGGGAACTTAGTTATCGTCTCTCCCAAACCAAAAGGGTCGCCAAGTCTGATACACCCCCACATGACATAAAACATATCTGACTGCAAATCCTCGGTGTCTGTGCTTACATCTATCGTGGCACTAATCACTCTTGTCGTGAGCACATCATCATCGAAAAGAAGTTGGAGCATTCTACTGATATAACACTTGCCTTTTCCTTTGTAAAGTGAGCATACAATATTTAGCTCCTTTCCGTTTCCCATAACTGATACGTTCACGGAATTTATCGAGCTATCTAGATTGAAGTCTATATAGTTCGGATTGAAAGCAAACACATACTCGTTAGGGAATGTGATGCTGCCACTACTTATTGTCTTTGTCTCCATCTTTTATGAATTTGTCGTTAATCTTGTCTACCTCTAACTCTAAGACTGATGCTGTCTCGTTTGTCAGCTTCTTTATCTCTTCCTCTAGCAACGTGTCGTAAATGTCGTTATATCCTTTGTCTCTATAGAGTTTCGTACCCTTCTGCATGATGTTTCGAGTGACGAGATAACTAAAGCTCTCTATGGCTTGCTTTTGGCTCTGTCCCCCTCTTGGTTGAATGCTTATACCTTTTTGTCTCACCCAATTCTTTATGATTTCCCTAAAGTTGGATGGCACATTTCCCGGACGTCTTCCTCGCTGCATGGTTTCCCATTGCTTATCACCTGAGAGAAAACCTTTAGAGTCCTTCACCTCAATCTGTAAAGAAGCTACGGAACGGCCGCTTGACATTCTACCCAATGCTGCCATTTTCTGTGCTATTCCAACCTTGATATTCCCAAGGTGTAAAATCAGCAACTTTTCAACCTCATTTGTTAAGCTATTCATACTGAATTATTTTTACTTATATAGCCAAAATCCCTAGAAAAACAAAGAATTAAACTTTACAAACTAGGTTTCTTCATCTTCATCATCTGCACGGCTTTCATCATCGCAGATAATGATACCTTCAACCTCTTCTAGTGGTAGATTGAGGACTACACCGGTTACATTCTGATCAAGGAAGTCGTAGACTACCTGATAAGGCTGCTTTCCTTCAATCAATTCAAAGTATTCGCTGGCATTGAGTGCCTTGACAAACTTAATGGCAAGTCTCTTCATCTGCTCGATGATATTGTCGTTCTCCGTTCCGTCAAAATCAAAGTCTGTAGGGGAGAGGAAGGCAATCTGAGTCTCCGGATAATCCTTCACTCTTGCATAGTCAAAATCTAGCTTACCTGATGGTGGAAGGACGTAAACTACTGATGGCTTGATAATAGCATCAAAAGCTACGTTGGCCTGCGACCAGTTCATGAAGAGGTATTCAACATCTTCGCCCATGGTCTCCACAACCCTTCTTACCTTGGCTTCCACCGTTCCATATTTCTTAGTTCCTTTTAGTTCCATACGCTATTTCTTTTTTGAGTAAATCTGATAAAGCCTACGCTCGAACTCATTCTTCTCATTATCGTTCTTCATACATTGAAAGATACGCAACCATGATATGTTCCTAACTTCATTCTGATTTGCGATGTGCATTCTCTGTGCGTACCAATCCAATACACCAAATGCTCCGAAGTTAAGAGACTCGATACCTGCAGCACGTTCCTCTTGTGAGTAGGACGGCTTGATGGAAGAGAAAATTTTGTTGATTCGGTTTATCTCCTTTGTTACAAAGTTAGAAAACCCGAACACATCATTGACATCTTCATTTAAAAGCAAGTTTGAATCAACTTCTAAGAGCACCTTGCATGTTTCCTCTATCGGCTGTTGTGATGAGGCTGCTGTCTGCATATCATCCAACTGCCCATAGGTAAGCATGTTTAAGCTGTCCGGCACATGCTTGCCACATATAGATCGCGGACAAGGCTGCTTTCGTAACCTTTCCAACAATTCTTCTTGCTTTTCCTTTGTGCATAACGGAAAGAGTTCAAGGAACTTTCCGTAAGTGCATAGGTCTTTGTCTTCTTCCTTTTTCATGTTTCAAAGTTACATAATTTTGAAATGTGACACATCATTATTTGCATATCTTTACTACAATCGCGATTCTAGTCGTTTTTTCTAGTCTGTATCTTCATTGAAGCACCTGCAGAAGGTTTCATTCTTCGGAAGAACATAGACATGATGAGCATGTCAAGGTAGTCAGGGGAATGACCGAGGATAATCTTCATCACCTCTTTCTTGATGATGTCGTACTTCTTAAGGTCATTATCTATATCTGCCATTTTCAAGGCACCAAGCTCATCCATGATTCTCTCACGCTGCTCTTGCGTACAGACTATCTTGATAGCTCTTTTATTGATAAGTTCTGCCAGCTTGTAAGCACATTCGGCTTTCAGATTGGCATATCTTGGATCAATAGGTCTTCCGTTTCCGTGGAACTCTTTGATTCCGTTAAGGTAACTTTCCAAGAAAGAGCCGACACCATCAGCATCTACGACCATCAGAGACCTAGGAATACTATCATTTATCATCATATCCTTTAGCTGCGTCTCTACTTCCTTTCCAGGTGAATAGTCTGTGTCTATCTTGATATAGCATACATTACCAACCCAAGAACCGGCAACGAACCTATCATGTCCCTTTCCGGCGATGTCGGCAGAACCGCTATGGGCACCAACCGGCTTGATGTGGTCGTTTGTAAACAAGTCATTGATAGCATCATAATCACAAAGAACAGATGGATCATCATCATACTCAAAGTTGCCGAAGTAAAGTCGCTGCACGGTCACCTTGTCCGCTTTCAGCAAGTTGTCAATAAAGTCTTGGTCTACATAAGGATTATCTATAGGCAAGGCTTTAATGAATTTTCTATATGGTGGAAGCGTTCCCTCTTTCGCTGGTTTTACAAAGTCATTGTATATCCAATTCCTTTTTGGGTTACAAGTGTAAAGGGCCTTTGGTATGGTGTGCCATCTTGTACCATCAGCCCGAACACCATTGAGTAAAGAAAAACGACCTTTCAATACCGAAATGGCTTTTTCTGAAATCTGCTGAGCTTCGTCAACAAAGAGGTCTGTAATGGCAAGTGAACCGAGACGGTCATACTCAGGGTCTCTTGGGGCATATATCAAATCACGAAACAGGATTTTACTTCCATTAGGGAAATACATTATACTCTTGACCTCGTTGAAACGAACACATGAACGTAATTTCATCATGTCTAACATTTCCCACATGGTAACAAGAGTAGTATCTTTAAGCTGTGTAAGTACTTCTCGGCATACTAAGCCAACACTTCCAGGTAACGTGATTCTTCTCAATATCTGCCAGATACAGCCAAAAGCAGATTTTCCTCCACGGGCTCCACCGCCATATAAAAGTTCTGTGACGGTGTCGTTCTCGGAGGAAAGAAATTCATAAGCCTGCGCTTGCTTTGGAAATAATCTAACATCTATTGATTTCGGCATTTATTTACCTTTCTTTATGAGTGTAAAAATGTAAATGAAACAAATCTTCCTATCGATTAAATTTGGGAATATTATCTGGGTCAAAAACAAATCCTTCTTTTGGAAGGAGGTAAAGCCCCAGGTAATGAACCAATTTATCTAATTGCTTGAGATTTATATTGCGAGTTCCCTTTATGTATGCATAAAGATTCGCTGTATTAACCCCTATGTCTTTTGCAACTTTATCTACTTTGAGTTCTCTTTCGTAGATAGTCTTTCTTATTTTTTCTCTAAACATATTTTTCTACTTTTGTTCTACAAGTGTTAAACCTAGATAGTTACAGATTCTCTCCACCTCAATATATGGAATTGGTCTCTTTCCGTTTATGAATGGCGAGAAGTTGTGCTCGTTGATTTCAAGCTTTTGGCAAAGGTCTCTTGACCGGATGCCAAGTTCTTTCATTCTTAGTTGTATTCTTTCGTTTATTGTAATCATTTTATCTTATCTTTATAAATGTTATTAACTAAATCAAAGATTCTTTCCTCTGCCGAGTCTTTTGCTCCTGTAACGATGCCGGCTTGTTCTCTTTCTTTTTGGATGATAGAATACATCTTTTCATCAAAAGTGTTTCTTCCTAAGAGATAAGTACAAGTAACAACGTTCTTCTGTCCGTTTCTGTGCGCTCTGCATTCACATTGGTCGCAGTCGGCAGCAGTCCAAGGGAACTCTAGGAAAAGTATGTTGGAAGCTGCAGTAAGCGTTATTCCTACACCTCCGCTTTTGATGTTCACCACTATAAGGTTGCAATCCTTATTGTTTTGGAAAGCGTCAATGGCTTTCTGTTTCTGTTCTGGGCTGTCATCGCCTGTTACCTTTACAGCACCCTTGAACTCTTTTTTAATGCTTTTGACAAGCGATTTATGAGCAACAAAGACTATAAGCTTGTTTCCTGCATCCACTATATCATGGATAGACTTCAATGCTTCTTGTAACTTTCCTTCTGCTGTTATCTGTCGGAGAACATTGATTTGAACTATGACATATCCGCGCAAAGCCTTTTGAATAGCTTCATCATCGGCTTCCTTGTATTTCTGCAGATAATCAATAAGGTCAAGTTCTGCCTTTTCGTATTCAGAGCGATTTGTGATTTCCAAGACGTTGTATTGCCGAATCTTCTCGGGGAGTTCCTTCAAGACAAGAGATTTGTCTCTTCTGAAATAACAAGTTTCCCAAAGTCTGTAGTTCAGCTCTGAAAGCCTTTCGTAACCAACATCAGGTTGGCAATATCTGTCCTTGAACGCTGCTGCCCCTCCAAAGTCATTTATTCTTCCCATGATCTTGAGCTGCTGGACAAGGTCTTTGTTTCCGGTCACTATTGGGGTTCCTGTCAGCATGTATACGTATTCCTTTCCTTTGCACATCGCTTCAAGGTACTTACTCCAAAGCGTTGAGGCTTCCTTGCATCTGTGACATTCGTCTATGACTACGCTTTTGAATAATCTCATACGACTATCAACCTCTAGGTTCTTTACGGTTACCCTTTTGGTCTTACAGCCAAGGATAAAGAATTTCTTTACGCTCTCGTAATTGGTGATGAAAACCTTGCAGGTACCGGTATGAATATAGTAATGCCATCTGTCCTTGTTCTTATCATCAAGTATCGCAGAATTCTTTCCGGTGAAGCGTTTGAACTCCCTCTGCCAAGTTATTTTCATGCTTGCCGGGCATACAACAAGGCAAGGGTAGGAGTTAGCAATATCAACGGCAGCAATGGTCTGAAACGTTTTACCGAGTCCCATGTCATCGCAGTTGAATGTTCGTTTGTGGGTTACCATATACTGAATACCTTTCTTCTGATAGTCGTAAGGCTCTAGTAGAAGATGGTGAGGGTATCGCAACGTAGGCATTCTATCTGCAATACCCTCTGCCTCTGATGGGTCGCTAAGATGAACAACGTCTGAAACAATGAAACGGCTTTTGGCATAATAACAGAAAGCATCCATAAGAAGCTTGTCTGTCTTTTGAATATGCCAGCAGCCTGATTTCATGTCGAACTCTGCACTCGGTATCTTTTTCACAAAGCGAACGAGTAAGGTACTATTACCGAAACGCAGCTCGTAATCTGATCTGTTTTCCGTTACGTATATCTTATTCTCCATCTTTACTTTGTGGCGCAGACGGTCCAGAAGCTTTCGTGTCACAAATCAAGTTGATAACCTGAGGTAGAGCTTCACCACCTGATGTGATGTCTACAGAGGTACCGAATCCTTCATCCTTTCCTAGGGTCTGCAAGAAGTAACGGAGCATCTGGCCGTCAGGTTTCTCAATCCATCCGACAAGTTTTCCGTTCTTGACTTTTGGAAGACCTAAAGCGAGTATTCTTGCTTGACCAAGACATTCATCAAACAAACGTTTGCGGTGTTCCTGTACGATTTCTTTGAATTCTGGTTCCCCATTACACCAATTATATATGGTTTGTCTTGTAACGTGAAGTATTTTGGCCGCATCCGACATGTTGCCGTGTGCTTCCTCCATTACTTCACGAAATTCATCTATAGATGGTTTTAATAATTTCATATATCAAACATATTTAATTGTTTATAGTGAACCGGTGGTTTTATGCCATTGATGGCACCAGCATTTATCATGTTGGCAAACCACCAGTTCCTACACGTATTAAACTCCCGCTTCTTTGCTTGTGGCAAATTCCAATCAATATACTCATCAGTAATATCGATTCTGCGAGCGTTTTCTATTTTTAGAGTACAATACTCGTTATCAATATTGATTTCGTGCCCAAAAGCTGGGGCAAAAGCAACATGAAGGTTATGATACCATATCCAATCTTCACAAACGCCACACAGATAATAAAGTCTAGATTCTTCAAGTTTTAATTCTCTGTTTGGGTTAAGTGGTGTACCACCCCATATTCTTCTGTCGAATTTACCAATCAGACATTTTGTACAATGCTGGCTTAGGTCTATATCTCTAACGAGTTTTAACCAAAGGTACCTATAGTTCCTTTTTGGTTTAAAATATTTGATAACTACCATATCCGTAACTCTTTAAATGTTATTAATCTCGGTCACTCAGTATACAATGAAGGTGAAATTTGTAAATCTTGTAATACTTGTCTGACGAGAAATCTTCTCTGTTCAGATCAAGCGGTAAGTCAAAATCTGTTAGACTGCTATGATACAACTCATGAGGAATCTTCACTTTACCTACAAAGCGAGACAACTTGTTGTCAACAAAATCAAAGAATTCTTCTTGCATCTTGCTACCTTCCTCAAGATTGCGAGTGGCAAAGTAATCGTAACCTTCACCATACGCTACGTCATATCTTGCATCAGAGCCTTTCTGCTCCAAGAACTTATTAATTTTCTTTGTGCATTCGTTTAGATAGTCCTGATACTCCATATCAGACTTCTTCTCTAGCTCATCCAAAATCTTTTTGTTCTTGATTTCTCGCAGGATAGCTTGCTCGTATTTTTGAATTTCATATGTCATAATCTTGAATCTTTTTAAAGTGTTGTTATATTTATTATTTACACTACAAAGATACAAAATAATTATCAAATATGCAAATATTTAGCAAAGTTTTTTCATCAAAGATGAAAGTTTTTCGCTATTTTTCTTTGTCCTCAATTGTCGGGAAACCAAACAATTCACGGACATCATTATGACGATGATAACGTTGGTTGTTAGGTAACTTCATATTGAACTCGTAATCAATGGCTGCCATGTACTCTTCGTCACTCAACTCTCTTGTTTTTTCGACTCCGAGTCGCCAATATGAATCTCTGTCAGAATAGAATACCTTAAATCCAAAATCATCGATTAGCTTCTGCACATCCTCTTTGGAATGGAATTTCTGATAAAACCACTGACCTTCTACCATTATCGCTGTTAAACCATTTTCGTCAAGAAAACGAGCCGAGAACATTTCATCTGTTGTATTTCTCTTCTGTGTCATTAAACTAAGGATTGTCTCCTTGCTTCGGCCACAGAAGAAAATCTTACCTCCCGGCTTGCAGAACAACATGAGAATAGCAATAACCGAACGCTCGGCTTCAACGCAATTTACGGAATTGATAACACTTTCTGCTATGCAATAATCAAATTTTCCGTTCTTTTTGACAAAATTGATAAGTTTGGTAATCATCTCTTGCCCCTTCTCCACGCTGATACCCTTGCGGTTATGATTGAAAAACTCTAAGCCTATCGCATTCTTATAGCCATATTTCTTCTTAAGCTTGTCGACACACATAGCTTTACCGCAACCAAAATCAAATACAGAAACATCTTTTTGATCTTTAAGAATCCATTTAGTTGCCACGCGATATAGGGTTGACCACTCCATTCCGGCAGCTCTTGGAGGTTGAGCCAGTCCTTGAACAAAATCTTCTCTGTCTAGATGGTCATAGCTGTAAACGCCATAATCCTTCGAGAAATAAAAATTGTACTTTTCCAAGTACTTTTTATCCAAGATATAGCCATGCACTGGAATATCGAGGATTTGGGCTGCTCTTACATAATTATTTCCAAAAACAACTTGGCCGTCACAGATAATAGCACTAAGTGCATCACCATAACGGGTGATAAGCATACACATGTCCTTAACGTATGATGCTCCACTGTTTGGTATGTCAAAATCTTTATTGGAAATATCATCGTAGAATTTTCCGACTTCCAGGTTACCTTTATACGAACCTTTTTCTTTTGGTTCACTTTCGATTCCGTTATGAACTTGATTGAAAAGAATCTCGTCTACGAGCTGTACTCCTGATACGAAATAGGCTGGTACTTCATGAATACCAATAGCTGTTGCAGCTTTTGTACGCTGGTGACCGGCAACAATGGTCTTGTTGTCACGATTCACGATAATCGGCAGAATAAAGCCGAGGTCGTTAAGACTGCCTTGCAGGTTTACGAAAGCCTCTTGGCTTAACTTTCGTGGATTGTAAGCTGCAGGCTTGATGTCTGAAATCTTGATAATCTCCATAATTATTCCTGATTAAGTTTGTTAAACAAAAACTTTATGAAACCGAAGTCTACTCCAATTTCATCTACATAATTCTCATATTGTTCTACAAGTTCTGCATATTCATTTTTGGTAACTGCTACAGAATTCTTTCCGAACATCAATACATTGATTTTCTTTGCACTCTTTGACAGCTTGTTCTTTTTTACAACTGTATCGTCTTCAGAAGCATCATAAAATAAGCCTTCGTCAAAGCCAAAGTTTACAAGATTGATTTGGTCATACATTTTTGTGAGACGATCGAAATCATATTCTCCATATTCTTCGTTGTCTTTAAATATGTACTCCTTTTCCTCTTTCTCTGTTAAGTTTTCTGCTACTGACACCTCGACAACCGGGTCTTTCACCCATTCCTTCCAGTAGTCAACAGCTTGCTCTTGCTGCGATGGAGAAAGCAGCTTCCACTTTTCGTTTTCCGACATTGTCAAAATCCAATCCATAGGAGAACTTTTTAAAATCTCCTTTAGAATATCTGTACGTTGGTTACCTCCAAGTACCATATTCTCCTTATTAATGGTAATGTCACGATAGTAAAGCATCTTTGGGAACAGAAGAATACTCTGCTTTAAACGCGCTTTCTTATCTTTACTAATCTTTCTTGGATTATTAGGATTAGCAATCAGTTCAGTTATATTTATCTTCATTATTCTTCCTCCTCAGTTTTTTCTTCATTATCAGCTTTATATTCAATTCCTAACAAGTATGAGAGAAATCCGTCACCACTTCCAAAATTCTGCTCACAATAATCTGTAAGTGCATCATCGAGCATTTTGTACTCTTCATCGGTAATAGTTACTTCTATATATCCACACTTAAATGATTTTGAGCGAACAACCGTAGTGTCTACTTCCGCATCATTAATCTTGTTTTCGTCATAATCATACAGATTCCAAGGTACAGAGCCTACATATTCCTCTATATCATTACGGTCATACTCCTTTTTGAGCACTTCGACATCATCCTCTCCATAATGGAGATTGTCTTTAGCAAGAAACTCCTTTTCCTCATCTGGTGTCATGTCATCGGCTATCTTAGCCGGTACGACAGGGTTGTTCTTCCAGCTATTCCAAAAGGATTTCAGCTCGTTCTGTTTCTCTTCGGGAGCTAGGCGATATTTTGACTGATTTTCCAAGTATTCCTCAATCTCTACATCTTCCATGTTGAGAATGTTCAATAGAACTTGGAGACGTTGATTGCCACCGAGAGCTACCTTGTCCTTGTTAACGATGATAGGGCGGAGCTCTAACATCTTTGGAAATACAAGAAGACTCTCAGTGAGTTTGCCCATCATGAACTCACTGATTGTTCGTGGATTCTCAGGGTTCACTTTCAGTTGTGTTACTTTTATTTTCTTCTTTGTTGCCATATTATTAATCTTTAATTGCTATGATTCCACAAAAATTCAGGTGCTTCCAAAAGGTATCAATCTTCCGAAAACCTGCCATCTTTAACATGCTGATGTTCATTTCTTCTGTGAGAGGGCAGAGTACACCTTCCAGGGACTTGCGCTTGCTTGCTATCTGCTCTTCCGTATATTGGTTCTCTCGCTTCATGTTGTAGTATATGGAAGTGAAGATGTTTCCAATCTCTGAAGAGTTGCCCAAAACTTTTTCTACCAAGATGAAAGCACCGCCTTTGTCAAGACTGCTATAAATGCTTTCGATTATCCCTTGGCGGTATTCTACCGGTATAAACTGCAATGTGAGGCATGATAAGATAACAGAGCATCCATTACAGAAACAACCATATCCTATAGGGTGTTTCGTTAGGTCAAGTCTTATTACATGCACATAACCGTCTTCTATCTGTTTTTTGTAGCGTTCTCTGCATTTTGCTAGCATAGGTTCGCTTACATCGCTCAAATAAGAGATAACATCCTTATAATGGTTTGCTATGATGCCCTCTGCTGATAGACCATTGGCACAACCCAAATCAACGAATCGGGTGTTTGGCTTAATGAAGTGCTCTGCAACCTGATCCACAAGCTTACGCATCGTGTGATAGTCCGGTATAGAGCGCTCCAGCATGTCTGTAAATACTTCGGCTACGTCTTCATCAAATTCCCAATTCTCTGACGAAACATTGATGTTGTCACGTTTCTTTGTCCCAATATCGTTACTTTGTTGTGTCATGATGTTTTTATTTAATTGTTACGACTTCAATTCCGAAATAGTCAATCAGAGCATACAGCACCTTTGACGACATCTTTCTTTTTCCGTTTACTATAGTAGATAGGGTACTACCGCTTACTTTTATACTTTTGGCGATAGTTACCATTTTAACCTCACTTCCCTTTAGGCTTATCTTGACTTTGTCTTCTATGAGGTTGGGGGAGAACACAGAACCTTCTTTACTGAAAGCCAAGTTCAAATGCTTCATTACTTTGATTAGGCTTTCTATAGCCAGGCCACGACTACCTTTCAGAAAAGCGTTAAAATTCTGGACTATCAGTCCGCATTCCCTACATACCATCGTTTGGTTAACACCTCGATAGTGCATTCTTTCTTCTATGATTTCATTTATCTTCATAATCTTGTCTAGTGTCAATCTATTATTTGCATCAATACCATGTTTCCCTTATCATGGTAAAACTTGTAATTTAGTTGCAAAGATAATCAAAAATACAATTCTATGCAAGTTTTTGATAAGTTATTTTTCTTTTTATGATAAAAAACTTGTTTTTCTCGGTATTTTTGATTAACTTTGCAGTATTAAATTTGATTTTAATTTAATTTTGTGTCCCGCCGAAAGGCAGTTCATAATTTTGAATTTAAAGTGGAATTTATTATTTGCATAAGAACGAGCTCGTCCGTGAGGATAAGCTCTTCTGTTTTTTATATGGGTATGGGCTCTATAATTTCTTTCTGTTTCTTCATCTTACTTGCCTTCCTTCTCTTCTACATCAAATATAACACTTTCCAACTCGCCATTCTCCAAGCAACCCAAATCGTACAAACGTCTTGCGGCATTCTCTGCGTCTTCGGATGATGCTGCGTCTAGCGGTACCTTGTAGGTGATTTTCTCTACGATTTCAACTTCATACCTTTTCATAATCAAATCCTTTCTAGCTTATAGCTTTCTTTTACTTTATCTAGATCGCATATTAAAACGTTTCCGACAATGATGTCTTGTCTACCTGCAGACTGGATAATCTTTGTTACAAAGGTGTTCTTTGGAAGACCCAATATTTTCCCTTCTTCATTGACTATAACAAGTCTGTTGTCTCCGGGTCTGATAATCTCAATGTAGCCACCAACAAATCCTTGAAGTTCTTCTAAGGAAAAGTCTGTGCCATTGGATGGGGTTACTTTTCTTCGCCCTCCATCCGTAGTGTAAAGTATTGAATCCATATTTTTTATTATGCTATTTATATTTGAGAATCTTTATTTCAAAAAAACATCCATACATCATCTCTATACTTGTTAGCTTCCGTAGCCAGTAAATCTTCCTACAGCGGAACTGACGTTCTCGTTGTGTACAGAACCTGGCTTCAGAAAATATTTATAATGAGAACTTCTCTCTAAGTTCTCATGCCAACCAAATCCGTAGGCATCGAACTCTTTTCCGCACCATTCATGTGCGTAATAAAATTCATTAGCGTGTATCTTGCCTTCTTCATGAAAGCAAAAATTGTAATAACAGTATTCTGCTGACATGTCGGATTTGTTAGCTTCATAACGAGAAATTATATCTTCTCGTTTCTTTTTGTATTCAGCCAACTTCTGCTGGTACTCTTCCTCGCTGTCGCAAAGATAATAATCTGTGTCAGTCCAATGACTATCCCAATAGGAATTGGAAGACTGATGTATATGATAAATATTCTTCATTTCTTATACCCCTCCATCATTAAAAGTTTGTGTTCTTCTTCGCTGTCACCAACATGACCCAAAGACTTGATAAGATTGAAATTTGAATTTCTCATAATTGTTCCCTTTCTATTTTTTAAGATTAAAATTGTATAATAATGCCAAATGGCTATCGTCCAACTCTCTCCAATCATCAACCGTGTCAAGATAAGCCTTGACTTTTGAAAGTGTAATAGGAACTGATGGGTAGGCAGAACGGAATCTGCGAAGCATGTACTCTGATAATGATTCTTCCATAGCTTTATGAATAATTGATGATTACTATGCGTAAATGAGGTCTATCACATCAGAAGCTTTGATTCCATTCATACTATTGTATGTCACATAGAAGTCTTCCTCGTCGTCAGCAAGCAGGCCTTCTGCCTCTTCCTTAAATTCGTTAAAGTCCTCATCTGTGTCTTTATAATTCAATGCTTCTCGAATTATTTCCCACGTCTTTCTTTGCTTTTCGTTAAGCGAGTTTACTTTTGTCTTCATAATCTTTATCCTTAATTGGTTCAACGAATGTTTGCTTGCATTTAAGCGATGGTGGTCTCATACAACTTCTTGGTTGCCTCGAACACCTCTTCTCCCTGGAACATTCCGCAGTCTGCACTCTCGAAGCCCCAGTCCTCTGCGTCTCCGTCAAATATACCATATGCTGAAATTCGGAACAATGTAGGTGCAACTGAAACTACATTGATTGCCATCTTGCCAGATGCTATTCTCATAAGCTCTGAAACCTCATTAACTGTCATTCCATCTAAACGAGTATAAACTAAATTCTTCATAATCTTTATTTTTAAAGTGAATACTATATTTATTATTTACATTACAAAGATACAATAAAATTATCAAATACGCAAGTTTTTAGGTGATTATTTTTATCAAAAGTGAAAGTTTTTTGTAAACAAAACAAGGGAGCACACCTCTTAGATGCACTCCCTTTACGGAACTTGATTTTGTAAATAATAAAAACACATCACTCTTGATTATGGTTAAGGTTCCGTATAGGAAGGAGCTGGCGAAATCAACTTGAAACAATTCTATCATCATTTAAAGGACATTCCTTAATGCCCCATTCTAAATTTTATTAAAACATGGTGCCAGCTCCTTTATATCTATCGGTCTAGTCTTACGACAAGACGGTCTTTTGCTAATCTCCTTGTGGTAATGAAACCGCTATCGTTGCATTTTATATTGAAGACTATAGTCTTGGCGGTTTCCTTGGCAATTCCTAAGATGGTTTCTGTGAATCCGTAATTCCACATCGTTACATCACCACCTTCTAGTTCTGCAGCTCTTACTGCAGGTTTGCTGCCAATTCCTTGTAAGTATAATGTTTTCATCGCTAAATCGGTTTAAAGATTACATCATTATCGTCTGGTCGATCCTCTAGCATACATGGGATGCCGTTGCAGTCGTACTCGTCGAAAAAGCACTGCTTGCATGAAATGTGTGGGTACTCCCTTTTTGTTACGCAGACCTGTTTATTACCTATTTGCACCTTCTCGCCAATGCTCTTTGTTGAAAGGTCTTCTAGGTTAAGACCTTTTATTCCTGATAGTGATTTGAATGCCATACTTTAGTCCTCCATTTTATTGATGTATTCTTGTTTTGCTTCCTCGTAGACTTTTGATTTGTGCTTGTTGGCGAGGAATTTCTTTACGTTGAACCCGAGTGCCTTGATGCCATCCTCGAAATCCCATGTGTAACCGCATTCCTGATTCTCGAACTCGTATTGTAGAGCACTCTTCAGGCCTTCGTCTGTAGATAGGAATTTTCTTCTTTCCTTTTTATGTTTTGCCAACAGATTATCAAATTCGGCTTCGTCAGACTTGCGGATAAAACATCCTACGCCCAACGATAGTATCTTTCCACAATCTTCCTTGCTTGTTGTAAGCCCCCATCTTTTCATCATTTCCTCAAAACTCTGTAGGCTGAACGCAGCCCCCAAAGGGAAGTCGTTCATTTCCTTGCTCTGTCTGCTCTTCAATTCTGCGTATGTCATAACAACCCTCCCTGATTTAATGAATGCTGTTGTTGGATTTGAACTCTTCAAGTTCGCTGTCATTGTTGCAGATGTGAGCAATAACGATTTCGTTACCACGGAAGTAGTAATATACATTGATTCCATCTTCTGCTGGTTCTGGCTGTGAAACTCTAAAGTTCTTGTTCTGTGCTCTCTTTCTGAGTGCTACACTTTCGTTACGAACTTCTTCTACCGTTCCTTCTTTATGAAGTGTAAAACCATTGCCGTTTACATTTGTGAAAATTGCTGCCATAATCTTTGAAATTAAAGTGAATATTATATTTATTATTTACACTACAAAGATAGGCATTTTTTATCAAATACGCAAATATTTTGCAAGTTTTTTTTATTAAAAATGAAAGTTTTTTTGCATTAAAGGAGGTGAGATTTCTCTCACCTCCATGTGCAAAAAACAAATCCACTTTTTCTTCAAGGTTATTTCTTAGCCTTGAGGGTGTTAATGTATTTTTCCATTTCGGAAGTCTTCTTGTCACAAGTGTCCATGGCTTTCTTTGTGATTTCTCCCAAGTCATCTGGGAATTGATTCTCCATGAGTGAACCGAGCATGCCAGCAAGGTCATGTGAGTAACATACAGACCTCTCTGAAAGGATAGCCTTAATGAACTCACGTTTGATGGAGTTACGATTCTTCTCTATGATGTCGGTGTTCTTTCGGAATGAGGTTTCGGTATTCTCCCATTCCAAGCCAATCTCCTTTTTGAACGCTTGCGAAATGAACTTCATGAGAACGGCATGGAAAATCTTGTTCTCGTCACCGGATAATGGCGTGTTAAGCTTAGAATACTCACTCTTAGCCAATGTCTGACGGTAGCCTTCGATTATTTCCTGCTTTGCCTGTTCCTTATAGCGTTGAATCATCTGCTTGCTCTCATTAATCTTTTCTTTTGTATTAATAGCAGCTTTCGCTTCCTCATCTGTTGCTTCTTCCGGAACCATGTATGCGTATTTGGTTTCTCCCGACATCTTACCGAAGAAACATACCTCATAAACCTTTTCTGTCGTTCCGTCTGCAAGATTGCTGTCGAATACCGCCTTGAACTTGTCGTAGCTCTCCTTGCGGACTCTGTAGTTCTCATCATCTGTGAATTTAGTCTTGTCTGGCTCCAAAGGAGGGTAAACGTAGTTTCGTTTGGTGTAGTCCTTCAGTTCGATGCCGGCATCGTGTGCTGCTTTGATGAACTCCTCACAGTCCTGACCCTTGTAGATACATGGAAGACCACTCAGCTTTGCCTCACGGAAGATGAACTCTTGTGTCTTCTTGTTGAAACATGATGGATTCATACATCTGTCACGGCTTTCGTTGTATTCTTCTGGCTTGTTCTTCGTGTTGAGTGGGCAACCTTCGCAGTTCTTTCCGCATGAGAAGCTTTCGTCAAGCAACGAGAAACGTGCAGTATCGAGATACTTCATCACGCACTCATCAATCCATTCGTGAAGTACGTCCATAGGAAGAATCTTTCTAGTCCAACGTTCAATGCACTCTGGTGCAAACTTCTCTGTAAAAAGGGTTTCTTGCTGCTCCTTTGTGAGCTTGCAGATGTCAAGAAGGTGGACAAGGTAAAGCGTTCCGTTTCGCATCAGGTCGATATAGCCTTGCGTGATGTTGGAGAGATTGATTCGGCTGATAACGTATGAGGAAGACTTGCCAAGCATTTTGGCAATTTCTTTAACCTTCATGGTCTTGTCCTTTGTAAGTTTCGAGAATGCGGCTGCTTCCTCAATAGGGTCTACGTCTTTTCGCTGTAAGTTCTCGATAATCATGGCCGCAAACGCTTGCTTGTCGTCAAGATCTGTACGGACAATAGCTTGAATCTCTTCTAAACCTGCCAGCAATGATGCGCGGTATCTGCGCTCTCCGCATACGATTTCGTATTTCTTCCCACTCTCTTTTGGTGCCTTGCGGATAGTGATAGGCTGAATCAGGCCGTTCTCTTTGATATTCTCTGCTAATTCCTTGAGACTTTCCTGGTCGAAAGTCTTACGTGGGTTCAATGAACTTGGGCAAATGTCTGCCAATGAAATAGTCTTTACTTGCATAATCTTTTGAATTTAAAAGTGAATGTTTATTTATTATTTGCACTACAAAGATAATCATTTTTTATCAAATACACAAATTTTTAAGCAATTATTTTTGTATAATATGAATATTATTATCTCTGATTTATAGTTATATATCTATATTGGTTAAAGTTTTTCTTTAATCCAGCCAATTCAGAACTTTCTTTGATGCTTCGTCTTTCCATGAGTTGAATACATAATCGTTAATGAAATTCTCGTAGGAATATACCGTACACGTCTCATTAAACTCGGACTCGGCATCTATATCCTTCTCGTTATATTCCATTGGCATGATTATACCCTTGAAATTCTCACCTTCTACCAGTACCGATTTTAATCTGTCATAGAAGGCAAAGGTTTGTTCCTTTCCAAAGAGAGAAACCGTCTTTAGAAAACGCAGCAATGTGTTCACGTTCAGTCCGACACCGCGGATAACAACCCGGTCTACATCCATAGCCGATGGTTTCTTGCTGTGCCATATACAGGCATTCTTCAACTGCTCTACGTCAATCTGCATTTCTGTGTGCTTGGCATTCTCGGATGGTAATACGGAATCTACATTTGGGTATCTTCCATCGATTTCCATACCTTCTAAGAGAATAGTCTTGTCTTTCAAGCGTGGTACGCTCTCATTGTAAATGATGAGAATGTGGCCATCGCTTGCATAACATCGGTTTTCTTCGAAGTGTATACCATTCATTATCGGTCTTAGCACGTCCTTTGCACAGATGTTGTCAAACATTGACTTAATAATCTTCTTGTCCATATCTTTATGAATTAATAAACTTGTGCTTGCATGTAATCCAGCATTAACTCTTCTTGCTCCTCAAAGTAGCAATACATATCGTAATTTGATATTGCATCATCTACGCCTGAAGCCTCTGAGTCTAGCAAGGCATATTTCTTTTCAAGCTTTTCTACTGCCTCCCATGTTTCCTTGCAAGGATGCTCACGCAAATCGTGCTCGGCACCCTGCAAGTCTTGGTTCAGCAACTCTATTGCTTTCTGCAACTCTAACTTTCTTTTCTTTAAATAACTTAATGGTCTCATAATCTGTGAATTTAAAAGTGAATGTTTATCTTATTATTTACACTACAAAGATAGGCATTTTTTATCAAATATGCAAATTTTTAGACCTTTATTTTTATCAGAAATGAAAATTTTTCTAGCTTAAAACTATCAACCGGTAACCTTGTCTTTTTGCTTCGTTGCCGAGAACCGTATTAACCTCTTTTTGTGAAACAGAAAGTGTTACCCTTCCGTATTCATCAGTAAACTCATGATAGTTATCACATAGGGTTTTGGCAATCCGTGCATCGTCAAAATAGAAAAAGAGGAAATCCCATTTCTTTTCACAGACAAGCGGAATGTCTTCTTCTACATCTTCCCTTATGTGAGCATTTCCGTAGCGGACGAGGAAATCTGCCAGGCTGAATGCTGAGGCTCCTTTGCCGATGGCCGCATAAAGGAACATTTTTTTAGCTCTTTCCTTGTCTTCTTCGCTGCAGTCAGCCTTTACGACAAGACTGCAATTGCTAGCCCAATTTGACCATCCTACGCTATAATTGTAGAAGGTACTTCCATCCATCATTTTCTTGATGTTCTTACAATCTTTCTCGGTGAAGTTTCCGAGCTTGTCAAAATACAATTCTTCCATGATTCTATTATCTTTTATAAATGAGTGAATTAATTTCTTATTCCGGCTTTTGCACTTTTGCAGCCATCTTAAAATACTCTTTTCTGGTAATGGTATGTCTGCCGGCTTCCTTTAGAAGAGCTAAAGCGAAATCTTCATTTGAGACCTTCAATGCTTTCAATGTACCTAGATCTACATGACAATTCTCGTCTGCCACGCAAAGGGGTATATAACCCTCATGGGGAAAGTTTCTGCGACCAATATTCCAAATGATATAACCATGAGGAAATTTAGATACAATCTCAAAGGTATGGATAGTTCCATATCCGTTATTGTCTACAAATTTTTCCATATTATTAAACTTTGAATTTATAAATCACACTCATACGTGTATTGTTTCTTAAGCTTCTCCAGCGCATTCTCTGTAACATAATAGATGTTATCGGAGTACTCACTCTTCTTGATGCTACGGCTTTCCTTCAGTTCTACCTTGTGATTGAATGTCAATTCGTAGCGGTTTGCAATGCTTGTAATCAAAAAGTCTACCTCACGCTTATGTTTATCCAGCTCGGTCTCTTTGTATTCGCCACGCTTGATAAACTCGTCCTTGTTCGTTTCTTCGATGGTTGCAACCATGTTGCCTTGCATCGTGATAGTTTTTGCTCCCATAATCAAGTTAGTCATCGCTGTCAGATTCATCTTGTCCCCTCAGTTCCCATTGATTGCATATCCAACCTTTCTTGGCAAACAAACAAGTATCACTATCTATACAATTATGACAGCTGTTTTTCCAATTAGGACCTGTCAGCTCGCGATATGTATTATTTTTCTTATCCATAATCTTTGTTTTCTAAAAATTGTAGTTATTTGTTTGGTAAGAGTGCATCACGAACTTGTGACACACCCTCAAATAACACTTTAAAATACTCTATGGCTAATAAGCAAGCCATATTATCAGAGAAGCTGTCAGCAATCCAGCACCGAAAAGCAATGCACTTGCTGTTGCTTCCTTTATTTCTTCAGTACCCCAATTCAAGGGGTTCATCATATCTTTTTCTTCTGTCTTCATACCGGTTCCTCCTAGATTTCAAGACCCTTAATCTTTTCCATGAAACGGGCATTGTCTTTCTCTGCCCATTTGTTTTCAACGCGATAGATAATTCTACCAATATCGGTGCCGTTTCCTCCGTTATCCCATGTAGTATAACGGTACTCCAAACTTACGATGTAATCAACAGAATCTTCTTTCTCGTTGACAACTGGCTTGATAATACCTTCTATATGAATGTTCTTGAATATCATAGGCTGCATAAAGAAGTTGCTACCTGTGATCTTGATGTATTCCTCGTTTCTGTAGTCTTTAGCTACTCCGAGGGTAAACTGGCAGTTAACACCAAGTTTAAGCATTGTAGACTGAACATCGTTTACGATTGCGTTTAAAATATTCTGATTCTTCATAATTTTTGAATTTTAAAATGATTTATTATTTGCTTTTTTATTCTCTTGTTTTAGATTTCTATCATCATGCCTTTCTCGTATTTGCATACAACGAAAGCATCTGTATTGTTTACCTTGTTGCATTTTGCAGCAAGTTTCTGGGCTTTTTCTTTGTCGGCTAAACTTTTAACAAGTTTACCGCATCCTTTTTTTACTACATAAAACATTTCCATAATCTTTATTTTTAAAGTGAATACTATATTTATTATTTACACTACAAAGATACAATAAAATTATCAAATACGCAAGTTTTTGAGCAATTATTTTTATCAGAAATGAAAGTTTTTTATAAACAAAAAGCCCTCGCCATATCGTTAGGCGAGGGTATATAATAAAACCTTAAAACTATGGAACATTTTATCTCTGGCTTTGCCGTCGATACTTACTGAATACCCAACGAGCTAAAACGCTCGCCAGTATGACAAGAACAATCCCAAAAGAGGTGAGAGCGATGTAAAGTGTCTGCTTGGATTCAGACACGGATTGCTTCTTGTCGGTTGAACATTCTGTTTCCTTTCTCTTGTCTAAGGTCGCAGAAGAAGAGTTTTGGGATTGTGTTTCCTCATTCTCATTCTCTTTGGAGACCTCGACTGATGTTTTATTCGTTATTCCTTTTTGTGCTATTTCCTTTGAGGTGCCACGTCTCTCAATCTTTGTCTGTCTGATTCGCTTTTTTACCTTTGGCTTAGTATCGTCTGTATTGTCGTTAGTATCATAGAAGGTAGTCTCTGTAATAGTGATCGTCTCACTATTCTCAGAAGACACCTCCTTGCACTCTGTGGCCGTGCTTACGGAATCAGATTCTGACTTTGTTCTTTCGGCTGCTGATGTAGAACTAGTCTGTCCGGAAGTATTCTGCTTCTCATTAACCATTTCTTTCTCATTGACCTTTTCTGACGATATATTCTTGCTGCTGCCACAAGATACCAACATGATGATTGCAAACCATGCCAGACACGAAATCACAAACACGGATAACACACCATGGTAACTTCCAAGAAAGTTCATAAGGTTATGCGTACCGAAACGTGACGCTCCAGTCTCCTGGCTACTTCGCTCTTTGCGTAGGGCATTGAATAACTTGTTTATGACTTTTTCCATGATGATATATTTTAATATGGATAACTTAAATTCTCTGCTTTGATGTCTGAAAGAAAATCAACAAACTCGTTGGCCGTAGACTTTGCTTCTTTGAGATTGTGGAAGGAAAAATTACCACACTCCTTTGGGGAACTTCCTGGTATTACACCTTCATAGTCAGCAATGACTATAAACATATCCCTTACAAGGTCTATCACTTGCAGGCTATCGTAGTCGCCATTGAGAATGAGGTAAAAACCGGTGAGGCATCCCATGGGGCCGAAATAAACTACCTTTTCTTTCCATTTGCTGTCGTTGCGTAGTATTGTCGCTCCAATATGTTCAATGGTGTGCGAACATTCAGGAGTCATCATGTCGTAGTTCGGCTTCTTGATACGAATATCAATAGTTGTGATGATTTCACCTCTGGAAGTAACATCTTTACGAGAAACATAGATTCCTCGGTCTAATTTCGTGTGGTCCACTTTAAAACTTGCAATTTTACTCATACCAATTCCTCCAATATTTTCTTTGTGCTGTTAAACGACCATTTTGCTACATATTTCCAAAAATCCTCATACTGCTCTTCTGCGCAATTATCACTTATGATTCGGATTGCCACAAACGGAACCTTGTAGCGATAGCAAGTCTGCGCGATGCTGCAACTCTCCATGTCTACAACAGAAGCCAATGGATATGTTGCTTTAAGCTTTGCCTTTACTTTCGGGTCAACAATGAATTGGTCACCACTGAGGACACCGGCTATTCTTACGTGTTGTCCTAGGATTTTCCCGATACGGACACATAAATCACCCTCGGTGTTGATGCCAACCTCTAAGGGGGTGAATGTACTAGGCATTCCTTGTACTTGTCCTTTGACAAGTTCTTTTCCACAGAACACATCATGATAATGATACCATACTCCCATAATGGTATCGCCTGAATGCAAATCGTCATCTAGTGAACCAGCAACTCCGGTAGATAAAATAAAGTCAGGTTCGTAGAGTGTAATCATTTCTGCTGCTCCCAATGCTGAGTTTACCTTGCCGATTCCGCACTGCTGTATGACTACTTCATTCTTGCCGACCTTACCGTCCAAATAGTCGAAAGCTCTGCCATGCTCGGTTTGTCCTTCGGAAATGAAGCCTTTCAGTAACTCCATTTCCTTAGACATAGCTACTAATATTCCTATCTTCATAAGCCAAATGCTTTTTTAATGTAATCTACAGAATCAAGCTTTTCCCATGTGAAAAGTTCTACTTCGATATTCTTGCCTTCGATTTCCTTGTTTTTCTTGCAAGGAGTTCTGCCCATGTGCCCATAAGCAGCTGTCTCTTCATAGATAGGCTGATTGAGTTTCAACTTCTCAACGATGGCTCTAGGACGCATATCAAAAAGTTTAGAAATCCATTCAGCAATACCTTCGTCTGTCATTTCTACATGTGAAGTACCATAAGTGTCAACACAGATGCTAACCGGCTCAGCCATGCCGATAGCATAGGAAATCTGAATGAGCATCTTGTCGGAAACACCTGCAGCGACCATATTCTTCGCGATATAACGAGCCATATAAGCAGCTGATCTGTCTACCTTACTACTATCCTTACCTGAGAAGGCACCACCACCATGAGCTCCAGCTCCTCCGTATGTGTCTACTATAATTTTACGTCCGGTGAGACCTGTATCACCATTTGGACCACCAATAACAAACTTTCCTGTCGGATTTACAAACAACTTGAAACCCTTATCAAACATATTGACGATAGTGTCATCTTTAATCTGTTCCTTGACTTCTTGCAGTACATAGTTTTCCACATCGTATGCAATCTGTCTTTGCATATCCGCATCAGCTTCCTCTTGTGTCATCTTTTCCGATGGCTTAATGAAGTCCTCATGTTGTGTGGAAACCACAATAGTATCAATGGCAAATGGCTTGTCGTCTCGGTATTCGATTGTTACCTGGCTCTTGGAGTCAGGACGTAAATACTTCATACCACGACCATTCTTTCTGATGAAAGCGAGTTCCTTGACAATCTTTGTGGCGATGTAGTGGGAGAGAGGCATGAAGGTGTCTGTCTCGTTGGTTGCATAACCGAACATCATGCCTTGGTCTCCGGCACCTTGCTCTTCCTTTGACTGACGGGTAACACCACGGCTTATGTCTCCACTCTGCTCATGCAACAGATTGATAATGCTGCAGCTCTCACAATCAAAGTTGTTGCCATACTCCGTATAACCAATATTCTTTATTGTCTCTCGAACAACCTTGGAAACATCAACGTGCGCAGAAGATTTTACCTCTCCTGCGATAACTACTTGATTTGTCGTAACCAAAGTTTCGCAAGCCACATGAGCATCAGCATCCTTTGCAAGATAAGCATCAAGGATTGCATCGGAAATCTGGTCTGCAACCTTATCAGGATGTCCTTCTGATACTGATTCGGATGTAAAAAGTTTCTTTTCTTCTATCATGATTCTATGTTTTAAGCGATTTCTTTTCCGTTGTTGGCAATAAGTTTGCCATATTGAATGTTCTTAACACGTCTGAGCCAGCCGTTGAGATTAACCTCTTGCGATGGGTCGTTTTTCACGATTTGATGAAAGTAAGCTATGCGCTTTACTTTTAACGCATCGAAAAGTACCCACTGACCTTTCCCGTAATTATTGATAGCTGAAACCGTAGCAGGTCCCATGATTCCATCTTGCTTTGTGCCTACGCAACCTTGAATGTATCTCACAGCTCGGCTTACTCCGCTGTTGTAAGCAAAGTCTACTAATAGATTTGCTACACTTTGGTTCTTTATGTGGTCACCCCAACAAGCATCCCAATAATTGAGTTTGAAGACTCTGTTGTAGTCCTCTTCTGTCAATAGCTTGATGTCCTCTGCAGTAATAGCTCTATCGCCATTCTTGTCGTAACCAACCTTTTTCCATGTTGCAAGCGTAATGCCGTATTTTGTCGGTCCACCTCTATCAGACCTATGGTTGGTGTACTTGCTAGACTCAAAGCTAAGAACGAACTTTGATAATTGTCTTGAATCTGCCATTATTCTTCTGTTTTAAATTCTTGTTTATGTTCACTTCGCTCTCCAATGGTCTTTGTCAGACCAGCAGAAACGAATAGGGTAGAGATACTACCAACGTATGCGCTGATACCCATAAGGTCTGTCTTGATTGTCCCATAAGTGATAACTTCCCAAATAAGGATAAACACTACGGACAACAACATCAGGCAACCAATAAGCGTAACTGATACCAAGAAGAATGCTTTACTTGAATGTCCGCTGTTTACCTTTATGAGTTTAGTGAAATAATCCGCTATCTTTTTCATATCTCTTCATTTTCTCCATCGGTTCGGTCTACGTATTGGTTATTTTCCCTTTCAACCCTTCTAATAAGCTCTTCTCGCTTTCTTGGAGGCTTTCTTTTGGAGCATCCATTTACTTCGCATTTATTCCATTCCAACTCTGCATTAAGCATCTGTAAGTCATGGTTCTTGCTTTCGAGGTCGCTGATGGAATCTCGTAAAACGTTAAGTTTGTCATAAAGAGAATCTATCTTAGCATCCTTAGCTTTGATTTCTTCTTCCTTATTCCGTACATCTTCATCACGCTTCTCGCAAAGTTTCCGCCAGCCATCGGCAGAAGTAGCAATAGCTTTGCCTTCTTCCTGTGATGCCTCGGCTGCAGCTTTACGTTTGCGGATACTGAAAAACAGTGCGCCACTCAATATGGGAATGACTCCTGTATTTATGATGGTGATGATTTCTACGATGTTCGAAATTGACATATTTTCTTTTTTGCTACAAAGTTACTTTAATCTTTGACAAGATAAATAGAAATGGGGACTAACTTACTACAAATTGAATTGTAGTGTTAGTCCCCTATTAACATGACAAAGTAGTCTTACCTAGTTCCGCTATGCCCAATGCCGCCACCTCTGTTAGGGTAGTCATCATCAAACTTCTCTGCCTCTTCCATATCACATGTGTATGTGTTATAGAATGTAAGTTGGGCAATACGGGTACCTTTCTTGATAGTAAACTCACCATCATCATTCTTTATTACCACGTTAAGTTTATCCTGGTATGCCGGGTCAATCTTTCCCGAGATAACATCAGCATTAAAACGGTGCTTTCCGTAGAGTTTCTTCCAATATGGAATTATACCGAAAAGTTTTCTTTTTTCTTTCCATGCTCCGTAGCCTTCAAAGCCTTTGGCAGAGAACCCACTACGCGATTCTATCTTGCATTCGATACCAAATGGAAGTTGTATGCCAAATCCTAATGGTACCATCGCCCTAGAATGAGCAGATACCTTGATGTCTTCTGGTGCATACACATCATAACCGATTGCGTATTCATCAGACTTCGTTGGAGCAAAATACTCCTTTGAGAGTGGTATGAACTTTACCGTTCTTTTCTTTTGGTATATCTTTCTGTTTCTGTGTATTTTATTAGCCATTTTTCTTTCTGTTTAACTGATTCTGATAATCTCCTAAAGTTTCCATAAGTCGGTTAATGGAATAAGTATCAAATGACTTGCGCCAATTTTCCGGCTTATAGTATTTCACATCATACCCAGCCAATCGCTGTAATTCCTTGTTGATATCAAGTATCTTCTGTGTTGCATCTTCACGAAGAGCCTTTACAACAACGAAGATAGATGATAATACTTCACTTGTCTGCTTATCTTCTCCTAGCATAAATGAACCATTATAGATAGACAGCTTGTTGTTCCATGTTGAAACTCTTGTAATAGTATCATTGTTAACCTTTACAGAACCGAGAACAAATTCCTGATCCCTTCCGATAATTTTAACTAATTCTGTCTTATAATCAAAATCTTTTGCCATAATCCTTGAATTTTAAAGTGAATATTATTATTTATTATTTACACTACAAAGATACTAATATTTAATCATATATGCAAACTTTTTGGCAATTATTTTTAGCAAAAAAGCATTATTTTTTAGTTACATTGAACTTACTTTCTAATCGGTCTACACCCATTTTCTCTAACTCGCACTCTTTCACTTCTTCATCGAAATGCCCGAGCTTTAATGCTCCCAGACAATAATAGTCTCTGAATTTTTCATTGGATAGCTTCTCATTTATTGCAATATACGCTTGCTCTGAAGCGTAGTTATGAGTAGGGTGGAGGTCATTTTTCTTATAATGAATCTTGTTGTCTGAAAAAGCATACATGTTGCATGCAGCAACATCAAGGGTCGCATCCTTGTATTCCTTGCTGAAATCTATGTGATATTCATCTTTGTAAAGCTGAATATGCGCATTGAAAACTTCATTATAGAAGTTAATCATTGCCCTAGCTGTTTCTATCTGTGCTAAGATTTCACAATTTTTCATGCCTTTTCGCTCAAAGTAAAACTTAAACGTAAGAGTTAAGTCGAGGAGCTCTTTTTCCATACCTCCATAAGCCTTGTTGCATGAGTCGTACACTAGACACCTTGCTCTTCTCTCCATGTTCTCCATAAGATAGTCGTTGTACTTCTGAAAATCCTTTTTGATAGCTTCCAAATACTTCTTATTGAGAAATTTGATTTGGTTCTTCTCGTCATACCAATCGTAGACTTTCATAAACTCTTGTTCAGCAATGTATCTACATACCATCACGATCGTAAAGAATAAGTCTTGGCAGTTCTTCCGCGCGAATTCTTTTACCTTCGGGTCAAGTAGCTTTTTGAGATTCATGACTACCGTTTGCTCAACATAATGAGGCTGGCCGATATTCTTTTTAAACGTTATTATATTCATTTCTCTTATTATTTTTGTCAACTAATCAATAAATCATTATTATCAATCACGTTACCTACTACTTCTACATTTCCATTGTAGTCGTTAACGACCGTTCCATACAACGACCAGCTAGGGTCATATCTATGGTTCTTGTAGATTACGTCATAGCAGTAACCTCGAACTCCACCAACTACATGTCCGATAACTTTTCCGTCATGGGCAAGAATATCTCCTTCAAAGATTTCTTTTCCGTTCTTGTCTTTCAGCCCGGTATATTGCCCTACGGAATCTAGATTTACACGAACCATAGCAAAATTCTTGTAGGCAATAAAGACTTTCCCATCACTAAACTGCCTAAGGTCACCATTGTACCATTTATTGTTATCTAGTGACTTTCCACGAAATACTATCTTATGTTTCATACTAATCTAATGTCATAATCTATGCTTTATAATTCTTATTTATAGATTCGGATAAGACTAGGGATATAGCAATCGTAGTTCTTATAGCCTGGCTCTACATAGCTGACTTCGGGATTTGTGTCACGCATCATGTTTATTTCATCCAGGGAGTAAGGACCTATGCAGAAGTGGGTGAAACCGATATAAAGGAGAGAACCTTTATTGTCATAACCAGCAAGACGGCCCCAAGTACTTCCTTTCGAATGACCTCCCGTAATCAGAACTTCACGACCTTGATAGAGTAGATAAATCTCCTTAACCGTTAAGCCGGAAATATTTTCAAACTCAGAATCAGCAGAGGCATGCCTGTTCTTCTGCTCCGTCCTCTCCTCGATAGACTCTACCTCCATCTTGGACTTGTAAGCATTCCTTACAAGTTGCAGTTTCTTGCAATTCTCCATCTTTAAGACCATGAGCTTTGCCTTTCTCCAGCTATCTGCCCAACCAAGGAGCAAGAGGCCTACAGAGAACCCAGCCAGCACTACGATGGTTGCCTCTAGGCAGCAATCGTATATCTCCTGCGATAGAACGCAAGGATGGGTATAAATATTCTTCAGCTTGCCGATACCACAGATAAGGATAACAGCAAGGATAGGTACCAATGCCGCCAACAGGTTAACACCGATAACCTGAACGTAATACTTCAATATACTTTTCATAATCTTCTTCTTTTATTTTTTCTTACTCTTGCCTTGCGACAGAATCGCAAGGAACAGAGGCTAGAGTGGTGCCCTGAACAAAGCACTGAGCTGGGTTTCCGAAACTCGGTCCAGATTAACGATATACTCTACGTGGTATAGTTCGGGATTTCTTACAACGAACTCTCTGCGCAGATAAGGAGTTCCATCGTATGCAGGTGAACCACTTTGTCCGAAACATAAATGACCGAACACCATAGGCCCCGTTTCGTGCATTACGAACAATTCAGGTCTCTCTCGATCGCCTTTCACGTCTTCAATATATTCTCCCTTCGCAAAGTCTATCGCCTTATAGAACTCTTCGTCGAGATACATATAGCCGAAGTAATTATATCGGAAATATTGTTTTCCTTCCTCAGACAAGGTTTTCGTCTTGAAGTCAAAAAAGCGTTCCTCGTCCAGATAGTTGTAGAACAAATCCTCGAAGCTATCTACGATAAAGAGACTTACTTCTTCGGTGCAAACCATAAAAGGTTTGCTGAAATCAATATCAAAATCCTCATCGGTAATAGGATGCCAAAGGGATTTTTTTCTTTTCTTGTTTTGTGTATAGACTCATAATCTTTATATCTATTTAAAATCATTAAAATGCGTCTTTAATATCGCACCCGGCTACTGCCTTGTATTCTGCCTTGAGGAAAGCAATCTCATCTTTCAGACGTTTGATTGCTTCGGTAGGCTGCTGCTTCTCAAGAGCCTCCTTCCAGTTGCGGTAGGCATAATAGAACTTATCGCACAACTTTAACTCCTCGTTGGTGTACTTTTGTTTATGCAGGCATGGCGCTCGTTTCACCTCATTCAGTCAGCCATTCTCTGTGAGGACTATCAGTCCAGCATAATCAGGAAGGAGAGGAAGTACTTTTTCACTAAGGTACCATGGTACGCAATAGTAGAAGTAGTTCGGGCGGCGACGCTTCTCATCCCCATTCTTCAGCAATTCATGCTTCTGCCGCTTATGCGTGAAATCGTTCTTGAAATCAGCAAAGGAGATTTTGCATTCCAACTCATACCAATATCCGCTTCGAGTCATAATGAGCATATCGCTCTCCCAACCGAACACGTAAAGGTTTTCTACGATGTACTTCGGGTTCGACTTCCAGCCGCGCAAATGCTGCAGAAGAAGCTGTTCTGTTACGATTTCCTTGGTAAGGAGCGATGTTTGTTTACGCTTTATTCCCATATTATTTTTCCTTTCTCTTCTTGATGATGGTACCCTTTTCAGGGCTGTCGATTGTGCAGAAGGATAGCTCTGCCATATTTCTGATAATATTCTTCACGCTCTTTCTTTTCGGTACAATTTAGATTTTTCCAAACCAGCTTCCAGTTTGTTTCGTTGGATTTCTTCATATCTACGCGAACAATACTTGAAAGTGGTATCGTAATATGCTTACGGGTAAATCTACGATAAATCTCTACTACTGGGACAAGCTCTTCTGTTTTGAAATCTTGCGGTATGCCGATTTTATCACCATAGTACTCGCAACGTGTAACGCTTTCCGAAACTCCGTTGTCTATGCAAACTTCGTCGCCATTGATAAGATGAAAAGTTACATCTACCAAGCAACAACTCTTTTTCTCATAATAAAGTTCATCTAAAGTTTCCTTTAGAGTATCTTTCAATGAAGGAGGTATGGTTTCAGACACCATCGCCTCCTTGATACCTATTATTGTTTTTAACAAATAATCTCTTTCTACCTTTGTCATAAAACAAACTTTTAAATTAGTCTTTTTATTTTTTTGTGCTGTATAATTTGGTTGTACCTAAAAGGTCTTCATTTCCAACATAAGGGATGCACTGAAGAAATGCAGAACCACCAACCATTATATGAACTCCGTCCTTATTCCGATAAGCATACTGGAAGAGATTCCAAGCATTACTTTCGTAGCAAGTTATGTTCTTTGCAAGGACATAGTCCAAAGCTTTGAACTTGAATGATTTCATTTCATGTCCGATCAGAAACTTTTCAAAAATCTTGCATTCGTCAGCATTAGCCTCGCGAAATCCATAGCAATCTTTATCTGAAACGACAAACGAGCCTTCTTCGTAGTCGTAGCCATTTGTACTATTACGAGGACACCATGATACGTTACTCTCAAAAGTATACTTACCTCCTTTTGCTTCCTTCAACTTGGCGATGTATGCAAGTTCGTTCTCCATCTCGAAATAGTATAGTTTACCTGACGCTTGTAGTCTTACAACTTGCTTCTTCTCAGCATCCCAAGCCTTTCCATCCTTTTCAATAGCGTCAAAGAGCTTCTGTTTCTCTGCTTTTGTGGCAAGGCGAATATTGCGGTATCTTATTTCCGTATCAAGTACATCGAAACAAAACTCATTATTATTTATATTGAAAAAAACATAAGAGTTTGCACAACTTTCACCTGTATTTAAATCCCCCTTTAGTATGAAAATACATTTAGAATAACACATAGAAGGAACAGCATCCGTTACTACAATATCTCCATCCTTGAACTCAATCTGCTTTTCAAGCAGCAAGGTTTCACAATCAAGCTTACCACCTAACTTCTTTTCTAGAGTTTTGATATAAGTCTGAGCTGCTTCTTCGGATTCTTTGGTGCAACAAACTGTATCACCATAATGTTCTTCCTCATAATCTTGTAGCTCATCATTTTTGCCATAGCATTCAATATAGTGCTTACCAACAAATGAAGTGTAAGTATCATCATCAAATCTCTCGAAGATAACCTTGCATTTACCATCGATACAACCAAGCACATCGCCTTTCTTCCAGGCGAACTTATTCCAGTCTTGCATCGTTTCAGAAGGCACCAAAATAATCATTCCACCTTCAAAACCAACAAGAGTTCCCTTGGATGAATAATGAAGCTTCTGCAATCCGTTTTTCTCAAAAGTACAATGTACTTCATTACAATCATCTGCATTATAGGCAAGATAGACATCTATACCTCTGACCAAATCATGCAATTTTGTTCCTTGTGGCTTTCCTCTAAGGATAGCCGGAATGTTTGTTGTTTCATTCATAACTTACTGAATTAAAGTGATTTATTATTATTTGCACTGCAAAGATAAGAAAAAGTTATCAAATACGCAAATTATTTGGCAATATTTTTAATCACATTTGATATTTTTCCTACGAGACCACATTTCTTCGTTTCAAATAGCTTTTTGATGTTTGGTAATCTACCTTCATCCAAAGCCTTTTGAAGGTCTTCTCTGCTCATTGCCTTTTCCCTCATTTCATAATTCTCCTGTTCTTCGCGCGCCTTTCGGTCTCCTTCCTCCTTGACGCAATAGTCATGGGCTCTATCTTTCAAGAAATCCTTGAAGGCTACTAAAATCTTCTGAGGGTCTACAGAACCATAGAAGATACCATATTGCCCTGCTCTAAGGCGAGCACAGAAGAGGATAAACTCAACCATCGTAAGGGTAGGAAACATGGTAAGTATCTGCTCGCCTACAGCTCTAAGCTGGTTAGGTGTTATTTTGTTCTTGGCTCCCACAAAGTCTGATACCACAAGCAAGTGTGCGTTCATAAACGAGATTGCTGCCCCTTCGTTGATTGTTCCGTCAGCAGCATATGCCGACGGATAAGCCTCATTCAAAATGCAAAGTGAAGGGGACTTAATCTGCTCGCATTGGTCAACGGAACGGCAAGCACCACAGATGACATCCTGCAAATCCGTATTAAAGGAAGTCAAAAGGGTCGTAGCCTGATAATTGTCTCTCAGACTTTGAGCCTTCCGGCTTACCTGCTTTGATCCATTGTTCTCGTTGTTCGTCAAGTTTCTTGACGTTAGCCATGATAGCTGCTCTCTGACGCTCACTATCAAGTCTGTTTCTTTCTTGTTCTGTCGTGCAATTTGATTTTCCATTTCTGTTGTTTTTTATGTCTTGAACTATTTCGTTATATTTTGATGTGATGTTACTGATAGAGAAATTCTCTAGAATCCACTTCGTCTGTATCATACTTAGCAATTCCTTGAATGCCGATAGTATACTATCATCGTCAACACTCAAAGGTTTTGTTCTTTCTGTTCGGGAGTATTTGATTTTCTTAAGCAATTCTGTCAGCATCTTCATGTCTTGCTTTGAGAAATAATACGCCTCGCCAAATTTGCCTTTATAGAAATCACCAAATGCTAGTCTCGCTCTATATGTCAAAGTATATTCTTCTTCCGACTTCTTCTTTGTTGGTTTCTTCTTTTCTGTCGGTGATTCACAAGTAAGAACCAAAGACTCGCCCTCGCGCGTGCGTAACCCCATTTCTTTTTCTTTTTCTTTATTTATTTCTTTTATAGGGGGTACGGGGGGAAGGTTTTCTTTCTTTGTTTCTTTTTCTGTTTCTTTGTTCAGTTTCTTAGGTGTCCCCTCGGGTGTCCCCAAGGTATCTGTAACTAACTGGTTATCAGTATAGTTAGGTGTCTCCTTAGGTGTCCCCTCGTTCTTGGGTGTCCCCTTAGGTGTCCCCTCGGGTGTCCCCAAGGTATCTGTAACTAACTGGTTATCAGTATGGTTAGGTGTCCCCTTAGGTGTCCCTTCGGGTGTCCCCATGATGGAATTATAGTCTATGATGCACAAGATTGAGGATGATTTTTCAGATTTAATATCTATCATGTTTCTTTGACTGAGACTTTTGAGGAATAATTCTACTTTATGTTTCCCCCAACCCCAACGTGAAGCTAAATTTCTTATAGAAATAAGCGTCTCACCCTCTTTTATCGTTTGGGGTTTCCCGTTCAACAAAATAGACTTTTCTTCTTTTTCTGCCATAGATACAAGGTCTATCCATGCGTGGAGTTTATCGAACTTGTCCTCATGGAACAAGTCCGACTCCAAGCAAGAATACTCAATCTTTATGTAATCAAATTGTTTCATGTTTCACCACACTAAATGTTTACTTACTGAGGTACCGGGTAATGATTGCCTTGAATTCCTCAACACTACGACACACCACATACTTGTTCCCGTATTTCTCACACGCTGCTTGCCATGCTTTTTGATCAGGTGTTTGGTAAGTCGCCTTGTGGTCGAAAGTCTTTGGACGCTTCATTTCGATGTAGAGTGCACCATATCCATGATTGGGTATCGCCAAACAGATGTCGGCAACACCCCTCACGATACCCTCACGCTTCGCTCTACCTCCTTGTCTTCCAACTCTGATGCCTTCATTGGCTATATGAAAAAGCATACCTTCCTCGGCGAGTTTCGGGTACTGCAACTTGAACCACCGGAAACATGATTGCTGTATCTCTGATTCTGTCTGCGTAACCGTTCTTGTTAGTGGTGCCTTGATAAACTTTTCGCCTTTTACGATAGCAGAGAGTAACTGTTTGTTATATGACTTGTTAACCATGTTCATTAAACTAAATCTTTGATTAATAATATGCGTTAGTTAAGTACTTCCATTGACCTTGCACGTACCCCATGTAGGCATATTCCCCTGGCTTGTTTTCGACAAGATGAAAGTTCTCAACTTCACCAAATCTCTCTACGTTTCCGCAGAGGTCTACGACCCAACCTTGTTTACCTGGATATGGGCGAATAATTCGACCGACCATTTGATAGAACAGAGATAAAGACATTGTAGGACGAGCCAAGACGATTGTATCAAGTTCGGGATAATCAAATCCGGTTGTCAAGATACCGACATTTGCCAATACTTTGATTTTTCCGCTCTTGAAATCCCCGATGATTTTCTCTCTGTCTTTCTTCTTGGTCTCACCGGTAAGATAAGCACTATTTGGGATAGCCTTGCATAAGGCAATACTCTCTTCCACAAACTTTGTGAACACCAAGATACCCTTGCGTGGTATGCCGGTCTTGGGATGAAGCAAACGATTTACTATTTCAGCCAATCTCTCGGTGAGGTTACATCGCTTAAACTCATCACTCAACGATTGCTCGTCATAATCTCGCCCTGTGCTGTTTATTTTCACTCTGCTAGTATCTACTAGCTTTAGCTGCGAAAAGTATGTTAGACGAGCTAAGAATCCGTTTGAGAGCAACTCTTGTATGCTTACTTGGTAGATGACATCGTTGAACATTCTCGGTCTTGTACGGGTAAGGAACTTTTCGATACACTTATTGGTAAGGAAAACACCCGGCTTTGGCTCATAATCATTCTTGAAGTAATCGCTTTCCTTGTACGAGCCGTTTGGCAAGAACTTTCCATTTGCCATGATGCCTTGTTGCGTGTAGAGACGGTAAGGGGTGGCCGTGAATCCTAACACCTTACGTTTTACATGTGTCAGAAAGTCTTTGTACATACCACCTGTAGCGTTGATAACATGGCATTCATCTACGATGATCGCCTTGAACTTGTCGAACTCTTCCTTGTGATTGATGATACTACCGATAGTTGCAAACGTTATTCTGTCGATGTCTTTGCTTTTGAGACTTGCAGAGTAGATGGCGCAGTCGGTCACTCCATAACTTAGTAGCTTGGAGAAATTTTGCTCTAGTATCTCTTTTGATGGTTGGAGAACCAATACGTTTCCATCAAGCTGTCGGGCAATGTCTGCAAGAATGATGCTCTTTCCTCCACCGGTTGGAACCACGATGATGGAGTTCTTCTTTTCTTTGGATTGGAAGAACCTTACTGCAGCGTCTGATGCTTCTTTCTGGTATGGTCTTAGTTCATATTTCATATTACTTCATTTTTGTTTCATCTTCTACATCAATACTATTAGCGATAACTTTTATGATTACCACGGAAACACAGAAGAGTAGGAGTAACATGATACAAGCTAGTATACCGATTACTCCATAGATAATAATTTCGTTCATATTTTATCTTTTTTATATGGGTATGGTGGCATATCTTTGCGATATACGATGATTAACACCATCATAAAGATAGCCGCTACAACACTAAGTGCTATCAATGCCAATATCAAATATCCGATTATGATAAAGATTTCATTCATATCTATTGTTTCTTGAATAGTAAAGCAGTATTGCAAATAGTGCTAATACAAGCACTACTGCAATACTAATTAGAGTTAAGTAGAAGTACCAAAACCACATTTCTGTTTACTTGGCTTCTTCTTTGTCATCATTCTTCTCTTCGTTTTTGTCGGAAGGTGCATGATGTTCGAAGACATCATGGAGTTTGGTTTCGTTCAAACCAACCACATCATAATCTATCATGGTCTTGCCCATCACCTCATCAATATAACGGAGAGCACGGGCGAGAGACTTAGCCTGAACAAGGTAATTCACGTTGCTGCGCCTCTCACGTCCTGTCTTTTCGTCAATGGTAATGAACTGGAGTTTAGCCTTATACCACTTGTCGTCATCATCTACATCACTGAAGAAGACTTCCTTAAAATTGGCTTGACCAAGGTTGCTTACCCTTAGTTCGCCACTTACGTAAACAGACATTTCTTCTATGATAGCATTCTCGGCTTCTGTAAAGCTCAATGCGTCAATCAAATACTGCTCTGTTACGACTTTCTCACAACCATCTTCCATGGTCTTTTGGTAACGCACCTTGGTAGCGTACCATATTCCTGATCTTGCTCTCATTTTTAATCTGTATTATAAAGTTCTACAATATAAGTTACTGAATTATTGCCACCTCCTTTTGCTATAGTAGCGCAAATACAGATGGCTTTATCCTTTGCCCCCCTAATCTGTCTAGATATGAGGTCTAATTGATGTTCTGCTGTCATTTTCTAGGATTTCTAAAACGAAAGGCCGCAAGTCAAATCCACCCACACCATGTGAATAAAATGCGGTTAGCGTACCGACTTTACTTCTTGTTGGGGGAGGAATCACTATATCCTTGAAAAGTGTAGGGTAAAATACTAGTCTACGTTTCATTGTTCCAAAAATCTTTGAATTCCTCTTTCTTTTCTTCTTCGGTAGGTTCTATTACGTTGACCTGATAACCGCATGAAGTACATTGGTAGTTATACTCCATAGCGCTTTCGTCACACTCTCTTTCGTGAGATTCCGCTAGAACCATTTCTTTACCGCAATTAGGGCAAAATTGTTTCTTGTTCTTTTTCATATATTACCATTACATGAGGGTATCTCTGATGTTGAGATTGTAGATGTGATAGTCCTGATACCAAACAAGGGCATTTCGAACCGAGATTACTCATGCTTTCTTTATATGCAACACCTACTAACTCCTTATGTATCATCATAAATACCCTTTAACCGTTCAACTTCTAGTTTAAGACCATTCTTTGCTATCTCATCGATTTCTTCTTTTGATAGTTGAGGCTCAAGCCGGTGAATTTCTTCACTCAATTCGTCGAGAGTCGTTTGTGTTTTCCCGATGTAGTCTTTGAGCTTGGCTTTCTCTGTCCTATCAAGGAGTTGGCCGACAATATCATCTTTCAGATAGTATTTCTCTCCAACTTCGTCTTGAAGAATATCGTCAATGACGATACCTCTGTCTTTTGGTTGGGGAATATCCGACTTCTTGGTTGGTGGTTCAAAAGGATCGTCGTCAAAATCAAACAAGTTCGTCTTGCCGGTGTCTTTTACTCTGATGTTCGTCCAGTAGATACGCTTGCGTTGCTGGGCTGATACCAAAGCTGAATTGATGTGAACACCACGAACACCGATAGCATGTGACAGGCATCGCTCCCATTTGTCTAGCATTTCTACGTTTTCGAGGAAGAATAGTATGTTTGGGTTATACTTGCGTAATTCCGTTAGGACACGCATATACTCCCAAAATAGATACGACTGTCCGTCAAACTCAAAGCCTTGTGCTTTTAGTTCCAAGTACCGGTCAAGAGTGTAAATTTCCTCTCCATGACTTGTTGCTGCGCCTTTCAGCTTGCCGCTCATGGAAAAGCCCTGGCATGGTGAACCACCGATAAGAATGTTCGGAATACCATATTGCTGCACCATTTCGTCCACATTTAACTCTGTGACACTACCTAGTTGAATAGTATTCGGAAAATTGTGCATGGTGTTTGCGATAGCGTGTTTGTCTATCTCTGATGCAAGATAGGTAGACACTTTGGCGCCAATTCCATTGAGTGCCATCTGGCCGCCGGATATGCCATCAAACAACGAAAGAACTTTCATGTCTTTCTTTATCTCTTCTGGGATAAATTGAAAGATGTGCTTGATAGTTTCTATGTTCCAACCATTACCAATACCATGGTACTGCTGTGTCTCGGAAGAAACAAACTCATAGTCGTGTGGAATTGTCTGCAACTCCGCACATTCAGATGGTGTCAGTCTACGTATGAAAGCAACAAAGGTATGGCCATTTATTTTAAACTCATAGCCTTGTTTGTTCTCCGGCATACGTTTCCTAATCTCATCTAGTTGTCTCTTTCTGATGTTTCCGATAGCTTGTGATGCTATTTCTTCTTCATTACACATATTCTCAAATATTTGCAAAATGGCGGCTTTGTCACCACGCTTTCCTATACTTACGATGTGCTCGGTAGATAACGATCGGCACTTTTCTTTTCCACCTTTAATAATAAGGTGCGCTTGTGTACTAGGATAAATGACCGCTTGCCTCATAAATTCTTAAACTCTAAAACGAACTCGTTGTAACCCCTATCTTCTGGCAGAGGAAGGATAACACCATACTCTGCAGTCGCGTCCGCTTGGACTTGGCGCATAAAGTGTGTCATAGCCCTTGTGCTGATGTCGCTAATTCCATGCTTGTATGGTGGAATGAACTTGTTGACGTAATGGTCATGCCAGTCTATCCTAGATTGCCCCGACCAATATTCAAGTTGTGTCATCCACATCCAAAACAGCTTTCTTTGTGAAGACGTGGTGATGTAGCCAACCTCAGTTACATATATATTATATGTTCCTATCGGTAAGTCAGCGACAACCTCCTTGAGGGACTTGTCTGTCTTCATCCCCCAAGAAGATTTTCTGAGCTCAATTTTCTCCACCATAATTCGCTAACTTGCTAAAGTTTTGTATGGAATTTCAACATACTCTACTTTTTCAGTAAAACCTTCTGAAAGCAAAATGGAGTTGAAGTATTCCTCTGCCTGTTTTTTTGTTTTCAGTAATGTTCCATCTTCTTTGTAACATCTAAGACTTTTTCGGTCAAATGTCATATGTCGATGTATACATTTATGAGCTTTAGCTGAAACTAGAAAGACGGAATTTAACTTATTATAATTCCAATGATGCAATTCATAACCTTTTTTTCTTAATCCCATTTGTCTTGCTTTACGCTCTATATTTCTGTAACAGCTAGGCAAAAATGAAATAAGAGACTGATTTTTATACTTTTCCTTATAATTAAGTCGAGAGTATTTTTCTCTTCCTCTTTCACGTTCCTTTTCAACCCAATCTGCATCTTGGCTTTTTTGTTTATAGTAAACATGTGCATCTATCTTTGCACATTCCTTGCATTTATTTAAGCAGCCACCACGCAGATTCTTTGCTTTGTAGAAATCCGTAATTGGCAAGATTCTACCACATTTAAAACATTTCTTACATTCCATTTTACTTCATTTTTATTCGCCCAACGGATATGCTCCGCTGGGCGTAAATCAAAAGGGAGGTCATCGTCATATGCTGCAGTTGTCGCTGCGTCAGGCTGAATTGTAGTAGCCTGATTGCTGGAAGGAATCTCCACCGGCTTTAAGTCGCCAAGATATGTCTTGTTCATGGCCTCTACTTCTTCCGGACTATGGCTGTTGACATACTCCTTGCTGACCGCACGTTTCAGATAATGGCTGTTTCCGTATTGGTCTACGTTCATTTTTTCATAGACTTCAACACCCAACCCGAAGATGCGAGATTCGTACTGCTGTCCGTCTGTACGAGTCTTTGTTGACACCTTAACGAAAATATCATTATCCTCAATTGGGATAACAATACATTTCTTTTTCTGACCGCTCTTGCCGGTGATTCCCATGATGCCTACATTTTTCAACTTGGCGAGGTTCACGGAACCAATTAATTTAACGTTACTCATAATCTTTATCTGTTTTCTCCAAAAATTCTTGTTGTATTTCTGTTTATATTCTCAATGTTGTTATTGATGAAGTCTATGAAACTCTCGCAGTTCTCAGTAAGAATTTCTACGCTCTGCTTCATGTCAAACGTGTAGACCTCTCTGTTCTGCACTCCGCTTATAAGAAGATTGCGAGAGTTTCCTCCTGTCAGTCTGTAAGCAGTAAATTCTACGTCTTGCACCTCGGTCATCATGCCGGACGTAATCATGCAGTAAGGGTACGCAAACCGCTGATTATAATGTGCGTAGTCACCAAAGGTGTAGTTCTTGCAAGTCTTCAGGTCCATGATTGACTTCATTCTGAAATAATCCAAATAGCCATGCAATTCTACCACACCTTTCGATGTTTCCAGGTTTGCTGCCGTATAGAACTGACAGATGCAGCCATCGAAGTACTTGGCTATTGACTTGCAGAAATCGACATCAAAGAAAAATTCGAAATCTTCAAGGCTTGCATAGATGAATGCTTTTCCGATTTTCGCCAGCAACTCTTGTGATTGTTGAATGATTTTCTTTTGTTCCTTTTCTGTTTTTGGCTTGGCTTTCGCCAACGCAATCTCTAAGAAGTCTTCCATGCTGCGAACGGTCTTGATGAATACACCACCACTTGGAGCTGACTTCTTCTTGATGATGCAGTCTACAATCTCATTCAGACATGTACCCTTTGCCTGAGCTTCCGTAGTTGGAGTCTTGACGTTATTGATGCGGTCTATCAATTCTTGATATTTAGTTTCGTGAAACTCCTCAGTCGTGAACTGAGGGGTTTCACTATGGCCGTAATATTTCTCCCATATTGTGTCGCTATTGCAAAGCGAGTAGTATTGGTCTAGAAGAGTAGGAGAGAAGAAATAACTAGGCTGCTTCATACTTCTTGGTCGTTTTGTTGAACTTCAAGCCTAATTCCTTGCATCTGTCTGTGATAAGTGACTTTGCATGAGCGTTGGAATCCCAAATCTGCTTCTTGTCCTTCATTGACAAAACGTAGGAGTTTGCCTGTTCTGCATCGCTGATGCAAGCGACCTCACCTTCAATCTCAGAAATCAGCTCATCATATTCTTTGCGAGTGCTTGACTCTTGCTTCAAGTATTTGTCGTAATTCTCAAAGATATTCGACATGAAATCATTATGGCCGATGATCTTGCCTTGTGCATCAATGATTACCGGAATTTCTTGCATAGGAGGTAAGTTACATGTATTCTTTGCATAGAATTTTTCTTGTGGTGTCCAAGAAATAGTTCTCTTGTTGCCGATAGCTTGCATATAACCGACCAAATCCAGCTCTTTAATGAGGTCACCTGCAGAAGAACCGCCAATCTCAGGGCGAACGATACGAATGTCTCCATCCTTCTCTTCACGCTCATGGGCTACGAAGATCACGTGTTTACCCATCATCGAAACCCGCTTCAAGAAGTTGATGAACATAATCTTTCTTGCTCCGAATCCTTGCAAGGTTAAAGAGCCATCACGCTTGCCAAGACGGTTGTCTTGCTGAATGATGTATGTGCTCATGTAGTCAAGCATTTTTCCGGCTGTATCAATGACGATTGTCTTGAAATCATTTGGCTCTTTCTCTAGTTCTTGCAATGCTTGTAATACCTCAGTCCAATTCTGTACTTGAAGGGTAGGGCATTGGAAGGCTCCATTTACTCGTTGAATGCCACCATCGAAGTCAAAGAGTACCGGATCAGGAGTACTCAACGCCAATGTTGACTTTCCAAGTCCTGGCTGTCCATACACTAATGCTTTAATTGTGGAGTTATAAGCCAACTCCGAAGGCTTTTTAAACATGCTCATAATCTTGTAATTTAATTGTCGTTTTGAAAATTATTATTTGCAATCTTTTTTAAGCGAATAAAAACGCTCTGAAATCTCGTAAGAGATAGCTTTTTGGCGCCTCATGCTTGTTGCTTTTGCCGCTTTAAGCTAATTTAACCTTTTGAGGTTTAGGCTTCACGTTCTCGAAAATATCGCTAGCATTGAACTGCCATTTTGTATTTGGTGCTCCTGCCGGCTTGTCGTATCTGACTTTTTCTTCCATCATCAGCCGTTCAAGTCTCTTTTTGCCTCCAACGACCTTCTGGGCGATTTTCCATGAAAGGGTTATCCCATCCATCTGTGTCAGAATCTGAAGATATTTCTGAGCCATGATAGCTAGTTTTAAATCTTCCATCCTTTTCTTATTTTAAGATAGCTTTCAGTCCAAACTTGCGTATGCTCGTTATGTCGAATGCGGAGCCTACAAATCTTGCTACCATATAAAGAACCAGCTCTTGCTGTGAGGATATTCCTAACTTCTTGTATATGTGCTTCTTGTGAGTTCTGATAGTCCATATCGGCTTGCCCAGTCTGTTGGCTACCTCTTTGTCTATTAACCCATGGCAGTAAAGTTCAGCAACTTTAAGTTCTACCATGCTCAACTCGATAGCTTTAGCTGACCCGAAGAATAGTGATGCTACAATCCTTCTTGTTTACTATCTTCTTGACATCCCATTTTTCTCGCATCAATTCTCTTTTCAGTCGGCTGATAACCGTTGTAATGGAGCTGTAGCGTTCCATCGGGAATGTCTTGCGGTCTCCGATCCTCAGTTCCCGGAGTTCCGCTGTAATTGGTTTCTTGATAAGCTCTTCCATTTTTCTATTTTTTTTTGTTAAACCTTGCCCCCATGAAGGGGGCTTACTTGTAATATTCTTACCTAAATTGTCATTTTGTTACTTTTAGGTACATAAAAAATTTGCATAAGAACGAATAATTTTGTATTTTTGTTGTTGTTATTGTTATTTGACACTGCAAAGATAAGAAAAAATTATCAAATGTGCAAGTTTTTGGGCAAAAATTTTTGTATTTTTGATAAAAAAGTTGTAAAACCTGACATCGGGAGGTGATTAGGACATGTTTCACATTATTATATATAGAATTATGAACGATGAAAATAAAATGTATAACGTGCGTGAGATAATCGCTAACGTGTTGGAAGCGGTTGGCATGAATGGACCTGGCTTTGCAAAAGCAATCGGTCTACCATATACCGTGGTTTATAATTTGCAAAGTGGTAGGACCAAGAAATTTAGACCTGCCATAGCTGACCCTATGGTTAAAGCTTTTCCTAGGCTAAACTTGGAATATCTGTATACGGGTGAGGGTGATGTTCTGAAAGACGAAATTCCTTCTGAAACGGAACGGGTAACCAAGTTTGCCGGCTCATTAGATAGCATCGTGGAACTTCAACAAAAGATATTCGACAAACTGGATGAACTCGGGAAGAAGGAGAACGAGTTGAATGAGAAGGATAGAAAGCTTAACTTGAAAGAGCTTGAACTTATAAAGCGCGAAAATGAATGCCAATTAAAGGAAAGCAAACTTGGCATTCAAAAAGGCTCTTTTTGATTAAAATATCTACTTCTAGTACATCAAAACAAGACTATTTTGTTGTCGGACGATTTTTGTAATTATTCGTAATGAATTGTTAATTAATGAGATACGAAAATTAAGCTATGATTCAAGAATACCAGATAAGAATTCTGCCCGAACAGGCAGCCAGCGAGGAAGGCATCAAGCGTTATCTCGCCAAAGAAAAGGGATTGGATGTAAGAACGCTCAACCAGGTGAGGGTTTTGAAGAGAAGCATCGATGCCCGTCAGCGCACCATCTTCGTCAATCTGAAGGTGCGTGCTTATATCAACGAATTTCCGCAGGACGACCAGTATGTCCATACCGAATACCCGGATGTGAGCAGCAGACCTCGTGTTATCGTTGTGGGTGAGGGACCTGGCGGCCTCTTTGCTTCCCTGCGCCTGATAGAACTGGGATACCGTCCTATCGTGCTGGAGCGAGGCAAGGATGTGCGCGAACGCAAGAAAGACCTCTCTAACATTACCAAGACTCAGAAGGTAGATGGTGAGAGCAACTACTGTTTCGGTGAAGGTGGAGCCGGTGCTTATAGTGACGGCAAACTCTATACACGAAGCAAGAAAAGGGGAAGTGTAGATAAGATTCTGAACGTATTCTGCCAGCATGGTGCCAATACCAATATCCTGGCAGATGCCCATCCGCATATCGGTACCGACAAGTTGCCACGCGTCATTGAAAACATGCGCAACACCATCATCAAGTGTGGCGGCGAAGTGCATTTCCAGACCAAGATGATTCGTCTGATCCTTGAGAGTGAAGGTAAGCTGACGGCTCCTGATGCTGCAGCTGGCGATAGGGTGATAGGCGTAGAAGCCGTGAATCTGGCTACGGGTGCTGAGGAAACTTATCGCGGACCGGTTATCCTGGCAACAGGTCATAGTGCCCGCGATGTATACCGTTATCTCGCTTCGGCAAAGATAGATATCGAGGCAAAAGGCATCGCCGTAGGTGTGCGTCTGGAACATCCTTCCCTGCTCATCGACCAGATTCAGTATCACAATAAGAGTGGTAGAGGAAAATATCTGCCTGCTGCCGAATATAGCTTTGTTACTCAGGTAGATGGCAGAGGTGTCTATAGCTTCTGTATGTGTCCGGGCGGTTTTGTGATTCCGGCTGCTACAGGACCGGAACAGCTCGTGGTGAATGGTATGAGTCCGAGCAACCGCGGTACAGCCTGGAGCAACTCGGGCATGGTGGTGGAAACTCATCCCGAGGATGTGGCGCAGTTTGTGAAGGAACATCAGTCTGTCATCGAACAGCAGGAAATGAAGGCGCAGGAGAATGCTTCACTCTTCACTCCTCACTCTTCACTCCAGATGATGTACTTCCAGGAAATCGTGGAAAAACAATGCTGGCAGCAGGGCAACATGAAGCAGACTGCACCGGCACAGCGCATGGCTGACTTCGTGAACAATCGATTGAGTTATGATCTGCCAAAAAGCAGCTATGCTCCAGGCTTGATTTCGAGTCCGTTGCATTTCTGGATGCCATCTTTCGTGAGCAAGCGACTGCAGGAAGGCTTCAAGACCTTCGGCAAGAATGCCCATGGTTTCCTGACCAACGAGGCTACGCTGATAGCGATGGAGACGAGAACCTCATCGCCTGTCCGCATCGTCCGTGACCGCGAAACCCTGCAGCATGTCCGCATCCAGGGACTCTTCCCATGTGGCGAAGGTGCTGGTTATGCAGGCGGAATCGTATCGGCTGGTGTAGACGGAGAAAGATGTGCAGAGATGTGTGCTGAGTATTTGAAACAACAATAAACGAATGCCTGGAATGATGAAATACAGAAAAACGGGAAAGTTTAAGCTGGGCTTCTTGACTTTACTCCTGAGTGTGCTCTTCGTGGCGTGTGGCTCGGGAGCGTCAGATGCTGACAGGCAAATCAAGAGCAAGACTGATTTGAAGGGGGCTGTGATTGGTGTGCAGCTCGGTACCACTAGCGACGGACTAGCTACGGATCTGGAAAAGGAAGGTGGCGGTACCAAGGTAGAACGGTACAACAAGGGAGCCGATGCCATCCAGGCACTCCTGCAGGGTAAGATAGACTGCATGGTGACCGATGAGGCGCCAGCCAAGGCATTCCAACGGGTGAACCCATCGCTCCGTATCCTGCCCGAAACCTTCGATGCGTCCTCTTTCGCCATCTGTGTGGCTAAGGATCATGCTGAGTTGCAGCAGTCCATCAATCATGCCATCCGCATTCTGAAAGAGAATGGCGTCATCGATTCCATCGTCAACCGCCATCTGGAACGGGGCATAGCCGTGGCTTATACGCCAAAGACTTCTGACGTGAAGAAGGTGGGACCGGAAGCGCTGCAGAAACTCGGCTTGAAGACGAGTCTCCGTTTTGCCACCAACGCTACCTTCGAGCCTTTCGAATATTACCAGAATGGCAAGATTGTGGGTATCGACGTGGATGTGGCGAATGCCATCGGCGATGTGATGGGCGTGGATGTCGAGATTCTCGATATGGAGTTTGATGCCATCATCACCTCTGTACAGGCTGGTAAGGCGGATGCGGGTATTGCCGGCATCACGGTTACTCCTGAACGGAAGAAGAATATCGGATTTACAGATTCCTATGCCGATGTGCGACAGGTAATCATGGTGAATTCCAATGAAATGAAAACAGCTGGTAACCAGCCGGGAGTGATAGATAAGTTTAAATCCTGCTTCATAGATGACAACCGTTATCAGTATCTGTTGCAGGGTTTGGGCAATACGCTCATCATCACCTTCTTCGCCATCATCCTTTCCGTGATACTCGGAACGCTGATAGCTATTGTCCGTGCACGTCATGAACGTAAGGGCGACTGGAAGATTCCGAACATGCTCTGCCAGCTGTACCTTACCATCATGCGAGGCACGCCGACCATGGTGCAGTTGCTCATCATCTATTATGTGGTGTTTGCATCAGCAGATGTCAATAAGATACTGGTGGCTGTCATCGCCTTCGGCTTGAACTCGGCAGCTTATATTGCCGAGGTAATCCGCTCGGGCATCATGTCGGTGGATAATGGTCAGATGGAGGCGGGCAGAAGTCTCGGTCTTTCGTATGGCAAGACGATGCGTCTCATCATCCTTCCGCAAGCCTTCAAGAATGTGCTTCCGGCTATGGGTAACGAGCTTATCACTCTGCTCAAGGAAACCTCTATCAGCGGTTATATCGGACTGGTAGACTTGACCAAGGGTTCCGACATCATCCGAAGCATTACTTACGAAGCGATGATGCCGTTGGGCGTAGTAGCCTGCCTCTATCTCGTTCTTGTTCTCGGTCTGAACGCAGGAGTGAGAAGGCTGGAGAAGAGACTGAGAAAGAGCGAAAGGAAATGAGGAATCCTGAAAGGGCAAAAGCTTTAAAACAATGGATAAAATGAACGAAATAATCAAGATAGAAGGACTTCGTAAACGCTTCGGCGACAACGAGGTGCTGAAAGGCATAACAACCTCGGTGAGGAAAGGTGAGGTGGTTGCCATCATCGGTCCGTCGGGTTGTGGCAAGAGTACCTTCCTGCGTTCCATCAATCTTCTGGAAGAACCTACCGAGGGTAAAATCTTTATTGATGATATGGATATCACATCAAGCGATGTTGATATCAACCGAATGCGCCAGAGGGTGGGTATGGTATTCCAGCAGTTCAATCTCTTCCCTAATATGACCATACGCCGCAACATCATGCTGGCTCCGGTAGAATTGGGTAAGATGACAAGGGAAGAGGCTGATGAGAAAGCAACGGAACTCCTGACCCGTATCGGATTGCTGGATAAGGCCGACAGTTATCCCGACAGTCTGTCGGGCGGACAGAAACAGCGCGTAGCTATCGCCCGTGCCTTAGCGATGAATCCTGAGGTAATCCTCTTTGATGAGCCGACTTCGGCTCTCGATCCGGAAATGGTGGGAGAGGTGCTGCAGCTGATGAAAGATGTTGCTGCCGAGGGAATGACGATGGTAGTGGTGACCCACGAGATGGGATTTGCAAGAGAAGTGGCCAATCGTGTTCTTTTCTTCAGTGACGGCTATATCACGGAAGACGGAACTCCTGAGCAAATATTCAACCATCCAAAATCGCCAAGATTACAGGAGTTTCTGGGAAAAGTTTTGTAATAGTTGATAGTTAACAGTTTATAGTTAACAGTTACTTGATGACAATAAAAAAAGATGCATTACTGGTATATTCAGCAATGCATCTTTTTTATTTGATGGTCTACAATCAGTAAACTGTTAACTGTTAACAGTTTTCTTCTCAATAATCTCTTCAGCACGTTTCAGAGCCTTGCTGATGTGATCTGTGATATTATCCTTGCCAAGAATATTGTAGAAACCAGCCTTTTCCAACTGGGCGTTTACCTTCTCGCAAACACCGGAGAGTACAACCTGAATGTCCTCCTTCTGACTCATCTCACAGAGGTTGGTGAGGTTGTGGATACCGGTTGAATCAACAAATGGAACCTTGCGCATACGAATGACGCGTACCAGTGGACGGTCACCGAAAGCTGCCATCACTTCCTCAAACTTGTTACCAGCTCCGAAGAAGAAAGGACCGTTGATTTCGTATACCTCTACGCCCTTCGGAATCGTATAGTGCTCCAGGTTGGTTGAGAGGAAGTCAAACTCCTTGTTCAAGTCAATCTCATCATCGGTAATAGCTTTCACGTCGGTGGTTTCGCTCATTCGCTTCATGAAGAGCAGACAGGCGATAATCAGACCCACCTCTATGGCTACTGTCAAATCAAAGATGATGGTGAGGAAGAAGGTAATCAGAAGTACGGTTACATCGCTCTTCGGATTCTTCATCAATGCCAGGAAACTTCTCCATCCGCTCATTCCGTAAGATACAACTACCAATACACCGGCAAGACATGCCATAGGAATGTACTGGGCAAGAGGCATCAGAAAGAGGAAGATGAGCAGCAGAACTATGGCGTGGATGATGCCTGCAATAGGAGTCTTACCGCCATTATTTATATTGGTCATTGTGCGGGCAATGGCACCTGTTGCAGGAATACCGCCAAAGAGGGGAGAGGCGATATTGGCCAAACCCTGAGCTACCAACTCGGTGTTACTGTCGTGATGATCGCTGATTACACCATCGGCAACAGTTGCTGAAAGCAAACTCTCAATGGCTCCCAGAATGGCGATGGTAATAGCTGGTGATACAAGACTCTTGATGGTCTCCCAATTCATGACTGGTACCTGAGCTGCAGGCAGTTCGTTGCTGATAGAGAAGCGGTCACCAATGGTCTCGATACTCTCAACGCCGGCAAACTGCTTGAGCAGTAAGGCTACAACGGTCATCAGGATGATGGCAATAAGAGAGCCCGGAATCTTCTTGCTGAACTTAGGGGTGATGGCTATAACCACTACGCTTACTATTCCGATAAGGGCACACCAAGGATCTATGGTGTCAAAGCTTTGGAAGTAGGCGCCCCATTTCTCCAGAAAATCAGATGGGTTCGAAGTCAACGTCAATCCAAAGAGATCCTTGATCTGGGTCGTGAAGATGGTTACGGCGATACCACTGGTAAATCCCACAACGATAGGGTAAGGGATGTACTTGATGATGGTTCCAAGACGGAGAAGTCCGAAGAGAACCAGGAACAGACCAGCCATCAGTGTCGCTATCGTCAAACCTTCCATGCCATATTTCTGGATAATGCCATAGATGATAACGATGAATGCTCCCGTAGGACCACCAATCTGCACTTTGCTTCCACCGAAGATGGAGATGATGAGACCTGCTACAATGGCGGTGATGATACCCTTTTCAGGGGTCACGCCAGAAGCGATACCGAATGCGATGGCCAGAGGCAGGGCTACGATACCAACGATGATACCTGCCATGAGGTCAGACATGAATGTTTTCTTGTTGTATGTCTTTAAACAGGAAAACAAACTCGACTTAATTGCTAATGCCTTCATTTGAAAGTTTTAAAATATATGTAATTAATCTTGTTATCCGTTAAAACGTGTGCAAAGGTACTATATTTTTTTTAATTGGCAAAATGTTTTTCTGAGTTTCTCCCTTTTCTTCGATAATATTCTTTTCGTATAGTAATATTCTTCTTTGATAGATATATTCTCCGGATAATACTTTTCTAGTTGAATCCTGATTTCTTTTCGGTCTTGGAATATGAGTACAATATTATTAATGCGCTTGCGGGTGTGCGCCCGCACATGCAGGCAGGCGTATGCATGTATAAAATAAAGTGTAGTGGTAAGAAAAATTCTAGGAAGTCTTTATAAGTGTTAAAAATGCACCAAAATCTCAACTTTTTTGCGAAAAGATTTGGTGGAATGAAAAATAGTTAGTACTTTTGCACTCGCTTTTGAGAAATACGGTTTCTCTTAGCGATTAAAGAAAGAGTTCTTTGAAAGATTTTATATAAACAGACAAGTAGTACAAGAAGC
>ERZ791902.80-NODE-80-length-82171-cov-5.200887_pt1 | contig 82171 bp, 87 predicted proteins | sample MGYA00510149_ERZ791902 | MGnify/ENA primary metagenome ERZ791902 (study PRJEB30046, sample SAMN00792060) | human gut metagenome | study: EMG produced TPA metagenomics assembly of the A metagenome-wide association study of gut microbiota in type 2...
GTAGAACAAAATCTCCCAAAATTGAAAAAATGTTCTACCGCCGACTCAAAATCCGGCCCGCGCGCCTCCGAAAGTAGAACAAAAATCCCCAAAATTGAAAAAATGTTCTACCGCCGACTCAAAATCCTCATTCACCGCCTGAAGACAATGCTTTCACCACCCCTCTGCCTCAATTCACGCCTCCGCCTCAGCCTAAAACAGCGCTTTCACCTCCTCCCACACACCCCTCTCACACATCCCCCACCCCCGCACAAAAAAATAGCGAGAATTTCCACCCAGAAAATCCTCACTATTTCGCCTCATCGATTACAAAACCAAATCTTAGTCAAAAACCTTAAATCTCACGTCGTCTTCCAAAAATTTCTTGTCGCCCGCAGGAGCTTCGATCGACCCGAACGGCATTTCGGCACGCAGTCTCCAGCTTTCCGGAAGATCGAATTGCTGCCTGATCGCATCATCGATCAACGGGTTATAGTGCTGAAGCGAAGCACCGAGGCCATTTGCTGCCAAAACTTCCCAAACGGCCTGCTGTGCGCCGCCGATGCCCTGTTCCGCCCAGTCGGCAAAATTGTCGGCATAAAGCGGGAAATCTTTTTCCAATTTCTTGACGGTTGCCGTTTCTGTAAAATACAGTACCGTTCCGAACCCTGCCTTGAAAGTTGCGATTTTTTCTTTTGTCTTCGCAAAAGCATCGTCATCTTTGACGACTTTTCTGAGTTCATCCAAAACAATGTCCCAAACACGATCCGAAGATTCGCCGAACGTAATCACTGCACGGACCGTCTGACTGTTGAATGCGGTCGGAGAATTCTTGACTGCTCCTTCGATCAGTTCGGTAATCTCCTCATTATTCAGTTCGATGTTCTTTCCGATTGCGTAAATCGAGCGCCGTTTCTTTAAAAATTCAATTGCGTTATTCACGTCTGATCAGCCTCTCTTGTTGCTTACTTAACGTAAGTATAGCGTACAATCGAATCAAAGTAAAAGATTATGCTCACTGCTTTCAAATCCAGTAATCATCGTCACCCATCGCCTCAACGCTGCCAAGCAAATAACCGTTTCCGACCTGAGAGAAGAAATCGTGATTCGACGTTGACGTCGAAATGCCGTTCATGACGACGGGATTGACGTCCGTTGCGGTTTCTTCAAACAATGGTTCAAAACCGAGATTCATCAAGGCTTTGTTGGCATTGTATCGTAAAAAGATGCCGACGTCTTCGGTCCATCCGAGTTCATCGTAAAGTTCATGCGTATACTTCTCTTCGTTTTGATACAGATCGTAGAGCAGGTTTACGATTTCAAATTTCAATTTCTCCTGTTCTTCTTCTGCCAAAGCCCTGTATCTTATCTGAAACTTATATCCGATGTAAGTTCCGTGAACCGACTCGTCTCTCAAAATCAGCTTGATTATTTCGGCCACGTTGTTGAGCCGATTGTGTCCGAGAAAATAAAGCGGCGCATAAAAGCCTGAATAAAACAGAAACGACTCCAGGAAAACGGAGGCCGCCTTCTTCATCAAAGCATCGTCTCCGCGATAGATCGCACAGATTTTTTCTGCCTTGTACTGCAGATACTCGTTTTTTTCCGTCCATTCAAAAATCTCTTCAATTTCTGCCGGCGTATTGAGCGTCGAAAAAATCGACGAATAGCTTTTGGCATGCACGGATTCCATAAATTCGATATTGTTCAGCACGGCCGTTTCATGCGAGGTCAAAGCATCCTTTTTAAGCGCGCTCATCCCGTCAACCGACTGCAGCGTGTCAAGCAAGGTCAGCCCTCCGAAAACTTTTTCGACCAGCGCATGCTCTTCTTCTTTCATTTTCTTCCAATTGTTGAGATCGTTTGACAAGGGAATTCTGGTATCAAGCCAGAATTGCTCCGTCAGCTTTTCCCAAACCGCCTTGTCCAAGGCATCATCCAACACGTTCCAGTTTATGGCCCGATATGTTTTTTCCATTTAAATCACACAACTTTCGCATTCGGCAAACTTGTCTTCTTCATCCTGATCGGTAAACGTTCTGACGTAATAAAGCGATTTGATTTTCTTTCGGAAAGCATAGTGCCTGAGAATCGTCAGATCGCGCGTCGTCAATTCCTCTTTGTGACCTTTTTTCCACTCGTAAAGCTCAGCAGACGGCTTCGACCGCATGAACAAAGTCAGACTCAGCCCTTGATCGACGTGCTTTTGCGCCGCCGCATAAGTGTCGATGACGCACCTCATGTCAAGGTCATAGGCGCTCGTGTAGTAAGGCAGCGTTTCTTCGGAAAGCCCGGGCGCCGGGTAGTAGATCTTGCCGATCTTCTTTTCCTGCCGCTCTTCCACGACCCTGACGATCGGCTGCAGGGATGCGGTCGTGTCGTTGATGTAGGAAATCGATCCGGTTGGCGCAACGGCGAGCCTGTTTTGATTGTACAGCCCGTGTCTCATTACGTTTTGGCGCAGTCTGCCCCAGTCTTTTGCGCTCGGAATGAAGATTCCTTTGAAGAGTTCTTTTGTTTTTGAAAAATGCAGTGTCGAATCAGCATTTTCATATTCTTCGAAATAGCTTCCGTCCGCATACCCGCTTTCTAAAAATCCGTCAAACATCTGCTTCTTCTCAATCGCAATTTCGTTTGAAGCAACCAGCGTCCAATAGTTCAGCAGCATGAAATACGTTGAAACGAATTCCAGGGCTTCTTTTGAGCCGTAGCGAATCTTGTTTTGCGCAAGGAAGGAATGAAGACCCATTGCCCCCAGTCCGATGGCATGCGAAGTTTCGTTTCCGTGCGCAACGGAAGGCACGCTTTTGATGTCGGATTCGTCGGAAACTTCCGTCAAGGCTTTTACCATCGTTTTGACGGAACGCCCAAAGTCAGGTGCTTTCATCAAATTTGCAATATTCGTTGACCCAAGGTTGCAGCTGATATCACGTCCAAGCTTGACGTATTCCTGCTCGTCGTTGATGACGGACGGCTCCTGCACCTGCAAAATCTCTGAACAAAGGTTGCTCATGACGATTTTTCCCTTGATCGGATTGCTGGCGTTGACCGTATCGATATTGACGATATAAGGATAGCCCGATTCTTGCTGAAGCTTTGAAATCTCTTCTTCAAGCATTCTCGCAGAGATTTTTTTCTTCTCGATCCGAGGATTTTCGACCATCTTCTCGTATTCTTTGGTCAGATCGACGTAGGAAAACGGACAATGGTATTCTTTTTCGACCGTGTAAGGTTCAAAAAGGCACATCTCCTCGTTTTTGCGCGCAAGCTCATAAAACTTGTCCGGAACGACGAGTCCCAGAGAAAGCGTCTTGACCCTGATTTTTTCATCGGCATTTTCCTTTTTGGTCCCGAGAAATTCCAAAACGTCCGGATGAAAAACGTTCAGATAAACGGCGCCCGCACCTTGTCTTTGCCCCAACTGATTTGAATAGGAGAAACTGTCTTCAAGAAGCTTCATCACGGGAACGACGCCCGAAGCCGCCCCCTTGATCTGCTTGATGCTGGCTCCCCGACCGCGCAAGTTGGAAAGGTTGACGCCAACGCCGCCACCGATTCTTGACAGCTGCAGAGCCGAATTGATCATCCGTCCGATCGAGTTCATGTCGTCGGTCGTCTGAAGCAAAAAGCATGACACGAACTCACCGCGTCGTTTTCGTCCGGCGTTCAGAAAACTCGGCGTTGCCGGCTGAAACCGCTGATGAACGATTTCTTCTCCGATCATCTCCGCAAGTTCTTCATCACCGTCGGCAAACGTCAACGCACATGCCAGAACCCTGTCGCAAAAATCTTCGAGCCAGATTTTTTGATCATTCGTTTTCATGGCATACTGCGCATAAAACTTGTAGGCAGACATGAACGTCTTGAAGTTGAATCCGGCTTTTCGCAGCCTTTCATCCAGTCCGTCGATGAACTCAGCAGTGTATCTTCCGAAGACTTCCTCATCGTAATAGCCGTTTTCGACCATCCATTTCACGTGCTCTTGCTTTTTTTCAAACCGCTTGAGCTTTGGCTTGACTTCGTCTTCCAAAAACAGCTTCAGCGCCGCCTGATCCTTGTCCAGTCTGATCCGCCCGTCTTCTGGCAGATTCAGTTCATTGTTGAGCTCGAACCATGGTTGTTTTTCGTTCAAGTTCTCTCACCTCTTCTTCAAAATTGTCAACGTCTTCCTTCGTTCCGGAAAACTCGAACGCATATATCAGCGGAACGCCGTACTTTTTGGCAATCTCCTTTGCGGAAAAAACAAACAGCTCGGCAAAGTTTCGATTGCCCGATCCCGAAACGCCGGCCAAAAATTTCTGATTCTCACCGGTTTCAAGAAAATCAAAAACGGGCGCGATAAACTCTGCTTCATAGGTCGGGACCACCAGTACGTACGGCTCTTTCATCTCCAGCTCAGCGGTCGGATCGATTTCAATCGTCTCGTAAGCGTTGAGTTTAGCCGCAAACCGTTTAGTCTGACCGGTCACGCTAAAGTACACGACCTTCATAGGCTAAAGGCCTTTTTCATTTTTTCCTGATCAAATCCAGAGCAGACGACTTTGTTCGAGTCCTCAACCACCGGCAGACTTTTGACTCCGAGTTTGCGCAGCCTTGCCATTGCGGCTTCATCTTCGTCAACGTCGACTTCTTTAAAATCAAGGTTGTGTTCATTTAAAAATCTTTTGGTCATCATGCACTTCATGCAGCCTTTGCGACTGAATACGGTTATGTTCATAATATCAAGTCCTTCGTTTCAATTTACAATGATTATAACCGTTTAAATTCGTCAACACAACATATCGAACACATTTTGTTTCACACACAAGATATTGTATAGAACGTCAACTTAGCTTAGAATCTTTTTAAACTGGCATTTGGCAGACTTTTTATGTCCATGAAACTTTATCAACTGAAGCCGGGAAAAACTATGCTTCAAATTAAAAATCAGCCCTTGACATCAATTTCAAATCGGCTTTGTTTTTGTGCCATTCGCAACAATATCTCAAACATAAGCAGCAAAAACTTCAAAATCATTCATCAGCCGTAACTTTTATTGTCAAAAAGGCGTTTCCATGTTACAATTGGGCGCGTAAAAAGGTCTTGCCAATTATTCGACAAGACCTATGCAAGTCACTTCACAGTGACGACCTTGAGTTATTTCTGTTTAATCGCCCCTGAACTTTAGCGGGTTAGGGTGACTATTTCTTTTTGTCGTCAAAAGCACGCCCGATAGTGAGCGTGCTTTTTTTAGCAACTTCCAAGCTATCCCTGCAAAGCATTATGTCAAGGAGGCCTTACGGGCAAATCTCCGTTTTTGCAAATCTGCCCGTAAATGCCTGTCGATTACGGGCAAAACGTCGATTCCTGTGATCTGCCCGTCCCCCAAAAACCAGACCACCGACAAGCCCGCCCCTTTCGCTCCTCTTTTCCGCACATCACCAAGCGCTGCATAAAAAAAACCGGATGATTCGCAATAAATCGCAAATCATCCGGTTCTTTAATTTGAGACCGGTTTGTCAAAACATCTTGACAAATTATTTATTAACGCTCAATTTGTCCGTTTCGTTCTTCAAGTTGTCTGCAATATCGCGCAAGTCGGAAACGTGCTGCGTGAATTCGTCCATCGTTGCCAGAACTTCTTCGGAGTTTGCAGAAACTTCTTCCGTTCCAGCTGCGTTTTCTTGCGTTGAAGCAGAGATGCTTTCAAGTCCTTCAAGCACTTTGCCTTGAACTTCTTCAATCTTTTCTGAAGATTTGGCAACGCCTGCGACTTTTTGTGCCATTTCCTGATTGCGCTTGAAGACTTCCAACGTCGACTTGATGGCATCCTGAATCAGCTTGGACTGCTTTTGACCGCCCTCAACGGAACTGTTCGTCTTATCGACCATTTCCGTCGACTGATTCTTGATGTTGTCGATAATGTCTTCGATTTCCTTCGTCGAAGCCGCGCTTTGTTCGGCAAGCTTGCGAATTTCTGCCGCAACGACTGAGAAGCCTTTGCCGGCTTCGCCTGCGCTGGCAGCTTCAATCGAAGCATTCAAGGCAAGCAGGTTCGTCTGACGCGAAATCTCGTTGATGACGTTAATGATCTTGGTAATGTCCTGAATATCCGCATTCATATTCTGAACGCTCTGAGACAAAGCCTTCATATCATCAAGTTCAGCCACCCAGTTGCTGTTGACATTGTCCATCGTGTTCATGTTGGCCTGATTGATTTTGGCAGATTCGTCGGATTCAGCATTCATGGCCTGAACGCTTTCGTTCAACTCATCGATAACCTTGGAAAGTTCTTCCAGTTTCGTTACGCTTTGTTGGGTTTCTTGTGCTTGTGAACTCGTAACTTCGGCAATGCCCGTAATCGTTTGGGCAACTTCTTCCGTTGCCTTGCCCGTCTGCTTGGAGAGTTCAAGCAATGAAGCGGATTTTTCCGCAACGTTTGCCGACTGTTTCTTGACGTTTCCGATCAATTCACCGACGGCATCGATCATTTTATTGTAACCGAACGCGATTCTGTTGAATTCGCTGCCCTTCTGGTCCGGAGCAACAAGTCTTGCGGCAATCCTTTCCTTGAAGGAATTTCCACCTTTGTCAACCCTGATTTCATCCAGGTTGCCGCTTTCCGCCTTCTTGAAGTACCAGAGCAGCGTTTCGGAAATCGCCTTGAATGCACCTGAAATGAACAAGGCGACAATGATGACGACAATGGCAACGACAACGGCAATTACTCCCGCCGTAATCATCATCGTATGACGTTCATTGTTCAGGTCACTTGCCATCACATATGCATAGGCCCAGTACTCGCTGCCAGCTTCGCCCTTGTTGAAGTAAATATCGGCAACCTTCGACTCACCGTCGATGTGCACGAAGCCCTTGCGCTTGTTCGAAGCCTTGATTGCCTTGTACATCTTGTCGTTGCTGAGATTGTTTCCGCGACTGTAATGACTGTCATCAACCGCACCCTTTGAAGCAAGCGCAATGCCGTCATCGGAAACGAGCGTCACGCGACCGGTGTGCCCGATTCTGAGATTGTCCAGCGGACGTTCAAGCGCATTGAACGACACATCAGACGTCACCACGCGCGTCTTGCCGTCCTGGGCCTTGTAGGCATACGCAGCCGTGATGACGTACACCCCGCTTTCGGCATCCTTGTACGGCAGCGTCCAGATGACATTGCCCATGTCCGCCACAGCCTTCCTGTACCAGTCGCGGCTCGTCGGCCTGAATCCCGCCGGAAGCTTTTCAGAGCTTGCACAGTTGTCGTCCTGGTCGGCAACGGTCGTCGTCAACAGAGCATCATTGGCGTTGCACGTCTTCTTCACTTCGCGTACAAGCTGCTGTCTGTCAAATTTCTTCGCTGTAAATTCAGGGTAGGTAGCCATTTTCTTCAGCATGGCTTCAGATGTCTTCTGCAGATGTTCCCGCTCTTCCTGAATGAGGTCAACGGCGCTTTCCTTCGAGAGATTGTTGCGTTCAATCAAAACGCCAGTCGTCGTGCTGATTGAACTGATCAGCATGACGACGATAGGCACGATACCTACGGCAACAAGGATACCGGCTATCCACTTGCCGATTGACCGGTATTTTGCATATGATGTGTTGTTGTTCATAAATAATACGCCCTTTCAATATTATTTCAGTTATATTAATCATCACAAATTTTATCGGGCAAATAATCATGAAATTAAACACAACTATTATGAAAAAACATCGAATTTAAGATGAATTTCACTTTTTATATTCATAAATAATAGTTTTTTTGATATGTATCAAAAAAGCAACGGACACAATTTGCATCCGTTGCCCCCTAGCAGCTGCTTGCTTCTGCCTAATTTCCCTTTTTGTTCCAACTCGCCGAATACCTGATCCACAAAGTTTGTTTAAACTTTTTAAAGTGCGTATCCAGCTTCAACTCAAATGCTTTCATCAAAATCCCTCCAGTCGTCAAAAAACAGCAACAAAAGATTTTGACTCATCAAAAGCAATGTCGTCCTGGCTCCCCCAAAAGCCAGGCAATCAATGCTTTACATCTGAATCATTGTAGGCCTACAAATATAATAACGAAACCGGTCTACGAATCTGAACGCTTCTTCAGAAAATTTCCAGCATCCTTGAGAAAGCTCACGACAATCGCGAACAGAATCAGGCTCAATGGAAATGCAGTGATGATGCTGATGCTCTGGATGTTTGCCATCGAACTTCTTGAAAACAGCAGTGCCACCGGAAAGACAATCAGCAGAACGCACCACATGAACTGAATCAACATTGAAGGTTCCTGTCCGTCATCAAGCTTCCGGTAGCTGTAGCACGAAGCAGTGTATGCAATCGAGTCAAATGATGTCGCGTAGAAGGCAATCATCGTCACAATCACCAGCAGCATTACAAGTTCCGGACATGGCAGCGTCCTCACTATTGATACAATCACGCCGTATATGTCGCCGCTCTTTTTGAACTGACCGATGAAGTCGGCCGCACCGCTCATCTGAAGTCCCATTGAGTAGTTGCCGAGAATGATGAAGCTCAGAAGTGTCGCACCGCCGCCAAAGACATATCCGCCGAGAATGGTCTGTCTGACCGTTCGTCCCTTTGAAATGCTCCCGATGAAGAACGGTGCTGCCACGCACCACACCATCCAGTAGGCCCAGTAGTAGATGGTCCAGTTCTGCGGAAATGAAGTCTTTCTAAGCGGGTCGGTAAACGTTGCAAGCTCCGTAAAATTCTGAATCATGGTTCCGAATGACTGAAATCCAGTTTCCAGGATGTAACGGGTCTGTCCTGAAAAAAGCAGCACATACCCCAGCAGGATCACGAACAGACCCATGCAGGCATCCGCCAGCCTGCTGATTCCCCGTGCCTTCTTCAGCAGCACCGAGGTGTATGTGACAAACGTCAGCGTCAGGATGATTTCATCCACGACCAGCCGGCTTGCGTGCAGCCCCGTGATCTGAAGCACGAACTCCGAGATCAGCGGCGTTGCGACGCCAAACGTCGTCGCTGTGCCCGCCAGCAGCGAGAATACCGCTAACAGGTCGATCATCCGGCCGCAGATACCGTCCGCCCTTGCGCCGATCAGCGGCCGGCATGCCTCGGAATACCGATGTCTCCGGCACTTTCTGACGTGCAGCATGAAACCGAAGGCAACCGCCAACACCAGGTAGAAGCTCCACGGAATGAATCCCCAGTGGAACAGCGGATAGACGCCCGCCCAGTCCTGAACTTTCCCCATCTCCCCAATGTGCGGATCGCATGCATAGCTTATCCACTCCGAGAAAGAATAGAACAGAATGTCCGCTGCCAGCCCGCAGGTGAACATCATCGCACCCCAGGCAGGAAAGCTGTACCGAGGACCTTCTCCCGCATCTCCCAGGACGATCTCCCCGTATCTCGAGAATACAATGTACAGGGAGACCAGGAAAAAGAAGAAGCCGACAGCCAGGTACCACACTCCAAAAGTGTTCCCCAGCATGTGACGTACCTTCAGAAGAATCTCATTCGCCGCCGCGGGACGCACCGCAAAAAGCACGCACAGGGCAAGCACCGTCGTAAACGGCGCCAGTGTTATCACCCAGTCAACCCTTCTCCTCATATTCTTCCCCCTTGTAGCTGCCGTCGATTTCCGCCAGCTCATCCATCGTGTCAATCTCCGTCACGGCGCCCGGCCTCATCGGAAATATTCCAAGCTTGTAATGCTCCGGATGACAAAACATCGCCACATCGTCCCAATAGGCCTGAAAGTTCCTTCTGACCTCGAACTCAAATTCCAGGTCAGCCTTCAGCTGTCTGGCATCCTCTTTCGTCCATCGCGAAATACCGTACAGCTGCCAGCCGCTCTTCCCACCGGTCCGGCTGCAGGAGACGACAGTCCCGTCCGAATCGACCTGCTGCAGCCATTCGTCCGTTCCGTCCTCAACGTAGACACTGTTGTATCCAGACCGCTCGAACCACGGACTCAGCACGCTGCTGTCCAAAATCACCTGGTCACCGTCAATGATGATTGCATCTTCCAGATAGTCCCTTGCCACATACAGCGACGAGATGTTGTTCACTGTCTCATAATACGGATTGTAGATCAGGTCGATTCCTAATTCCTTCAGATACTCGAACTTCTCCGCCAGATATCCCGTGACGACGTGAATCTCTGTAATCCCGTTTTCGGTCAGGCCGTCAATCACCGTCTCAATCATCGCCACGCCGTTGACCCTGACCAGCGGCTTCGGCGTCGTCAGCGTCAGCGGCCTCATCCGACTGCCAAATCCAGAGGCCATGATTACCGCACGCTTAACCTGCTTCATCACATTCCTCCATCATCTCTCCGGCAATCAGACTGTACTCTTCCGCATAACGATACTGTCCTGCCGCATATGTGCCGAAATCCGACCCCAGCTGGTGCTTGTACTCACACCAGTTGCTCCAGAGCAGACCGCATACGGCAATGTAGCAGTATATCTTGATTCTTGTCTCGTCCGGGCACTTGCCATCGAAGTAGGCGTCAATCAGCCGGTCAACGTTTTCTCGGTCATACATCGCATAAATGGCAAACATTGCAACGTCCACATGCGGATCCTGCATCGCCGCATATTCCCAATCTATCAGCCTGATGCCGTCCTCCCCGACCAGGAAGTTGTCACAGACTGCGTCAATGTGCACATCGTCCTCTGCTTGGGACACGCATCAATATATTCCTTTAGTCCAAGCACCCTGCGCTTCGTCTCCTGATAGTCATCATACACGGAATAACTCCCGCGAAGTGACTCGTAGAACTCAATCTGATCAAACAGGTTGAACTCATGGTCCACCTTTAATCCGGATGAGTGAAATTTTCTGAGCATGTTCATACAAAGTTCGACCTCGGAGAAATCATGGGCATTACAGTTATGTGATCCCTCAATGTACTTCGTCAGCTTGTATCCGTTTTTAGGATCGAGATACAAGGGTTCATCGTCAATGCCCGTTTTCGCAAGAGCGGCATAATTCTCATACTCATATTCCCTGTTGATCAGACTGTCCGTCCCAACACCGGGAATGCGCATGATATATCTGCTGTTTCCTGCAGTGAACATGAATGATTCATTGGTCATGCCGTCCTTCAGAACATGGACGTCACGAATGTCCCCAGGCTTTGCCTTCAGCGTTTCGCAGATAATACGATTAATTTCATCTCCCACGCGCACATCCTCAACTCCTTCGTCATCACTTGCTTATCTTCCTGACCAGCGCCTCCTTGGAGAATTTGTAGATTCTCTCACCGAATGTCTCCTTCTGTTCAAAGTCAGCCGGCACGTACTGATACTCCCGGCAGAATTCAAGCACCGTGCCCATGCCAAGTTCCTCTTCCCTCAGCACTTCTCCTGCATGAACCTTCCCGCTGAGCGCCCCTTCATCATAATCGCGCACACTGGAGTCAGTCCCTCCAAGATCAAGCATGACCGCCGGCTTTCCAGTGTGGCGATAAAGCTCAAGCATGCTGCCGTCCTTGTCATAATAAGGAATCAGCATGACATATGCTTCACATTCCGGATCTTTTTGATCCGCTTCATGGATGCTTTGAAGAGAATCCCACATGGAATACTTGTATGGCAGAAACAACCTCCTGTACTTCGCAGGAAACTCGTCAATCTCCCTCTTCAGTTTGTCCAGAAAAATGAACACTTTGTCAAAGTCATAAGAATTTTCTGAAAATAGTATTCCTAATTTATCTGAAATGCTCTGTGCATTGCCGGTAAAAAACAACTGAGATAACTCTCCAATTAAGTTCAGAATTTCTCTGCTGACCTTCTTGAACATATATTTACCTGCAGTACTGTCGACATCTGTTGAACCCAACATATCGTTATATCCAATCAATTTATCAACATATCTCAATGCAATTCATCTTGTAGTAATTCTCATAACCATTCAGTATTCATCTTTTCACTTAAATAAAACTTATATTATTTGGATTATCACCAATATGTGTGGAATAGTCAAGTATCTCCCAAACATTTTTTATTGTTCTTCTTGATTTTAAAGTATCCGACACATCTGGCATGTCATAGAGTAACCTCTTATACTAAAACGTTTCCACATTTACTAATGAAATATCTTTAATTTTCACTCTGGAAGAATTTCCGTTGCCTCATATAGAATACTATCCCCAACGCAATCCAAACAATCAGCAAAATATATGATTCCATACAGAAATGTACTCCATCAAGTCCCGGAATCGGTACAAGCTGAAGAAGTATAAACAACATAGATGCAATTGCACCAAACCATGAAACACCCTTTAGGAATGGTGTCCCATCACCATCACGATTCATCGTCACAATGGAACAGGCACATGTAAAGAAGAATCCAATGGATGCACCAATGGATGACATATCCACAAACCATCCAAGAGCTTCGCGTCCAAGAACGGGACCGGAAAGAGAAATCAAGATGCAGAAAACCAATGCATTTTTAGGAGTTCCATGTTTCTTGTCGATGATACCAAACCATTTGGGAAGATAACCGTCACGGCTCATTGAATACATGAGACGGCTGGACGCAAGGTAAAAGCCCATAATACCGGACAGAACTGCGCTGGAAACTGCAGTACCAACCAGAAGTTTACCAGGAGTACCGAGCAGTCGTTCAGCTGCTGTCAGCAAAAGCCACGGAGTAGCACTGCTTTCAACAATCAGGTCCGGCCATTTTCCCAGAGCTGCCGCCGCAATTGTATTATTGGCAATGTAGACATAACAGCCAAACAGAATGGCTACAACCATAATCAGGCTGACTTTTTTATAGGGAAACTTAAACTCTTCTGCTGCCTGTGGGATAGTATCAAATCCCACAAAAGCCCAGGGGGCAATCGAAAATGTTGCCAGAATTGCCGATGCAATTCCTGCGCTTCCTGAATGTGCAAATGCATCCGCAGATATATAAGTTCCGTCTTCCAATGCAGCCATTGCTTCCGCTTTATTAAACCCCCACCAAGGATCCATATTGGCTAAGGTTGCCTTGGAACTGACCAATGCTGCAATTGTAAGAATCAGGACAGATCCTCCAAGCAGAGCAGCCAGAATTGTCTGAATGACACCAGCCTTTTCAACACCCAAAATGTTCAGAATACCAAACAGAACTAAAATTCCCATCGCAAGGAACATTTCTCCTGCCCAAACGTCAAAACCTGCAATCTGATAATGGAATCCCCATTTAAGAATATCAAGCGGCCCATCCAGTCCATCTACAATCAAGCCGATTGCAGTGGAATTCATCGGTACGTTTGTCAAATAGGCTGCAACCAAGAACCATCCGCAAATATACGCAGGAAACTTTCCAAAGCAGGCCTTTGTGAAAATGAATTCACCGCCTGCTCTGGGATACTTTGGTACCATATAGGCATAACTGAATGCAATGACAATCATGACAGCTGCTCCCAAAGCCATGGCAATTGCCGTACCTGCCACTCCTGAATTAGGCAGGAACTTCTTACCCGGGTTGATAAACGACCCCCAACCTATAACACATCCAAACGCCAACGCCCACACATGCGATGGACTTAGCTGCCGTTTAAGTCCTGTCTTTTTCTCGCTCATATTTTTTCTTACCTCCTTAATCAATCACACATCATAAGTCCTGTCGATTGCCTTCAATTCACGGAATGTGTCAATCTCGACAATATCCTCATCCTTGCAAGCACGGACTTCAACTTTATAGCGATCTTTTTTGTAAACAAGGGGAACCTGTTCCCAATAAAGCTCCTTGCCACCCGCTGATGAATAAACATCAGGAATATCTTGAGAAAGACGATGTCCGTCATCTTCATTCCAATAGGAAATGCCAACCATCTGCCAACAGTCCTCACCGCCGACCATTTCCTTAGTGATGATGCCATCCTTTACCTCAAAACACCAGTCATCGGAGCGTTCTTTCTTAATTGCTAAAAAGTCGGATGTATAGTGATACTTTGTGATGATCTTTGGATTGAAAATCAGCAAATCAGCCTCAAAAACGTAGGCATTTGACAACATATAACGTGCCACCATCGAAGAGGAAATGTTATTTGCTTCGTTGTAACCCGGGTTTTCCAGGAACTTGATCATCGGATACTTGTACAGCAGCTGATCAAACTGATCTGCCAGATAGCCGCGTACAATATATATTTCATTGATTTCAGCTTCCAGACAGGCATCAATCATACGGTCAATAATACGAACACCATGAACACGAACCAATGGCTTGGGAGTGTTCAACGTAATGGGAACCAGGCGAGAGCCAAAGCCTGCTGCAATGAAGACGGCGCGCTTTGCACGATATGGTTCCAGTGCAGCCAACCCTTCATTCGTAATCTTTCCCTCATTTACATAATTGAGTTTGCTGAACTCTTTTATCACACGATTCACAGTTTCAGAAGAACAGCCCGTTTGTTTCTCAATTTGAAATTGAGATAGAGAACACTTTTTTTCTGCTAAAAGTGCTAAAATATCAAATTGTTTGCGAGTAAGCATCATTTCAATAATCCTTTTTCTAGTTTTTTTATGATAACTTGATTTACCTTAACTGCCATATTCTTTCTTATTCTCTCCAACAAAGAAAATTCCGTGTACTTTTTTCTCATGTGGAAAATTTTTAGGTACTCTTCAATCTTATTTTAAATTACTTGGCGGGGTACAACATGACGTATCTGTCTCTTCTTGCAGCAAAAGCATCATGTCACGCTATACCTTAGAAAGTGAATGCCATCACGAATTTTTGTTTTACAACCGATACTCTTAAGCAGTCACTTATCTATCTTCTTGATTAGCACCTCCTTGGAGAATTTGTAGATTCTCTCACCGAATGTCTCTTTCTGTTCAAAGTCAACCGGCATGTACTGATACTCCCGGCAGAATTCAAGCACCGTGCCCATGCCAAGTTCCTCTTCCCTCAGCACTTCTCCTGCATGAACCTTCCCGCTGAGCGCCTCTGCATCATAATCGCGCACACTGGAGTCAGTCCCTCCAGGATCAAGCATGACCACTGGCTTGCCCGTATGACAATACAGTTCCAGCATGCTGCCGTACTTGCCGAAGAAACAGTCCGACCAGACCATCGCCCGATGCATGTCCGACGTATCATCAAAGATGCTGTTGTCAAGGTCACTGCACCTTTCAATTGTTCTGCGATACATCTCCTCCAGTTCCGATGCCATCTCGCTGATGATCACCTCAATCAAGGGATGCGCCGCCAGATCAGTGCCATGTCCCTGTTTTCCTCCACAACATCAATGACGACATTGATTTTTCCTCTTATCGAATCAAAGTCATCGCTTGTCACGCCGACAATAAAATAATCTCCCACCGCCTTGGCACGTTTCAGAATATTCAGATGGCACTGATGGAGCATATCAAAAGTTCCGTATGTTATAACCTTTTTCAACCAAATCACCTCATACTCTCATCTTAATTGTCATCAAATATGTCACCAAAGGAAATCTCCGTTGCATTATTATGCGGACAACGTAATTCCTTTGGAGGCAACTCCATGTAATCCGGACTATATGAAAAATATAACAATTCCCTATAGTGTTTTGATGCCAAAAACTTGTGCCCTTCAAATTCCATCTCGCATAACTCGTCAAAAAAGCTGTTAGGATAACCATAACGAATATTCGTATCAGTGCTGTAAGTGTATACTCTGGATAGCTCAGTGTCGATTGAGTTATATTTTTTTTGCATACGACCCAATTTTTTGAATAATTCTTCCTTGGGTATATTGTCAAGAAAATTGTACATAATTCTTTCTGGATATGTATATGCCGTTTTCTTGAATATTCTCGAATTAATGGCCTGTCTTATAAGATACAGTTCAAACTTATTGAATACCCTGGCCATGTTTCCATTTGGAATGTTATCTAAAATAAACAAATCAATGAATAGTCCACCATGCTGCCTGATATGTTCTTGCCCAGTTCTCTTAGAGACTGTGCCATTTCTTCTGAGTTTTCCATACCCAAAAAGATACTATAAATCCGTTCTGTGATCTTGCAGAAAGAATTTATCTGTATCCAAGTCCTTTTTACAAGCCTCAAAGAATTTTTCATACTCGTATCTTCTAAACACGACATCACAGTCATAATCCCATGGAATAAAACCGCCATGCCTCACTGCTCCAAGCAATGTTCCATACATAATAGAATACTTGATATTGTTTTTTCTGCAGATTCTGTCAATCTCCATCAGCATTTCCAAATCAATCGTCTGAATCCTTTTAAACAAGTCTCCGGTTATTTCAACATTATTCTCTTGCACTACGAGCCTCCATAGACACTTCCTTCATAATATAATCATTTATAATCTCCCCGCTGTTATAAATTACAGCTGCCTTTCCTTTTTTCAAATCTTCATGATCAGCAATAAAATCTACAACTTCCTTCAAAGAATAGGATTCCTCAGAAATGGAATTCGTCTTCCTCAGCTCATTCGAAAGGCTGTCAAAATCATAATTGGTTTCACTTTTAATTTTCTTTGGCAAATCATTAAGTACCACTTTACCCGTATACTTATATAACTCTGTCATGCTTGAGCTTTTATAACCATAGTACATATCTGACCAGTATATGGAATAATACATGCTTGCATTGTTATCTATAACACCATAATTGCCTTTTGAAAATATTTCAACCATTTTATCATATTCATGAACCAAACCAGGAATCATGGAAACAAGCGTCTGTTTAAGTAACGGATGGGGTCTCCAAATAACAAAGGCCTTATCACTGTTGAACTTGAAATATGACAATGTGCGCCTTACTTTTTCCAGACTTCTCGATTTTAAAATTTCATCAATAGTTGTATTATATACAACATTAACCCTGTCCTTCCTGATTTTACCTTCCCATTCACCTGGCATCTCCATCTTTTCATTATGCAAGGAGACAACCTTATCCACTTTAGGGCTTCCAAGATTAATAAGCTTATGCTTCATGACATCCCAAACCTCAACAGTTTCCATCCCCAATGACTTGGCATATTCCGGAGATGCCTCTAAGCACCTTCTTACCGCATCATCTGAACTCTGCACTGTGTAATCAGCATAATACATGGCAGGCTTGAACGATGTTGATGAAACACCATCAACCCAATTATAATACGGAATATATACAAGTTTTTCACAGTATTTCTTCAGATTCCAGGAATAATATCTGCTTTCAACACGTGTAACAAGATTAGTATCATCATAAGGATTGTGAATGTAAATAATATCCGGTCGGTCATTCTCCAAGTCATATTCTTCATCATTGACAACCGGGACATATTCAGGAAATTCTTCACGCTCATTGACCCTTTTTGCGGGATTCCTGTTGCTGTCCAATTCATAATGTGTAATCGGAACGACAACTGCCTCACAACGTTTATCCTTGTCTGCAGCCATCCAGACACTTTCCAGAGAATCCCACATTGATGCCTTATATGGCATGAAGACAACTTTGTAAACAATGCTATCTGAAATCAAATTCTTGAAATCATCAGCTGTTTTCTTTGCACCCTCAATATCAGAAGATTCAATTTTCTTCTTGAATTCATTTAATAATTCAGAGTACCTCTGCCCCGCATCTTTTTCGGTTTCTAACACTGCCGTATTGTCGCTGCAAACCTTCTTGACCTTGGAAACCATGTAACTGTTCCCTTTAAATTTCGTTAGCATTTCCATACTGGACAGAATATCATCAACACATTTAACAAGTTTCTTTGCTGTTCTCTTTCGCATAACACAACTCCTTAGAGCAGATTTCTTTTCTGCATATCTTCAAAAGCTCCAATAAGCCTGTCATTATCTTCAATTGTCAGACAACCGATATGCCCGACACGAAATACCCTGTCGGTCATTTCTCCACCATTCGGGCATACCCAGATTCCGTATTCATCCTTAAGACAAGTGAAAATATCATAGGCTGACACGTTCAACGGATGCAGTGGCGTCACTGCATTGGAAAGTGATTTGGAAACTATCTCAAACGGAAGATGTCTGATTTTTCTTCTGAAATCTCCTGCTATTTCTGCAGTATGAGCAATTTCCGTTTCTGCCCCGCCTTCTTTTTTAATCTGTTTCAACCTTGCATTAATCTGCAACAGTATTCCAACTGCAGGTGTAAAGGGTGTTTGTCCCCGTTCACCATTCTTCAGCGCCGATTTCAAGTCAAGATACATGCTGCGAGCTTCTCTTGAACAAACACGTTCCACAGCTTGTGGACTTAGCACAATCACAGAAATCCCCGGAGGACATGCAAGTGCCTTCTGAGATCCCGTAATCATGACCTGCACATTCAGTTTTTCCATATCGAATTCATCGCAAAGAAATGAACTAATTGAATCCACGACCAGAAACAGGCCGTTACGATTACAGAAATCACTGATGGCATCAATGTCGTACAGAACGCCCATTGAGGTTTCATCAAGATTGACCAAAAAGCCCGTGAATCCCCTACCGTCATATTCTGCCAGCTGTTTAGGCGTCACACTGCATCCTTCTCCAGGAACAATCGTTTCATATGGTACTTGGTGTATATTACACAACTGAACAAAACGATGTCCGAAACTGCCGCCATTCACAATCAGAACCTTGTCATTTTCATCGAAGACATTCATGACAACAGCTTCCATGGAAGCTGTACCGGACCCTGTAATGAAAACTGCACGCGAATTATAGGGGGCCTTGGCAAACTTCTTCATCAGATTTTCGTTTTCAAACATTATCCTGGAAAACTTAGGTGTCCTGAAGTATGGTACCTGCTGCGCACCGATACTCAGAATCTCCTGGTTGCTCATCACGGGACCTACTGTAAAATTAAGCATAGTGACATCTCCCATTAAATACCCAATTCTTCAAATCTCTTTTTTTCCTTATAATATTCTTCTCTCAGAGACTTCCACTTTATTTCATCTTCCTTGTTTATTTCTCTCAATACTCTTGCAGGATTTCCTGCAACTATGACATTAGATGGTACATCATTAGTAACGACAGAACCAGCCCCTATAACGGAACCATTACCTATGGTAATACCGGGAAGAACGATTACATTACCGCCTATCCAAACATCATTACCAACTGTAATAGGTAACGTAAATTCGAAATAATCGTTATCCTGAGATCTCACACCACCATAAATCGGGTGTCCTGCACAATAGAAACAACACCTTGGCCCCACGATTACATTGTCCCCGAACTTAATGGAGCTGGTATCCATGAAGATACAATCCTTGTTGGCATAAAAATTTTTCCCAACTTCAATATTGGATCCGTATGACACATATACAGGTGGCGTAATGTATAACTCATTGCCTGATTTTCCAATCATTTCCCTTTCAAGCCTGACTATTTCATCTCGATCTCCAATAGCAGTATTATTAATTTTTTCTGCTTTTTCCTTGCCTTTCAATGAACTGTTTTACTTCGTTATACCTTTTTAAAGATATAACTTTCCAAGTTTCATTTGATCATAATCAAAATCCTTCAAATCACTCTTCCTTCCCAAATATGTCCCCAAATGACAATTCGGAAACGTTAATATGCGGTTTTCTCTTTTCCACAGGTGGCAATTCCATGTAATGATTTCCGTATGCATACTTCAAATATGAATCATAGTCATCAAAGCACATGAATTTATGATTTTCAAATTTTATATCGCAATATTTCTTATAGCATTTGGTTGGTACTCCCCATCCACTTGCAGGGGTATATGTATACACTCTGCATAATTCAGTGTCTTTCCTGTTATTAATTTTCTCAAATGAATATAATATGGAAAAAACTGCATTTCGTGGAATGAGCATCAGAAGTTTACTTCTCAGCCTCACTATTGGATTATTGCTTTTAATATTCAACTGTGCATTCAAAATGGTTTTAATAATATTGCATATCTTTGAATGAATAATCCTGCTAATATGATGATCGGGGATATTATCCAAAATAATTATATCCATGAATATCTCGTTACGTTGGGTAAGAGTCTCATGCCCAATCTGTCTGAAAACAGTTCCTAATCCCCTCAACTTACTATACCCGAAAATATATTCCGGATCAGTTTCATGACAATCCAGGAAAAACCTCGATTTATCGAGATATTTATCACAAGCAGCGAAAAACTTATTATATTCGGTGCGAGTCATGGATACATCCACATCATCATCCCATGGAATGAACCTGCCATCTCTAACTGCTCCTAATAGAGTACCCGATTCTATTGAATATTTTATATTCTCTTTTCGGCAAATACGGTCAAATTCAATCAGCATTTCCAATCCAACCTTGTGCAACTTCTCTATTTGACCATCAGTCAAAATTAATTTATCCAAGTCAAACAGCTCCTGCTTATTGATATAATTTCAAGAATTCATTTACAGACATATCCATATCAACGGTTTCCTCATTTGAAACTAAATCACGATACCAGTTCCATATTTTGTCCATCGTTGGAGTATCTACATTAAAGATGTCTGCAATCTTAATGATTACGCTAATGCCATAAGGAAAATCGGTTCTGAAATACCTTGAATTAAAATCGGGAATCCATCCCCCTTCAATCTCTGTCATTGGTGATTTCAAAGTCTTTAGGGCATCTAAGCTACTGATTTTCCTCTGCATATCTTCTGCTGTATAACTTTCATAATAGTCCTTCAAAGAATGTACACTATCAAGATTCATCGGTATTGTCTTACATAATAGTTGTAACTCTTCATCGCATGACATCATCAATTGTGATGCTTCCAATGACCATTCCTTATAGAAAAGAAAGTTCCTGTCGTATTTTTTACCAGGTGTATAATCTTTAAACATGGAATATAATCTGGAAGTGTGCAATATTGGATTTGATGGTGTAAGAGAAACTGAAAGATAATTAGGCAAGGAAACACATGGAATATTGAAGATTCCTTCTATAAAATCACAAATATCTGAAACATTGAATGCGGGTATCGAACCTATTTCGATTTTATGTTTCCGTCCCAACTGATACACCGCCTTACCGTATTCCTTTAGTCTGGCAATACTATGAACACGCTGGAATCCATACAATATACATTCCTTGTCTATCAACTTCTTAAATGCAAATTCCGCTCCCCCAAATCCAGGAATAATTCCTATCTTCTGCCCTTTTGTCGCATAAGGAAGCATTCTGGCAGCAATATCCATGAATGCTTCCCCCGGAACGGTTACCCAGATATGATCTGCACCGCTTACTGCATCTTTCATCGAACTGGTAATTTTTGAAATTTGTGTACTGATCAACAGATTATCGTCTGAATCATACACTTCTATTTCTTTCTTCCACAAGTCGGGCTTTGATGTACAAACCGTAACGGCATGTCCTTTATCAGCAGCCTCTGCTGCCATAAGGGTTCCAATATTTCCACCGCCAATTATCGTAATGTTCACTAACGTCACCTCTGATACTGATACTTTCTTATTACAAACTTTCCTTGATCATTGACGAACATATCCCAGGCGTTCTCTTCATCCTGATTACCCTTTTTCCATGTTCATTGCACCATTTCTCAACTTCTTCAAATCTACTGCCTCGATGATCCTCACCAAGGGCAAGAATATCGAAATCTATCTTCTCAAGCGTTTTCGAACAAACTGAATCATACACAACAACCTCATCCACGACACGTAATGCTTCAATCATTTCAACACGTTCTTCCGTTGAATACATAATCTTGGCATCGGGCTTGTATTTCAAGATATATTCCCCATCTTGAACAGCCACGATAAGGTAATCTGCAAAATTCTTGCACTGTTTGAACAGTCTCAAGTGACCGAGATGAAAGTAATCATATACTCCAAAAGTCAATATTCTAGTCATCGATATACTCACTCCTTATCTTCTTCAATCCCAGTAACAAAGGATCGTATATATTTCTGGAAGAAATATGTTCCCTGTACTTCTCATACATAATCGGCAGTTCCGTGCATCCCAGGATACAATTATTATGTCCCTCAAGCAACTTCAAAAAGTTTTCTTCCACAGCATCAGTATACTTATTCTGTTTCACAGCTTCGATGCACTCCCGCAACAGCCCGTACTCACTTCTTTCAGGAACAACGCACTTGATTCCGCGTTTTTCCAACGCATTCTGATATATTCCGGATTCAATGGTTCCTTCAGATCCGAGAAGATAAACTTGTCTTATGTCGTCCTCACCGATTTTCTCAACACAGGTATGTATAATATTAACAACCTTGCCCTCAATCTCCGGAACTTTCTGATAAATCTGCGGAAGAAACAAGTGTGACGTATTGCAGGCAAGAATTATCCTGTTACATCCTGCATCAGTTAAATATTGCATAGAATCTGCCATTTCGGCAACCAACTGATCAACGTTTTCATTATATAGGAATGCACGAACCCGACTAGGCATCGTACACCTGTTATCAATTACGATTCTTGGTCTATCCCACTCTTTTTTTGCCGGAAATATTTCAGCATACTGTTTAAACAAGTGTATGGTAGCATAAGTTCCCATTCCGCCAAGAACACCAATATTCAAATTTTCCATATGCCGATCACCTTAACAATATCCGTTTTGAAACCATTTAATTGCATTATCATAGTCATCTTGAGTATCGATATCCCTTGTTCTGATCAAAAATGCAGGAACAGGAAATATGTTCTCAACCTCACCGTTGTTTTTTATCAAATCTTCGCTTTTAATCTTAACAATGCCTGACCACTCAAAATTACCACTTTCAGAAAAATATTCGGCATTACCATTGTTAACCGTTACCAAATCAGGTTCCTCAGAATGTTTTTTTGAAACAGCTAAATATTCACCGTTAATTTCAAGCATTTGTCGAAAATCATCCGGATTCACCAAAACGTCCCCGTTAACCGATAAAATATATTTCTTTGAATTAATAGCTCCTTTTACCCGACTTATAGATGGCGACGTCGTTTGATATTCATTGTTAAAACAAAACATAACGTCTTTTCTGTATGCATTAACGGTTTCAATTACCTTATCAGCTTGATAACCGACAACAACCCTTACGTCATTATAACTATCTAAGTTCTCCAATTGATGGATAATAAGCGGCTTTCCACCAATATGTAATAAAGCTTTTGTAGTTCCAATACCAAGCCTCGTTCCCATCCCAGCACAACAAATAACAACTGTTGTATCCAAATTTGACATAATTTATGCCTCCTATAACAACGTTTTCAAGAATTCACCACATCTTCTATCATCATAAAAAGCATAATCAATTGTTGCCAGTAATGATGGCGCAATATTTCTGACTCCTCCAAAACCAATTGCTATATCAGCATGTCTCGCCATTCCGGAATCATTGTCACCGTCTCCGATAACTACCAATGGTTGAACAAACTGTTTGACCATCATTTCCTTATCTATCACGCTTATAACTTGGCTAATTCGATTATTTTTTACATTTGCCTTAGAACAATAAACATGATTCTTTAAACCTAGCTTATCCATAAGGCCATTGATCCAGACGTCCAAGTTTCCTGTAAGAACAAAGCAACGATCTTTATTTTGTCGTATGAAATCAGCAATTCCTTCATTTAAAGGAATCGATGATACGATGCTGCTAACTTCTGAAACATCGATTTCTTTAAGCAATTCTACACGATTCAAAAAACTGCTTTTGAAGGGAATTTCACCTCTCATCGTTGCTTCTGTCAAATTTCGCATTTCTTTTTGCTTTCCTACTTTGGAAGATATGGTTGGTAAGATTTCTTTTTTAGAAATAGTTGAATCCATATCAAATAAAAATATATAGTCTGACATATCTGTTCCTCAATATAACCAATAAATATATTGCTGTTGATACTTTCTTATATTTCCATTTAAATTATAAACATATTTAATCTTCTTTAATTATATCAATCATATAATTATTGATTTTTTCTCCACTGTTTGCCAAATTCAATTTTTTGCCAATCTTTAGTTCAATATTATCGCTAATAACATTAACAACATCCGGAAGAGAACACTCCGGTTCTGTAATCACATTGGTATTTTTTAATTTCTTCAATAAATTTTCCTTAGAAATACTGCTAGTTATTTTAGCCATTTTTGGAAAGTCTTGCAAAACAATTTTTCCAGTATATTTGTAAATTTCATTCAAGCTTGAATTATTAAATCCATAGCACATATCGGACCAAAATATCGAATAATACATATCAACATTTGTATCAATAATGCCGTAATCTCCATTACAAAATTCTTCCATCAGTTCATCGTATTCCTTTAACAAATTAGGCAACATTGAAATTAAAGTTTGCCTCATTAACGGATGCGGTCTCCAAATGGTAAAAGCCTTAGAACTGTTATATTTAAAAAAGTTCAATGTTTCTCTAATTTTATCAAGATTTCTTGCATTAAGAACTTCTTCCAATGTTGTATTATATAAAACATTGACTCTCGACTTTAAGACCTTACCTTTCCAATCATTAGGTAACAAAGTGTTTTCTTTATTCAAAGATAAAACTTTATCTACTTTAGGACTCCCTAAATTAACAAACTTATGTTTTAAAATTTTTCTAGCCTCTACAGTTTCTATTCCAAAACATTTAGCATAATCGTTCACCATTCCACTGTACTTTTCTACAGCATTATCGGAACTTTGTATAGCATAATCAGAATTATACATTCCTATCATAAACCTAGGCAACGAGACACCATCAACCCATTTACCATACGGAACATAAACTAATTTTTCACAATATTTCTTTAAATTCCAAGAATAATAACTACTTTCTACCCTCGTAACCAAATTTGTATCATCATATGGATTATGGATATAAATTATATCCGGCAAATCATTTTCCAAATCATATTCTTCATCGTTAATCGTGTTGACATATTCAGGAAAACAATTCCTTTCATTTACTTTCTTTATCGGATTTTGATTGTTGTCCAATTCATAATACGTGATTGGTACAACCAACGCCTCGCAACGTTCATCTTTATCCGCAGCCATCCAGATGCTTTCCAAAGAATCCCACATTGAAGCTTTATAAGGCATAAACACAACTTTATAAACGATATTTTCAGAAATAAATGTCTTAATTTCTGAAATCAATCGGTTTGTTTCAATTGCATCCACAGATTTAATTGCTTCTTTCAAAGCTTCAACTTTTTCTTTTCCAATATCATCAATTTCTGAATCCAGTTTCAATAGACTTTCTTTAAAAATTTTTTCAACTTTGGAAACAACGTATTTGTTATCTTTAAAGTTACCAATCATCTCAATTCCGGAAGAGATATCGTCGAGGCATTTTGCCATTTCTATTGCCGTTTTTTTTCTCATAACATCACCACCGCTGTCTAATAATAGTAACCTCTACTCCATTTTCAATTTTGCTGATTTGATCGCAAAATCATATATCTTCTTGCCATCAGTCTGACTTATCTCATCTTTCCCTTCATCCCTATGATATTTCATGGAAAAATCAATCAAATTACCCAATCCGTAGTCTTTTTCTCTGATTACTCGACAATCAGATACTTTTGTCTGCAAATCTTTTTCATCATATTTTCCGTCAGGCTCAAAATTAGCCTTCTCGATGATTTCAAGCATGATGGTCGGTTTCTTCGCAACTCGATAAAGTTCAATCATGCTGCCATATTTTCCCATAAAAGCATCAGACCATACCATTGCCGTATGCATGTCGTTTGTATCATCAAAGATGCAATTGTCAAGATTTTTGCAACGATCGACCAACTTAACATATGTCGGAATCAACTCCGGACACATATTTCTTAGCGTAGGCTTAATAAGCGGATGAGGACGCCAAATCAACACAAAATCTTTTTGCTTTTCAAAGAAACCGATTACTTCCTCGACCTTCTTCAAAGTCTTTTCTCTTCCCCCCAAAACTTCAATTGTCGTATCAAGAAGCATCGTAAATTTTTGTTTACCTGATTCATCAAATAATTTTTCTTTCCAATCATCTTTCAACGGATATTCATATTTGTTCAGGCTTCTTATTTTGTCATACTTAGGATTTCCTAACACGACAAACTTGTTCCCATTGTTTAGGATATTATGTTTGAGCATTTCAAGTTCAAATTTTTCCTTATACCACTCCGACTGCACGATTACGTAGTCCGTATAATACTCAGCACCTCCCATAAAGATTGATATTCCTTCATCTTCCGTATAAGATACGTAATAAGGCACGTAAATAACGACTCGATCTTTGCACACCAATTTATTTGTATAATATTTTGGATGAATGCTTGTTACCCGATTATTTCCATCATATGGATTATGGATAAAAATAACATCTGGATCTATTTCATCAACTTGATTGTCTTGCCATGAAATGATTCCGACGTCATCCGGATACGATTCCGATTCATCATGCATTTCGGTCAAATTGCCTTCTTGATCTTTATCATAGTATGGAATAGGCATCACATAGGCTTCACAATTTTCGTCTTCTTTGGCTACTTCAAAGATGCTTGAAAAAGAATCCCACATGGAATACTTATATGGCAAAAACAAAATGCGATAAGTTTCGTTTTCCTCTTGAATTTGCTGAAAAAATACGTCAAGCGCTTTTTTGACTAAGTCCGCATCATACTCCGGTGAATTAATCAATTTCTTGTATTCTCCCAATGCTTCATGTTGTTCAGGCGAACAGTCGGCTATGTCAATCTCATCAACCAATTTGTTACATTCACGCAAAATTTTATCAAACAAATACTTGCTTGAGATTTTGTATTTTTCCAAAGTTTCGTTGTATTCAACCAGTTTATCAACTATTTTGAGTATTTTCTGCTTATCTTTTGCTCTCATAGATTCCCATCACTTTATTTATACAAAATTTGCCAATCTCCAATAACTTTTCTCGGCTCATAGTCGCTGAGCGGCATTTCGTCTGCAGTATGAATCGCCAGAGCGCCACCATCCTTCAGGCGTTCCAGCAACTTCAAAAGAAACATAAGGTCAAGCAGTTCATCACTCACCTGCTCCATTACGATGTAGTCAAAACGGGCATTCGGGAAGCACTTGTCAAATTCCCTGTTCCAGTTTGAAACAACCTTTGCCTTCCGGGCAATTATCTCCAGGTCGCGCGCATACGTTTTCTGTTCCGTGAGACTGTAGATATTCGTCCTCAGGTTATGTGACTGCTCCCTGACCCTGTCCTGAATGGCAAGCAGATTGACGCCGAAGCTACTGTCAATGCCAAGAATGTCGACTCGTTTCTCCTTGCCGCTAAAGTCAAGTTCTGACAGCAGGACTTCGTCAACCTCCTGTTCAAGCAGAGGATTGATGCCCATAATTTTCTCAAACTGTCTGACACCTTCAAGTTCAATGTCATTGTCATTTTCCCTTGGAAGCCTGTAAGCCAGTGCATCCCCTGCTTCATAAAGAAGCTTTCCGTTTCTCCTGCCAATCAGTGACATTGCCTTGCTTGAAAATTCCGTATAGCGTCTGGCAATGAACGGGAAGTATGCCCCAAGCATTGTCGGAAGCAGTATGTCAGCTGAGCGTGCGAGGACAACATCAGTATTCAGCTCCGACTTCTGGTGCCATAGATATTCATTACCTTCTGATGCCTTGAGTTCATCCTTTTCGACAAAAACAGGACTTACCGCTCCGACTTTTCTGTCGGAATTCAGACACTTCAACATATTCTCAACAGCCGTTTCAGACAGTTCATTTTCTGAAGTCATAAACAGAACGTTCTTTCCTTCAACAAGCTGATATATCACGCTCGGAGAATTCGTCCTGTTCCTGTAATTCACAACCTTGATATCCTTGTCAGCAAAATTCTCAAATAACTCTGCCACATCTCTTCCCTGACCGTCATTGAAAAGAATGTATTCACAACGAAGGTCGGCAGGCACTGCGTTTCTCACTGACTCAAGACATCTTTCAACCTGTTTTCTTCCAGTGTCAGCCATCACTGCCACGGATAAATCATAGCGATAGCGTCCCTTTTCCGTTTCAGGCTCAGGATAGAATTCCTTCATCTGATTGTTGTAGTATTCAAACATCGCATCTGCATCCGGATAGCAACCGCCCCAGAAGAGAAGATCAACATATGCCTCACCGATTTCCGGGATAAGTTCATTCCTGACAAGTTTCAAATTCGTCGACTTGCTTTCTGAATCAAGCCTTCCCAGTGTGTCAAGCGCATTGTCAATCAGAAGGTTAGCCTTCAATGCAGGTTCTTCAATGATTAGAGACATGAAGTTGCCCTTAATGTTCAGCAGCAGCGTCTGCATCGTCCTGACAAATTCATCCTTCTGTTCACTGTCATTTGAAATCATCGCATAAAGTTCATATGCCGCTTCGTTCAGAGTTACGATGCTTTCCAAAATCTTTTGTCCCATATCCTTGTCTTTGATCATTTGCTTTCCTCCGTATCCACAGACTTCAATAAGTCTATTTTCTGATAAAATTGTTAATTTTCTAATTCCTGTTTATGTAAAACTTTTAACCATTTTATGTAAATTAAATCATTAAGAATTCAAACATAATCTAAACAAAAGACGGAAGAAAAAATCTTCCGCCCCTTTCTTATTTAGTAATCTGCTTCCAAACATCGAGCAGCTCGTTCAACATCGTCAATGCAATTTCAAGATGATTTTTGTCTTTATGAATGTTAGCCTGAATCAATTCCTGCTCAACAACATCATATGTTGAAATCAGCTGCTGCGGAATGTCACCTTCAATATCTTTATTAACGCTGAACTTTAATTCATCCACAATGTCTTGCGCATGAACGATTTCATTGTTTGCTGCTTCGATTTTTTTATCCTCGATTGCCATCTCAGCTTTCTTGATGCTTTTGATCGCACCCTCAATCAGCATTTCGATCAGCTTGTTAGGAGAAGCACTCATCACCTGATTTCTCAGATAATCATTTTTATGACTAGCGTAAGGATTTGCCATCTCTTCCTCCTTGTTTAATAGTAAAGTTCAATTCTTGAAGAAAGTTCTTTATCGTCAACGTAACCTTTTGCCAACTTTTCTGCTTGAGTCAATCTTCCGATTTCACGCGATACGTCAACTTTTTGATTTTCAGTCCAAATCATTAATTCCTGATATTTGGCATTAATTTTGTCAACTAATTGAGCTTCGTCGGAACTTAATGCAGAAAAATCAAGCGCTTCTCTTCCTTCAATAAGTTTTGCATTCTTTTGAATAACATCTTCAATTGAAGAAAGATTTTTGTCGCATTCTTCAAGATTGTCAAGGACTGCTTGAAGAAAAGCCATCGTTTCTTTTTTATCTGCCATAAATCAACACCTTCTGACTGACTAACTATTACTTGATGAAGATGAATTTTGAGACTGGAAGTAAGAGAATTGCGATTGCAAGTTTCCGATTGCCGTATCTAGATTAGTAAACATCGTGACGTAGCGTGCACGCTTTGTTGCAATCTGTTCCGTAATCCGTTCGATCTGCTTGTTATAATCTTTGATTTCATTCTGATACGAAGATTTGCGCAAAGAGATGACGCCTTCGCTGCCTGACTTGGTTGACGTATACCGATCAATTACTGCTTTGAAATCAGCAGTATAACCTGTCCCGGTTTTTTCAGTCGAATACTTGCTTGAAGTGTCAACAAAGAAGAAATCTTTGACGGCATTAGGATTCTTGGCAAGCTGTGCCTTGAATTTCGTTTCATCAAGCGAAAGCGTGCCGTTACGATCAACGCTCAGTCCAAGCGTTGATGCACTGACACCATTAACAGACTTGCCGCCTAGAACCGTGCTTTGCAGCTTCGATTGAAGCGAAATCAAAGTTGAATCCCCAGCCAAAGCACCTGTCGTATTATCAGATTTGGAAGGATCGCCAACATCCATCTTCTCGCTAAGAAAACTCATGACACTGTTGTACTGGCTGACGAAGTCCTTGACAGCGGACAGTTCCTTGTCCGTGTCATTAGTCAGACTGAGCGTGATTGTCTTCGATGCATCGGCCTTCTTGAGGTTGAACGTGACACCGTCAACAACGTCCGTCGGATTGTTGCTGTTTCGCTTCATTTGGATGCCATCAAGCGTAAATTCAGCGCTTTGGCCTTCGACCGTCTTCGAATCTTTAAAGCCAAGGCTGTCTTTCAGGTTGCCACCGATCGTCAATGTTCTGTCGCCCATTTCTTCTGATGTAATGACAAGCTGATTGTTGACGATCGTTGCTTTAAGGCCGGCGCTCTTTGTTCCTTCCTTGTCCGAAGGATCCTTGGCGCTGTTGATGGCGTTGGCAATATCCTTCAGTGAGTCCGTGTCCTTGACGTCAATTTCGACCGTCAAGGCCTTATCGCTGCCATCGGTTGCGCCATTCGTGATCGTCAGCTTGCCGCTATAACCTAACGCATCTTTAGTTGAAATTTTAGTCGTCCCGTCTGCCTTTGAAACAACAGCGCCCGTAATCTTGCTGGACGTTGCCAGCTTCTTGATGATGAGGTCATAGGACCCTTCCATCGAATCAGCTGTCCCTGAAACCGTGGCACTAGCATCATCGCTTGAAGTTACCTTCTTTGTCCCATAGGTACCTTCATCTTGAAGTGCCTCAAGCTTGCTTGTTAAATTGCTTAAACGCGTACTGATGTCGGTCCATGCTTGAGACTTGGTATTAATCTTGTCAATCTTGTTTTGAATAACGGTCTTTCTAAGTTCGTCTGATTGAAGCAATTGATCAATCGTATCAGAAGTAATCCCGGTATATTGACCCATGTAGCTTGAAGAACTGATGGATCCTGCCGTTGTAGAAGTCGTAATGCTGCTCATGATATTCACTATCCTTTCTTATCTACTGCAATTCCCATTTCATCCCAAATTCTGCCGATCATGTCAAGCATCTTCTTGGAGGGAATCTCCTTAACTACCTTATCTGTCGTCTTGTCCACCATCTCAACGTAAATTCGGTGTGTTCTCTGATGCATCTTGAATTCAAGATTGATGTTCTTGTTCGTCAGCCGGTCATTGAGCTTCTTCAATTCCTCTTCAATCTGTTCCTTGAACGCATCCATCTCTTCATCGAACTCAAAGTCATCAGTACCTGATTCACCGCTTTTTTCCGTCTCATGCCTCCGGCCTTTCTCATACATATTGAGATGTTCCTGATCACGGCTGACATTTGTCTTGATTGCATTCTCAGAAGGGTTGTAGACATTTGTACTTACCTTCTGCACCCTGTTAACTGCAGCCGTCTGCTGCAACGGCTGAATTCCTTGTGTTCCGTCCAAATTCATATTCTTACCCTCTTTCAACATAACCTGAGCAGTTTCGAATGAAGCTCAGCAAATCCTTTTACTACTCTATCTATATCGACAAATTCAGAGGACATTTAAATAACATGAATATTAATTTTTCACAAAAACAACAAAAAACAAGCCTAAAAAGTTTACATAATTATGATCCATCTTACCTGCACAGCTTTTCAAGCGTTACAATGTCTCCGTCATCGGGCGTAATCTGCTTCAACTCATCCAGCAGACTCTTCGCAACTTCAATCTGCCCCTGGGAAATCAAGGCCGTAATCTGCGCCTTAACCTGATTGCCCAGTCTGACGAGCTCATCACTGACGGCAGTATGCCAGCGCTGCTCCAGGCTGATTTCCTGAATGATTCTCTTGACCAGTGTCTCCGAATACTTGAAGATGTCCAATGCCTGCTTCAAACATTCCAGCGATTCCTGCACCATGCCGTTTCTCCGGAACTCCAGAGCCCTACCGAAGACGATTGCGAAGCGAATCTCCGCCGGCAGCATCGGTGATACACTTTCACACAGTTTCTCCGAATAAACCTCTCCTGCAAAATCGACCATGTTCCGGCAATAACTTTCACTTTCGCTCATGACCTTGGAAAAGAGCATGGTGTCCTGGAATATGTAGCGTCTGCGCAGATTGGCAAGCAGATAATTCCTGTAAGCGGACGGCTCCCATGACTCTTCAATTCTTCCTGCAAAATCAGGAATGACATCAATGTGCCTTTCAGCCTTGAAGAGCAGTGCGCTTACAGTTTTTGTAAAATCCTCCCAGGACATGTTCTCAACATACTTCTGCGGAGAAATCCCGTTTGAAACACAAAGTTCAATCAGGCATTCATTCGGAACCGCGGCGGAAATGTCCGGACTGAGATTCTCGTCAAGCTGCTTCTGTGAAACCTCATCGTCCAGGTGCTGCATCAACCAGAGAGTGTCATTATCCAATTCAAGTGCAGAAACGACACGCATGAAGCTGTCAACTGCAGGTTCAGATTCAAGATTGAGCCTGATGCGGTCAAGCTGCTCCATAAACTCCGTGACAGCATTTACATCATCAACTTGCGAGAATTTATCGGCCAGCTTCCTTATCGTTTCAACATCATCCTCATTAATTACTTCCTTCAGCACATATGCCAGGGCATCTTTCCTGCCGGAATCATACAGATTCCAAGGAACATCAAGGACAACCCCTTTAATTCTCTCATAGGAATCATCGCAATTCTTTCCGCATTCCTCCAAATAGTTCAGAAACACTCTGTACATCATGCTTCTCGTCACTTCATTCGAAAAGAAGCCCAGAAACTTCACATCATCATGCTTCTCGCCATACGAAACAGCCTTGAAGTACATTTTCAGCCATTTCAGAGCATCATCTGCATCAAATTCTTCAAAGTTCCTCACCAGATTGTATTTAGAGACAACGCCAAGATAAAACGGATTGATGACATTTCTGACAAACTCTCCAGTGCTTTCCGCCAGCTCATTCCACATCCTGCACAAGGTATAGGCACTCATTCGATACAGAAAAATCTCAACCCACTCGAACTCATTCCATTTCTCAAGATGTAATTCTGACAGAGTCTTAACCGCTTTCTCTGTAATCTCCAGCAAGTCTTCCTTCTTCTTGCTTGAACCACCAATCCTCTGTAACCACAGATGCAGGTTTTCCGGTCTCTCCTTCAGTTCCTTATCCATTATCCGGTTGTTTCTCTGGGACTTCCCGACACTGTACTTGCCACAGTACCCAACATGATGAACAAAGGTCCCTTTCAACTCATACTCATTATCATAGGAAACACCCTCCAAAATTTCATGAACTGGATTAATGAACCTTGACTCCGGCACAATTGCGCTGATGCGTCCGAACTTGCTTTCACCATAGTCTATCTGTGCATTGGTGGTATAGCTATGTTCCATCATGAAAACCCTGTTGCAGTTATTGTAAAGTTCAGGTTTCGAGAAGAACTCTATCAACGGACCAATATTGTCAAACCATTCATCATCATCAAGGTAGATCAGCCATTTTCCACGTGCTTCCTTCAAACCGGCATTACGCGCAGCCGCAAAGTCATCACACCATTCAAAGTGAACTATCTTGTCTGCATACCTTCTGGCAACGTCAATCGATCCGTCAGACTTTTCATCCCCAACCGTATCAACGGCAATGAACTCACTTGGAATCTGCTCCAGCAATGGTCTGAATGATTCGAAACACTTCTCGACAGTATCTATCCTGTTCGAAATCAACATTGAAATCGTGACCAGACACTCCTCGGAATTAACTCTTGGGAAAAATTTATTCTTAGGCAATTCTTCAACCCATGTCTCCAAAACTATCACCTCTTATCTTATAATATCGAAAAAAACCGGCACCCATAAAGTGGGTTACCGGTTTTTTCCATGTTATTTCAAGATATATTCAATATCTTAGCCCTGAAGCAGGTTAAGCACTGAGTTCGGCATTGCGTTTGCCTGGGCAAGCATTGATGTCGCTGCCTGGGAAAGGATGTTGCTCTTCGTGAATGTCATCATTTCCTCGGCCATGTCAACGTCACGGATACGTGAGTTGGCATCTGAAAGATTTTCGTTTGTTGCCGTCAGGTTGTTGATGGTGTGCTCGAGACGGTTCTGAACAGCACCAAGTGAAGCACGCTGATCTGACACTGTCTTGATAGCCGTGTCAATTGACTTAAGCATCTTGTCAGCATTTACACCTTCTTTACCAAGCGTAAAGTTGGCAATTGCACCCAGCAAAGATTCACCATCCATCTTTGAAACCGTAACACCGATTGTCTGACCGGCATTGGCACCAATTTGGAATGTAAAGACCTGATCCTTTGTATTAAGCAACTTTTTCGTGTTGAATTCCGTATCCGTAGAAATACGCGTAAGTTCCTTGTGCAGCGCATTCAATTCCTTATCGATTGAACCACGATCTTCGTCTGTCAATGTGCCGTTCTTACCTTGAACTGCAAGGTCACGCATACGTTCGAGAATGCTGTGTGATTCGTTAAGGGCACCTTCAGCTGTCTGTACCAAAGAGATGCCGTCTTGGGCATTTCGCTTTGCTTGTGTCAAACCACCGATTTGTGACTTCATCTTTTCTGAAATTGCCAAACCTGCGGCGTCATCACCGGCCTTGTTGATACGTGAACCGGATGAAAGTTTTGCCAATGAGTTTGATTTTGCGGTATTTGCAGCTGTCAAACGGCTGTATGTGTTCATAGCTGCGACGTTTGTGTTAATACGCATGTTAAATTCCTCCATTTCTCTTGTATCATTAACTGATTACATGATTATATATCGTCACTACTTACATAAATTTAAGCACCTTTCAAATATTTATTTTAAAAGCTTGATTTTACATAATAATTATATTTTAAAATAAATGAATAACAATCACTTTTGCAATCACACCAACTTGGGGGAAACTGTAAATTGGTGCGTACCACTAAAGTTTGAATCAACATCATACCTACAATTATCAAATACCAATTAATAAAAATTTTTCTTAAATCATTCCGAAATAGTTCGATATAGATATTATGTTCACAAAAAAAGGAGATGGCTATTTTTATGAACAAACATGAGTCGGACATTTTAGAATTGTTATTGAAAGATTCAAAACTTACGCAGCGTCAGATTTCTGAAAGAATTCATCTGTCTCTTGGACTTGTCAACAAAACCATCAAGTCGCTCAAACAAAAAGGATATCTTTCAAACAATAATCGCATAACAAACAATCTGATTAACTTGGCTGAAAAAACATCGCCAAAATCAGCCGTTATTTTAGCCGCTGGTTCAGGGATGCGGATGGTACCAATCAATGTTGAAACATCAAAGGGTATTTTACGAGTCAAAGGCGAGGTCTTGATTGAGCGTTTAATTAAACAGCTTCATGAAGCCGGCATCTCTGATATATTTGTCATTGTCGGTTTCATGAAAGAAAAGTACGAGTATCTGATTGACAAGTTCAATGTCCAATTGATCGTAAATTCAAAATACTCTGAAAAAAATAATCTTTATTCAGTAAAATTGGCTGAAAAAAAACTTGCTAATTGCTATATCATCCCTTGCGATCTTTATTTTAAAGAAAATCCTTTTTCAAAAGTCGAGTTTTCTTCTTGGTACATGGTTTCAGATTGCAAAACCGATAAATCTTCTTACAGAATCAACCGCAAATATGAATTGGTGAAATCAAAAAAAGGCAATCGAATGATCGGTCTTTGCTATCTGACCAGTCAAGATGCAAAAACGATTAGAGAAAGAATCGATGCTTTGTGTTCTGATTCTGCGTACGATCAAAGTTTCTGGGAAAAAGCCTTAAAATCCAACAATAAGCTGTGCATCCCTGCAAAAGAAATTTCTGATAGCGCCGTTATTGAAATCAATACTTACGAACAGTTATGCACGGCTGATTCAAAATCTGATCATCTTAATAATCAGGCCATTGATGTCATCTGTAAAACATTAAAAATCGTTCCTGAAGACATTCATGACATCAACACGTTAAAAAAAGGCATGACTAATCGCTCCTTCATTTTTACGGCAAAAGGATCACGCTACATCATGCGCATTCCTGGAGAAGGAACCGGCAATCTCATCAACAGAAACAACGAATGCAGGAATTATTTAGTATTGAAAGGAATGGCAGCTGCTGATGAACCTTTGTACATTGACAGCTCAAACGGATATAAGCTGACACGCTTTATCGAAGGATCTCACCCATGCGATGCGCATAATTTTTCGGAAGTTTCGCTGTGCATGAACAAACTGAGATTATTGCACGAGGCAAACCTTTATGTCGATCACGAGTTTTCTTTGTTTGATCAAATCGAATTTTATGAATCGCTTTGGTCAAATAAAGCATCAGCATACGGTGATTATGAAACAACAAAGAAAAACGTCATGAAATTAAGAAAGTATATTGAACAGAATGTCGAAAAAAAGACTCTGTGCCACATCGATGCGATTCCTGACAACTTTTTGCTCAAAGAAAACGATGTCTTCATGATCGACTGGGAATATTCTGGAATGCAGGACCCGCATATCGATATTGCAATGTTTTGCATCTATTCGATGTATGATCAAAATGAAATCGACAAACTAATCGATCTATATTTCAAAAACAACTGTCCCGAAAATATCCGCTTAAAGATCTACTGCTACGTTTCAGCGTGTGGTTTGTTGTGGAGCAATTGGTGCGAATACAAATATCAACTGGGAATAGATTTTGGTGAATACTCTTTGAAACAGTATCGCTATGCCAAAGAATACTATCGATTGGCAGAAAAAGAACTGGGGGAATTTTTATGAATAAAATAAAAAGAGCCATCATCATGGCATCGGGATTGGGAACTCGCTTGCGTCCGATGACGCTGACTGTTCCCAAGCCCCTTCTTAGAGTCGGAGGAGTCGTCATGATCGAATCAATCATCGACGGACTGCTTGCAAACAACATCTCGGAGATTCATATCGTCACCGGATATTTAAAAGATTGTTTCGCATATCTTCCTGATAAATATCCTAATGCCGATATTAATTTGATTTTCAACGAGCACTATCAGGAATGCAATAATATCTCTTCTCTATATGTTGCCAGGAATTTTCTTGATGAAACAATGATTATCGACGGAGATCAAATCATCAAAAATCAGCAAGTACTGACGCCTTTTTTTGAACGTTCGGGGTATAACAGCGTTTATATTACGCAAGGTACGAACGAATGGCTTCAACAAACGAAAAACGGAAAAGTCGTTTCCTGCAGTCGAACCGGTGGTCAATACGGATTTCAGCTTTATGGCATCTCAAGATGGACAAAAAGAGATTCATTTCAACTCAAACAAGACTTAGAATTTGAATTTATTCAAAAGCATAACCATCAGGCTTATTGGGATGACGTTGCCATGTTCTGTCATTCGGACCACTACCAGCTCGGCATCTTTGAAATGTCGTCAAGTGACGTTTTCGAAATCGACAGCATAAAAGATTTAGAGGCACTCAATGAATCTCTTTTGAAAGAGAGGCGCAAGAACTCATGAAAAAAGCATTTCATAAAATTGATTGGATAATCACGCTGATTCCTTTCGTTTCAATTGTTTTTCTTTGCATTGTCTTCGTCAGATTTCCTGAAAAATCAAACAAGCTAATTCAACAGATTCGATTCTTCTTATGCAATGATTTCGGAACGTACTATCTTGTCATCGGATTGTTCTTTTTCATTGTTTCGCTTTATATAGCCTTTTCAGATTACGGGAAAATTGTTTTAGGTTCAAAAAACGAACAACCCAAGTACAAATTCTGGACATGGGGCACAATGATGTTTACTTGCGGGCTTGCTGCGGATATTTTGTTTTACTCTTTTTCAGAGTGGCTTGCTTATGCATCTGATCCCCACATCAAGGAGATGGGGTCCATCCAGGAATGGGCCGGCGTCTATCCATTGTTTCACTGGGGATTTATTCCCTGGAGTTTTTATTTGGTTTTGGCAGTTTCGTTTGGCTTTATGCTTCACGTCAGAAAAAGACAGAACCAAAAATACTCAGAAGCATGTCGGCCGCTGCTGAAAAATAAAACAGAAGGACCTTGGGGCAGGTTGATTGATTTGACAGCCGTTTTTTCACTGATTGCCGGAACAGCGACAACCTTTAGCGTGGCAACTCCTCTAATCTCGACATTTATCATCAAAATTTTCAGCCTGGACGTTTCATGCACGATTATCAGTGAGTTTATTTTAGTCATCACCTTTATAATATACACTTATGCCGTTTTAAAAAAATCAAAAGGAATCAGCATTCTCGCCAATTTCTGCGTAATCTTGTTTTTCTTATTGCTGGCATATGTTCTTTTGTTCGGAGGACAAACAAGATATATTATCGAAACAGGGTTTGAATCATTCGGGAAAATGACGCAAAACTTTTTAGAGCTGTCATGTTTTGAAGATCCGTTGCGAAAAACGAGCTTTCCGCAAAAATGGACGGTTTATTACTGGGCTTACTGGATGGTTTGGTGCGTTGCAGCACCGTTCTTCATCGGCAGCATCTCAAGAGGACGTACGATCAAGCAAACGATTTTGGGCGGATATTTGTTTGGCAGCGGATCAACGTTGGTTATCTTCATCATTTTGGGAAACTATTCGATGGGGCTTCAAATGACCGGAAAAGTTGATTTTTTGCTTCAGTATCACAAAACAAACGACATCTATTCAACAGTCGTTTCAATCGTTGAAACTCTCCCCTATCCGCAATTGACGATGATTTTGATTTCAATCACAATGATTGCTTTTTATGCGACTTCCTTTGATTCGATTGCCTTAACGGCTTCGGGATATGGTTGTCGCAATCTGAAAGAAAACGAAAAACCGCCTGTTTCAATTCAATTATTGTGGTGCGTTCTTTTGATCATCTTGCCGATTTCGTTGCTCTTTTCAAAAAGTTCAATGTCAAGCCTTCAAAGCGTCAGCATCATTGCGGCATTTCCGATCGGAATCATCTTATTGTTAATTGTCTTCAGTTTTCTGAAGGATGCCAAAAATTTCTTAAAATAATAAAAAAGCGACAACCGAATCGATTGTCGCTTTTTTATCAGCAAACTTGTTTTTAGCCTTGAAGAAGGTTAAGCACTGAGTTTGGCATTGCGTTTGCTTGCGCAAGCATTGATGTTGCTGCTTGAGAAAGAATATTGCTCTTCGTGAACGTCATCATTTCTTCAGCCATGTCAACATCACGAATACGTGAGTTGGCATCTGACAGGTTTTCGTTTGTTGCCGTCAAGTTGTTGATTGTGTGCTCAAGACGGTTCTGAACAGCACCAAGTGAAGCACGCTGATCGGAAACCTTCTTGATGGCAGCATCAATAGTATTAAGCAGACTATCAGCATTTGCACCACCAACATCAAGAGAGAATTTGTCTGCTTCCAACGTGAGAAGTGATTTGCCCCCCATATTCTGGATTGTAACGGAAATTGTCTGACCGGCATTGGCACCAATCTGGAATGTGAATGCATTGTCCTTGGTGTTCAAAAGCTTCTTCGTGTTGAATTCTGTATCCGTGGAGATACGTGTAAGTTCCGTATGAAGAGCCTTCAATTCCTTGTTGATGGATGCACGGTCATCATCTGTCAGTGTGCCGTTCTTACCCTGAACTGTAAGGTCACGCATACGTTCGAGAATGCTGTGTGATTCGTTCAAAGCACCTTCAGCTGTTTGAACCAAAGAGATGCCGTCTTGAGCGTTACGCTTTGCTTGTGTCAAGCCGCCGATTTGAGCCTTCATCTTTTCTGAAATTGCCAAACCTGCAGCGTCATCACCGGCCTTGTTGATACGGGAACCAGATGAGAGTTTTGCCAATGAGTTTGATTTTGCGGTATTTGCAGCTGTCAAACGGCTGTATGTGTTCATAGCTGCGACGTTTGTGTTAATACGCATGTTAAATTCCTCCATTTCTCTTGTATCATTAACTGATTACATGATTATATATCGTCAGCATCTCAGATCTTTTAAGCTGTTTCTTAAAATTTTTCGCAAAAAAACTGCCGTCCGAAACGGACGGCAGCTTTAGCGTAATCAGTTAATAACATTCATGCCTGATCAAAACGAAGCTTCGCGCTTGAAACGACGTTTGAACCACCGCATGATCAAAGAGGATTCTTTCATAAGCATCTTATATTCGAAAGATGAGGCGTTCGGATCTTCAATCCCAGATTCGCGGAGCAGATCCAAGACAACGGGTTGGCTGTCGCCGGCAGTCAAAACAATGTCCAGACGACTGAGACGCTTTTCATCATCGTATTCTTCGACCAAGCGATAATTGAAGTTTTCCTTGTTATCTGCAATCACGGAGAAGAAAGCAGCATCTTCCCGTTCCGCTCCGAAGATCGCAACGGCCGGCTGCGAGATGAAGTAATAGCGTCCAAAACATAAATCGCATGCTTGCGCCAGAACGCTCTCCTTAACTTTTGTGCCCGTTTTCATACCTTTGACCTCATTTCCTTTTGATGATTATCGAGCAGAGACCCCCATCGCTGCTCATCTAACATTTTACATAATTTAATTAAAAAATTCCAGTATTTTTTCACATTTCATTCTAGTTTTTATCAAATATTTCACAAGCCATCCGCCTGATGCTGTTGCGCGCACGATAAACTTTGGTGTGAGTCTGTTTCAGATGCCGTGAAATCTCCATTTCGGTGTATCCTTTCAATTTATATTCAAGATATTCGCGTTCAAACTCGTTGCATCTTTTGAATAGTTCGCTTAACTGATCCTTGATGGTGACCAGCGTTTCAGCATCAACGTCATTGTCAGGAAGCTTGGCAAAATAATCATTGGATGTTTCATCGACGACATCCGTTCTGTGTTCTTCTTCACGCTTTTTTCTTCTCAATTCGTCCAAAATCCCCCATTTTATCTTTTGATACAAATATGCGTTGATCCTGTTTTCTTCTGCGTCAGGATCCCTGTTCATTAATTCGACGTAGCCTTTGACGAACAAAATCATCCCCAACACGACGTAATCATCATAGCTGCTTGAATACCTGCTTATGCCGAAGCGCTTGATGATTCCATAGATCATTCCCTCATGATTTTTTTCTTTCATATATTCGACTGCTTCTTCTTCATGTTCTCCCATAAACATCCCCCGTTTTTCAAGATAGTTGTTATTTTAAGGGACTCTTTAATCTGAATAAACCTGTAATCTCATTTTGGCGCATTTCTTTAAACAAGATGTTTTTAACCGAAAACGGTTGTCATTCGTGTTAAAAAGAGGCCTTTAGTCCACTTTGATTGAAACGTGCCAAAAACCAATATTACATTTATGTTAAAATAAAGAAAAAACTTGATTTAATTTAAATTACATTTTAAACTGAAATTGTTCTTTTTCAAAAGAACGCCAAAATTTAACTGTTATTGGGGGAATTATATGAACAAAAAACAGGAATCAAACTGCGCTTGTTGTCAGGTAGTTGATTTTTCAAAAGACGGCTTCAAGCATTTGATGCGACATGCCGTGTTTGAAAGAGAAGCAAAAATCGATATTTGCAAAACCAATCTGATCCTGAACTTCAGACCAAACGAGGATGAATACCCTGAATTTGCCAGGATTAATGCCATGCTCGTTGAAGCTGACCGCGTGATCGTTACTCAAAAACAGACCAAGCGCCTGATCAACGAATTGATCGAAACGCAAGGAATCGGGCTTTTCGTCGACCGTGCCTGCCTTGGGCTTAAGCAAAAAAAGCGCATCGCTCCTTTGAGCTACGTGTGGGGGGAAATTGAGCTTATGCCGCTTGGCGGAACGTATCGTCATTCAACGAACTGGATCATGCTGAACAAGGTAAAACTCGACCTGCGTTCCGGTGAAAAAACGATGGCCGTCACGTTTTGCGACAGTCAAACATGCTATCTCTTGCCAACGTCACCGCAAATGTACTTTGAAAACAAGAAAAACTGCAGATATATCTATGAAAAAGAACACCAGGTCATCGGTGAAGTTTTGAACGCGTTTAATTTGAACAAAACGATTGAGATCTATGAGAAATTTTGCAAAACGGAATTTAATGAAGAAGATACTCCGATTGCTGCGCTCAAGCAAAGCGCACGCAAGCTTTTGACGGATTCGATTTTAAAAATGCTTTTTAATGAAGAAGAAATCACTGAAATACTGTTTGCTGACGTCATGAACGGAATCAGCAGCAGGTACGATAAGCTTAATTCGTAGAAATGAAAAAAACTTGGAACTCGCTTGAGTCCCAAGTTTTTTCTTACATATAATCAAGTACCGTCGTCTGCATGATCTTCGTGCCCATCGCAAGCGTTGACTTGTAAGCAAGCATCTGGTTTTGATATTCCATGTACTTTTGCGCAATATCAACGTCCTGGCGCGTCGACAACGTGTTCTTCAGCGTTATCTTCTCGCTGTCATTGCGATCTTTGGCCGCATCGATCCGGTTTTCGATTGCCCCGATGCGAGTATTGTAGTTGACGATATTGTTCTTGAACACGTCGACTTCACCGAGCTTCTTCGACAAGTCTGCAATTGCTGCTTCGTCATGCTTGTCAAGATCTGAAACGAGTTCGTTAAAGAACGTTCCCAAATCTTTTCCGGCACCTTGAGCGTTCATGACCGAATTGCCGTTGGTCAGCAGGTTGATCGAAACGCCGTTGGAAATTTCACGCACAAGCTCGGTTTCATCGCCGTTATACTTCAAGCCGTTGTCTTCGCCGTTTGCATCCTTCGTAACTTCAAACGGGGGTTCCGTCGTCTTCGATCCGCCAAAGATGTAGCGCCCGTCATAGTTGGTGTTCATTGCGTCGACGATCGTGCCGATCTCCTGCTGAAGTTCTGACTTGTATGACTTATATTCGGAATCAGTCAAAGAACCCGAGTTGTTGACGGAAACGATAATGTTGCGGATATTGTTCATCGACTTTTCAACCAGCTGCAAAGCACCGTCCTGAGTCGTTGTCCAGTCCTTGGCATCGCTGATCGTCATTGCGTATGAACTGTTTTGTGAAATAGACACGTTCAAGTCAAGAATCTTCGAAACAAGCAACGGATTGTCGGAAGCCTTGTTGACTTCCTTCAGACTTGCCAGCTGATTCATCGTACTTTGAACCTTGTTTGTCGTTGTTGCCAGATTATTCAGGAAATCGGCATTAACCATGTTAGTCGAAATTCGCATCTAAATCACACCCCCGTCTTGTTGACAAGCGTATCGAGCATTTCTGCAATTACGCTCAGCACTCTGGTATTTGCCTGGAAGCCTTGTTGGAACTTGATCACGTCGGACATTTCTTCGTTGATGTTGACGCCTGACATTGATTCGTTCTTGTTTTCCAAGTTGTTTAAAACAACCTTTTGCGCAGCCGCCATGTTGTCTGCCTTTTGCTTTGAGATCCCGTTTTTCGTCACGATATTGTTGAACGTTTCGGCAAACGTCTGACCGTCCTGGCTTTCGTTAAATTTCATCGTTGATTCGTCGTAAGAATCAAGATCGGCATCCCTGACCGGTGTCTTGAACTTCGTCTTCATTGCCCAGGAAACGGCCAACGCTCTGGAGCCGTCGCCGGCACTGCCCGTGCCGTCAAGCGCCTTTCCGGCCGGAATCTTTGAAGGATCCTTCGCAATCGCATCGTTGACCTTGAAGTCAAGCGCATATCTTGAAGGATCATTTCCCAACGTGAAGAATCCGTCAAGCTTGTTTTGTCCGCCGGTCATGACCATGTTGGTGGCCTTGCCGATTTTTGCGATGAAGTCGTTCAACTCGTCCATGTGTTCAAGGATTTCCTTGGCAGATTCCTGATAGCCGCCCATGTCGCCTTCTGACGTCTTGATTTCGGAATAAGCCGTGTTGCCAGCATCATCTTTCTTCGTCAGCATGACCGTGCCGACTTCGGCCTGACGACCCAAAGCAACGTTTGCCTTTGATGAATCGCCGCGATCGGAAACGAGCGCATTGCCGTTGGCATCAGTTCCGACAACGACGCTGAGCGTGTTATGCGTTTCATTCTTGAAGTCAAGAATCGTTTGACCGTCAACGGAAAGCGTCGTGCGTCCGTATTCGTCAAATTCGGTATTGATGTTGACGAGACCGGAAATATCCTTCAACAGGGTATCGCGCTGATCAAGCAAATCGTTTGGCGTTTCGCCGCGAGACGTCAACGTGAACACTTTCTTGTTGATGTCTGCCAATTGATCAATCTTTTCATTGAAGTCAAGCACTGATTTTTGCAGATTCGAAATCGAATCCTTGTGCAGCTGATTGATCTGCGTTGCCATTTGGTGAATCGAATCAGCAAACGAGTTGGCATTTTCAACAACTAAAGTCTTGGAAGTCCCAAGTTCAGGGTTTTCTGCCAATTTTTGCCAACTGTCGGTCAAAGTGTTGAGCGACTTAATCACGCCGTCGTCTGACGGTTCATGCAAAATATCTTCCAACTGACCGAGCGTGTCTGATTTTTGCGTATTGTAAGTATATTTAGAATTTGCTTCACGAATCTGAGAACGAACGAACTCGTCAACCACGCGTTCTACGCCGGTAACGTTAACGCCCGTTCCGATCGTTCCGGTTCCTGCGATCACGTATGGAGGCTTCGTCGTCATGTGGACACGTTGTCTTGAATAGCCATCCGTATTCGTGTTCGCAATATTATGTGCAGTTGTCTGAAGGGCAACCTGATTGGCAGTGATGCCGCTCGTGGCCGTGCCCAATGTGCCAAATAAACCTGACATGTCTTCTCCTCCTCTTAAGCCTGCTGATCAACCAGAGACACCGAACTTTCCTTTGGCGTCTGCTTGTACTTCGAATACGTTCCGCTTGGCTGTTTCAGATTGGCTTGAATCGCATCCATCAATGTCTTTTGAAAAGCAATTGCCTGATTCGTCAGCAGCAGGTTGACTGATTGCAATTCCTGAATCTCATCAATCATTGCTTTTGTTTTATCAGAAACGGGACCGTCGTAGTTTTCAAAAATCGGAATGAACTTCTCTTTTTGGGAAACCGTTTCGGTCACCTTTTCACCGTCATTTTTAATCAGATAGCGCTTTTCGCGCTTCAAGACAGCTTTGAATCTCGTTAAATTGCGTTGAAATTCGGCCTCGTTCATGTTTATGCCCTCTCTTCATCGACGGCATCAAGCATTTTATCAGCAATCTTTTCAGCTGATACCTGGTATGAGCCGTCGTTAATAGCGGCCTTCAAACGTGCAACCTTGTCGGTATCGATGCCTGAATGAGAAGACTGGACTTCAGCACGGCAAAGAAGCTGCTTTGCCGTGTCTGAAAGGTTGATCTTGTCATTTGAAGCATTGATTGCTTGACTTTGCCTGGCAACGTTCTTAGAACCCTTAACGGTTGGTAAGTTCGTATATTCTGTATAACTTCTTTGGATCTTCATGGAAGTTCGCCTCCTTAAACGATTTTTCTGCTCAATATATTATATCGACAGGTAGAAAAAAAGTTAAACCTCAAAATTCGATTTTTTTCAAAATAATGAATTTTTTTGGAAGACAAAGCGAAATAAAATCCTTAAATAAAAAAGAAGCCGCTGACAGGCTCCTTTTTTATTTAGCGCATGTTATTGATTCTTTGGCTCTGTGACAAAATATTCGTGATGCGAACGCCAAAGTTGTCATTGATGACGACGACTTCGCCTTGAGCGATCAGTTTGCCGTTGAGCAAAATATCAAGCGGCTCATCGGTCAGTTTCTCAAGTTCGATAACCGAACCGGTGTTGAAACTGAGAATCTCACGCACGGACTTCCTGCTTGTTCCGAGCACGACGCTCAAGTTAAGCGGAATGTCCATCAACAGGTCAAGATTGTCTCCTTCGCCCTGTGCATGACCATCGAGCGTTTGAAACGAAGGCCGACTGACTTCAACAGGCGGCTGCTTCGGTTGCGGTGCCGGCTGCGGTGCTGCTTGCGGTTGTGGCTGAGGCTGAGCTTGCGGCTGCGGTTGAGGGGTCGGAGCAGCAGCCGGAGCCGGTTCAGGCTGCGGTGCGGCTGGTGCCGGCTGCTCTTCTGAAGGAACCTCGCGATCGTTAACGACCGTTGCCTTGTCGGCCATCATTGCGGCCGCAATATCGTTGACCATTTCTTTCGTGAAAATCTGCATGATTTCACTTTCAATCAGTCCTTCAACGTCCAGATTGAACGAAATTCGATAGACGATGCTGTCGGGATTGATGCCGTCATAGCTGATGTTGTCCGGTTCTCCCCAAAGTTTGACCATTGGCGGCAAAATATCGACCTTACGATTGATCATCGTTGCCATGGAAGTTGAAGCAGAACCGATCATCTGGTTCATGGCTTCAGCAACGGCGCTTAATTCCAGATCCCCGAATTCGGCATCCTCTTTGGCGTTTCCGGGACCGCCCATCATCAGGTCGGCAATGATCGAAGCATCCCTGACCTGCAAAAGCATCAGGTTCGTCCCGATCACGCCTTCCTTATATTCAACCGTCGTTGCGACCTTAGGCGTTTTGATTCCTTCCATCAAGGAAGCGAATCTGACCTTCGTTACTCTTGGCGTCGTAATCGAAACGCGGTGATTAAGAATCGAAGAAAGCGTCGTTGCCGCCTGCGACATCGAAATGTTGCCGACTTCTCCGATCAGGTCCATTCGAGCCTGTTCGTCCATGCCGGCGATGATCTCATCGTCAACGTCAAGCGCTGCATCTTCCACGGCTTCTTTTTCAATCTCTGCTTCAGATTGTTCTTCCGTCTTTTCTTCTACTTTTTCTTCTTTGCTGTCATCTTCTGCTGCGGCTGAACCGCCATTCATCAATGCATCAATTTCTGCTTGTGATAACCCGTCGCTCATTGATCTTCTTCTCCTTCCATCTTATCCAGTAATTCGATTGCCAACTGTCCATCCTTTTGACCTGGCTTGACATAAAAGAATGGTTCACCTTCAATATAAGTTTCCAGCGGTGAAGTCGTCTTCTTATCCAGTCGAATGACATCCCCTGCTTCCAAGTTCAAGAAGTCCGCAAAACTCATTTGCGCATCGCCAAGTTTCGTCTCGATCACCATCTCGACGTTGTTCAATCCGCGTTTGATTTCAAGTGAATCATCTTCATTGTCGTCACTGCTGGAATCGAACCAATTACGGATACTTAATTTGTCCAAAATACCTTCAAAGAAGACATATGGAATGCATAAGTTGATGAAAGTGCTGATTTCAAACACCTTAACTGTAAAGGTTACTAACACGACTGGTTCATTTGGCGACATTGCCTGTGAAAGCTGCGGATTCGTATCGATCGTGTCAAACTTCGAATTGAGCTCAACGATATCTTTCCATGACGTCTTGTAAACATTCACGATTTCCTTGAACAGTTCACGCATCAATGCCAGATCAATATCCGAAAACGATTCAAGCGAAGAAATCTTTTCGTCCGGATGCTGCGTCCTGACGTCGAGTCCCCCGCATAAAAGTTCAACCATCAAACTGCATAACTGGGGATTGATTTCCAACAGCTGTGTGCCTTTTAATGGCTCGGAGTGAAACATCCCAAGCAAGGTTACTCTTGGAATCGAATGCATGAATTCGTCGTAGCTGATTTGTTCGATTGCGGCCAGATCAACGGACACATTCGTCCTGAGCTGCGTTGACAATACATTACCGGTCATCTTGGAAAAGTCCTCGAAGATCATGTGCAAGGTATTGATATATTCTTTTGAAAGGCGCGTTGGGCGTCTGAAGTCGTATTCTCTGACTTTAGGCGCATCGTTTTTTTCCTCTTCGATTGTATCTTCGCTGATCTCGCCGGTGTTCATTGCGTTGAGAAGAGCGTCGATTTCTTCTTGCGACAGTACCTGATCCACATGTATCCTTCCTTTTCCGATTTAAATTCCTGATCAAACAACTAACTGCTGACTGTTTTTATGCCTTTGCCGTGTTTTCTTCAAAAATCATTTTTGAAACGTTGACGACATTGGCAACCTTGTCTTCGAACGAAACGACCCCGACGTAAGACGTCTGATCCGACTTCTCAGGCGGAAGCTCGATGTCTTCTTCGTTGATGTCGACGACTTCGCTGACTTCTTCGATCAGAAGTCCTTTTCGCTCTTCTTCATTTTCTTCATTTTTCATAATGAGGATGTTCATGCATTTTTCAGGAGAAGGAATCCCGATCAGCTCGGATAATCCGATTACGGTCATCACGTTGCCGCGAAGGTTGATCAACCCCTTGACCCAGTTCGGAGCAAGCGGAACGTATGTAATCGGAACCGTATCGATGATTTCTTCAACCGACTTAGCTGAAATCAGATAATACTCATCGCTCATTTTGAACATGATCATCTGCATAATATCATCTCCAAATCATTAAGAAAGTGCTTTGTCCAAGGACTGGATAACGCGTTCCGTATCGAACGGCTTAACGATGAAGTCAACGGCACCTGACTTGATCGCATCCATAACCATGCCTTGCTGACCCATGGCACTGCACATAACGACTTTGGCGTTGGCATCTGCCTGCTTGATCATCTTCAAAGCTTGAAGTCCGTCAACTTCAGGCATCGTGATGTCCATCGTGACAAGATCCGGCTTTTCAGCTTGATACTTGTCAAAAGCTTCTTGCCCGTTTTGTGCTTCTCCGGCTACTTCATAGCCGTTCTTTTCCAAAATGTCCTTCAATTTCATACGCATGAAGACCGCGTCGTCTACGATTAAAATTCTTTTTGCCACTGTAGTTATCTCCTCTCAAATTCCTAATGACTTAAACATTCTGTCAAGCATGCCGACTTCAGGTATCAAAAACAGCGATGCATCCAACTTGTCATCCATATACAAGAACTCGTTTCTGATTACCATTACCTGCTCGTCATACTGATCCAGCGCCATATATGCGCTTGAAATTACGGCACCGAAATAATCATATGAGGTTGCAGGCAATGAAGCAATCAGCTGGATGTTAAGCATCGTCCCGATTGCCCGAAGAAACGAGTTTGCCACGATGTTCGTCAGCTCGCTTACGGCTGAAGCCTTGACTTCTCTGGAAACTCCTTCGACATCGCTTCCCATCATCAGTCCGGCAAGCTTGTCTGCTGCAGCGTCAGAAAGCACGAACAGCAATGCTCCTTCAAAATCGCCCACGAATCGGCTTAAAATCGCATGCACTTCGACATCATCGGCTATCACGCGCTTGTATAAATCTCCGTATGACAAGATTTCCACGCTCGGAACCTTCATGTCGATTTTGCTGTTCACCATTTGCGAAATGCTCGTTGCAGCATTTCCGCCGCCAATATTCATGATTTCTTTCAGTCCGTCAAGTTCTAAATCGGTGTATCTCTTATCCATGGCAATGCCCCTTACTGTCGACTGTTGCAAATTGCATTTACGTCAAGAATCAAAGCAATTGAGCCGTTTCCAAGAATCGTTGCGCCCTGATACTTCTTGATCTTTTGAAGCATCGGATCGATCTTTTTGATAACGATTTCCTGCTGTCCGACCATTTTGTCAACCAGCACGCCGTAGTATTGCTTGCCGATCTTGACGATGATCGCATACTTCTTGTCTGATGAAGAAGACGGCACCTGAAGCAGCTTGTCCGTTCTGATGATCGGAATCAAGCCTTCCTGGAACTTGCATACTTCTTGATTGGAGGTTTGCATGATGTCTTTTTCGCGAACCATTACGACGCGTTCAACGACATCCAACGGAATCGCAAAACTCTCCTTACCAATTTGTACCATTAAAGCTTGAATAATTGATAAAGTTAATGGTAATTTTATGATAAATGTCGTTCCGACATCAACTTTGCTGTCCATTTCGATGGATCCGCCAAGTTCGGCAATCTTTGCCTGAACGGCATCAAGACCAACACCGCGTCCTGAAATGTTCGTAATCTTCTTGGCAGTCGAGAATCCCGGGTGGAAGACAAGCATTTGAAGCTCGCGATCGGTCATTCCCGTCGTATCGATGCCCTTCTTTTCAGCACTTGCCTTGATGACCTCTGGTTTCAATCCCTTGCCATCGTCAGACAGCGTGATCAAAACCTTGTTTCCTTCCTGATAAGCCGCAAGGGTAATCGTCCCGACTTCAGGCTTGCCGAGCTTCTTTCTTGTTTCAGGATCTTCAATGCCGTGATCCGCTGAATTTCTGAGCAAGTGAATCAACGGTTCTGAAAGTTCAGAAACGACCGTCTTGTCCAATTCCGTTTCTTCACCGATGATTTCAAGCTTCATTTCCTTGTTCAACTGGTTGGACAAGTCGCGCACCATGCGCGGGAAGCGAGAGAAGACGACGCTGACTTGCTGCATGCGAATCTTCAAAACAAGATCCTGCAATTCGGAAGTCAATCGGGAAACCTGCTCCAAAGAATCGCGAATCTCGCCGATGCTTTCGCGATCAGTTGCGTCTTCCAACTGATTGCGGTAAACAACGATTTCTGAAACGAGGTTCAAGAATCGATCAAGCCTTGTCAGATCGACACGAATTGCTTGATTTTTAGCCTTGTGCGCAGGTGTCTGCGTTTTGGCTGCAGGTTTCTTTGCGGCCGGCTTCTTTTCTTCAGCAGGTTTTTCTTCTGTTTTCTTTTCTTCTGTTTCAGTTTTTTCTTCGGCTTTTTCTTCTTCAGCAGCGGGTTCCTTGAATTCTTCAACGATATAGCTGTCGATTTCCGTATTTGATTCGATGATACTCTTGACTTCGTCAACGCTGTCCTTGGTCAGATAGATCATTCTGAAATCAGTATCGAAATCTCCTTCTTCAAGCAAGTCGGCCGATGGTTCCGTCCTGATGATCTCGCCGTCTTTTTCGAGATGTTCCGTAATCAGGAACACGCGCGGCCCTTTGAGCATCGTATCTTTATCAAGACGAATCGCAATCGTATAAGCGTTCATCCCGCCAGCCTTGGCATCATTGACGACGTCCGTATCAGCATCGTCATAACATTCGAATTTCGTCGACAAAGCACCTTCGTCATGTTCCTCAACCGGAGCAGGAGCTTCGGCTTCGCCTGCGCCTGCAGATGATTCGACGCGATCAAGCTCGTTCCAAAGATCCGTAATCTGGCTTTCTTCAAGCTCTTTATCGTCGCGCAGATCGTCAACAAGTTCCTGCAGCTTGTCCAGGCACTTGAAAACAAGCGAGATATGATCCGTGTTGACCTTCATTTTGCCGGTTTTGAAAAGGTCGAACATGTCTTCCATCTTATGCGTAAGTTTGGTCATAACGTCATATCCCATCGTTGCGGACATGCCTTTCAAGGTATGGGCAACGCGGAAGATGCTGTTGATCAGGTCAATGTTGTCCGGTTCCTGTTCAAGTTCAAGAATACTGTCGTTTAATGTTTGTAAATTGTCATCACTTTCTTCAAAGAAGAGATCGCGATAAACACTGTTATCATCAGCCATGAAATTTTTTCCTCCTTCTCTTCAGCTTATGCCTTTTGATAGATGAATGAAGCAACCTTCTTCAATCCGAACTGTTCGGGATTATTGATCGTTTCCGTTGCACCGGTGAAGAAAATTCCGCCCTTGTTGAGCGCATCAGCAAAATTCTGATAAACTTCGTCACGGGCATCAGGCTTGAAGTAGATCGTCACGTTCCGACACACGATCACGTCGCAGCGACTTTCGTAGCGATCCTTCAGCAAATCGTGTCGTTTGAAAGTAATTTTTTGCTTCAAACCAGGCTTTACTTCGTAATCGCCATCTTCTCTTTTTGAAAAATAATTGCTGATATCTGTTTTTGAAACGTTCTTAAGCTCGTGCAAAGAATATCTTCCGCTTTTCGCCTTGTCCAGGATAACCTTGTCGATATCCGTCGCGACGATCGAACCGTTGATTTTGTTTTTGTCAAGAATCATTGCGAGCGTGTACGGTTCAGCCCCGGTAGAGCAGGCTGCGCTCCAGATCTTTGGTCTTGACGTATTCTTTACCACGATTTTTTTCAAAACGTCTTCGAACTCGTCGAAAATATCCTTGTTTCTGTAGAATTCAGTCACGTTGATCGTCAAATGCTCGATAAAATCTTCGCGAGCCTTGCTGTCTTTTGAAAGAATCTTCGCATATTCTTCCAAAGTCTTGGCTCCCGTCGTCTGCATAATATTTCCGATTCGACGCTGCATTTGACGTTCCTTATATGCTTCCAAACGAATGCCCAGATTATCCTGCACCCATTTGTTGAAAAAATCAAAGTTCATTGCCATCTTGATCACCTAACAATCCGATTTACTCTAGTTGCAATCTCATCAAGTCCGAGGACTTCGTTTACGACGTCTTTTTCAATTGCGGCCCTCGGCATTCCGAAGACGACGCACGTTTCTTTGTTTTGCGCAAAATTATACCCACCGTTTTTAGCAATCTCAACCATTCCGTCAGCACCGTCATGGCCCATGCCGGTCAGGATGACCGCGACCAGATGATTGCGATAGGCCTTGGCTGCGCTTTTGAACAGATAGTCGACTGCAGGTCTGGTTCCGTGAAGCTTTGGCTCCTGATTCAGGTAAATCTTGACGCCGTCCGTCGTCATATGATAATCGCCAGGAGCCAGATAAACCGTGTTCGGCTCGACCAGCATCCCGTCCTGTGCTTCAACGACGTGCGGTCCGCATTCGGCATCGAGCCTTTCGGCAAATGATTTAGTAAACCCTTTCGGCATATGCTGAACAATAAAAATCGGAACCTTGGATCTTCTTGGCAAAGCCTTTGCCACAGTCAAAAGCGATCTTGGTCCGCCGGTTGAAGAACCGATTACCAAAGCATGGATGCCGCGGTTGAGTTCCACATCCGTCTTCTTTTCCTTGAGCGCAACTTCCCGGCGAAGTTTTTTGTCTCGTTCAATCGTCGGATGAAGACGCTCGTTTTTTTTCATCTGCGAGCCCTTGATCTTTCTTTCCAGGTCGCGCGTCCAATCGCTTTCGATTGCAGTCAGGTTAACGGGCTTCGTTACGAAATCCGTTGCGCCAAGTTCCAAAGCTTCGATCGTAATTTCCTTGTTGCTCAATGCGCTAAGCATAATAACCGGAGTTGAGTATTTCTGCTTGATTTGTTTTAAGGCTTCGATACCATTCATGATCGGCATTTCAATGTCCATCAGCACAAGATCGATGTCATTGTGGGCTGCCAAGTAATCAACCGCAGCCTTGCCGTTTCTGGCGATCTCAGCCGGTTCAACGCCATTCATCTTTTTCAAAAGGTCAGTGATTACTTTGCGCATGAAAGCTGAATCATCAACTATTAATACTCTTATCAACGAGGTATCTTCCCTTCTAAATATAAATCACATCTTGATGCACGATCCTCACCATGCAGGTGAAGTCATTGAGGTCAACAATCATCGTCCTCCCCGAATTTCCTCCTGTATGCGATGCTACGACCGGAATACGCAGTTCCTTTAAAACCTCCATGACGGCTTCGGCATTTCGCTGTCCGATATTGCCGGTTCCTGACGTTGCGGATTTGAAAGAAAACATATTTGCCCCGCCAACGACTTTTGCCTTAAAACGTCCGTTTGGCACCTTTCTTTTTAGCTGCTGATACATCAAGGGAATTGCCGTATCGGCAAATTTGGCCGGATTGACGTCAGACTTTGCCGCAAACGGCTTGCTGTCCGGCAGCATGATGTGGCTCAATCCGCCGACTTTGCTTTTTTCATCATAGATGATCGTTCCGATGCAAGAACCAAGTCCGACCGTCATGATGCGATGCGGAGCCTGTCCGATTTTGTAATCGGCAATTCCGACCCTGATATCGTCGCTACTCATTTTCCCCGTCCTCAGAAGCACTGGATTTCAAAGCCTGATCAGCTTCCAAATCATCAAGTGACTCCATGAGTCCATCAGCTTCCTTGTTATCGAATAAATAATCAAGTTCAAGCGAAATGACGACGTCGTCTTTCATCTTGAGGAACTTGCCGACATAGCCCCGCTTTAATTTTGCCTTTTCAAGTTCTTTTTCATTATCATTCGTTTCGAGATAAACGATTCCGACGATCTTTTCAACGTAGATTCCAAGCGATTGTTCTTTCCAGTTGCACAAGATGACCTTGGCCTCTTGCGTCTGTTCCGTAAAATCGTTGAAAAGCTTGCGTCCCAGATCAATAATCGGAAGCATTTGTTCTTCATATTCGTAAACGCCCAAAACATAATCGGCAACTTCCGGAAGCGGAATGAATTTGTTTGTCTCAACAACACGACGAACAATAGTTACAGGCAATCCGAAAAGCTGATCATGACTTTTAAATACTACATATTGTTCCATTTTGCCGCCAATTCCTTTCATCGTTTAGTTTTACAGTTTGAAAGCTTCCTGTTGAAGTTTCTTGATGTCAGCAGCTTCCTGCAGCTCATCGACGCTCTTTTCAAATTCAGAGATCAGATCGCGCACGTCTTCGAAGCTTGCGGCAACCTGTTGCGTGCCGGCTGAAGTCTGGCTGATTTCTTCTGCGATGTTCATATAAGCATCCGTTACGCGATCCTTGACGTCAACAACGCCTTGAATGCTTGTCTGCATCTCTTTGATGCCTTGCGCGAATTCGTGAACGATGTCAGAAATGTCGCGTGAAGCAACCATTGCCTGACCGAGTTCTTCGTTTTGTTCTTCGCCGTTGTCATAAGCAGCGTTCAGATCGCTCGTGATTCTTTCGGACTTGTTTCTGATTTGTTCGATGATTTCACGAATGCTCTTCGTGGAATTGCCTGACTGTTCAGCCAAGGAACGAACTTCTTCGGCAACGATCGCAAAGCCCTTGCCGGCTTCACCCGCGCGTGCAGCTTCAATGGAAGCGTTCAAGGCAAGCAGGTTCGTTTGTTCCGAAATGTCGTTGATCAGAGAAACGATGTTGCCGATGTTTTGGATGTCCTTGTTCATTTCGTCCATTTCCTTGACGAGACGTGCCTGGTTTTCGCGTTCTGCGCTCCATGACTTGGATACGGCACCCATGATTTCAGTGTTGCGCTGATTCGTTTCCTGGGACTTGTCGGCAGATTCGCCGAGACGTCCGATCACGTCATTGATGTTTTCAATGTCTGAAGAAAGCGAGTCGATGTCGTCCGTTGCCGTTTGCGCATGCTGTGCCAAAACCTGTGAAGTATCGGAAAGCGTTGCAAGCGTGTCGCCGACGCTTTCCGTTGAGCTCTTGGCCTTGCCGCAAGCAGATGACAGCGTTGCGACCATCTTTTCGTTGTCCTTTGTATCTTCGCCCCATTGAACGGCAAAGCCCCTGAACGTATTGCCGACCGCATGAAGCGAAGTTGCGATTCGACCCATGTCCGTAATGTCGTCTTCTGTATCGGCCAATTCGTCAATGTTTCTCAAATCACCGTTGGCAATTTGTTCCATGTGTTCTTCAATGTACTTCAGGTTCGTGCCGACGCCCGTCTGGCTGGCAATCTTGCCGCCGAAAACGAGATAAACCGCTTGCGCAACAATCAAAATAACTGCTAATACCCAGTATGTGGCAACGTTTGCCGGCACGCACAGGAAATATCCGGCAATTACCGCTATGATCGTGACAAACACCGGCACTAGTTTTTGTACAATATTCTTTGTCTTGTTATTCATGATAATTTTCCTTTCAATAATGAAATTAATCCTAATTGACCTCTGTGTAGATCAAGCAAAAAACCACTTTCACCTCACAAAAACATATTAACCTGACAGCGATCCCATGCTATTCATATCGGTTGATAATGAAGCGATTTTAAGTAAACTACGCGTGTTACTATGCGGAGTTTCTGTGATTTTTAGCCTAAAATATAGAACGATTTATCTGAAATTTGTAATTTTTGTGACTTTTTCTTTAAAATGCAGAGCTTATATTTTGAACTGAATTTAAAATCAATTTGTAATTCCGGTATGACGCTATGATTATTTCAAATATCGGTCAGTCTCTTGACCTTCCGTTTGCGTCTACCATACATACACGTTTTTAGGATCATTCGTTGCCGAATACCCGCCTTTTTTGTCATCCCTGATCAAGTTGCCGTAAGAAAGCTCCAACGTTCGCCGACGCAGCGTATTCACCATCGTCGAATCATGCGTCGCAAACACGACCGTCATTCCCTGCCGGTTGATCTTGTTAAAAAGTTTCATTACGTCCATCGCCGACCGGTTGTCCAGATTGGCCGTTGCCTCATCTGCGATCAAAACCGGAGGCGAAGTCACGATTGCCCTTGCAATCGCAATTTTCTTCTGTTGTCCGATTGACAACTCATATGTACGATGCTCGCGAAAATTCCACATGCCAACGGTCGTAAATGCATCCAAAATCCGCTTGTCCCATTCTTCTCTTGGAACCTCGCACGCACTCAGAACATATTCGACGTTTTCATATGCGCTTCGATTAGGCAAAAACAAATCCTTTTGCCGGATTACGCCGACCTGGCGTCTCAACTTATAGACCTGATTATTCTTCAATCTCGAAATCTTGACGTTTCCCATTAAGATTTCGCCGGACGTCGGCATGTCTTCACGATTGAACATTTTGAGCAGAGTCGACTTGCCCGCGCCGCTTTTTCCGACGACGTAGACAAATTCCCCTTGTTCAATCTTAAAGGAAACATCTTTTAGACCATAATTTCCGTTGTCATATTTTTTGCTGATATGCGTAAATTTAATCACGAGACATCATTCCCCATTATTATTCCGTAAACTTGTTGATCGTCTGCAGCATTTCGTCCGTCGACTGCAGGGCCTTGCTGTTCATCTGATACGCGCGCTGGGTGATGATCATTTTAGACATCGTATCGGCAACGTCAACGTTTGACAGTTCGACCAGGCCTTGATTGATCTGACCGAACCCGGCGTTGTTATTTGCCGACGAAATCAAGTTCCCGTCGCAACGGTAAAGATTGTTCCCGATGTCGTTCATATCGATCGAATTTTGCGGACGAAACAGCAGGATGCGCCCGACCCTGACGTTTCCGATCGAAACGTAACCGGATGTCGAAATGCTGACCTCGCCGTCTTTCGGCCACTGACTTGAAGGAACGTTTGATTGAACTTCAACCTTCATTCCTTTGCTCGTCACAAGGTTTCCGTCGGCATCGCGTCTGAAGCTGCCGTCTCTTGTCAGGTACAGATTGTTTGCACCGTCCCTGACCCCGAAGTATCCTTCGCCGTCAATTGCCAGATCATAAGTTCCGGCAGTCGATTTGAACGCTCCCTGGCTTAAATTTTCGTTGACCTGTTGCACGTTTAATCCAGCATTGATGGCAACGTTGCCGGCATTTTGCGACAGACCGACCTCGTTTGCGTTGGTTCCGTTATTCAAAAGTTCCTGAAACGTTGTTCGTTTGTCCTTGTATCCGAGCGTATCGACGTTCGCAAGGTTGTTTGAAACGACGTCCATTTCGCGTTGATAGGCATTAAGCCCCGAACGACTGATGGACAAAATCTGACTCATGTTCATTGTTAAATCCTCCGCTAAATCTTGCCAAGCTCATTTACGGCTTTGCTGAGCGTTTGGTTGGCAGTGCTTAAAACTTTCTGGTTGGCTTCAAATTCACGTGAAGTCTGAATCAGATCCACCATGTTTTGTGCCGTATCCGTATTCGATCCTTCAAGCATGCCCTGCACGACTTCGCTTCTGATCTGCGTTCCTGCGGTATTGCTCGTATAGATCGTATTGCCTTGGTTTTGCAAGGCGGACGCATTGTTGAACGAAACGATCATAAAATTCGGATTGTCTTCATTTGCTTGGATCGCCTGGCCGTTTGCCCCAAGAACAGCATATCCTTCCTGAGTTACCAGCTGTCCTTGACGATTTTCGGTAAAGTTGCCGTTTCTCGTATAGCCGATCTGACCGTTGTTCATGCGAACCGTGAAATAGCCTGCTCCGTTGATTGCAAAATCAGTTTTCAAGTCCGTTTCATGCATCGAACCGGATTGAGTATTCAAATATGAACCGTCTATCTGATTTCCGAACGTGAAATTTCCGACGTCGACTCGCTGTTCATTTTTTAATCCGCCCATGAAGTTGTGCAGCTGAACGTTTTTCAGCGTCGACTGGAACAGTTTCTTTTCTTGATAACCGTTCGTATTTACGTTGGCAATATTTGCAGAAATTGCTTCCTGCCTCTTTTGCAGTACTTCAAAATTGCTTTTCAAGGTATCAATTGATCTGATCATTCCTGATTTGCCTCCTCAATATAGCCTCTGATCTTGGCAATCGCCCGGCCGTGAATCTGTGAAACGCGGGCAATCGAAACATCCAAAATTGCGGCTATTTCTTTTAATGTCGCATCTTCTTCGTAATACAGACTCAAAACGAGCTGTTCACGTTCCGAGAGACGCTTGATTGCTTCAACCAGTTCTTTTCTTCTCTCTTGCTTCATTAATTCCTTCTCTCCGCTCGGAGCCTTGGAATCTCTTAGCGTGTCTTGAACCATGACCGTTTCGTCGTTATTTGAATAAAGCGTGCTTTCAAGAGAAACCGATGAAAGGTATTGAATGCTGTCATAAATGTCGCCCAGCTGGGATGAGGTGATTCCCATCTTCTTCATGATTTCCTTGTCGGTCACTTCACGTTTCATTTCCTGTTCAAGTTCTTGCTTAGCCTGATAGAAGCTGTTGACGTTCCCCATTTTGTAACGAGATATTTTTGAATGGCGTCTGACTTCATCGATGATGGCTCCGCGAATTCTGATGGCCGCATAGTTTTCAAACGGAACTTTCTTTGCCGAATCAAACTTCTGCATTGCATCAATCAAACCAATAACGCCGATGTTATACAGATCATCATATTCATATTCAGTATTTTTGATGGAGATGCGGTTGGCAACACGTTCTACCAAGGGCAAGTATTTCAATATTTCCTGTTCTCGATCAACCTCGTACATGAAACGGCACTGCCCCTTTCTTTGATTAATCCGCTGCATCAGATTTCAATGTTCCCGATTGATTCAATTGCGATTTCATTTGGAATTTCATTCAACGAAAGCACTGCAACGTCAGGAAAGTTGAATGCGATCAGTTTTCTGAAGGCCAAACGAATCTTTGGCGACGTCAAAATGACGTAGTTCATGTTTTGTGCCGCCATTTGTTGCGAAATGTCGCCGATTGCGGTCAAAATCTTGTTGACGGAATCAGGCTTCATTACCGGATATGATCCGGTTGCGGTCTTTTGAATGCTTTGCGAAACCATCTCTTCGACTTTCGGATGAATCGTGACCACGTTGATACGATCGTTTTCATCCGCATATTTATTGGCAATCGTTCGCCTGAGTCCTTGACGGACATACTCTGTCAAAACTTCGGTATCTTTCGTAACCGTTCCGTAATCGGCCAGAGTTTCAAGAATCGTGGCCAAGTCATTGATCGGAACGTTTTCTTCAAGCAGATTTTGAAGAACCTTTTCGACTTCGCCCAAACGCATGATGTCAGGAATCAATTCATCGATGACGACGTTGTTGTTGGCCTTGATGCCTTCAAGAAGCTTTTGCACTTCCTGTCTGCCAAGAAGCTCCGGCGCATGCGCATGAATGATTTCTTTAAGGTGCGTTGCAATGACCGTCAGCGGTTCGATCACCGTGAAGCCTTGCAGATCTGCATTTTCCTTATCCTTTTCATCGATCCAAAGCGCATCGAGCTGAAAGGCCGGTTCCTTGGTCGGAATTCCTTGGAACGGGAAGCTTCCGTCATCAGACTGGCTGATGATCATGTATTTGTCAGGATAGATGTCTCCGTGCCCGACTTCATTGCCGCGAATCTTGATCGAATAGTCGTTGGCGTTCAGATACAGGTTGTCGCGAATGCGGACCGGACTGACCAGAATTCCGAGCTCATGAGCCGTTTGCCGTCTGATGGCAGAAATTCTGTTCATCAGACTGTTGTCGATCGTGCTGTCGACCAAAGGAATCAGGCCGTAGCCGATTTCAATCGACAACGGCTCGACCTGAAACGATGCCACGTCGTCGTCTTCTTCCTGCTCTTCTTTTTTGCGCTGCAATGCAAGCGTCTGTTCTTCCTTGATTCTTTCCTTGATTCTTTGTTCTTCTTTTTGCTTGACCAAAACGTTGGCGGCAAACATTGCCAGGGACAGGACGATGAAGGGAATCTTGGGAAATCCAGGGACGAGCGCCAAAACCATCAGGATGACCCCGACGACTTTGAAAAGCTGCGGATTTCTCAATGCGTCGCTTGCGATATCAGTCCCAAAAGTGCTGTTGTCTTCAGAACGCGTTACGATCACGCCGGTTGCCAGGGAAATCAGAAGCGACGGGACGGAACTTACCAAACCGTCACCGATCGCCAATTTCCCGAACTGGCTGAGCGCATCTGTAATCGACAAATCTCCTTTGGCAGTGAAAATGATGGTTCCGCCGATCAGATTGACCAGCACGATGATGATTCCGGCGATCGCATCACCTTTGACGAACTTTGAAGCACCATCCATCGATCCGTAGAAATCAGCTTCGCGCTGCAGATCCTTGCGACGCTGTCTTGCTTGTTCTTCAGTAATCGCCCCTGAATTCAAGTCAGAGTCGATCGCCATTTGCTTGCCGGGCATCGCATCCAAAGTAAAACGAGCAGAAACTTCGGAGACACGACCTGAACCGTTTGTCACGACGACCAGCTGAACGATCATGATGATCACGAACAGGATAATGCCGACGATGTAATTTTCGCCGGCCACGACATCGGCAAAGGCCTCAATCACGTGTCCGCCGTTTCCCGTCGTCAGGATGGAGCGCGTCGACGACATGTTCAAACCGAGTTTAAACATCGTCGTAATCAGCAAAACAGTCGGAAACGTCGAAAACTCCAAAACTGATTTGGTAAACAACGTAATGAGCAAAATATTAATTGCAATCGTCAAGTTCGTAACGATAAAAATATCAAGCAATGACGTCGGGAGCGGAATGATGATCAATCCGACGATGCCTATGACAAGAAAAGAGATTACAATTTCAGCGGGCGTCAACCCGCCCTTTTTTGCTTTCGCTTTATTGTCCAACTTACTTCCTCCTGACTAAATCTTTCCTTTTGCTTCCTGCTCAAGCTTGTAAACAAGAGCAATGACTTCTGCGATGGCTTCATAAAATTCGACCGGAATAAAATCGCCGGCATCGACTTTAGGATAAAGCGCTCGTGCCAACGGTTTGTTTTCGATGATCGGCACGTTTTGCTTTTTGGCTTCTTCCTTGATTCTCATCGCCACGTCATCGGCCCCTTTGGCCAAAACCTGGGGAACGCCGGCACCTTCCGCATCATATTTGATCGCGATTGCCAAGTGCGTCGGGTTGGCTAAAACAACCGTGGCATCTTTGACCTGCGCGACCGCATTTCGAATCATTTCGCGGTGCTTGGCTTTGCGTTGGGCCTTGACCTGAGGATCGCCTTCCATTTGCTTCATTTCATCTTTGATTTCCTGTTTTGACATCTTCAAGCTCTTCATATGCGTGTAGCGTTGAAACGCATAGTCAAAAATAGAAACAACGACAAGCAGGATGCCGATCTGCGTCGCAAGGTCCTTGCAGATGTTCAGCATGAACAACAGGACCTTGCCCGTTCCGACTTCAGACAGGCTCGTCAGAGTCGGAATCGTTTCAACGTATTTCCTGTAGCAAAGGTATCCGACAATAATCAGCTTGACCAACGACTTGGCCAGATTCTGCAATGCTCTCAGACTGAACATCTGCTTAAGGCCGTTCAGCGGATTGAGTTTTTTGAAATCCGGCTTGATCGGAGTCGCCGTAAAGAGCAGTCCGACCTGAACGATGTTGCCGATGATGCCGATTACGATCGCAATCAGCATGAACGGCCCCGTCATGATAAAAATCATCAAAATTGCCTGAAACGCAATTTTTCCCAGGCTTCCGATCATCTGATCGGGATTTGCCAGCATCTCAAGATAATTGACAAAATAAGGCGAGAAGTGGTTTATGGAAAATTCGCAAAGTGGAACAAATAGCATCGCAAAGACAAACAACGCGACTGCCGCAACGACATCCGGGCTCTTTGCTACCTCACCGCGTTTCCGTGAATCACGAATCCGCTTCGGGGTGGGTTTTTCTGTTTTTCCATCCTTGTCTCCCATATCACTTCTCACCTGCCTCTCCTAAGCGATTGATTTGATAAAGTCGGCCATATTTTGAATCATCTCTGAAAAGTTGCTTGCCAGAAAATCGACCATGTTCGGCAAAACCAGCATGCAGATAATAAAACTGACTGTCGTCTTCACGTTCAACGACAGCATCAAAACGTTCAGCTGCGGAATCGAACGCGATAAAATTCCAAGCACGATATCGATTACGAGAATCGAAATAATGATCGGTGCTCCCATGTTGAAGGCCATCTCAAACGTCTTGGCAAACAGCTTGACGATTCCTCCGATCGATTCGTCCGTCAAAGTCGGATATCCGAGACTGACGATGTCAAACGATGTCATCAGACCTCTGATCATCTGCCTGTACAACCCGCTGGCAAAAAAGACCATGATTGCAAGCCAATAGTACATTTTGCCAAATTGCGACGTTGATGCCTGCATCGTAGGATCGTACGCCTGCGCCATGATGAAACCGTCCTGAAAATCAATGAGCTGGCCCGTAATCATGACCCCGAAAAAAACCAGTCGGCATAAATATCCCATCGCCAAGCCAAAAATCGTTTCCTTGACTGCCATCAAAATGAAGACGGCCAAAGCAACTTCTTCTTCGAAGGCTGCTGCAAGCGAAAACGCCGACAGAATCAACCCGCCTCCGATAATCAGCTTGCAAAGATTCGGAAAATTCCTTTCTGAAAGAATCGGGGCAACTGACATGAACGAAAACACGCGGCATGCAATCAAACCTAATATTTGGATCTGCACCATGCTCATGCCTTTCACCTCACAAGTTGCTGATCATTCTGAAAATATGCCGAGTAAATTCAAGCAAAATGTTGATCATGAAATTTCCCGCTATGATCAGCGTGATGAAGATCGCTGCCAGCTTTGGAACAAAACTCAGCGTCTGTTCCTGAATCTGCGTCGTTGCCTGAAAAATACTGATGATCAAGCCGACGATCATTGCAACTAAAATGACAGGTGCCGAGACGATCAGAACGCGAATCAACGCGTCACGCATCACATCTGTTACGACTTCAATACTCATTTGCCTGCCCCCTTAATTGAAACTTTGAACGAGCGATTCGACCAGAAGGTACCAACCGTCGACCAAAACAAACAGCAAAATCTTGAACGGAAGCGAGATCATGATCGGGGACAACATGATCATCCCCATCGACATCAGGATGCTGGCCACGACCAGGTCGATGATCATAAACGGTATGAACAGCAAAAAGCCGATGCTGAATGCGGTTTTCAATTCGCTTAAGATAAAGGCCGGTGCCATTACCGTAAACGGAATGTCCTTATATGTACGATATTTGATCTTCTTTCGTTCGTTTTTTTGATCCATATCCTTGAACAGCTTGACGTCTTTTTTGTCGGCCTGCTTATACATGAATTCCTTCATGCGGTTTTCAGACCTGTCGAACACTTCTTGCTGAGTAATCTTGTTTTCATTGTATGGCTGAATCGCATTATGATAAATATCGTTATAGACGGGGCGCATCGTAAACAGCGTCAAGAACAGCGCCAGCCCGATCAGAACCTGATTGGGAGGATTTTGCTGAGTCCCAAGCGACGACCTGACAAACGACAAGACGACGATGATTCGCGTAAACGAAGTCGTCATGATCAAGATCAGCGGAATGATCGACAGCAGCGTCATGATGACGAACGTATCGACGATCTTGCTCGATGAGCCCTGATCGTTTCCGTTGATCAGCTTGTTGACCGTATTCGTCACGTCGCTCGTGCTTACTGCGGCAACGTGGTCAGGCAGCCTGACCGCGATCAAAAAACAGGCCATCATTCCGAAAAGTACCAGTGCCGCAATTTTGATATTCTTTTTATTGAACTTCATCATTACTTCCTCTTAGCTTTCTCGAAAATTTTCTTGAAGTTTTCAGCCATTTCGAGCTGCCTTTCTTCATTTTGCCTGTTTTCCCGAATCAGCTTTTCTGCTTCTTCCTTTGACAATTCCTTTATGATCTTGTTTTCCTGTTCCGAAAAACTCATCACGTAATATTTATCGACAATCAACACGATTGCCAAAGATGACGATTTCGTGACCGCAATCTTCTTCACGACGCGAAAATTTTCATTCGCCTGACTTGTGAAGCGATTCAGATACTTCAGCGTCAAAACGATCAGCAGCAAAACCGCCGCCAATCCGGCAATCATTTTGACCAAGGCCAAAATCCCGTCCATACAACAAAACCTCCAACTAACTGACGCGGATCAAACCGCAGAATTCATTAATTGAGTGTATTTTACATAATGCTTAAAACTCAATCAACAGAATTACATCTAACTTTTTAAGAAGTTTTATTGAACAACCAAATCCGTTACGTAAACCTGAATTGCCAGCGTTTCGCCGAGCTCTTCGTTGATTCCGTCTTTTAATTCGTTCTTCAAAGCCGTTACGCTGCCGGAATTGCTCAAAATGTCCGAGGCCTTTTTCTTCTTCATTACATTGATGACGGCGTCACGAATCACAGCCATGTTTTTCTTGGCTTCAGCGGCCTTCTCGTCATTTTCGACCAGGATCGAAATCTTCAGACGCGCATACTGCGTATTGGCCGGATCGTCCGTTGCAAGGTTGACGACGAACTTCGGCACGCTGACCAGTTTTTCGTCATCGGAAAGCTTGCCCGTTCCGGCGTTGCGCTTGGCGGAAGAACTTGCCTGTTCGGTCTTAGGCGCAAGGAAATGCGTTGCGAGGACCGTGCCGCCGACACTGCCGCAAATCGTCAAGATCACGATCAAAGGAATCAGGATTCCCCACTTTGGACCTTTTTTAACTTCTGTTTCTTCAATTGCCGCAGGCTTTTTTGCCTTTGCTTTCGGTGCTTCTTTTTTATTATCCATTTTCACCCAACTCTCTCTCGTTTTCTGAGGATTTGTAGTCATCCTCCGTTGCATTTGCGTCTAACAATCTGCTAAAAACAAGGCGGCGATATGCAGTGATTTTTTCAACCGCTTCTTTTGCGGTATCCTTGACGACGATCGGCGTTCCGTCCGTCAAAGTAATCACCGTATCCGGTCGTTCGTCGATTCTGACGATCATGTCCGGATTGAGATAAAATTTTTCGCCGCTCCATGCTGTTAATTCAATCACGCTACCACTCACTTTTTATTTATTTCGCAATTAGCGCTTCAGGTTCAGCAATTCCTGCAGCATTTCGTCCGAAGTCGTAATGCTGCGCGAGTTTGCCTGGTATGCACGACTTGCGATGATCATTTGCGAGAACTGATCGGCCAGATCGACGTTTGACATTTCCAAGAATCCTGATTCCAAAGTACCGGTACCGCCAAGACCTGGAGTTGCAAAGTTCGGATCGCCCGAGTTGTTCGTGACGGAGAAGTTGTTGCTGCCTGATTTTTTCAAACCGGACGGGTTGTTGAACTTGGCAAGTTCAATCTTGCCCATTGCATAGCGCGTATCACCGTATTTTGCAACGACAAGACCTGAATTATCGATCGTGACTGATTCGAAACGCTGACCGTTGACCATTTCAGGAATATTGATGTCAGCGAGATTTGAACCCGTAGCGTTCGGATTACCGAAATAGTTTTCACTCTTGAAATTGTTGTCCCAAGCGGCAGGAATGTTTCCCTTTGTCGGTTGACCCTTGACGTGATAACCATTGGAGTTGACGAGCAACCCTTGGCTATCGCGCTTGAAGGCACCGTCACGCGTGTAGTATGTCACGGCATCAGAATCGGCCGTTGCTTCCTTGCGCACGACGAAGTAGCCTTCGCCTTGAATGTAAAGGTCCATGTCCTGACCGGTAGATTCCATGTTGCCACGGCCCGTCATCGTATCAACGGCACCGGTCTGCATCCCAAGTCCGACCTGCTTGCCGTTGACACCGCCAAGGCCCAGGCCGGGCGCTGAGGCTGACGTCGTATTCTGGCTGACCATGTCCTGGAATAAAACACGACCTGCTTTGAAACCGTGCGTATTAACATTTGAAACGTTGTTGGCAATAACGTCCATTTGAGTCTGAAAACCCTTCATGCCGCTAACGCCTGAGTAAAGAGATCTTAACATTTAAAAATTCCTCCTGTTAAATGATTGCATCTTTTTCAGTCGTTCGAAAGATGCAGCAGCTTCCTTTCGGTCCGGCTGCTATTTGATAAACTTGGTACTGTCGATGTTCGTGACAGTTCCGATTTCGTTCATGTCCATCGCCGTGATAATCGTTCTGTTCTGAACGTTTGCTATGAGTCCCATGTCTTTGTACAAGAGCAAAGACTCCCGACTTCCTTTTTCCTGAAGCTCAGAGACTGCTTTTGAAATTTGAACATAATCGTCATCCGCAAGATTTAATTTTCTGGCACTCATTCTCTTTTGAGCGTGATTAGAAATTTTCAATTGCGCTTTTTCAAGTTCATTTCCAAAATCTTGCTGATTCCTCTTTTTTTGTGCCTGGGTCGTTGCGTGATTTTGATTTCCCAAGCCAACTTGAGAAATGCGCATCATTTATTCACCAACCCCGCTAAGAGAACTCATGTCATAATACTTGCCGTTGACGCTGATCTGAGCAAACCCGTTTTTGAACGAAACGCGTTCGACCTTGCCGGTAAACGGCTGTTTCTTCTCATCAACCATGTCAACCGTTTTGCCGATCAATGAAAATGCCTGTTGCTGCTGTGAAATCATCATTGCCGTCGTAACGGTCTTGTTCAGCTCATTTAAAGTTTCCATCGTTGAAAATTGAGCCATCTGCGAAATGTAGTCGGTCCCGCTTGAACCTGACGATGACGAATCGCCGGAAAGCGACGGATTGCTCATCGCAGTCGAAATAATTTTCAAGAAGTCGTCAATCTTGATCGTCGAGTTGTTGTTCCCGATGTTCTTCAACGTCTGGGAATTAGCCGCACCGGCAACCGCCTTGGAAACGTCGGCCGTTCTCAACGCTTGACTGATGGCCGTATTGTTAACTACTTCTGTCATCTTTTTCTCCTTTCCTATGCCAGAATGCTGATCGTGCTCGTCGGCACTTGTTCTTTTTTGTCCTCGTCTTCCTGCTTTGTCTCAAGAACCGGGGCTTTGCGATAGCCGTTGACCGTTCTCATCTGACGCATGCCGTTTTGATTGAACTGTTGAGATCCGTTTTGGTTCGAATTCAACAGACTGCTCGTATCCTGTTCAAATTGCGGCGTCTTCGTCACGGTTTCAGGCTGATCGGCTTTTTGAAGATTGAAACTTTGCGTTGCTCGCTGCGTCGAATTGGCCTCTGCATTTTTCAAAATCTGTTCAAGCTTGCCGGTAACCGACTGCAGCAGCTGTTTTGCCTGATCGGTCTGAACGTTGAACTTGAGCGAAATGCCCTGCTCGGAAACGTGCATCACGACGCGCACGTTGCCGAGCTTGGCCGGCGTCAGCTGCAGCGTGATCGTTTTAAGGCCGCCGTTTTGACCGACCGATGTCGAAACTTTTTCAACGATCGGCTGGGCGAGTTTTTCAGCTGCTCTCGTTGTCGCAACGTTCATCTTGGCTGAAAATGCAGCCTTCGTATCTGCCGGAGCGCTTTGAAGCGCCTGTGCCTGATTGTTGAGCGTTGCAAGCTCGTTCAAATCGACCTTCGCATCGCTTGCTTGAGTCTCAACGTTTTGAACCGTGCCGACCTCTTCGACTTTGACGGTCGATTGAGTCTGTTGCGGCTGATTCGTCGCTTGCTGAACCTGATTTTGATTCGTCTGCTGAGTCTGTACGACGCTTGTGGCCTGAACCGCTTGCATCTGTTCCTGAGACGTTTGAACGTTTGTTTGAACGTCAACGGTTTGCTCATTCTGTGACATTGCTGCGGACGCTTGCGTTTTTTCGTCCGCATCCTCTGCCGGCTGCGCTTGAACTTCTTCAGTTTGAACATCAGTCGTGCCCGTTTGCTGAACCGTTGCGGACTTTTGGTCGGAATCTGATTCCAAAACTTCGGACAACGTCGCTGCATCAGACGTTTTGTTTTCAGTCACTGAAGGCTTCACGTCAGTTTCAGAAATTGCCTTGACTTCCTGGACCTGGACTTGCTGAACCTCAGCCTGAACAGTTGCAGTTTGATCTTTTTCCGTTTGCTTTTCGTCAGACTGCTGATCTTTGCCCGCAACTTTTTTGTCGTCGGCATCTTGCTTGGAATTGTCGGAAACTTTTTTCCCGTCATCTTTTCCGGCGTTGTTTTGACCGGCATTTCTTTGATTGACTTTTGCCTGCGTTTTCGACTTGCTCTTGTTGACAAGCTTGCTGAACGCATTCTTGTCGCTTGCCTTGACCGTCTTTTGCGATGTGCTCGAAACGGCTTCGACCGTGACTGAACCGACGTTTGGCATTACCTTTTCCATTTTTTCACCTCCCTTCAATTCATGATTCTTACGCCATTTTATACTTGGGGCGATTGGCCATCTCATCAAGCTGTTTTTGTTCTTCATGATTTGCTTCAAGCTGATAGTCTTCTTTTTGCTTGTCGCGCAGCTTTTCCAAGACTTTGCGCTCTTTTTGCGCTTCGACGTATTCGTTCAAGGCTTTTTGATGTTCGGAATGAAGATCTCTCAAACGGCTCTGTGCCGCCATTATTTCGTTATCAAGCTCGGCCAGATACCTTCTTTGCACTTGAAGTCTGCCAAGATTGAATTCGCGAACGTCCATCATGTCGCGTTTTTCATGACCAAGCTCAACGATTTCCTGTTCGGTCTGATTGATCATCCTTTGAACGTTTGCAAATCTGGCCTTTGCCTGATCTTCCAACGTCATTCGATACTCCAAAACTCTTTGCAAAGAAAATTGAAATTTCTTCATTTAAAAATGCCCCTCTCCTTTGTCTTGTCAGCCGGACCATTGACCGCTCGGCACTTCTTCAAACAACCCGTGTAATCTGCTTTCCGTTTCTTCAAAACTCGAATATTCTTCAACGCGCTGCTTCAAGAAATCTTCAATCGGCACGTGCAGCGAGACCGCGTAATCAATCACTGCATTCGACCCTTTCTTGTAGGCCCCGATATCGATCAGATCCTTTGAATCATTGTAAACGCCCATGTTTTCGCGTAACTCGCCGGCATCTTTCGTATGTTCTTCCGAAACGAGCTCCTTCATCAGACGACTCAGACTGACTTGGACGTCGATTGCCGGATAATGATTTTGCGAAGCGATTTTTCTTGAAAGAACGATGTGTCCGTCCAGGATACCGCGAACGGCATCGGCAATCGGCTCGTTCATGTCGTCGCCTTCGACCAGCACCGTATAAAATGCAGTGATCGAACCCTTCTCAGACATCCCGCTTCGTTCCAAAAGCTTTGGCAATTCAGCAAACACTGACGGCGTATAGCCTTTGGTTGTCGGCGGCTCACCGGTCGAAAGCCCGATTTCGCGCTGCGCCATCGCAAAGCGAGTCACGGAATCCATCATCAACACGACTTTTTTGCCCTGATCCCTGAAATATTCAGCAATCGCAGTCGCCGTATGCGCGCCTTTTAATCTGACAAGCGGCGGCGTATCGGACGTTGCGCAAACCACGACCGATTTGGCGTAGCCTTCTTTTCCCAGATCTTTTTCAACAAATTCCATCACTTCGCGACCACGTTCTCCAATCAGTCCGATCACGATCACGTCTGCCTGACAATATCTTGCAATCATCCCAAGCAAAGTACTCTTGCCGACGCCTGAGCCGGCAAAGATACCCATACGCTGACCTTCGCCAACGGTCAAAAGCCCGTCGATCGTTCTGACGCCGGTCGGCATGACGTTTGAGATTCGCTTTCTTCTGAAAGGATCCGGCGAATCTTGAATAACGGGATAATCGACCAGCTTGTCGGTGTCGATGTCCGAATCGTCAAACGGTCTGCCCAAGCCGTCAAGCGTGTGACCTAAAAGCTGCGGGCCGACTTTGACCTGAAGCGTCTTGCCTGTCGGTTTGACGACGCACCCCGGTCCGATTCCTTCAAGTTCGTCCAAAGGCATCAAAAGCACCGTTTCCTTGACGAATCCGACAACCTCTGCCAAAGCGACCTTGTCAGAACCTTTGACGGCCACTTCGCAAATTTCGCCGACGAACACGCTGAGTCCTTCAGCCTTGATGACCAAGCCGACGACTTCGCTGACTTTGCCATAAGTCGTATAAAATTTGTGATGTTCGGCTTGATATAAGTAATCTTCGGCCGGAAAACTCAAATCAATCATGCTCATTCTCCTCATCCAAGCTCTTTAAGAACTTTTCCAAATCTTCTTTGATGTCAACTGTGATAAACGACTCGTTTGACTCGACTTTCACCGTGTACGGCTCAAGGCCTTCATCTTCCAGCACAGAATAACGCAGATTCGGAACTTCCTTGTGCATCTTGTCCAAACGATCGATCAACGGCTGCTTGTAGCAGGCGTTTGCTCTGACGATAATCATTTCATCCGGTTTTTCCAGCTCCATGAAGACGGGAGCCAGAATATTGGTGATCGTCGAAGCATCGACATCAAGCTGCTTTTTGATCAGAATCTCAGCCAGCTTGATCGCAAATTTTCGCAAATCTTCTTCTTTTTCCTTGGCGAACTTCTGGCAATCTTCATTTGCCTGATTCAAATTGCCTTTTTCCTGTTCGATGACTTTTTGCGCAATCTTCAATCCCGCTTGATAACCATCCTGGTAGCCTGATTGCTGACCGTCGTCATAGCCTTTCTTTTGAGCATCTTCTCTGATTTGTTCAGCCTCTGCATTTGCCTTCGCGATGATTTCTTGTTCCATCTGCTCAAGCTTTTTGCGATGCTCTTCACGTTCCTTGGCAAGTTTTCTTTCCGTCCGACTGATCAGGAGCTGTTCTTCGTTTGGCAAATTGTCCTCAGGTTCTTTTTTCTCAACGACCTTCGTGACGATTTCCTTTTCTTCTCCTTTGGTTACGGACGATAATTTGACTATGCTGCCTCTTTTACTTGACCACTGCATCTTGCTCGCCTCTTCCGATGTAAATCTCTCCTGCATCGTCTAAGCGACGGATAACTGCAACGACTTTTTGCTGTGCTTCTTCGACGGACGACAAACGAACCGGTCCCATGTACTCGAGATCTTCTCTGATGTTGTCGGCTGCACGTGTCGACAGGTTCTTGAAAATGAACTCTCTGATATCTTCTGCAGAACCTTTGAGCGCAAGTTCCAAAACGTCGTTAGGCACATCGCGCAAGACCTTTTGCACGTCGCGACCTTCCAACGTGATAATGTCGTCGAACGTGAAGAGGTTGGCCTTGACTTCTGCGCCGAGTTCCGGCTGACGTTTTTCCAAATCGTCGATGATGTTCTTTTCCGTGCTGCGACTTGCAGAGTTGAGAATATTGACCAACGTGTTGACGCCGCCGACCTTTTCCGTTTCCGCTTCATCGAAGCTCGTGAACTTGCTTTTCATTACCTGTTCGATTGCCTTGATGACCCAAGGCGACGTTGATGAAATCGACCCGATTCGCTCTGCGACTTCTGCTTGAAGCTCTGTCGGAAGTTCTGCCAAAACGCTTGCCGCCTTATCCGGCTGAAGGTAGCACATGATCAGCGCGATCGTTTGTGGCTGTTCTTCAAGCAAAAGATTCAGCAGCTGCTTTTCATCAGCCTTGCGCGCGATGTCGAACGGACGCTCACGCAGCTGAATCTGATTCAAAACATCGATGACTTCTTTTGCTTTTTGCGGTCCCAACGCCTGATTAAGCAAGTTTCTGGCGTATTCGATCCCGCCGTCAAGCACGTATTGACGTGCCTGAGCAGTGTTGACGAATTCGTTCATTACCTCATCGCGTTCTTCGGGAGAAACGTAATCGGTATTGGCGATTTCGTAACTGACCTGCTGAATCATCGACTCGGGAAGCTGTTTCATGATTTTTGAAGAAGTTTCCGAGCCAAGTGCGATCATTAAAATCGCTGCCCTTTTTATTCCGCTTAATTCTGCCATTTACTCAAAACACCCCAATCTACTGCTTATTCCCGTTTCCGCCTTCCTTGACCCATGCTGAAATCAAGTCAGCAACGACATCAGGATGCTTCGTAGCGTATTCTTTTGCCTTTTGTTCGGTTGAAACGGCAAGTTTACGCTTGGTTTCTGCTTCTTTTCTTTGACGTTCCTGTTCTGCCAAAATTTCCGGATCGAGTTCTTCAGCGGCTTCTTCTGCCTCTTCCTCTTCTTCTCCTTCATCGGTTACGTCAACGTCATAATCATCATCATAGTATTCTTCTTCCTCTTCAGCCAAACGACGGCGACGACGGATCACGAGGAAGATGATCGTTCCAAGCGTAAGAACGCCTGCTGCAATCAATGCTCCGATCAATACCCAGTTCGTCTTCTTGACCGGTTTCCTGGCAACCGTCTTCTTCGTCGACTTCGCTCTTGCAAAGTTGACTGCCTGAACGGAAACGGTATCGCCGCGCTGCTTGTCGTACCCGAGAGCTCCTTGAATCAGCTTGCGGATGTTTCTGGCATCGCCTGCCGACAGGTCCCCGTTGATTACGACTGAGCTCGTCATGCGGTTGATCGATCCCGGTGCATTGATGACCTTCGTCGTCTCGGTATTCAGCTCGTTGTTGACCGTTCTGTTATACGAAGCATTGTCATTGTTGGCATCACCCGTAACGTTATCAACGTTGTCGTTTACCTGACCGGTTTGCGCCTGCTTGATTTCGGCCTGCTTGCCGCTTGCCTGAACGTTTTCGCTTCTGATCTGAGGATTGCTGTAATTCGTAATCTTCTTTTCCACTGCGTCAAAATTCAGATCAACGTTTACGGATGCCTTGACTTTGCCCTTGCCGACAACCGGTTCGATCAAGCCCGTAATCTTCTTTTCCATCTGTTTTTCATACTGACTCTTGAGTTTCATGTACTTGCTTGTTGCGCTGGAACTGTCGGAAGCATCGTCTTCTTCATTTTTATTCAAAATTTTGCCGGTCTGATCGACGACTTTGACGTTCTTTTTGTCAAGTCCCTGAACCGCACCGGTCGTCAAAGCAACGATTCCCTGAACCGCATCCTTCGAAATCGAAGTTCCCTTAAGCGTTAATACGATTGATGCCTTGGCTTTTTTTGAAGTCGAATTGTCAAACACGTTGTCTGATTTTGGAATCGTCAAATTGACTTTTGCCTTGTCAACGTCATCCAAAGCAGCAATCGAGTTCTCCAATTCTCCTGTCAAAGCCCTTTGATACATGATTTTGCGATCTTCATCAGTCGTCATCATGCTCGCCGAGTCAAACAGCTCAAACCCTTTTGAACTGCTTGGAAGCTTGTTGTCGACGGCCAGATCGATTCGATACTGATCGACCTTCGTCTTGTCGACCATGATCGTTTTGCCGTCGTCTGCCAGCTTATATTTGATGTTTTGCGAATCAAGATCCTGAGAAATCGTCCCAGCGTCTGCTTCGCTCAAATTTGAAAACAGCACGCTGTACTCAACGCGCGTGTTCATGTAGTAAACCGTGCCGATTATCGCAAAAAGGCTGATGATTCCAAGAACGATGGCAATCTTGACAAGGCGGCTTAATTCACTCCATTTTGCCTTCAAGGCTTCTAAAGCGTCCTTTACTTTATCCACTTGATTTTAACCCCCTGCTGCTAACTAAAACTGCATGTTCTTGATATCATTGTATGCTTCAATCACCTTGTTGCGCACCTGAACTGCGGTTTCCAATGATAATTGAGCTTCCGTCATGTTGATCATGACTTTTCCCAAATCGCTTTCGGTTCCGGAAATTATTCCGTTCGTTCCCTGATCCATGGTGTTCATGTTGCTGTTCAAGCCTGCAATGGCTTTTTCAAGAACCGATCCAAAAGACTTTGCATCAGTTTTTGATATTTGATTTTGTCCATCAGACAGTCCGGTAATCCTGGACAACTGATTCTGATAGTTCCCTAATCCTGAAATTGAATTCATAGCTTATCTCCTAAATTAGTCCTTTGAAATCTCGAGCGCTTTCTTCAAAATGTTCTTGTTTGCTTCAGTTGACGAAACGTTTGCTTCATAAGTACGCATCGCTTGAATCATGTCGACCATTTCATCAGCCATGTTGACGTTTGGCATTTCAACGTATCCGTTTGCGTTAGCATCCGGATTCGTCGGATCATACGTCAATTTGGTCGTATTGTCTTCGGCAATGTTCGTTACCTTGACGCCTGCACTTGTAATCTTGTTCGTTCCTTGAGCCTGGCGAAGGTTTTCGGAAAACTCAACCGTTTTTTTCTTATAGGGACCGCCCTCGGCCGTTCTTGTCGTATTAACGTTTGCAATGTTTGTTGATGCCACGTCAAGTTTCATTCTTTCAAGCGAAAGTCCGCTTGCGTTGATCTGAAGTCCGTTAAAAATACTCATAATCTACTCCCCTCAGTGATTAATTACGTAATTCATCATTTTATATCGTCCGTTCAGTTGAGAAGTAATCGCACTGTAGTACAGACCGTTTTGTGCTTGATTTACCATTTCGGTATCAACGTCAACGTTGTTTCCGTTCTTTTGAAATCCAGTATTGCGGGATGTGATGTAAGGGCCGCTCGTTCCCCCGGTTTGCATGTGATTCTTATGAGTTTCCGTCAGATTCAGATTGTCCATCGCTTGACTCAGCTGACTTTCGAAAACGACGCGTTTTGCCTTGTAATTTGGCGTATTGACATTTGCGATATTGTTTGAAATGAGCTCTGAACGCGTTTGCGATACGTCCATTGCCGTTTTTAACAAATTGTATGTATCCATTTTCTATCCCCTCCTCAATCAGAATACGAAAAAAGCCAATCAGTTGTCTGACGTTGACTGCATCCAGCTTATTCAATTGCAACTAACTGCTTAAACTGACTATTCTCTTATTTATAATTAAATTATCACATAGCGATTATAAATTCATTCGTCTATTGATTGAAATATTATCTAAAATAATTATATTTAAAATCATTTTTTATGTTAATTCAGTGAATTTTATTCGATTTTTAAAAACAACAATTTCAAAAAAATTCCACACAATTATTTCATCTAGACCGCTTGCAGCGTTTTCATCTCTTTTCGGTTCAATTCAGTTGCGTTGCAAACGCTTCAATATAGACTTTCTTCACTGTATTTTTCCATAAGCTGCGTTTCTTGTTTCTTTCATATTTTTAATGATGAGAATCGTTTTTGTTATGCTTGTCTAACAATATTCAAATAAATTGATATTCACTCATCTCAAGAAAACGATTGCTTCAAAAAGCGGCTGGAAAAAACTCTGTCGCAAATCGAAAAAAACGAATGGCTTGCAACCGATTGCATTTAAAAGCGACTAAAAAAAAGTCGCTTTTCTCTCTTGAATCAAACGAAAAGTCAAACGATGGCGGTCAATTTGCGACTGACTTTATCCGGCTTTTTTAAATGCAGTGCTACTCAACCGATCTCATTCAAGATCTCACTCAAATTTACGGACAAAGTGCCATTTTTGGCTGATTTTTCCGTAAGCAAAACGCATTTTACGGACAAACAGGCATTTTTCGATGATTTGTCCGTAAATTTTTGCCCATTATGATGGGGATTTACGGACAAAGCCGGCTTTTTGGAGCATTTGTCCGTAAAACCGGGTTAAAAGCGTCTGAATTTTTACGGACAAACGGCTGTTTTTGCCCATTTTGTCCGTAATCGCCATTTTTCGAGCAGGTCGTTTACGGACAGAAGACCCATTTTCATCGATGTGTCCGTAAACGGCAGAACTTTTGCCAAATGCAGCGCCTGATAAATCAGTAAGCCAAGCTCTCAGTCAAATTTACCGCCAAACTATTTTGGGTTATTTCCAAGTATCAAAACGTCCCATATGGAACCGCAAACTGGCATTTACGGGCAAATCCAAGAAATCGCCATTTTGCCCGTCTGCCCGCCTTGGTGTAATGATCAAGCAGGCGATTCGCAGCACTGCATTTTGCAAAAAGTCAGCAAAGAAAAGAAAACGCCAAACAAAGTCGGCCACTTGCGCCTTCCTTCATTCAGCATTTCGTTTGATTAACTGTTTATTTTTTGAATTATAATCTCAACGCGGCGGTTTTGCGCCTTGCCCTCGTCAGTATCGTTTGAGGCTTTGGGCTTATTTTCGGCATAAGCCTGAACGGAAACGTTGCTTTCGCTGATGGCGCCTTTTGAAACGAAGTAGCGCATCACGGTTACGGCACGAGCGGAACTTAATTCCCAGTTTGATGCGTACTCGCTTCGTTTTGAAACCGGAACGTTGTCGGTATAGCCGGCAACGATGACGGGATTGCTGCTGACCTGCTTAAGATCCGGAACAAGCTTGTCCAACATTTGCTTGACCGCATCGGAAAGATCTGCCGAACCCGAATTGAACAAAATGCTTGAATCAAGATTCAAGTGCACGCCGTCGCTCTCATAGCTGACGGTCGTATTGCCGGCACGTCCGGTATCTTGGATGTCCTGCTTAAGTTTTTCAGCAACTTCTTTTAACTGCTGCCGTTCTTGAACACGCGCCTGCTGTTTGCTGAGACTGTTTTGAACGCGCTGTTCGCTTGCCGCGGCCTGCTTTTTGGTCGAGACGGATGATGCGCCCTTGCCCTTCGTGGCTGTTTCACCCATGTCAATCACGTTGTCAACGGCTGAATCGTTCTTGATCGGGTTAAGCGACATGACTTGACTGAATTCGTTTTTCAAAGCATTGAATTTGTTCGAATCAACGTTGGACATGGCAGAAACAACGATGAACAGACCCAGCAGCAGGGTCAGCATGTCTGAATACGGCAGAAGCCAAGCTTCACTGGCCTCTTCTTCTTTTCGTTCTTTCTTTCTTCTAGCCACGTGCTCCCCTCCTATTCTTCAGAAACTTTGCGCTTTTCTGGCGGAATTTGAGCGTAAAGCTTTTGTTCGATGACTTTTGCGGAATGTCCCGCCTGAATGTCCATGACGCCTTCGATAATCAGCGTCTTAAGCAAAACTTCTTCTTCGTTTTTGGCTTCCAAACGCGTTGCGAACGGAATCATGACCAAATAACCCATGAAGATACCAAAGATCGTCGCAACAAAGGCCGAAGCAATCATCGGTCCTAATTTGTTGATGTCGGAAAGATTGCCCAGGGCACCGATCAAACCGATTGCGGCACCCATAACGCCCAATGTCGGCGACGTTGCACCGGCTGTTTTGAACAAGCCCGACATGCGGTGATGTCTCGTTTCCATCGCATCAACTTCTGATTCCATCAAATCTCTGATCTGTTCTGCTTCGGCCCCGTCAACGACGAGCTCCAGACCTTGTTTCATAAAAGGGTCGTCAAGTTCGTTAACAGGTGCTTCAAGAGCAAGCAGTCCTTCGCGACGAGCAATGTTTGAAAGTTCGACCAATTTCTCAATCGTCCCGTTCAAATCGGGCTCTTCATTTGACATCAACACTTTCATGACCTTCGGAAGCCGCTTGATGTCCGCCATCGTATAGGAAGACAAAACAGCAGCAATCATGCCGCCAAAGATGATTACGGCAACTTCACCGTTCAAAAGCATCGCTACGCTGGCACCCTTCAAAATCAGGGCCATCACGATACAGATTGCTCCAAGAACAAGCCCTATTATCAAAAATATATCCATTTCGTTCCCTCCGTAACTAACTGCTATATATGTACACATTTGTTATATCGGTAAAATATGCTTAAAATTAAGCCGTCCGATTAAGATGTATAGTTGACCTTTTTGAGAGTAATTCTTGAATATTTATGAAAATGCGGAGAGCAGCACTGCATTTGACAATGATTTGAAGATGTGGCCGGTTCGTTTGGAAAATGCAGAGCGCGCGTTGGTGAAAGCAGGACAAAACATCCAATAGTCTGCCACCGCCTCCAAATCCGGCTCGCGTGGATCCGAAAGTAGACAAAAAACCGGGGGAATGCCTCTTTTTTGTCTACCTTACCCTTCAAAATCGGGGCGCGCGGACCTAAAAGTAAACAAAATCTCCAAAAATTGAGAAAATGTTCTACCGCCGCCTCCAAAATCAGACCGCGTGGCCTCGAAAGTAGACAAAATCTCCAAAAATTGAGAAAATGTTCTACCGTCGCCTCCAAAATCAGACCGAGTGACCTCGAAAGTAGAACAAAATCTCCAAAAATTGAGAAAATGTTCTACCGCCGCCTCCAAAATCAGCCCGCGTGGCCTCGAAAGTAGAACAAAATCTCCAAAAATTGAGAAAATGTTCTACCGTCGCCTCCAAAATCGGCTCGTGCGGAACCGAAAGTAGAACAAAAATTCCAAAAATTGAAAAAATGTTCTACCGCCGCCTCCAAAATCAGCCCGCGTGGCCTCGAAAGTAGAACAAAAATTCCAAAAATTGAAAAAATGTTCTACTCGGCTATCTTTGCTAAAGCATTGCGCTCTTATTTTACGGGCAAATCCCTGTTTTCGTCATTTTGCCCGTAACCGCCCGCATTGTTTTACGGGCAAATCCCTGTTTTCGATGTTTTGCCCGTAATCCACTTTGAATCTCTAGGACAGTAGACAAAAAAAGAGAGAAATGTGTGATTTTTGTCTACCTGCCCCTCCAAATTCGGGGCGCGTGGACCTGAAAGTAGACAAAAAACGGGATGAATGCCTCTTTTTTGTCTACCTGACCCTTCAAAATCGGCTCGCGTGGACCTGAAAGTAGACAAAAAACGGGGTGAATGCCTCTTTTTTGTCTACCGCTGCCTCCAAAATCGGGGCGCGCGGATCCGAAAGTAGACAAAAAACGGGATGAAGACCTCTTTTTTGTCTACCTGACCCTCCAAATTCGGGGCGCGCGGATCCAGAAGTAGACAAAAAATGGGATGAATGCCTCTTTTTTGTCTACCTGACCCTCAAAATTCGACCCGCGCGTCCAAAAAGCTCCAACAGCCCGGCGAACGCTGCCAAGTCGTAGCCATCAATCGATGCGGCAGCACGCACGCACTGCATTTGACAAAAAAGAGGATCTTCCCCCTCATCTCTTCCGGGAAAAATCCTCATGCTGAATATTACTTGAAACGTTTCGAATGCTTGGCCAGCTCATCAGCCGTATCGCTCAGTTCGCTAATTGCGACTGCAAGTTCTGACATCGAAGCCGAAACTTCTTCCGCATTTGCGGAAACTTGTTCCGTTCCTGCAGCATTTTCTTCAGTCGAAGCTGAAATTTTGTCGAGGCTTTCGCTTACCTTGGTTTCGATTTCGTTTAACGCATCATTGCCGTGCTTGATTCGCTCGGATGTTGAAATAAGCTGCTCGGTATTCTTGTAAACGGCCTCCGTCGATTTGATCGCAGAATCAATCAGTTGCGTCTGGCGCTTGCCGACTTCTCTTGAAATTTCGACTTCATCCGACAAGCGATCCGACTTCTGTTTGATTTCTTCAATGATGCCGGCAATCTGATTGGTCGACTCCTTGCTTCTGACCGCAAGCTTTCTGATTTCCTGTGCAACGACCGCAAATCCCTTGCCGGAATCGCCGGCACTGGCCGCTTCAATGGATGCGTTCAAAGCCAACAGGTTGGTCTGGCGCGCAACTTCATTGATTACGCTGATGACCTGCGTGATGTTTTGGATGCTGTCGCTCAAATTCTGCATCTCGTTAACGAGGCGTTCCGTTTGTTCTTGCGAGCTGTCCCAGTTGGTGCTTACTTCGGTCATCGTTGCCATGTTTTGCTGATTCAAAGAAGCCGTCTGTGTCGAAACGTTGTCCAATACGTCGACGTCCTTTGCAAGCTCATTGGCAATTCTTGAAAGTTCTTTCATCTGCTCATCGCCATGAACGGTTTCACGCGCCTGGTTCTCGGTGACGCTTGCCACGTCAGTGATCGTTTGCGACACTTCGTCAACTGCGCTTGCCGTCTGTTCAGAAGTTTCGCGCAGTTTCTCGGCATTTTTAGCCGTCTTGACGGCACTTGATTTCACGCTTTCGGTCAATGCAGAGATCGCATCGATCATTTCGTTGTAAGCAAGCGACATCTCATTTAATTCGCTGCGATCTTTTCTTGGCTCAACTGCCATTTTGGCAACCTTGGCCTGAAGACTGTTTCCAAAATCATCCGTGTTAATACGTTCCAAATAACCGTCCTTGCCGCGATTGAATGCTTCCGTAAAACCGCCGAGCATGATTTCGACTGCCTTGATCACAAACATCGACGCAAGCACGACCAACACGACCATCACGATCGAAACAATCAAAGATGTCGTGGCAAGCTTGCCCAATTCTGCGCTGAGGTCATTTTGAGGAACAAACGCAAAGGCCCATGCCTGACTGTTTGCACCGCCCTTGTTGTAGTAGATTTCGGAAACTCCCTTGATTCCTGAAACCTTCAAAGTCCCTTTCGTTCCCTTTGCTGCCTTGATTTTCTTGTACACATCGCTTGATGAAATATCTTGGCCCTTCTTGTACATTTCTTTCGTATCGCAAGACTTGGTTCCCATTACGGCCCCTTGCTTTGAAATCATGGTAATCGTCCCTTTTTTACCAACGTTCAAAGGCCCGATGGCAGCTTCGACCTCGTCGTATTCGACACGCAATGCCAAAACGCCGCGCTGATTGCTGCTGTTTGCAACTGCGCTTGACACGATCGAATAATACTGTCCGGTTGATTCGTCATATGTCGGTTTCGTCCAGTAGACGCTGGACGCGTTGCTCATGGCACCTCGATACCAATCCTGAGTTCTCGGATCGACTTTTTCCGACAAGCTGTTCAATGCGTAAAGCTTTCCGCTTTGCGTTCCGAAATAGACGTTAGAATAAACGCCGTTTCCAGAAAATGAAGTCTTCATCGTATCAAGTATCTCATTTTCCGTGAATTTTCCCTGCGTAAATCCAGAGAGCGAAGTTCCGGCGTTGACCTTTGCTTCAGCATCGGATGCGATGTCCGACAACGTTTTTTCCATCACTTGAGCAGCCGTTTCTTTTGAAAGCCGGTTGCGCTCGTTCAACAGATGCTTAGTCTGAATATATGATGACGAAAACATCACGACGATCGACAACAATGCTGCGATAATCATAAAGAACCCCGCAAATCGTCCTAATGATTTGCGACGCTCCTTTTTCTTGCCGCTTTCGACTTTGCCCTTGTTTTTAAACAATGTATGTATGTTTTTTTTCAATTCTCATTCCTCCGCAAAATGCATATACTTCTGATAATCGGATGTTTTGCCTAGTTTTAAACAGATAAATAATATAATTTTTCGAAACGTCTTAAAATATCATGAAAATATGATATAATGTTAACCATATGTGGTACAATTTATCAGATTTACTGTATTTCATTCGGATTTAATCAAAGTTATGAGAAGGATTTTTTGCCATGACCAACAGAGTTACGATCAGGGACGTCGCACGTTACGCTGACGTTTCAATGTCAACCGTTTCGCAGATTTTAAACGGAAAAGCCAGCCGTTTTTCGAACGATACGCGCCAAAAAGTACTTTATGCGCGTGATGCTTTGGGCTACGTTCCTGACTTCAATGCGCGAAATTTGATTACTAATTCGGTCAAAACCATCGGCGTGATCGTTCCTGACATCGGCAATCCGTTCTTCAGCACGTTCATCAAAAGCATCGAGCTTTTGGCAATGGAACAAAACTGCATCTCGCTAATTCTGAGCTCAAACGACAATCAGGAACTCGAGCGCAAGCACCTTGAACAACTGATCAATCGCTCAATCGACGGCATCATCATTGCCAGTCCTTCGATTGGACAGGCCGAAATTGACAATCAGCTGAAGAAAAACCATATTCCATATCTTCTGATCGATCAAAATCCGATTGCAGACGGCGATCGCGTTATGACGGACGATTTTAACGGTGCCGAGCTTGCCGTCAATCATCTCGCTCAATTGGGTCATCGCAAAATTGCCATGATTATGGCAAAGAAGCCTTCGGACAACCTCAAGCGAAGGTTTTTCGGGTACAAGCAGGCACTTAATTCAAACGGGCTTGAGTTTGACGAAAAGCTCGTCATTTCGACCGAGATGAGCAAAATCGGCGGGATGAACGCTGCGAACAAGCTGATCCAAACTGATGCCACCGCCGTTTTGACGGTCAACGACGAGGTAGCCATCGGACTTTATCACGGGTTGAATCTTTTAGGCAAAAACGTTCCGGACGACTACTCGGTTGTCGGCTACGACAACATTGACCTTGACGAATATCTTGCACCGCCTTTGACTTCGATTTCTCAGCCGGTTCATGAGCTTGGCGCAACTGTTTTCAAAAAACTCATCGAACGCATCAAGAATCCTGATCTGCCGCAAACCGAGATCATGCTTCCGGTCAAACTGGTTAAGCGCAACAGCACAAAAAAATTATCTTAGAATTTTCAAAAATGCAAAGCACGAGGCAACGACTTGCTTGAAAAAATCCGCGCAAAAAAAAAGCGCGGATTTTTTCGTATCATTTTTTTGAAAATTCAGCTAAAGCAGGATGTACGTGCAGCGTGTTGGGGCATTTACGGGCAAATCCCTGTTTTCCACATTTTGCCCGTAACCGCCCGCATTGTTTTACGGGCAAATCCCTGTTTTCGTCATTTTGCCCGTAACCGCCCGTCTTGTTTTACGGGCAAATCCCTGTTTTCCACAT
>ERZ791902.82-NODE-82-length-80832-cov-137.362195_pt1 | contig 80832 bp, 55 predicted proteins | sample MGYA00510149_ERZ791902 | MGnify/ENA primary metagenome ERZ791902 (study PRJEB30046, sample SAMN00792060) | human gut metagenome | study: EMG produced TPA metagenomics assembly of the A metagenome-wide association study of gut microbiota in type 2...
TCCTTGGCTCAGCCATCATGTGCGTAGCTACCAAGCGTATCATGCGTGCGGCAACCTTCCTGTTGTTCGTGCTCTTCGGTATTGCAGGTATGTTCTTCCTGCTCGATTATACCTATCTGGGTGCTGCTCAGATTTCCGTATATGCAGGCGGTATTACCATCCTCTACGTCTTCGCCATCCAGTTGGTATCCAAGCGAACCCTCCAGGGTCTTCTGGAGCACATGAAGGGTAGCAAGGTTATTGGTCGCGCACTCGTCTGCCTCGTAGGTTTCGTAACCCTGGCAGTCATCGTGTTGAAGAATCACTTTATTGATATGGCTGCAACCGTAGCCGACACCGAGGTGCCAATGGACCAGGTTGGTTCTGCACTGGTAGGTGCTGACAAGTATGGCTATGTATTGCCATTCGAGTTTATCTCTGTATTCCTGTTGGCATGTATCATCGGTGGTATCTTAATCGCAAGAAAGGAGGATAAGAAATGATTCCAGTACAATATTTCTTCGTGCTCTCAGCACTCTTGTTCTTCATCGGAGTCTATGGCTTCTGTACACGCCGTAACCTCGTTGCCATGCTCATCTCCATCGAGCTTGTATTGAATGCAGCCGACCTGAACTTCGCTGTGTTCAACCGCATCCTCTTCCCAGGACAGTTGGAAGGTTTCTTCTTCACATTGTTCTCTATCGGAGTAGCAGCAGCCGAGACAGCCGTAGCGCTCGCTATTATTATCAACGTTTACCGCAACTATCACAGTGACCAGGTGAACAGTATTGAAAACATGAAATTCTAAAAGACAATGGAATACAATTATGCATTTTTGATACTTCTTCTGCCATTCCTGAGCTTCCTGGTTCTGGGACTTGTGGGTATGAAGATGAAAAGACCGGTAGCAGCACTCATCGGTACCGTATTGATGGGCTGTGTATTCGCCATGTCTGTCTATACAGCATACGAGTACTTCTTTGCAGTGGGTCGCGATGCCTCTACAGGTATGTACCCAACTGTTACCGTATTTAATTTCACATGGTTGAAGTTTACTGAGTTGCTCACCTTCAACATTGGTTTCCGCCTGAGCCCAATCTCCGTATTGATGCTCATCGTGATTACCACCGTCAGCTTCATGGTTCACATCTACAGCTTCGGCTACATGGCAGAGCGTGATGAGAACTACAAGGTTGAGGAATATGAGAAGGGTATGCAGCGTTTCTACGCTTACCTGAGTCTCTTCACCATGTCAATGTTGGGCCTGGTAGTAGCTACCAACATCTTCCAGATGTATCTGTTCTGGGAGTTGGTGGGTGTGTGCTCATACCTGCTCATCGGTTTCTACTATCCAAAGCATGCTGCAGTACATGCCAGCAAGAAGGCGTTCATTGTTACCCGTTTCGCAGACCTCTTCTTCCTCATCGGTATCCTGTTCTACAGCTTCTATGTAGGAACCTTCAACTATGACTTGAATGCTCAGCCAGAGCTTAACTCAGCTTTGGCAGGTGCTGCTTGGGTAATGCCAACAGCGTTGTTCCTCATGTTCATCGGTGGTGCCGGTAAGAGTGCGATGTTCCCATTGCACATCTGGTTGCCAGATGCGATGGAGGGTCCAACACCTGTTTCTGCGTTGATCCACGCCGCTACCATGGTTGTAGCCGGTGTATATCAGGTAGCCAGTCTCTTCCCAATCTGGGTACAGTATGCTCCTGAGACATTGCACTATGTAGCTTACATTGCAGCCTTCACCGCATTCTATGCAGCAGCAGTAGCTTGCTGCCAGCGTGATATCAAGCGTGGTCTGGCTTTCTCTACTATCTCTCAGATTGCCTACATGCTCGTAGCGCTCGGCGTTTGCTTCGCTGTAGATAACCACCATGGTGGTTTGGGTTACATGGCTGGTATCTTCCACCTGTTTACCCACGCTATGTTCAAGGCATTGCTCTTCCTCTGCTCTGGTGCCATCATCGTCATCATCGGCAGCAACTTCAAGGAGTACATGGGCGGTTTGCACAAGTACATGCCTATTACCAACATCTGCTTCCTCATCGGTTGCTTGGCGATTGCAGGTATTCCTCCATTCGCAGGTTTCTGGTCAAAGGATGAGATTATCTCAGCTTGCTTCCAGTTCTCTCCATTCATGGGCTGGTTCATGACAGTGGTTGCCGGTATGACAGCATTCTACATGTTCCGTCTCTACTACGTCATCTTCTGGGGACAGAGCTACTATGAGCTGGATCCTGAGAACCGTCGCAAGCCACAGGAGGTTCCTTTCGTGATGTGGGGTCCATTGGTATTCCTCGCCATCATCTCTTGCCTCTGCGGTTTGATTCCATTCGGTCATTTCGTATCTGCTACAGGTCAGAGCTACGATATCCATATCGATATGAGCGTGGCAACTACATCTGTGATTGTTGCAATCATCGGTATCGGTCTGGCTACTTACATGTATGCTCCTAAGAAGACTCCATTGGCAGACGCTTTGGCTAAGAAAATGCCTAAGTTGCACAAGGCAGCCTTGAATCGTTTCTATATCGACGATGCTTGGCAGTTCTTCACCCACAAGATTGTCTTCGGTCTGTTCTCAAAGCCAATCGCATGGTTCGACCGTCGTGTCATCGATGGTACCTTCAACTTCATGGCTTGGGGTGCACAGGAGGCAGGCGAGACTATCCGTCCATGGCAGAGTGGCGATGTACGCAGCTATGCTATCTGGTTCCTCACCGGTACCGTGGCATTGACATTGTGCCTGCTTGCACTTCTTTAATGAAAGTCTCACAATTAAGTAAATAGAAAAGAAATGAATTTAAGTATATTCGTCATAGTACCACTCCTGATGTTGCTCGGCCTCTGGTTGGCACGCAACGACAAGCAGGTTCGTGGTGTGATGGTAGCAGGTGCCAGCGTATTGCTCGGTCTCTCCATCTATTTGGTGTTTGCATTTCTCGAAGCTCGTGAGACAATGCCAGCCGACCAAGCTCCGATGCTCTTCACCTACTGTGTGCCTTGGTTTGAGCCATTGCACATCAACTATTCACTCGGTGTGGATGGTATTTCAGTGGTGATGATTCTCTTGACATCTATCATCGTGTTCACCGGAACATTTGCCTCTTGGCAGATGGAGCCAATGAAGAAGGAATACTTCCTCTGGTTCACCCTCTTGAGCATCGGTGTATATGGTTTCTTCATCTCAATCGACATGTTCACCATGTTCATGTTCTACGAGGTAGCGCTGATTCCAATGTACCTCCTCATCGGTGTATGGGGTAGTGGTGCAAAGGAGTATTCAGCCATGAAGTTGACTTTGATGTTGATGGGTGGTTCAGCCCTTTTGGTTATCGGTATCCTGGGTATCTACTTCTACAGTGGTGCTCAGACCTTCGAAATCCTCGATATCGCTCACCATACCAATGGTGCTCATGCGATTCCTGAGAGCGTACAGAACGTGTTCTTCCCATTGCTCTTCATCGGTTTCGGTATCCTCGGTGCGCTGTTCCCATTCCACACATGGTCTCCTGATGGTCACGCCAGTGCGCCAACAGCCGTATCTATGTTGCACGCCGGTGTATTGATGAAGCTTGGTGGTTACGGTTGCTTCCGTATCGCTATGTTCCTCTTGCCAGCTGCTACTCACGGCTTCTGGATTAAGGTGTTCCTCGTGCTGACTACTATCTCTATCGTATATGGTGCTTTGTCAGCATGTGTACAGACCGACTTGAAGTACATCAACGCTTACTCATCAGTATCTCACTGTGGTATGGTGCTCTTCGCTCTCTGTATGATGACCGAGACAGCCGCTACTGGTGCTATCCTCCAGATGTTGTCTCACGGTTTGATGACCGCCCTCTTCTTCGCCGTTATCGGTATGATTTATCATCAGGCTGGTACACGTGACGTTCGCTACCTGGGTGGTTTGATGAAGATTATCCCATTCCTCTCAGTAGGTTATGCAGTAGCTGGTTTGGCTAACCTCGGTTTGCCAGGTTTCTCAGGTTTCGTAGCTGAGATGACCATCTTCGTAGGTTCATTCCAGAATGCAGATATGTTCCATCGTGTATGTACCATCATCGCATGTACTTCAATCGTAGTAACAGCAGTTTACATCCTGCGTTGTGTTGGTAAGATCCTTTATCAGAAGGTTCCTAGTCCTAAGTTGGAGAAGCTTCACGATGCTACCTGGGACGAGCGTATCGCTGTAGCAGGTCTTATCGCCTGCGTTGCAGGTCTCGGTATGTTCCCACTCTGGGCAGAGGAGATTATCATGGACGCTGTAGGTCCTATCTTTAGTGTAATCATGTAATAAATATCAGAAGAAATGAATTACAGTCAATTTTTAAATATGATTCCAGAAGCTACCTTGATGGTAGTTCTGTTGATCACTTTCATTGCTGACTTCTGCAGTTCCAAGAGCGCAGACCGTAAGTGGTTCAATCCTCTGGTATGTCTCTTGATGGTGGCTCACATTGTCATCAATATCTTCCCAACAGAAGCCACAGAGGCATTTGGCGGCATGTACACAACAGGTCCTGCTGCCGGTGTCTTGAAGACTATCCTGGCTCTGGGTACCCTCATCGTGATGGTACAGGCTAAGGAGTGGTTGAGCCGTAAGGACACAGCCTTCAAGGAGGGTGAGTTCTATATGTTGATTATCTCTACCTTGCTCGGTATGAACATGATGGTTAGTGCCAACCACTTCCTCCTGTTCTTCCTCGGTCTCGAAATGGCATCTGTGCCAATGGCTTGCTTGGTAGCATTCGATAAGTACCGTCACAATTCTGCTGAGGCAGGAGCTAAGTTCATCCTTACCGCTACATTCTCAAGTGGCGTGATGATCTACGGTATCTCTCTGCTCTATGCTGCTTGTGGTACTTTGTACTTCGATGATGTAGCAAAGGTTATCTCTGCATCTCCATTGACCATCGCCGGTATGGTATTCTTCTTCAGTGGTCTCGGTTTCAAGATTTCCTTGGTTCCTTTCCACTTCTGGACAGCCGATTCATACCAGGGTGCACCAACTACTGTTACAGGTTACTTGTCAGTAGTATCTAAGGGTGCTGCAGCGTTCACTCTCTGCGCTATCCTCATGAAGGTGTTCCAGCCAATGGTAGAGTACTGGACCGTGTTGCTTTACATCGTGATTGTACTTTCTATCACTATCGCCAACCTGTTTGCCATCCGTCAGAGCGACCTGAAGCGTTTCATGGCATTCTCTTCTATCTCTCAGGCAGGTTACATCATGTTGGCTGTGGTAGGTAACTCAGCGATGAGCGTGAGCGCCCTGACTTACTATGTATTGATTTACGTAGTAGCCAACCTGAGCGTCTTCACCATCATCTCATCTATTGAGGAGCACAACAACGGTACAGTTCAGATGGACAGCTACAATGGTTTGTACAAGACCAACCCACGTCTGGCATTCCTGATGACTTTGGCATTGTTCTCATTGGGTGGTATTCCTCCATTCGCTGGTATGTTCTCGAAGTTCTTCGTGTTCATGGCAGCAGTTGGTACACACGACATCCACACCACATTGGGAGCCTGGGCATACGGCGTAGTATTCATTGCCTTGGTTAACACCGTATTGAGCTTGTACTACTACCTGCTCATCGTGAAGGCAATGTTCATCAAGCACAGCGATAATCCGCTTCCTACTTTCCAGAGTGCATTCTCAACCAAGTTGGCTCTTGCTATCTGCACCGTAGGTATCGTAGCATTCGGTATTTGCTCATTCGTCTTCGACTGGATTTCAGTTGCAGTGAATGCGTAAATCATCAATAATTTATAAAAATCCCAGTAATCGGTAAAAGATTGCTGGGATTTTTTTTGGTATTGTCTGAATTTTGCAGTAATTTTGCACCCCGAAAGAGGCATGGTGCCTCTATTATACATTATAAATTATTAATTATCAATTGAAAAATGGATAAGTTACCAATGAATGATGTCCCGATGCTCGTAAGTGCCATTAACTTCCTGCTTCGTGACCACGAGTTTGAAACACTCGATGAAATCTGCAATCACTTCAATGTGAACCGTGCAGCATTAGAAACCAAAATGGCTACTCAGGGCTTTGAGTGGTCAGAGCAGCAGAAGAAATTCTGGTAAGAGCACCCTATAAACTATAAATTATAAATTGTAAATTATCAATTAATTATGACTCCTCCTCGACCCTTGTGGAAGTCTGTACAAGACTATGTTTTGATTGCGATAGGAATGATTTCCTACGCTATTGGATGGAATGTATTCCTCTTGCCAACCAATGTAACGGCAAGCGGACTTCCTGGTATCTCCAGTATTATCTATTGGGCAACCGGCTGCCCTGTGCAAATTCCGTATTTTATCGCCAACGCCACCTTATTAATATGTGCGTTCAAGATCTTGGGAGCAAAGTTCTGCGTCAAGACTGTTTATGCCGTTATCGTCGTAACCGCCTTGACTTCGTTCTTCTCCAGCCATTTAGGCGATATTCATCTCCTGGAGAACCAACCTTTATGGGCAGCTTTCCTGGGTGCCGTTTTCTGTGGCTGCGGAATCGGACTGGGTTTCTCTGTTGGTGGAAGTACTGGTGGTACGGATATCATCGCAGCCATCGTCAACAAGTATCGCGACATTTCTCTGGGTAGAGTGATTATGATATGCGACATTTTCATCATCAGTTCCAGCTATCTGGTGGTTCACGATTGGGAGAAGGTGTTATATGGTTATGTGGTTCTTTGCGTTCAGGCATTCTGCATCGACCAGGTGGTGAACAGTCGTCGTAGAAGTGTGCAGTTCTTCATCATTTCGCAGAAGTATGAGGAGATAGGCAAGCGCATCAACGTAGATGCTGATAGGGGAGTAACGGTGGTGAATGCCAGCGGTTTTTATTCCGGTCAGGATGTGAAGATGCTATTCGTGCTGGCAAAGCAGCGCCAGGCTCCAGCTATCTTCCGGCTTATCAGCGAGATAGATCCACATGCCTTTGTCAGTCAGAGTGCTGTTATCGGTGTGTATGGTGAAGGTTTTGACAAGATAAAATATAAAAGCAAAAAAGAGCATGGAGTTTAATCCATGCTTTTTTGTTCTTCCTCCATTTATCCTTCTACCCCCGATGGGACAGGAGCATCATCCTCTTTGAATGACAATGCAAAGATACGAAATCTGAAAACGCCACTTCATACTTTCTCATACTTGCTCACACTTTCTCATACTTTCTCATACTTTCTCATACTTGGAAGCCTATGGTTCGCCGAGAAAATAGATAATATAGGAAATTTGCATAGGTGTGAATTCCTTGCTGTTCTTGTCGTATCCGCTTTCATGAAGCTTCTTCAGAAGGTCGGGATTGCGACAAATCCAGCGCATCAGATGAGCACTTGCCACCACGGGTGACGAATCGGGGAAATAGAGCAGAGCCAGTTCCTGCTTCGTATAGCTTCTTATATCCATATAGCTTTTGATGTTTAAGTATTATACTTACGGGTTGAAAGTAACATACTTACGGGTCGAAAGTAAGATACTTTGTCCTCGAAAGTATCCGTAGGATCGACGGCAGCGTCGCTGTTCAGCTCGATAGGTTCCTTCTCTATGACCATATCTTCCTTCTTCACATGGTCGAAGTCGAGCTGGAACATGTAGGTAGGTTTGAGGAAGTCGGCAAGTTGTCTCCGTAGCCGTCCATGACGAAGATTTGATGCAAGGGAAGTACGATGGCATCGTAGCTGTCTCATTCATGCTGTTGTTGTTTTGTTCTTTTTTCATTTTGTTTAAAAATTGCAGTTGTTAATATTCTATTTTGTTGTTTACAACGTTCTCTACGAAAGAGTGTGGGTGAACACTTGGCGATGAAGTCGGTGAAGGGTGAACCCCGATGCCAACCTTTAGCGTTAATAATGTGTTAAAAACACTATATAACCCATTATAATAGAGACTCTTATATTTCTAGCATGCGCTGTATATACAAAGTTCTTTTTACTAGGGTTCACCCCGGAGCCGAAAAGGTGAATGCTTGGGGCAAGTGTTCACCCCGCTGTTCACCATTCGGTAACTGTCAGCAAAGTTACGACAAAAGGGCGATATTGGAAATCGGAATTTACCACATTGTGGTAAAAATAAATAATTTAAGTACTAATTTTATTTAAAAGTTTTAGGAATGGAAAAAAGAAAGTTCTTCTTTCTGCCGATGAGAAGTTGAAGCTCGCGGCTGAGATTTCGTCGAAGACTGCTGAGCAGCGTTTCGACAAGTTGTCAAACCAGTTAGTGAAGTCTGCCAAGCACATTTATTCAGAGAAGGCGACTTATCATGAGTTGACCGAAGGCATGCGTGCCTGGGTGTTGAAGAAGAGTGATATCAAGAAAAAGTTTCACCTGACCCGCACTTTCTTCACCCATTTGAACAAGGGCGAGCATATGTTGCTCTCCGAGTTTATCCGTTTCACCAATTGGATTTTCACCCATTATACTAGCGGAGGGCACCTTTTTCAGTGCCCTCAAGAATACGGTAGGGGATTCGGACTGACAAGCATAAAGAACATGCGCTCTTTTTACCTGATGTTCAGCAAATTACAAATTGGTCAAGCAGCTTGACCAATTCAAACTCACAGACGAACCACTTCGTCAAGCACCGCTTGACGAATCTATGATACCATTCTATCCTAACCTATCATGGCTTCACTATGAACTCTTACTGTGTGTAAAAGATGCGGATGCAAGGTTGTGGTATTTGAAGGAGGCGGCTCGTGAGCAATGGGATTACCGTACCTTGCAGCGTAATATCTCCTCACAATACTATTATCGTTTGTTGCAAACCCCTGAGCATCTGCGCAAAGAGGTAAGTGACGAGATGCGTTCGCTGACTTCAGATTTCGAAAAAGACAAACTAAAATTAAGAAATATGCCCCTTTTTAAAGTGGGCTCAGTTCTTGACTTATCTTTTTATCAAGAATTAGAGAATTCTTTCTTCTGTCTTGATGATATACAATGAATTGAGGCGTTCCGACGGTTTAATACTCTGCAAGATAAATAAGAATCCCCCAACCCGCTGGAAACAGTAGGTTGGGGGATTCTTATTTATCTTACTTCCGAGATCATATCTGTATTATTCAGGTTTCCCTGATTTCTTCAGCAATGGGGCGAGGAACTTGTAGGTATAGCCCTTTTTCGCCTTCACCATGTCTTCAGGTGTGCCGGCAAAGAGAAGCTTGCCGCCACCTCTACCACCTTCTGGACCCATGTCGATGAGCCAGTCGGCTAGCTTGATGACATCCAGATTGTGCTCGATGATGATGACTGTGTTGCCACGGTCTATCAACTTCTGCAATACATTCATCAGGATGCGGATGTCCTCGAAGTGGAGACCGGTGGTTGGCTCGTCCAGGATGTAGAGCGTCTTGCCCGTGTCTCGCTTGGAGAGTTCGGTGGCAAGTTTTACTCGCTGACTCTCACCACCGGAGAGGGTGGTACTGCTCTGTCCCAGTTTGATATAGCCGAGACCTACATTCTGCAACGCCTTGATCTTGTTGAGAATCTGCGGCACGTTCTCGAAGAATTCCACCGCCTGGTTGATGGTCATATCCAGTACGTCGGCGATGCTCTTGCCCTTATATCTCACCTCCAGGGTCTCACGGTTGTATCGCTTGCCATGACAAACCTCGCAAGGTACGTAGACATCCGGGAGGAAATTCATCTCGATGGTCTTGTAACCATTTCCCTTACATTCCTCACATCTTCCACCCTTCACGTTGAAGGAGAACCTGCCCGGCTTGTAACCACGGATCTTCGCTTCCGGCAAGCCAACGAAAAGACTGCGGATATCGCTGAAGACACCGGTGTAGGTGGCTGGATTGCTGCGAGGCGTTCTGCCGATAGGACTCTGGTCTACATTCACCACCTTATCTATATTGTCGATACCCTCGATACTGTCATACGGCATCGGCTTCTTCAGACTGCGATAGAAATGCTGGGAGAGGATAGGCTGAAGAGTCTCGTTGACGAGGGTGGACTTGCCCGAACCGCTCACTCCCGTTACCACGATGAGTTTGCCGAGAGGGAAGTCAACGTCTACTCCTTTCAGGTTGTTGCCCCTGGCGCCCCGGATGGTGATGTGCTTGCCATTGCCTTCACGACGCACGGCAGGAACCTCGATAGCCATCTTGCCATTGAGATACTGGGCGGTGATGGTATCGGTCTTGAGCATTTCGGCAGGAGTACCCTGGAAGACTACTTCGCCACCCTTGCGACCCGCCTTCGGACCGATGTCTACAATCCAGTCGGCAGCACGCATCATATCCTCGTCATGTTCTACGACGATAACCGTATTGCCCAGGTCGCGCAGTTCCTTGAGACTGTTGAGGAGGCGCTCGTTGTCGCGCTGGTGCAGACCGATGCTCGGCTCATCTAGGATATAGAGCACATTGACCAGCTGGCTGCCAATCTGTGTGGCCAGGCGGATGCGCTGACTTTCACCGCCTGAGAGCGAAGCCGACTGACGGTTGAGCGAGAGATAGTTCAGTCCCACATCGAGGAGGAAGGTGACACGGGAGCGCAACTCCTTGATAATCTCGTGAGCCACCTTGGCTTTCATCGGAGGCAGATGCTGTTCCACCTCTTCCAGCCAGTTGCGCAGTTCGTCGATGTCCAGGTTTGCCACTTCGGAGATATTCTTATCCCAGATTCTGAAAGCCAGGGATTCCGGCTTGAGTCGGAGACCGTGACATTCCGGGCATTCAACGACAGAGATAAACTGGTCTGCCCATTTCTTGCCGTCATTACTTTCGTCATTCTCCATCACCTTCCTGAGATAGTCGATGACGCCATCGTAGGCACAGAAATAGTCGGTGGAAGTATGCACCTTCTCCTTATCTATCTTTACGTTTTCCAAGGATCCATAGAGAATTTCCTCCATGGCAATATTCGGAATTCTGCAGATAGGAGTCTTGAGATTTAGGTCGTATTTTGACAGGAGCGACTCAATCTGCCAGAAAATCATCTGATTCTTGTATTTTCCGAGAGGCACGATACCACCCTCATAGATGCTCATGTCTTCGTTCGGGATGACCTTTTTGAGGTCAATCTGGTTCACCTTTCCCAAACCCTTGCAGTGAGGGCAGGCACCTTCGGGCGAGTTGAAGGAGAACATGTTTGGCGCAGGGTCCTGGTAGGCGATGCCGGTAACAGGGTCCATCAGTCGCTTGGAGAAATTCTTCATCTCCTGACTGCCTTTCTCGATGACAGCCACCATGCCGTCGCCTTGTTTCATGGCGATGGAAACACTCTTGCGGATGCGTTCTTCGTCAGCTTCGCGCACCACGAGCTTGTCTATCACCACCTCGATGTTGTGGTTCTTGTATCGGTCAATCTTCATGCCCGGCACAATCTCCAGAATCTCTCCATCCACCCGGGCATAGAGATAACCCTTGCGCCGCATGCTGTCGAAGAGTTCACGGTAATGACCCTTGCGCTGTCTGACGAGGGGAGCGAGGAGGTAGATAGCCTTGCCGGCATACTCATTGAGAATCATCTCGATGACCTGTTCCTCGGTATATTTCACCATCTCCTCGCCGCTGCGGTAGCTGTAGGCAGTACCGGCACGGGCATAGAGCAGACGCAGGTAATCGTAGATCTCGGTGGTGGTGCCCACAGTGGATCGGGGATTCTTGTTGGTGGTCTTCTGTTCGATGCTGATGACCGGACTGAGACCTGTAATCTTATCCACATCCGGACGTTCCATGTTGCCCAGGAAGTTGCGGGCATAGGCAGAGAACGTCTCGATATAGCGCCGCTGACCTTCGGCAAAGATGGTGTCGAAGGCCAGTGATGACTTGCCCGAACCAGAAAGTCCGGTTATGACGGTGAGGGAGTCGCGGGGTATTTCCACGTCGATGTTCTTGAGGTTGTGAACCCTGGCTCCCCAAACATTAATCTTTTCTTCTGAAATCATTGTCCTGAATTAGTTTGATTCTCGATGTATCCCCTCAGCAGGTTGACATCTTTTTTGAAGTTATATATCTTTCCATCTGCACCTTTTGCCTTGACGAGGCAGAAGTAGACGCCATCCTTGACGGGACTACCCTTGTAGGTGCCGTCCCATCCAGTAGCCGGATCGGTCCATTCAAAGAGTTTCTGCCCCCACCTATTAAATATGTAGGCATGGAACTCAGTGATGTTCTGGTATCCGCTCTTGGGTTTGTAGATGTCGTTGATGCCGTCTCCGTTTGGTGAGAAGGCATTCGGCATGAGAAGAGAGCTGACCTGTGGTGTCTCTTCCGGGTTGCCCTCTTCGCCATCGTTGACTTCCTGAGCGTGCAATTGGCACGTTAAAAGTGGCAACAAGATGCAAAGTATACTTATTTTTCGTCTCATTTGAAGAATTATTTGTGCAAAGATAATAAAAAGCTGAGAGATTTTGGGCAGAATGCAAGATTTTTTGTATTTTTGCAAATGAAAACATTGAAATCTGAAGATTATCGGCAGAAAAATGACTCAAAACTGCAGAAATCCGAAAGATAGGAATATAAAATTAATGAAGTTATGAGAAGAATCAAGAGATATTTCCTTGTTGTCGTTGGGCTGATGCTCAGCGTCAGTATTTTCGCTCAGACCACCAAGTGGCGCGACATCTATACGGTGAAGAAGAAAGATACCATCTTCGGTATCGCCAGCAGCTATGGATTGTCGCTTCCGGAACTCATGGATGCCAATCCGGAGATGAAGCAGGAGGGATACATGCTACAGAAAGGAGCTACCCTGTTTATCCCTTATGCCAAGGGACAGAAGAATCCTAATCAGAAGACGACAACCGCTACTACGGCTGCTGCCAGCCAGAAAACGGTTGCTCCTGCTGCTGCCAAGCCTGCAGCTACTGTCAGCAACGCCGTGAAGATTGGCGTGATGCTGCCGCTGCATGATGTGGATGGCGACGGCAAGCGCATGGTGGAGTATTACCGTGGCATCCTGATGGCATGTGACTATCTGAAGAAGCACGGTGTTTCTACCGATGTTCATGCCTGGAATGTGCCTGTCGATGCGGATATCCGTACCACTCTGCTGCAGGAGGGTGCCAGCCAGTGCGACCTTATCTTCGGTCCGCTTTATACCAAGCAGGTGGCTCCACTTTCCGAGTTCTGCAAGAACAACGGCATCAAGCTCGTCATTCCTTTCTCCATCAGTGGGGATGACGTGGAGCGCAGCAAGGAGATTTTCCAGATTTATCAGAGTCAGGAGAGTCTGAATGATGCTACCGTGAAGGTATTCCTGAAGCGGTTCACCAATGTGCATCCTATCTTTGTTGACTGCAATGATTCCACTTCCCGCAAGGGTGCCTTTACCTTCGGACTCCGCAAGGAACTGGAAAAGCGCAATATCAACTTCAGTATCACCAACGTGAATTCGAGCATCGAGCAGTTTGCCAAGGCTTTCGTGCCTAGCAAGCAGAATGTGGTGATTCTCAATACAGGCCGTTCACCTCAGTTGACCGCCGTGCTCAACAAGTTGGATGAGTTTGATGCCAAGTATCCGGGTGCATCCATCTCGCTCTTCGGTTATACGGAATGGCTGATGTATGCCAAGTACAATCTGGAAAGGTTCTACAAGTATGACACCTATATTCCTTCCACCTTTTATTATAATGCCAGCAATGTGCGTACCCAGTCGTTGGAGACGAGTTATCAGCGTTGGTTCCATCAGCCGATGCAGGTGGCCCTGCCACGTTTCGCCATTACGGGTTATGACCATGCCATGTTCTTTATCCAGGGCGTGAAGAAGGAGGGGCGCAATTTTACGGGCGACAGCAAGCATTCTACTTACCAGCCTGTACAGACACCGCTGGATTTCGAGAAGTCGGGACTTAAGGGAGGTTATAAGAACAAGAGTTTCATGCTGATCCACTATACCTTCAATCATCAGATTGAGGCGGTGAAGTATTAGGACTTTGAACTTTGAACTTTGAGCTTTGAACTTTGAAGTTTGATCTTTGAATATTGAAAAATGAACTTTATGATATGTATTTGATAAGAAGATATATACTGCTTTCTCTGGTCTTGGGGGGTGGACTGACTGCTTCGGCACAGATTGGAGAGCATCGCAATGACTTTGCAGTCGGATTGAATGGGGGCTTCATTATGAGCTCAGTAGGTTTTACGCCAGACGTACAGCAGACGCAGCACGGCGGAATGACGGCGGGTTTCTCGATGAAGTATACCTGCGAGAAATATTTCAACACTATCTGCTCTATCTATGCCGAGGTAAACTATGCCAAGGTGGGATGGAAAGAGGATATCCTTGATAAGGAAAACAAGCCGGTGATTATCACGGAGACCCAGGAGCCGATGGCGTATAGCCGTACCATCAACTATATCCAGGTGCCGGTGTTCGCTCATCTGGCATGGGGTAGGGAGACGAGAGGACTGAACATCTTCGTGAATGCCGGTCCACAGTTCGGTTATTATCTCAGTGAATCGACCAAGACCAATTTTGATGTGAAGAAGTTGCCTCAGACGGACAACAACCGAGTGAGCCCGGTGATGGCACAGGATACGATGGCAGTAGAGAACAAGCTGGATTACGGTATCGCCGTGGGTCTGGGTGCAGAATACAGCATTCCGAGAGTGGGTCACTTCCTTGCCGAAGCCCGCTACTACTACGGATTGGGAAATATCTACGGTTCGTCGAAGCGAGATTACTTCGGAAAGAGCAACTTCGGACAGATAGTCCTGAAGCTCTCTTATCTCTTCGATATCACAAGAACGAAGAACGTGAAGAGGAAATAATCAATAATCAATAATATGTAATCAGTAAAATGATAACGGGTTTATCATTGATGTTTTGAAAAAAATGAGTACAACAGAAAAAATGCAGATGAAATTGAGCGACTCAAAGTCAGCTCGCTGGACTGCCCTCTTCATCGTGAGCGTCACGATGATGTTCGGTTACTTTTTTACAGATGTAATGTCTCCACTGGAGCCGCTCTTGACAGCAGCCAAGGGGGCTGAGAATGGTCTTGGACTCGGATGGAGTTCGGATGAGTACGGCTTCTTCTCAGGAGCCTACGGATACTTTAATGTATTCCTCCTGCTCCTCTTCTTCGGTGGTCTTATCCTCGACAAGTTTGGCATCCGTTTCACTGGTATCCTCTCTACTGTTTTGATGTTTGGTGGAGCCTTGGTGAAATGGTATGCTGTAGGTCATGAGTTTGGCGGTTCGGTAGTAGTACCATTCTTCGGTACTTACAGTACACAGGTGGTGATAGCTGCACTTGGCTTTGCCATCTATGGCGTGGGCTGCGAGATATGCGGTATCACAGTGAGCAAGGTCATTGTGAAATGGTTTACGGGGCATGAGTTGGCTCTGGCAATGGGAGTGCAGGTGGCTACAGCTCGTTTGGGAACTGCCGCTGCCTTGGGCTATTCTCTTCCTTTTGCAAAGGCAATGGGCGGTGTGTCTGCTTCTATTGGTCTGGGTGCAGCTTTGCTTTGCGCTGGTGTACTGGTTTATCTGGTTTATTGCGTGATGGACAAGAAGGAGGATGCTTCTGCAGAAGCTGTGGCTACTGAGCCGGAAGAAGGTTTCAAGTTTTCAGACTTGGGTGGTCTGTTCAAGACAACTGGTTTCTGGTATGTGGCATTCCTTTGCCTGATGTTCTATGCCGGTGTATTCCCATTCCTGAAGTTTGCCACCAAGTTGATGATTTTCAAGTATGGTGTCGATGCCAATTTGGCAGGTCTGATTCCTGCGATGTTGCCATTCGGTACCATCTTCCTTACACCAATCTTCGGTAGCGTATATGACAAGTATGGCAAGGGTGCCACGCTGATGATTATCGGCAGTTGTCTCCTGACTCTGGTACACGTAGTATTTGCCCTTCCACTCAACTCATGGGTGCTTGCCGTCGTGATGATGCTCATCCTTGGCGTAGCTTTTGGATTGGTACCATCAGCAATGTGGCCTTCTGTGCCAAAGATCATCCCAATGAAACTCTTAGGAACTGCATACGCCCTTATCTTCTATATCCAGAATATCGGACTGGCTCTCATTCCAGTATGGATTGGTAAGGTAAACCAGGCAAACACGGGTGCCGACGGTGTTATCGACTATACCCAGACGATGACCATCTTTGCCTGCTTCGGTGTGATAGCCATCCTCATCGCCTTCCTCCTTCTTTTTGAAGATAAGAGAAAGGGATACGGTTTGCAGAAGCCTAACGTGAAATAAGTGAAGAGTGAAGAACGAAGAGTGAAGAATTCGTTTGCTCTTTGTTCTTCGGACTCTTTGAAAGTATAATTCTATAAAAGAAAGGAAACAGCCATGAATGCTACACCTGAATCATTGATTAAAGAATATGCTGACCCGATAGAGCAGCAGGAGATAGACAAGTTTATCTGTTCGGAAATGAGCAGACAGATTCACCGATATATCAAGGGTATGTCGGGAACCAAACAAGCTATGCTCAAGTTTGAGGAAAAACTGGCGAGCCTCTCTGTCCCTGAGAAGGAGAAGGCGATTGCCAAGTATATCGATCTGAACCGAAAGGCATTGGACGGTCTTGACTTGAAGATGATTCTGGTTCGTTCGGTGGCTAACTATTGCGACACTTTCCAGTATATGCTGGATTTCGTGAACGACAAGCGCAAGATGGTGTTCTATTACCATCGCCTGAAGGAGAAGTACATCCGTTATCATGAGGTGTTCGAGGAGAACGGCAAGTTTGGCATGAAGGACCATCAGGGCAACGTGATGCTTCAGCCGGTGTATGATTTCCTCCGTACCTGTTACATCTATAATGATGACCTGAGCATCATGCCGGTGATTGCAGAGAAGAATGGAAAGATGGGACTGGTAATGCCGGATGGCAATGATACCATCGTTGCCGACTTCCTCTATGATGAGATTTGCTTACGTGATGAATATCCTTATTTCGAGGCGGTAAGAGACGGAATCAGCGGATTGATTGATAAGGATGGAAACTTTATAGCTAATTAATAGTGATTAATTTTTAGTGATTAGTGATTAGTTATTAATTAATAGTAAAAAGAGAAAGGGCAATCAGATTGGGATGAACCAACTGATTGCCCTTTTTCCTTCGTTGCTATGAGCAACTTAGTTTTTATCTAATTTTCTCTCGTCTTCTATCCGAATGAATTAATCACTAATCACTAATCACTAATAACTAATCACTACTAATTAATCACTAATCACTACTAATTATCCCAGGTATTTCATCAGGATTTTGATCTTTCCGCTGTCACGGAGCTTGATGATGCTCTTTTCACGAATCTGGCGAACGCGCTCACGGGTGAGGTTGAACTCGCTACCGATTTCCTCCAATCCCTTCTCGTGGCAACCGATGCCATAGCAGTAGCAGAGAATCTTGCGCTCACGCTCCTTCAGTACGGTCTTGAGAACACGCTGAAGCTCGCTTGCCATTGACTCAAAGTCAACACCCTTGTCGGTACGGCTGTCATCGCCTGAAGCCATCACGTCTACCATCGCATTGTCATCATCATCGCTACCAAATGGAGCATCAATACTCATGTGGTGATTGTCAGCCTTGATGGTCTGGTCAATCTTGCTTTCCTCCATTTTGGTAATCTGTGCCAACTCAGCAACAGAAGGCTTGCGCTGGTTCTCCTGCTCGAACTTGCTGATTTCAGCGCTGATCTTGCTCAATGCACCCACCTGGTTCAAAGGCAAGCGAACGATACGGCTCTGCTCAGCGATAGCCTGGAGAATGCTCTGGCGAATCCACCATACAGCGTATGAGATGAACTTAAAACCACGAGTCTCATCAAACTTCTCTGCCGCCTTCACCAAACCGATGTTTCCCTCATCGATCAAGTCGGTAAGACCCAGACCCTGGTGCTGGTATTGTTTAGCAACAGAAACAACGAATCGAAGGTTTGCCTTAACCAATTTTTCCTTGGCACGTTCACCCTCACGACCGCCTTTGCGAATCTTCTGTGCGAGTTCGATCTCCTCATCGATAGAGACCATAGGTTCACGACCAATCTCCACCAAGTACTTATCAAGTGCTTCACTGGAACGGTTGGTTATACTCTTGCTAATCTTAAGTTGTCTCATATAAATCCTTTTACCTTTCTATTTATTTTAATCTCATTATTAATAATGTCGGAATCCACCTTTACGGTTTCGGGGTGCAAAGGTACAAAAAAAAACGCAATTACACTGTAATATTATTGGAAAATTTTTCTCCGATTTGTCTGTTTTTTAGAAATTTAGGTGATAATCAGTATGAAAATGCAATTTGCTGAACGGTTTTTCCTGCAATAAGTTTGAAATATGGAATAAATTATGTATCTTTGCACAGAATTTGCGAGAAAAGAATAACTAAATAATAAAATAACAATAAAACAAAAATTATGTTTGAGAATCAACCAAAAGGTCTGTGGACCTTAGCTTTGGCAAATACGGGTGAGCGTTTCGGTTACTACACCATGCTCGCAGTATTCGCTCTGTTCTTGGGTGAGAATTTCGGTTTTGATGCCGGTACGGCATCAGAGATTTATACCTGGTTCCTCACTGCAGTGTATTTCTTGCCTCTGTTTGGTGGTATGGCTGCCGACAAGTGGGGTTACAACAAGATGGTAATCATCGGTATCCTCATCATGTTCCTGGGCTATCTGTTCCTAGCTATCCCATTGGGTGGAGGTTCTGTAGCTATTGCTGCCATGGGTGCAGCCCTGCTGCTCGTGAGCTTGGGTACGGGTTTCTTCAAGGGTAACCTCCAGGTGATGGTGGGCGACCTTTACAACGATCCTAAGTATGCGCAGCATCGCGACTCTGGTTTCTCGCTTTTCTATATGGCGATTAACATCGGCGCCTTGTTTGCTCCTACTGCTGCCACCACAATCATGGCATGGGCACAGAACGACCTGGGCTATTCAAAGGCTGATTCTTATCACTTCGCTTTCGCAGTAGCTTGTGTTTCTGTGATTGTTTCTATCCTCATCTACTTCTTGGGTAAGAAGACCTACCAGCAGGTATTGGTAGCTGACAAGAAGAAGGAAGACGGCAAGACTGAGGAGGTAGAGGAGATGAGTCCTGCTGAGACCAAGGAGCGCATCGTTTGCCTCGGTTTGGTTTTCGCTGTGGTTATCTTCTTCTGGATGGCTTTCCATCAGAACGGTTTGACCTTGACTTGGTTTGCTGATGAGTTTACTGCTCGTGAGGCTACAGGTGCTACCGGTATGATGTTCAATGTAATCAACCTCGTTTGGTGCATCTTTATGGTATTCGGTATCTGCGGTCTGTTGACTGCTCCTAAGGGTACTTCTGGCAAGAGCAAGTTGATCAATCTCGCTCTCATCGTGATTCCTGCTGCCATCCTGGGTTATACTTACATGAATTCCGGTGATTCTACCGTAGCTATCGATGCTCCTATCTTCCAGCAGTTCAACCCTTGCTTCGTAGTAGCTCTGACTCCAGTGAGCATCGCTCTCTTCGGCTGGTTGGGTCGCATCGGCAAGGAGCCTAAGGCACCAGTGAAGATTGGTCTGGGTATGCTCGTTGCTGCCGGCGCTTATCTCTTAATGACTGTATCAAGTCTCGGTTTGCCTGCAACTGATCACCCTAATCACGTAGCAGATGTTACTCCAAACCTTCTCGTTGGTACCTATTTGATCCTGACTTTCGCAGAGTTGTTGCTTTCACCTATCGGTATTTCATTCGTATCTAAGGTAGCACCTCCAAAGTACAAGGGTATGATCATGGGTGGCTGGTTCGTTGCAACAGCCCTCGGTAACAAGTTGGTTTCTATTCCAGGTCACATGTGGGATATGCCATTGCCAGTAGTATGGGGAACCTTGATGGTTATCTGTCTGCTCGCTGCTCTCTTCATCTTCTCTATCATCAAGAAGTTGAATCGCGTAAGCTAAATCTTAGAAATATCATATACAAAAAAGGCTTGCTTCATTTTTCGAAGCAAGCCTTTTTTAATATATTATTTCTTCAACCACTTGTCCAACCAGCCGAAGAAGGTGCGCTGCCAGAGCACGCCATTCTGTGGCTTCAATACCCAGTGGTTCTCATCAGGATAGATGAGGAGCTCGGCTGGGATGCCACGCATGCGGGCTGCATTGAAGGCACCCATGCCCTGGTTTGCATTGATGCGGTAATCCTTCTCGCCGTGGATGCAGAGGATTGGAGTATCCCACTTGTCAACGAACTTGTGAGGACTGTTCTCGTAAGTCTTCTTGGCGTTGGCACTCAGATCCTTGTTCCAGTAAGCATCCTCATACTCCCAGTTAGAGAACCAAGCCTCCTCGGTATCGGTGTACATGCTCTCCAGATTGAAAGCTCCGTTGTGGGCGAGGAATGCCTTGAAACGCTTGTTGTGATGACCGGCGAGATAGTATACAGAGAAACCACCGAAGCTGGCTCCTACACAGCCCAGACGATCCTTGTCTACGTAAGGCAGATTCTTGGCAGCATCGTCGATGGCAGAAAGATAGTCGTTCATGCACTGACCGGTCCAGTCTCCTGAAATCTCCTCGTTCCATGCGCTTCCGAAACCAGGGAGACCACGGCGGTTAGGCAATACGACAACATATCCGTTGGCTGCCATGATCTGGATGTTCCAGCGGTAGCTCCAGAACTGGCTGACAGGACTCTGAGGACCGCCCTCGCAGAAGAGAAGGGTAGGATACTTCTTGTTAGCATCGAAATTAGATGGCAACATGATCCATACCAGCATCTGCTTGCCGTCGGTAGTCTTCACCCAGCGCTGTTCACACTTACCCATATTCAACTGGCTGAGGATGTGGTCGTTCTCACGGGTAATCTGCTCTACCTTGGTGCTTTTAGCATTCTTGCCAGGGGTAACGATGTAGATATCTGTAGGGTGGCTCATGCTAGCCTTGGTAGCGAGAAGCTTGTTGCCGTTGTTGGCGAGCGAGATGCTTCCGTAGTCAGCCCACTCGTTAGTAATCTGCTTCACTTCGCCCTTGAAGTTAGCCTGATAGAGGTTCAGGGTTCCGTGCCATACGCCGATGAAGCTGAGGCTCTTGTTGTCCTTGTTCCATACGAAGCCCTCTACGTTAGAGTCGAACTTCTCTGATACATAGTTCTTCTTGCCGGTAGCGAGTTCATAAACACAGAGGCGGTTGCGGTCGCTCTCGTAGCCATCGCGGCCCATGCTCTGCCAAGCGATGTACTTTCCGTCAGCAGAGAACTGAGGGTTCACGTCGTAACCCGGATTGTTCTTCAGATTCTCAGGAGCGTTGACAGCCTGGTTCTTCATGCTCTTGGTAGCATCAATCTTAGGCTCTACATAACCCGCCTCCTTGCAGAGGTTCTTGGTCTCGCGCGTACCTATATTATATAGGTAAATATCAGAATCGGTAGAGATGGCATACTGAACGCCCTCTTTCTTGCGGCAGGTATAGGCGATAGTCTTGGAATCAGGACTCCATGCCAACTGCTCAATGCCTCCGAATGGAGCCATAGGGCACTCGAATGGTTCATCCTTCAGGATGTCTTCGCCAGCGTTGACGGTACCGTCCTCTGCCACATCAGCCACGAAAGGATGGAGAAGGCTCTCTACGTAGTGGTCCCAGTGGCGATAGTTCATATCAGTTACGAGACGGCCGGTAGCCAATGGAAGATCAGAAGGATTCTCCTTGATGGTTCCGTGGTAAGGGAGTTCCTTGATGAGGATCACCTTCTTGCCGTCAGGAGAGAAGCGGAAGCCCTGGATGCCCAACTTGTCGTTGGTGAGCTGCTTGCGGCCTGTTCCGTCTGGGTTCATGCTCCAGAGCTGACCGCCACGGATGAAGGCAATCTTCTGACCGCCCTGGATCCATGCAGCATCGCTTTCGCTCTTGGCATCAGTGGTCAAAGCCTTCTGGTTCTTGCCATTGGCATCCATGATGAAGAGCATCTGATGGCTTTTGTTTTCCTTAACACTGTAGTAACCCACCTGGTAAACCACCTGCTTGCCATTAGGCGAAGCTTCTGCGGCACCAATACGTCCCATAGCCCAAAGAGCCTCTGGGGACATCAGGTGGTTCTCCACCTTGATGTTGTTTTTCTCAATCATAGTCTGTGCATCGACTGTTGTCGCACCCATGGTGAGGGCTGCAGCAGCCAAAATCATTGCTTTAATCATATTTTTGTGATTTTATTGAATATTTTCTGCAAAGGTACTGCAAATCGAGGACAATACAAAATAAATCGTGATTTATTTTTATAGTCGAGTGCAGCGTAACTTATTCAAAGTTACTGCAAATCGAGGACAATACAAAATAAATCATAAAAAAAACTTATGGATTTTTTCTCGTATCCCATTTTTTTTGTAATTTTGCAGTGTGTAATCAAGACATTAAACTTATTATGAATATATTATTTCTAACTCAGTTTGCCTGCTTTGTCGTTTCCGGTATGCTGGCATTATTTCTGATATTGACCCGCTTTCAGATACGTTGGCCCAACCATCGCTATGAGGTATCGCGATGGCTGATGTGTGGAGCTATGCTTGCACTGACCTTCCATTTCGTCTTGCAGATGGCATTTGATATCCGTGCCAAGAGCGATGCAGTCGGTGCCGTGGTGAACATTCTCTTCTATGCACCTATCGAATATCTCATGGCCTATTCCACTTTCAATCTCATCTGTTATCGCAGCGGGCGCAAGTGGATAGGACTGCTCTGTTCGCTCAGTTATGCGCTTATCATTATCTGCTTCCTGATGGGGTTCATAGGGGTTGTACCCAAGGGCAGCATGCATGTCGGTTTCTGGCTGTATCTGATGCTGGCTATCTTTACCCTCACTCTCATTTACTGCAGCATCGTTACTTTTCGTGAGATGCAGCACCATCGTAAGATTATCCTGGACAATACGGCGGAAGACATGTTGCCGTTTGACAGCTTTGCCTGCGTGAGCTATGTCTCCATGTTTATCGGCGGTCTGGCTTTGATGGCGGGCATCATCTCCCGCCCCATCCTGCTGGTCATCGCCCCGCTGGTACTGCTTTCGTTGGTTGTCTTCATCGTCAGTTTCGTGGGTTATGGTTTCAATATCATGCCGCTGGACAACATGCTTGAACAGCAGATAGAGGAGGAGACAGAAGAGGAGACAGAAGAGGAGGAGCCTGCTGAGGACGAAGAGGAAGTTGACGAATGTCTGACGCCGGAGCACATCGCCAAGATAGAGAAATTGCTGGCAGAATGGTGCGAGAATGGAGGTTTCCGTGACAGCGCTATGAACATGCCGATGCTGGCATCCATGATTTGCGTCAACCGTAAAGACCTGTCTGCTTATTTTGAAGATTATCTCCAGAGCAGTTTCCGAGTATGGCTGAGCGATATCCGATTCCAGAAAGCCCAGAGCATGTTGAGGGAAGAAACCAGATACTCCAACGAAACGGTTTCCATAGAATGCGGCTTCTCATCCCATGCCCATCTCTATAAAGTCTTCAAGGCTAAGACAGGTATGACTCCGATACAATGGCGCCGTTTTATGGCAAAAAAAGCTAGTGAAAATAGTTTCATTCCTACGAATGAAACACCTATTTGATAGGAATGAAACTATTTTCTTGAGGAATGAAACTCCTTTTTTGGTTTTTAATTATTATATTTGCAACCGTAAGTGATAATTAAAAATGAATTTATATGGAGAATTACTCAGTTTTACAGACCATGACACTCGCTGATATCGTGGGCGTATTTCTCATCCTGGTGATAGCCCTTGGCTCATTCTCTCTGATGTGGATAGATTATAGTGTATACCTGGAAAATCATAACAAGCAGTTCCGCCTGTTCGATTTCATCAGGAAGGAACAGTTGTATCTTTTCCTTTTCCTGATGTTCCTCTTTCTGATTGGTGGGGAGATATTGCTCTATTCCTATTTATAATGGTACTGATGAGTTGCCAGGAATAAGGGAATTGCTATTTTTATGGCATGATAATGACAACTTTTGCGTCCTTTATTTGATTATTCAATAGTTTTTTTGTAATTTTGCAGGCGATTTTTGATTTCAAATTGCAAGATATAATAACAATTATGAAGATAGGATTTGACAACGAGAAGTATCTGAAGATTCAATCCGAGCATATCAAGGAGAGAATCTCTAAGTTTAACGGAAAGCTCTACCTGGAATTGGGAGGTAAGCTTTTCGATGACCACCACGCCAGTCGTGTTTTGCCGGGTTTCCAGCCTGATAGCAAACTGCGCATGTTTCAGAAAATCAGCGATAGCATCGAGATTGTTATCGTAATCAGTGCCGCCGACATCGAGAAGAACAAGAAGCGTGCCGACCTGGGTATTACTTACGATGAGGACGTGCTGCGTCTTCGTGGCGAGTTCCAGAACCGTGGTTTCATGGTGGGTTCTGTTGTCATTACCCATTATAACGGTCAGCCTGCTGCCATCGCTTTCAAGCAGCGTCTGGAGCGTGAGGGCATCAAGGCTTACTGCCATTATCTCATCGAGGGCTATCCTCACAACGTGAATCTCATCGCTTCTGACGAGGGATTCGGTCAGAATGACTATGTGGAGACTGAGCGTCCGCTCGTCATCGTTACTGCTCCTGGTCCTGGTAGCGGCAAGATGGCTGTCTGCCTGAGCCAGCTTTATAATGAGAACAAGCGCGGGGTGCGTGCAGGCTATGCTAAGTTTGAGACCTTCCCTGTATGGAATCTCCCATTGAAGCATCCGGTGAACATCGCATACGAGGCTGCTACTGCCGACCTCAACGATGTGAACATGATCGACCCATTCCATCTGGAGGCATACAACAAGATTGCCATCAACTACAATCGTGACGTAGAGATCTATCCTGTGCTCAATGCTTTGTTCGAGGGCATCTATGGCAGCAATCCTTACAAGTCGCCAACGGATATGGGTGTCAACATGGTGGGCTTCTGCATCTCTGATGATGAGGTTTGCTGCGAGGCATCCAAGAATGAGATTATCCGTCGTTACTATGCTGCAACCAACAAGATGGCGGCTGGCGCTTGTAATGATGCGGAAATAAACAAGATCCAGATGCTCTTCAATCAGGCTAAGATTACTACGGATTATCGCAAGGTGACGGTAGCGGCAAAGGATCATAAGAAGGCAACGGGCCATACTTCTTCTGCGATAGAGTTGGAGGATGGCACGATTATCTGCGGTCACAGCAGCGAGCTGTTGGGTTGCAGTGCGGCATTGATATTGAATGTTACCAAGCACTTGGCGGGAATCGACCATGAATTGAAGTTGATTCCTCAGTCGATGATTGAGCCAATCCAGCATACCAAGGTGAATTATCTGGGTGGTCACAATCCTCGTCTTCATACGGATGAGGTTCTCGTAGCCCTCTCTGTTCTCTCGGAGAATGACGAGAACTGCAGAAAGGCTTTGGAGCAGTTGCCTAAGCTTCGTGGCTGTCAGGCACATTGCACCGTGATGCTGAGTGATGTAGACCAGAAGATCTTCAAGAAGCTCGGAGTGAATATTACCTGCGAGCCTGTGCTGAAGAAGTAATTTCGAATTAAATTCTATGGAAGAAGTAGATTCGGATTATATAAAATACCCCCGAAGGGGTATAGTTAATCGTGCTGTTTGATTAATTATACCTTTTCGGGGGTACTTTTTTTATTTTTCAACCGGCATTCCGAGCTTGGTCCAGTTTAGAATTCCGCCTTCCATATCATATACCTTGAAGCCTTGCTTCTGCATTTTCAGGCAGGCACCATGGCTTCGCTTTCCGCTTCTGCAATAGATGTAGTAGGTGCGGGATTTATCAAGCTTACTAATGCCGGCATCGAATGCCTCGGGATTGAGATAATCCAGTTGTTGGGCACCTGCCAGATGTCCTTCTGCATATTCCTTTTGGGTGCGGACATCTAGAAGGATGCTGGTTGTATCTGCCTTTGCCTGGTTGATAAAGGCCTGTGGAGCCAATACGATGATACCATCCGATGGGGCTGATTTTGATGATTGAGCAGCCTGTGCTGAGCAGCCCGTGGTTGACAAGCCGATGGCTGCTAAAAGAGATAAGAGTATTTTCTTCATTTTCTGTTTTGTTTATATTGTTCTTGTTTTTTGCTTTTTTTATTCATGTTTGTTCTGCTTGGCGGAAATAATTGCAGAAATAATTGCTGAAAGAAATTATCTTAATGCCATGACTCGGCTGAGAATCAGTTTCTTGTATTCCTTCTTCATGCCGTCTGGCAGGAAGGAGGCGTCTATCAGGTCGAGCCATTTCACGATAGAGCGACGGAATTTCTTGGCGATGTTGCTGATTACCTTTTCGCTGAGTCCTGATGCCGTCATTACCTTGATGAAATCTGATTTCAGAATCTTTCTTTTTCTTCCATTCAGCGTCAGTGCGAGTTCTTCGGGATCCTCCGGCATCACGAGCTGGGTGCAGAGGAGGTCGTAGGCTGGGGTTAATCCATAGCCCAGTTTCCTGTTGTTGTAGAGCGAGAAGTTCTTGAGATGCATGTCGGCGTTGCCGGTAATCCACGAGAAGATGACTACCTCCCAATAGTTCACGAGGTCGAGCTGCGAGAAGGAGGAATACTTTTTGATGAGTTTGGCTACCTGCTCGTAGGAACCTTTGTATTTGTATTCGGTAAGGCGCTCGGATAGCTGGCACATATCTTCCATGGGTACTTTGGTGCCATCATCCAGTCGGTCTATTCTCCGGGTGATATAACAGAGTTCGCCATCGGCAAAGCGAATCAGGCCATGGGGAACCACGGCGATTTTGGCTGCTTCGGCGAGGTGCATCGTGAGGTCTTCTATTTCCGGAAGACAGCGATAGCGGTCGGTCTGGGGCTTGAGGATGTATTTTCCCCAGAGGCCTACGATGGTAAATCGGGATGGTTCGTTCTTTCCGCCTGGGTTCACATCGAGCGAGAGCTTCGCCTGCACACCGGTGAGGGTGGTTTGGGCACGCACTACCTGTTTAGCCAGGTCGCCGATTTCCTTTCTAACATAGGGTAGGACAGGGGCTTCCTTGGTACCGAAGAGTTTCTTGGCGCAAGCAGGGTGGTAATCTATCTGACCTGGCTTGAGCGGTTTATAGCAATATAGACATTTTTCCATATTTCTTTCTCCTTTCTAGTTTTTGGGGGAAGCATTTGTTCCTTCTGCAGGTGAATTGTTGGTTCTTTCTGCATGAGATTCTTCAACCGGGATGACGCTGACGGCTCCGATGCAATCCTTGCAGCAGGCAAGGAGGAGCGACATTCTATCCCGCTGGTTGATTTTCCAACTGCTTTCTGCGATATTCAGCAGCCATCCTTCGGGGATTAACCCATCGAAGAAGGGAAACAGTACGGTATCGTGGTAGGGCTCGTTTGATAACGGGAGTGTGAGGCTCACGGCTTCTGCACCATCCGATGCCAGATAATCAGCATCGTAGGCAAAGGTGAAGCCTGTTTCATCTTCCGTCAGCAAGCCTACGTATTGGTTGTAGAGATAAATCTTTCCTTGTTTCATAAAGTTCAGTTTTTATTCTTTTCTGATAGGAACGGGGCCGATTTCCTGGCCGAAGAGAAGGAGGACTTGGTTAACTTTGTCCAGTCGCAATGTTTCCTTTCCCTGTTCCAGTTCTCTTACGAATCGGAGGCCTACGCCCGATTTCGCCGCCAGATCTATTTGGGTCAATCCGAATTGCTTGCGCATTTCCTTGACGTATGATGATAATGTATTGCTCATATTTTATTTGTTTTATACCCTTTCGGGGACAAATATACGAATAAAAAATGAAAATACCCCCGAAAAGGTATAATTTATAATATCATTTAACAAATTATACCTTTTCGGGGGTAATGTTATGCGTTTGTGACTGGAGTTACTCCTGTAACATTAGCTAGTGTATCACGGATAAAACCATTGATTGTTGTTCCTGCTTGCATCGCCATCATTGCAATACGGCTATGAATTTCAGGAGTAATGCGGATATTCAAGTTGCCACTATAAGGTGCACGAGGTGCCTTGCCATTGGCTTTACATAAGGCTAGATAGTCATCTATTGCGCCTTCAAAATCCCTTCGTAGTTCATTGACATCTTGACCTTCGTAGGTAATCATATCCTTGCTCATTCCGAGAACTTTGCCATATAAGCAATTGTCCTCCTCACTATAATCTACGCTACCCGTATAACCTTTATATTTTAATAATCCCATATTATGTTCCTCCTATTTATTAATATATCCATTAGCTTTTAGAAATGTGAATACTTGTCTCATAACATATCCTTTGATAATATTTGAAGGATGAGGCTTGTGCATGATGTAGCTATTGCCATCTTTGTCATTGACAAATATGACTCTTGAACCAGAAGTTGTTCCTTTGTTTTCCTGATGGAACCCATAGCAAGAAAATACACTAACCATTTCGTCGAAAGTGAAATCTTTCGGCAGGTTATAGAAGCGTTTCAAAAGTTTATCTTTCTTGTTCATTTGTCACATTCTTTATGTACTCGACTGCAAATGTAACTAAAAATAGTTACACTGCCAAGCTTTTGGGGCTTTTTAACAATCTTTTTTTGGCTTTAATTATGTAATCATATAAAAAAAGCGTAACGAACACCTTTTCCGGGTAATCCATTACGCTTTCATTTATCTGGAAACCATTATTTCCCGAGATTATTCTTTTTCTCGTTCAGTTCTGCCTGCTTACGCATCATCTCTTCCTGCTGCTGGCGCTGCAACTCCTGAAGGGCCTGCATTCTTGCCATAAGGCCGCTTGCCTTCTTAGGATTGTTTTTGTTCTCCTGATAGCGCTTCTCCAGAATGGCGAGGAGCTTCTCGTCGTTGGTGGTCTTGCGCAAGGTCCACATGATGGCAGCACTGAAGAACAAGGAGATGAAGTAGTAGAAGTTCAAACCTGCTGAGTAGTCATTGAACATGAAGAAGAACATCAATGGCATGAGAAACATCATCCACTGCATCATCTTCATCTGCTCTGCCTGCTGACCTACCATCTGATCACGCTGCTGGCGCATCGTCATCCATGAGTACAACAGGTTGGCTACGCAGAAGAGAATACAAGTCAAACTCAAGTGGTCGCCAATCAACCAGATGTTGGTGTTCCACTCGATGATTGGGTCGAAGGTGCTCAAGTCGCTCATCCACAAGAACTTCTCACCACGAAGCTGAATGGCATTAGGCACGAAGTTAAACATCGCAACCCAAACCGGCATCTGAATCAGCATAGGGATACAACCAGATAATGGGCTTACACCATACTTGGCATACTCTGCCATCATCGCCTGCTGCTTCTGCATCTGATCCTCAGGCTTGTTGAACTGAGCGGTAGCTGCCTCGAGCTTTGGCTTCAGCACACGCATCTTGGCAGAACTCATGTAGCTCTTCTTCACCATAGGGTAGGTGATGAGCTTCAGGAGCAATGTGATGAGAATCAATACGATACCCATTGGGAATACATTGCTCAACCAGTCGAACACATAGAGTGTGAAGAAACGGTTGATCCAGCGGATGATAGGCCATCCCAGATAAACGAGCTTCTGGAACTCAAGGTCCTTGCCGAAGGTGCTCTCCTTCTCTGTATTCTTCAGAATCTGGAAGTCGTTAGGACCAAAGTAGAACTCAAACTCAGATGCCTTCTTGCCGGTTGGGTCGAAAGCTGTCTTCATCTTAGCCTGGAACTGCTTCAGGTAGCCTGTACCCTTCTCTTGAGGGATAGAAGTCATGAAGGCATCCTTGTCGAAGTTGTCCTTAGCTACCATAATAGCTGAGAAGAACTGGTTCTTGAAAGATACCCAGTCGATAGTCTCTTCAATTTTCTCGTCGATTTTCTCGCTGCCCTCATTCAGGTGGTCGGTGCCGCCCTCTACATCATGATAGGTGAGGGTGGTGTAGCGGTTCTCGAACATGAAGCCACGCTCCTGCTGGCGCGCCTTGTCGCTCCAGTCGATGCTCATCTTGTTGCAGCTAGGTGAGAACAGTCCTGCCATACCTTCTGTCTGCAGACTCATGTGGAGCATGTAGTCATCGCCGAGGGTATAGGTCATGCTGAGGGTCTTGCCTGGGGCAGCCTCTGCAGTCATGGTGACAGACTTGCCAGTCACGTTGGATGGAGTGAAGTAGAGATCGCTGGTGATGATGTTGGCCTCCTTTGCCTCGAGCATGAACTTGAGGCTCTGGTCGTTGCCGTCGAAGAGTGTAACGTCCTTCTGGTCGGCAGAACCGTCTTTCACCTTGAGGTTGTGACCCACGTATCCCTTGATGACTGCCTTCTCGACAGTACCACCCTTGGTATTGAGCGTCAACTCAACCTTCTCATTCTTCAAAACTACTTTCTGAGCCTGACCCTTCAAAGCCGAATAGAATAGGGCGGTAGAGTCTGCCTCAATCTGAGCCTTCGCATCAGCCTGGCGCTTAACAGCGGCAGCCTTGCTGGCCTTTTCCATCTCGGCATGTTTAGCCTTGGCGATGGAGTCCTGAACGAATGCCGTTCTCTGTTCTTCGGCAGATGGCTGGTTATACCAGCTAAAGCCAATCAGCACTACGGCAATCAGGAGGAAACCGATAATGTTGTTCTTATTCATTATTATTTTTTATTGTTTTATTTTCTCTGAAGCGACAGCAAAGGCTGTGCCATTCTGCTGCCTGAAGCCAGCCTGCCGCTATTTCTTGTTAGCGATGGCTGTCTTTACAAAGTCAACAAACAATGGGTGTGGCTTCAATACCGTGCTCTGGTACTCTGGATGATACTGTGTTCCGATGTACCACTTCAAGCCTGGGATTTCCACTACTTCTACCAGGTCGCTCTCCGGATTGCGGCCTACGCACATCATGCCGTGCTTCTCGAATTCCTTCTGGAATTCGTTGTTGAACTCATAGCGGTGGCGATGGCGCTCCTGGATATGCTCCTTCTTATAGATGTTGAACACGCGACTGCCTTGTCTCAGTACGCACTCGTAGGCGCCGAGTCGCATGGTTCCACCCATGTTTGATATGTTCTTCTGCTCCTCCATGATGTCGATGACATTATGTGGAGTCTTCTCATCCATCTCACGCGAGTTGGCATCCTTGTAGCCCAATACGTTGCGGGCGAACTCGATGACGATCATCTGCATACCCAGGCAGATGCCGAAGGTAGGGATGTCGTGGGTGCGGGTGTAGTGGGCAGCGATGATCTTGCCCTCGATGCCGCGCTGGCCGAATCCTGGACAGATGACGATACCGTCTTGACCCTTCAGCTGCTCAGCCACATTCTCTTCCGTGAGATATTCTGAGTTGACGAATGTAATGTTCACCTTGTGGTCGTTGTAGGTGCCTGCATGCGAGAGGCTCTCGCGGATGCTCTTGTAGGCATCCTGCAGGTCGTACTTTCCAACGAGACCGATGTTCACCACCTCGGTAGCCTTGTTTCTGCGGTCGAGGAAGGCTCTCCAAGGACCCAGCGCAGGCTTCTCACCGATAGGCTCGCCCATCTTGCGGAGGATGGCGGTGTCGAGGCCCTGGTTCTGCATGTTTACAGGCACCTCGTAGATGCTAGGAAGGTCTTCGCTCTGGATAACGCAGTCGAGATCTACGTTGCAGAAGCTTGCCACCTTCTTCAGGATTCCCTCTTCGAGATGCTTCTCGGTGCGGAGAATCAGAACATCTGGCTGAATACCTACGCTCTGCAGTTCCTTCACGGAGTGCTGGGTAGGCTTTGTCTTCAACTCGCCTGCTGCCTTGAGATAAGGCACATAGGTGAGGTGTACATTGACGGCGTTCTTGCCCAGTTCCCATTTCAGCTGTCGGATAGCTTCCATGTAAGGGGCACTCTCGATGTCGCCGATGGTTCCGCCAATCTCGGTAATCACGAAGTCATAGTGATACTTCTTGCCGAGCAGCTTCACGTTGCGCTTGATCTCGTCGGTGATGTGAGGCACCACCTGGATGGTTCTTCCGAGATAATCGCCACGACGTTCCTTGTCAATGACTGCCTTGTAGATACGACCTGTGGTGAGAGAATTCGCTTTCGTAGTCTGAATGCCGGTGAATCGCTCGTAGTGTCCGAGGTCGAGGTCGGTCTCCATACCATCTACCGTTACGTAGCACTCACCATGCTCATACGGGTTCAGCGTACCCGGGTCGATGTTGATGTATGGGTCAAACTTTTGGATAGTAATGTTGTAACCTCTTGCTTGAAGAAGTTTACCGATGGATGAAGATATGATTCCCTTACCCAAAGAAGAAACCACACCACCAGTAACGAAGATGTACTTTGTTTCAGCCACGATATTTATAATTTAAATTAGAATAATTTTGGGTGCAAAGTTACTATAAAATTATGAATTAGCCAAAATATTTGTAAAGAATGGCTCTGAATTTAGAATTATTTTGTTACCTTTGTGCCCAAATTATATTATATCAAGGTATGAAAATAAAATTTGGATTACTCGTTTTAGCTTGGGTGGCTTGTCTGGCGCCTGCCGATGCGCAGCGCTCGCACAGGAAAAATGCACCTAAGGAGACTCTTGAAGCTAAGGATAATCGGCTGTTGAAAGACTATGCTGATTCTCTCTCAGTATATGGCAGTCGGCTGGATTCGGTCAGGTTGAAAGCCGATGACAGCCGTTTCGGCCTGCTCTTTACTCCGCTCACTTTCTATCATTCTCCTGCCAATCATCTGCTGCGCATCTCGCCAAAGGGTGAAGTGGGGGATTCGCTCGAGACGGAGCTGGATGCTGCCCTGATGGATATCTATCTCAGACGTCCCGACCTGGTAAGGGCTACGGAATCCCGACTCAGAAAGGTGGGGGCACCGCTCGATGCGCCTTCCAAACCGAAGAAAAACCATCCTGACCTCGTTGAGCAGGTGGCTCCGAAGGCGATAGAGATAGAGTCGGCTCCGATGGATCTAGTCATCACCCGTCCTAACTTCTGGACCATCAACGGTGATTATTACCTCCAGTTCCTGCAGAATTATGTTTCGAGCAACTGGTACAAGGGTGGTGAGAGCAACTATTCGATGCTGGGACGCATCACTATGCAGGCTAATTACAACAACAAGCAGAAGGTGAAGTGGGACAACAAGCTGGAGTTGCGCTTGGGTTATCAGACGTCCAAGGGTGATTCCCTGCGTTCTCTCAAGACTTCCGACGACTTGATCAGATACACCAGCAAGTTGGGTCTTCAGGCTACCAAGCGATGGTATTATACCTTGCAGATGGTGGCGCAGACGCAGTTTGCCCATGGATTGAAGAGTAATGACAAGATGGTTTATTCCGATTTCTTCTCTCCATTCAATCTGAACCTCTCTGTCGGTATGGATTATTCGGTTGATTGGTTCAAGCACAGGCTGAAGGGTAGTGCCCATCTGGCTCCTCTGGCGGTCAACTGGAAGTATGTGGGCCGTGAGGCGTTGGCTACAAGATATGGTCTGGACGAAGGTAAGCACAGCCTGGTGGATTACGGTTCGGAATGTACGTTTGACCTGTCCTGGCAGATAGCGCAGAACATCAAGTGGAAGACCCGATTGTGGGGCTATACCACTTATAAGCGTGCCGAAATAGAGTGGGAGAATACGATTACCTTCCAGTTCAACCGTTACATCTCCACCAACATCTTCCTCTATCCGAGATTTGATGATGGAGCGCAGCGTAAGGATGACCAGAGCTATTGGCAGTTCAAGGAATTCATGTCTATTGGCTTCTCTTATTCGTTCTAGAAAAGTTTGCTCCCACACGCTCTGTAACGGTTTGCTCCCACATGCCCTGAAAGGGTTTGTCCTCACACGCCCTGAAAGGGCAGAAGCTCCTAGCCCAGGGCAACGCCCTGGGTTAAAAACCGCAATCAACAATACCGCCCTGAAAGGGCAAAAGCTTTAAAGATATCAGAAAGCTTTTGCCCTTACAGGGCGTCTTTTGTATATATATCCTTAATACCCAGGGTGTTACCCTGGGCTAGGAGCTTTTGCCCTTACAGGGCGATATTGTATATGTCCATCATACCCAGGGTGTTGCCCTGGGCTAGGAGCTTCTGCCCTTTCAGGGCGTGTGGAGTATTTCTCGATTAGAAGCGGAAGCAGAACTCGGCATCTGCCATGGAATAATTGTGCTTGGCGAGGGTCTTGTCGTTGACCAATGCATACTCGGTGAGGATGCTGATTCGCTTGCCGATGTGGAAGTTCAAACCTGCCTCATACTGGGTTCTCTGCATGTTGCTCTTGCCGTTAGGCTGATACATGTCGTAACGTGCCTTCACGTCGATACGGCTGTTCTTTGGCAGCTGAGCCAATGGGGCGATAACCAATCCATATACACCCTGTGCCTTGTCGCCGATTTTTGCATTCAGATTGCAGTCCTTGGCGTTGGCATCGTTGAAGTTGGTGATGCTCTTGTCAAAAGCCTTGCCGGTAGAGTGGATATACTCTGAACGTACGGTCCAGCCATCCTGCTTGTATTCGAATGAGAAGGCATAGCGGTTTTGGCTGAGCTTGCGAACGCCAGAGCGTTTCTGAATGTCGGCAGTATAGGAGGCATCATGCTCGTCGGTCCATGTTCCCTTTCTTGCATAAGAACCGGTCCATCCGAAGGCACCGATGCGCATGCCGCTTACTGGCATTACCCATACACCGCCAATCACATTCTTCTGCTGGTCAACGTCCTTGGTATTGGTTCCCTGTCCGTTGAATACGCCAATCTGATAGTGCAGCAGGTTTCTGCCGTTGGCATTCTTCAGGAAATCACCCTGGAGCTGCAAACCGATGTCACGACCATTGGAAGCGTGCTCTCCGGCACGGTCGCTGAAACCAGCCAGCTTGCTCACGTTCTGAGAGTATCCCATAAATCCCTGATCGATAGGATGCATCGGATTCTCGAAAGTGAATGGGTTCTTGAACTGACCAATCTTCACCTTGAAGTACTCGTACTTCTGCCATTCTGCAAACAGATCCACCATTCTTGGGCTTGAACCCAGGTTGGAGGTGTTGCCGTTGAACTGAATCTGAGTCTTCCAGTAGAAGTCGCCAGCGATGCGACCTTCGAGAGCGATACGAGCCATACGGATATTGAATGAGTTGGATTCAGCATCTTTCTGTCCGCTGTACTGATACTGGGTCATTCCATAACCCGACAATTTTACGTTGCTCAACCATGAAGGTAATTCGATGGTCTGCTTCTTTTGGGCGCTGGCAGAGACCGCAGTCAAGGCCATGAGCGCCAGGATGATACTCTTTTTCATCTTGTTTCTATTTTGTTTCTAGGTTTATTACTTTGCTGCGAGTTCCTCTTCTGTCAGGTCTTCAGCCTGTGCTGCCTGGAGAGCGAGTTTCTCTGCCTCCTTGGCAGCCTTGGCTTCTGCTATCGCCTTCTCACGCTCCTTGCGCTCCTTCTTCTTCTGCTTGATTTCAGCATCGCTGCGCTTTTCGAGCAATACAACGTTCTCTACGTGAGGAGTATGAGGGAACATGTCAACTGGCTGGACAGCAGTCACTTTGTAGTGGTCGTCCATCAGCTGCAGGTCGCGTGCCTGGGTAGCTGGATTGCAGCTTACGTATACGATGCGCTTTGGCGCTGCGTTCAGAATCACGTTTATTACGTCTGGGTGCATTCCGGCACGTGGTGGGTCGGTGATGATGACGTCCGGGCGACCGTGCTGGGCGATGAAATCATTGGTCAGGATGTCCTTCATATCGCCAGCATAGAAGAGGGTGTTCTCGATGTTGTTCACCTGGGAATTCACCTTGGCATCCTCGATAGCTTCTGGCACGTATTCGATACCGATGACCTTCTTTGCCTTGTGAGCCACGAAGTTGGCGATGGTTCCGGTGCCGGTATAGAGGTCGTAAACCAGCTCATCTCCGGTAAGGTTGGCAAACTCGCGAGCCACGCAGTAGAGGTGGTAAGCCTGCTCGGTATTGGTCTGGTAGAAACTCTTAGGACCCACCTTGAACTTCAGGTCTTCCATCAGTTCGTAGATATGGTCGTTGCCCTTGAAGAGGCTGAGCTCCAGGTCGTTGATGGTATCGTTGCCCTTCTGGTTGTCCACGTACATGAGCGATGAAATCTGAGGGAACTTGTCTGCCACCTGCTGCATCAGCTCCAATGCTCTCTGCTCATCGCCCTCCTCATCGTAGTGGAACTGGAATACGAGCATCCACTCGCCAGTGTTCGAATTACGAATCATCATGTTGCGGAGCAAACCGTGCTGCTCACGGAGATCGTAGAAGGTATAGTCGTGAGAATCAGCGTATTCGAAGACGAAGTTGCGGATTTCGTTGCAGAGGTCGTCCATCAGCCAGCACTTCCTGATAGGATAAATCTTGTCGAAGGCACCGGTGATATGGAAACCGATGGCGTTCTGGGCGTGGCGCTCCTTGAGTGATGATACGGTATCGTCCTCTTTCTGAGGGAGTTGTGCAAGTTCCTCAGCGGTGAACCAGCGCTTGTTGCTGCATCCGAACTCAATCTTGTTGCGATACTCCTGAGTCTTCACGCTGCCCATGATAGGGCGGAACTCTGGGAGTTCAATCTTGCCGATGCGGGTAAGCTGGTCTTCCACCTGCTTCTGCTTTGCCTTGATCTGCTCCTCGTAAGGCAGGTTCTGCCATTTGCATCCGCCGCAGATGCCGAAGTGCTCGCACATAGGCTCCTGACGGATATTGCTTTTTTTGATGAAGCGAACCACCTTCGCCTCGCAGTACTTATGTTTCTTCTTGACTACCTGCAAATCTACCACATCACCTGGCACACAGAACGGAACGAAGATGACCTGGTCATCTACTCGGGTGATGCACTTTCCTTCGGCTGCAACAGCCTCGATGGTGATGTTCTCCAAAAGAGGTAATGGTTTACGTTTTCTTGCCATAATTCTAATTTGTTTTTTTTATGGGTGCAAAGATACGGCAATTTTATGAGAAATGCAAGAGTTGTCCCGAATTATTTGCGTTTAAAGGTAAAAGGGTAAAAAAGTGAAAAGGCAAAAGGGTAAAAATGTGAAAGGGTTAAAAGGGTAAAAAGGTGAAACGATAACAAAAGTAACAAAAGTAACAGGTAACATTCTGTGCTCGTAAAATGTGAATGTGAATGTGAATTTGAAATGTAAGTGAAGAAAATGAGTGGATAGTATATATTTATTATAATATATTTATTTATTTTATGTTCGCGCGTACCTTAATTATATAAGGAATATCTTATTCTTATATCATTACATGATTCCCTTTTTTATTCGTTTACATTTCAAATTCACATTCACATTCACATTTTTATATCAGAAGTTACCTGTTACTTTTGTAACTTTTGTTATCGTCTCACAATTCTTTTACTTTTTCCTTTAAAACTGCGTCCCGACGTAGCGCCAACTGCGTGGCGACATAATCTCCTCTGCGTCCCGACGTTGCCATCCCTGCATCGCCACGCATTTCCATCCCCCTCGCTACGCTTTCTCATCCCCCTCGCTACGCTTTCTCATCCTCCTCGCATCGCTTTCTCATCCTCCTCGTATCGCTTTCTCATCCTCCTCGCTTCACTTTTCCATCTTACATTTTTGTTACTTTTTCTGCTTCCTCATGGTGGATTGTTAAAAATATCCCCGTGTGTGCGACAACAATTTAAAATGTAATCTCGGGATAGCAAAAAAGAGTATAAAAGTTTGGTGGTTTCAAAATAATGTCGTATATTTGCATCATCAACAAAGAATTGATAATAGCTAAAATAATATAATATTTTTGAACCTATAAAAATATGAACGAAAAAAGAGTTTATACATTCGGTAATGGAAAGGCCGAAGGAAATGCGAAGATGCGTGAAGTGCTTGGCGGTAAGGGTGCTAACCTCGCAGAGATGAATCTTATTGGTGTACCTGTTCCTCCAGGTTTCACTATCACAACAGATACATGTAATGAATACTATGAGGTAGGTGAGGAAAAAATCAAGGAACTTCTTCAGGATGAAGTAATGGCTGCTGTGGCTCATACAGAGGCTTTGATGAACAGCAAGTTCGGTTCTGTTGAGAACCCTCTCCTCGTTTCCGTGCGTTCTGGTGCACGCGCTTCTATGCCAGGTATGATGGATACTATCCTCAACCTCGGTTTGAATGACGAAGTTGCTGAGGGTTTGGTCAAGAAGACCGGTAATCCTCATTTCGTATACGATTCATATCGCCGTTTCGTACAGATGTACGGTGACGTCGTTATGGGATTGAAGCCTGTTAACAAGGAAGATATCGACCCATTCGAGGCTATCATCGAAAAGGTGAAGGAAGAGCAGGGCGTTACTCTTGACAAGGACCTCTCTGTAGAGTCACTCAAGAAGCTCGTTGAACTCTTCAAGGCTGCTATCAAGGAGCAGACTGGCCAGGATTTCCCAACCAATCCTATCGATCAGCTCTGGGGCGCTATCTGCGCTGTGTTCCGTTCTTGGATGAACGAGCGTGCTATCCTCTACCGTAAGATGGAAGGTATTCCTGATGAGTGGGGTACTGCTGTTTCTGTCATGGCGATGGTATTCGGTAACATGGGCGAGACTTCTGCTACTGGTGTTTGCTTCTCTCGTGACGCAGGTAACGGTGAGAACCTCTTCAACGGTGAGTATCTCATCAATGCACAGGGTGAGGACGTTGTTGCTGGTATCCGTACTCCACAGCAGATTACAAAGATCGGTTCTCAGCGCTGGGCTGAGCGTGCTGGCATCTCTGAGGAGGAGCGCGTTGCTAAGTATCCTTCTATGGAAGAGGCTATGCCTGAGCTTTACAAGGAGCTCGACGCGCTGCAGGATAAGCTGGAGCACCACTATCACGATATGCAGGACATGGAGTTCACCGTACAGGAAGGTAAGCTCTGGTTCCTCCAGACACGTAACGGTAAGCGTACAGGTACCGCTATGGTGAAGATTGCTATGGACCTTCTCCACGAGGGCATGATTGATGAGAAGACTGCTATCCTCCGCTGTGAGCCTCAGAAGCTCGATGAGCTTTTGCACCCAGTATTCGATAAGCTGGCTCTCTCTAAGGCTAAGGTCATCACACAGGGTCTCCCTGCATCTCCAGGTGCTGCCTGCGGTCAGATTGTATTTCACGCTGACGATGCTCAGGAGTGGTATGAGGACGGCAAGAAGGTGATTATGGTTCGTATCGAGACTTCTCCCGAAGACCTCGCTGGTATGTCGGCTGCCGAGGGTATCCTTACCGCTCGTGGTGGTATGACTTCTCACGCTGCCGTTGTAGCCCGTGGTATGGGTAAGTGCTGTGTATCAGGCGCCGGCTCTATCAACGTAGATTACAAGACTAAGACTGTAGAGATTGAAGGCGTAGTTTACAAGGAGGGTGATTACATCTCTCTGAACGGTACTACAGGTCAGGTTTACGCAGGACAGATTGAGACAAAGGCTGCAGAGCTTTCAGGCGACTTCAAGGAGCTGATGGACCTCTGCGACAAATATACAAAGATGGAGATCCGTACCAACGCAGATACTCCACACGATGCTGAGGTAGCTCGTGCATTCGGTGCCAAGGGTATCGGTTTGACACGTACAGAGCACATGTTCTTCGATGATCAGAAGATTGTTGCCATGCGTGAGATGATTCTGGCAGACTCTGTTGAGGGTCGCGAGAAGGCACTTGCCAAGCTCCTCCCATATCAGAAGGCTGACTTCTACGGAATCTTGAAGGCTATGGATCGCTGCCACGTGAACATCCGCTTGCTCGACCCACCTCTCCATGAGTTCGTACCACACGATTTGGCTGGTCAGGAGACTATGGCTAAGGAGATGGGTGTAAGCGTAGAGGAAATCAGAAAGCGTGTGAACTCTCTGGCAGAGAACAACCCTATGCTCGGTCATCGTGGTTGCCGTCTCGGTATTACATTCCCTGAGATTACAGCTATGCAGACTCGTGCCATCCTCGGTGCAGCTTGCGAGTTGAAGAAGGAAGGTTTCAACCCATGCCCAGAAATCATGGTTCCGCTCATCGGTACAGTTCAGGAGCTCAAGCAGCAGAAGGCTATCATCCTCGCTACTTCTAAGGAAGTATTCATCGAGTACGGCGTAGAGGTTGAGTTCGAGATTGGTACTATGATTGAGATTCCACGTGCAGCCCTTACTGCAGGTCAGATTGCAGAAGAGGCTCAGTACTTCTCATTCGGTACTAACGACTTGACACAGATGACCTTCGGTTACTCTCGTGACGACATCGCTTCCTTCCTCCCTGCATACATGGAGAAGAAAATCTTGAAGGTTGACCCATTCCAGGTTCTCGACCAGGAGGGTGTTGGTCAGCTCATCAAGATGGCAGTAGAGAATGGTCGTGCTACCCGTCCTAACCTCCGCACAGGTATCTGCGGTGAGCACGGTGGTGAGCCTTCATCAGTTAAGTTCTGCGCTAAGGTTGGCATGAACTATGCTTCATGCTCTCCATTCCGTGTGCCTATCGCACGTTTGGCTGCGGCGCAGGCTGCTGTTGAGGAGTAAATCTTTTCTGAAGAAGAAAGTACGATTAATAGATTGGATAATTGGAGGGAAGTGTTTCAAGAGGAAGCACTTTCCTCCTTTTTCGTTTCTTTTAGGTTAAAAATCAGAAGAAAAGTATTAAATCATTTGCAGATTACATTTATTTTCCGTAATTTTGTCGGAAAATAGAGAATATGGAAGGATTGGTAATGATTTATGCGACTATTACGGTCGTTGCTGGTGCTATGGCACTTTGGCTTCATACAAAATGGGGTAAGAAATTCTTGGAGAATCTCTAATGGTTGATATTGCTGGCCCCATAAGTTCCCGGCGTATTGGGCAATCCTCTGAATAGGGCGTATGGGTTCATCCTCTAAACGTTAAATTTATGAATACATTGGCTTTAACTTTCGCCGTGTGCTCAATAGTAGCATTGGCCTTTCTTGTATGGCTCTTTACCCCTTGGGGAAAGAAGTGGTCTAAGGAATTGTAGTGATGAAGAAGATAAAATATATATTATGCGCTTGCCTGATGATGGCAAGCTTGGGCATGGAAGCCAAGTCGATGAAGGACTTGCTGGTTTCGATGCCGGATTCGATGACGCCTGCTCTCAACAGCAACCTGCGACTGGAATTTGCAGAGCTGCAGGAGATGGGCGTGAAGGCAGAGGTGAAGAACCTGCTGGGGGAGGCGAGCGTGATGGATACGCTTGCCCAGGATTTCGTGCAGATACGTTTGAGTTCGGCTTCTACTCTTCAGATGAAGAAATTGCCGATGGAGCAGGGCGACTCTGTGCTCTGCGTTGTCAAGACCTTCGCCGGACCGGAGAAGGAGAGCGAACTGCATCTTTTCACCCAGGATTGGAAAGCCCTGGATGCAAGTCGTCTTTTCGATGGCAAGAGCATCGGGGAACTGGCAGGTAGTCTGGTTCAGAAACCGGATACGATGAGCGAATCACGCTTTGAGGAGTTGAAGGCGATGATTGAACCGAGAATGGTGAGCGCCTTGCTGCTGCAGCATGAAAATGCAGTGGTGGTTCGCCTTTCTTTACCCCTTCTCTCTACAGAAGACAAGAAACTCGTGAACGCAATTAAATTGCAAAGAAAATTTAATTGGAGCGGGAAATCTTTTAAGGAGAGTTAAAAACAGAAAGTTTTTCCATATCTTATACCTATTGTTGCAATAAAATTAGTAATTTTGCAACGTGTTTTTCATGGTATTAGATTATTAAGGTTAATAAAAGATTGGTTGTCGTGAGACAATCAATTTTTTTTTTGTGCCTATGGGAAAGGCTTTTTGCCCTTAAGGACCGCAAGGCTTTAGAAGATGAATAATCCGATGATACCACAGATGAAAAGCAGCAATATCGGGTTGGTCTTCTTTACCTTTGTAAAGTAGAAAGCACCGATGAACAGCGCTACACTTACTCCGAAAGCAAATGGGTTGTCGTGTGGTGAACCGAAATTCTCCTTGTTCATCAGCAGGACGGCTGCAGCTGCTATCAGACCGATGATGGCAGGACGGAGACCCGCAAAGGCATCCTTCACTATCTTGGAATCCTTATGGGTTATCAGATAGCGGCTGATGAGAATCATGATGATGAATGGAAGCCACATGATGGAAAGCGAAGCCAGGACAGACCCCAACCACGCTGCCCAGACCGGGTAACCATCGTGAAGACAGGCGGTATAACCCACGTAGGTGGCGCAGTTGATACCGATAGGACCCGGAGTAGACTGGCTGATAGCCACAATATCCGTAAACTCAGCATTAGAGAGCCAGTGGTTCTTCACCACCGTCTCGTTGTGGATGAGCGAAAGCATCGCATATCCACCACCAAAATTAAATGTACCAATCTTGGTAAATATAAGAAATAATTTCAGAAACAACATAACTTTGAACTTTGAACTTTGAGCGTTGTAACTTGGAATGATGTCCCCTCTGAGCCTCCGTTGAATCCGATTCCATCGGATTCCCTCCCCTGAATAGGATTCCCTCCCCAGAAAAGGATTCACTCCCCAGCCAGAACCCTCTTTATCCCTTTACCTTTCCATAAAGCCAGCCAAGCACGCCGGCAGCAATGATGATATAGATAGGCGAGATGCCGAAAACAGCAATCAGCGCACAGCAGACGAAGGGAATCCAGATGTTGTAGCGGTTGATGCTGGCCGTCTTAGCCATCTTGAAGCAGGGAGCTGCAATCAGCGCTACCACAGCCGGACGAACACCCGCAAAGAACTTCGCCACCCAGTAATTGTCCTTGAACTGCTGGAAGAACATGGCGATGATGAGAATGGCGATGATGGAAGGCAGCGCAATACCGATGGCACCCACGATGCCGCCCCATACGCCCTTCAGCTTATAGCCGATATGACTCGCCATATCTATGGCGAAGATGCCCGGTGTGGCCTGAGCCACCACCATGATGTCCATGAATTCCTCCTTGTTCATCCATCCGTTCTTATCCACGAATTCTCTCTCCATGATAGGAATCATGGCGTAGCCTCCACCCAGCGTGAAGGCACCAATCTTGTTACACGTAAGGAAAAACTTTAATAACATTTTCTGTTGATTCTTTGTTTTTGGCTGCAAATTTACACATTATTTGTTAAATAAACTAGCTTTCCGGTGGATAATCTGCAAAAAATTACGCTCTTTTCGATAAAATATGTATCTTTGCACACTATAAACTGCAGAAAACAATTCCAAAAACGGTTGTATTCTGAGCAGTTCAAGTCGAATCTTAATACCAATAGAAATTAGAAAAAAGAATATGAATCTGAAAGTACGATTATCAATAATGAACTTCTTGGAGTTCGCTGTTTGGGGAGCCTATCTTACATCTATGGGCAACTATCTCGGAAAGGCCGGAATGGGTGCAGAAATCTCCTGGTTCTATACCATTCAGGGTATAGTCTCCATCTTCATGCCTACCTTGATGGGTATTGTAGCGGATAAGTATATCCAGCCACAACGCCTTCTGGGATACTGTCATCTGCTGGCAGGTCTGTCGATGATAGGACTTTTCCTGATGGGACAGGCGAGTGCCACTCCTGATGAGGCGCTCTTCATGGCTGTCTATACCTTCAGCGTGGCGTTCTATATGCCTACGCTGGCGCTTTCCAATACCGCAGCTTTCACCATTCTGAAGAACCATGGACGGGATACCATCAAGGACTTCCCGCCTATCCGTGTTTTTGGAACCGTAGGTTTCATCGCCACCATGTGGATTGTCAACTGTGCCACCTGGGATAACGGAACCTTCCTGTTCCTCTTCTCAGAGAATGCCAACAAGTTCCAGTATACCCATCTCCAGTTCCTCGTATCGGGAATCCTGAGTATCGTACTCTTCCTCTACTGCTTCGGCTTGCCACAGTGCCAGCTGGTGAAGAAGCAGGCGCGCAGCTGGGTGGAGACATGGGGCTTCGATGCCTTCAAGCTCTTCAAGAGCCGCGAGATGGCGCTGTTCTTTATCTTCTCATGTCTGCTCGGTATGAGCCTGCAGGTGACCAACGGTTATGCTACACCGTTCATCACCAGCTTCAAGGGCGATCCTGCCATGCTGGATACCTTTGCTGCCAATAATGCTACGCTTCTGGTATCCATTTCTCAGATTGCTGAGGCGCTCTGCATCCTCCTGATTCCATACTTCCTCAAGCGTTATGGCATCAAGATCGTGATGCTCATCGCCATGTTTGCATGGGTGTTCCGTTTCGGCTTCTTCGGAATGGGCAATCCGGCGTTCCCTGGCGTTGCCCTCTTCATTCTCTCATGCCTCGTATACGGTGTGGCTTTCGATTTCTTCAATGTGTCGGGTGGTCTGTTCGTAGACCAGAAGTGCGAACCTAAGGTCAGAGCTTCGGCACAGGGATTGTTTATGCTGATGACGAATGGTTTGGGTGCCTCTATCGGTACCATTCTTGCCGGACAGGTAATCAATCATTACTGTCATTGGGAAAATGGGTATTTAATGGGCGATTGGCAGACCTGCTGGTTTATCTTCGCAGGTTATGCTCTTTTGGTCGGAGTTGCCTTCGCCATCTTGTTCAGACCTAAGAAGGAGACAAAATAAATGGTAAAGTTAGTATATAAAGGATCTTTTGCAATAGCTGAGTCGGTAGATGCCGGGGTCATTGCCCTCACCAATGAGGAAGAAACCCGCGTGCTTACCATTCTCACCATTCCGGAGGTGGCGATGAAAATCAAGGAGTATGAGCAGCACAAGGATGAAGAAAGAATCGGCGCCGTTGATGTGCTGGCGAAGATTCTCAAGGAAGACGACGCTGCTCGTTATGAGATTGAGGTCTTGGGCATCAAGGGAGTGGGACTGAAGACGAAACTGGTGAATGTTGACACCGACCAGTCTTACCTGCTCCAGATAGAAGATGCCATCCTGCTTTCCTTGATGAATGGGTATGAAATCCTGACATCTGAAGAGGTAATCAAGAACTTCTCTACTCCTTACGAGGGAGGAATGCAGCGTGTGGCTATTCCTATCCTTACCCTGCCAGACCGACTGCTGGAACTGGCTTTGCAGAGAGCTGTAGATGATGAGAAGTATGAAGATGCTTCTTATATCCGTGATGAAATCAAGCGCCGTGAGGAAAAGGCGAAAAATGCGAACAAATAATGAAGGAAGTTAGATATTTCTATGTGCCGGATGCGGCTAATCAGGTGGAACTGCCTGCCGAGGAAGCTACCCATGCCCTGCGCGTTCTGCGACTGAAGGGTGGGGACGAGATATTCCTCATGGATGGAGAAGGCTCCTTTTTCCGTGCTGAGGTTACTGCTGCATCCAGCAAGCGATGTCTCTATGAAATCAAGGAAGAGATGCCGCAGCAGCGTGCCTGGAAGGGACATATCCATCTGGCGATTGCGCCAACCAAGATGATGGAGCGTATCGAATGGATGGCTGAGAAAGCCACGGAAATCGGTTTTGATGAACTCTCGTTCCTCAACTGCCAGTTTTCTGAACGCAAGGTGGTGAAGACGCCAAGAATTGACAAGATTGTGATTTCTGCCGTCAAGCAGAGTCATAAGGCGTGGAAGCCGGTAGTGAACGAGCTGGTCAGCTTCAAGGAGTTTATCCAGACCCCTCGTCCCGGCAGAAAGTTTATTTGTCATTGCTACGAAGAGGTAGAGAAGAAAGACTTCTTTACCGAGATTTCTGGTATTCTGAATGAAGCTCCTGCTCCTGCTGCTACTGAATCTTCAAATGCAGATGTAGCCACTGCAGCTTCTGAATCTCCAACTGCAGATGCTGCTGATATCACGGTGCTGGTAGGTCCTGAGGGCGATTTCTCCATCGATGAGGTTCGTCTTGCCCTGGAGAACGGCTACGAGAGCGTATCCCTGGGTACCAGCCGCCTCCGTACCGAAACCGCCGGCCTTGTAGCGGTTCACATGGCGCATATCGCAAGGAGATTATAGCCAGTTTGATCCAATACGCCCTGAACCAACGGTCATCAATCAAAGGTAAAGGACAGAAGCAAGTTTGCTCCAATGCGCCCTGAACCAATGGTCATCAATCAAAGGTAAAGGGCAGAAGCAAGTTTGCTCCAATACGCCCTGAAAGGGCAGAAGCTCCTAGCCCAGGGCACAACGCCCTGGGTTTAATTTAGCAACAGCAATGCGCCCTGTAAGGGCAAAAGCTTTAAAATATTTATCTAAATGAGATGAAAAGATTGTATAAGAATTTGGTTATGATGTGCTTGGCATGCCTTGTCGGGATGCTCGCATCATGTTCTGGCAGCGACTATCTCAATGCCATTCCTAAGAAAAGTACTGCACTTATTTCGGTGGATATGCAGCAGATGGCTTCCGATATTCATGCGGAAGACAAGGCGGGCATGCTCAAATCACTCCTTCATGTGGATGATGTAGACAAGTGTGGTATCGACATATCCGAAAAGATGTACCTTTTCGAAAGTGCTGACGGAAATCTCGGTCTCTGTGCCAAGGTCAGCAGCGAGAGTGATGTGGAAGACTGGCTCGCTTCGCTTGCCAAGCAGCATATCGCATCCGAAGTAAAGGAACGCAAGGGCTTCCATTTCGCCGTCTTGAAGGACTCATGGCTCGTGGGCTTTTCTGAGCAGGCGCTTCTCGTCATGGGACCGGTAGTGGCTGATGCACAGGCTCAGCTCCAGCAGCAGATGGTAAGATATCTCAAGGCTGAAGAGGAGGAGGGCATCACCGTTTCTCCTTTGTTCGAGCGCTTGCAGACCATCACGTCTCCAATGGCGATGGTGGCTCAGGCTCAGGCTTTGCCGGAAAAGTTCATCGCTCCGTTCACCCTCGGTGCTCCTAAGGATACCGACCCTTCCCAGGTGGTGATTGCTGCCGAGATGAACGTCAAGGACGGTATCTTGCAGATTCACGGAGAAACTTTCTCTTTCAATAAAACCATTGACGCTGCCTTGAAGAAGGCGGCTCAAACCTATCGTCCTATCAAGGGAGCCTACGTCAAGTCGATGCCGGGAGATGCTCTGGCTGGCATCTTCATGAACGTAAAGGGCGAGCAGTTCCTGCCTATGATGCAGAGCAACAGCAGTCTGCAGACCCTCCTCATGGGTATTAATCAGGCGGTGGATATGGACAATATCATCCGTAGTGTGGATGGAGATATGGCCATCGTGATGCCAACCTTGGGAGATGCCGACCTCAAGATCATGATGGCGGCTAAACTGGCTCACAGCAAGTGGTTGGGCGATGTAGATTACTGGAAGAAATCATGTCCTCCGGGTGCCAAAATTGCCAACTGGGCTAAGAATGCTTACTTCTATACCGACGGCAAGACTTCTTTCTATTTCGGCGTAACCGATGACAAGCAGTTCTACAGCGGAAGCGATGAACTCACTGCCCAGTATGCCGTGAAGCCAAGCAATCATCCGATAGATGCCAAGATTCAGAAGCTCATCGTGGGTCAGAAGCTGGCGATGGTCATCAATCTCGCCAAGAGTTCCGATGGCAACGGTTCGGGCAAGGATGATGCCATCTCTACCGTAACCGGTCTGCTGTCTCCTGTATTTGGTAATTTAAACTCAATAGTATATACATTGAAATAATGGAAAAGATTCAGCTTCATTCCGTTCTCCCACAGGTTTTCGCCCAGCGCAATGACCTGGATTCGGAGATATGGAAGCAGGATGTCACCTTCGAGAAAGGGCATCTTTATCTTATCGAGGCAGAGAGTGGCAGCGGAAAGAGTACTTTCTGCAGCTATGTGCTCGGCTATCGTCACGACTACAGCGGAAGCGTGATGTTCGACAAGGATGTTACCGCTAATTATAAGGTTAAGGATTGGGTGGAAATGAGAAAGCGTCATATCAGCCACCTCTTTCAGGAACTTCGTCTCTTCCCGGAGCTTACCGCTCTGGAGAATGTAGAAATCAAGAACAAGATTACCGGATTCAAGAGCCGTGAACAGATCTTGAAATGGTTTGATATGCTCGGTATCGCCGACAAGGTGGATGCAAAGATTGGAAGAATGTCGTTCGGACAGCAGCAGCGTGTGGCGATGATGCGAGCGCTCTGTCAGCCTTTCGACTTCATCCTTGCCGATGAACCTATCAGTCACCTCGACGACAACAACTCCCGTATCATGGCAGAAATCATGATGGCGGAAGCCAAGGAGCAGGGGGCTGGTGTCATCGTTACCAGTATAGGTAAGCACATGGACTTGCCTTACGAGCACACATTTAAGTTGTAATTTATCATTCAACACTTAACATTCAACAATTCAAAAATGAATTTAGTTTGGAAATTACTTCGTCAGCATATCAGTATACCTCAGTTTGCAGGTTTCGCCTTTGCCAATCTCTTCGGTATGCTCATCGTCCTTTTCGGCTTCCAGTTTTATAAGGACGTGCTGCCTGTCTTCACACAGGAAGACAGTTTCATGAAAGCCGACTATCTCATCATGAGCAAGAAGATAGGTATGGGAAATACCATCAGCGGCCGCTCCAATACCTTTTCCGGTGCCGAGATAGATGATGTCAGCGACCAGAAGTTTGTGAAGAAGGTGGGTAAGTTCACCTCTACCGAATATAAGGTAGATGCCCAGATGGGCGTTAACGGCGTGAATGTACTGAACAGCGAACTCTTCTTTGAGAGCGTGCCCGACGGCTTCGTCGATGTGCCACTCAAGGACTGGAAGTATACGCCAGGAGCCAAGGAAGTGCCAATCATCCTCCCGCGTACCTATATTAATATGTATAACTTCGGATTCGCCCAGAGTCATTCGCTCCCGAAAATCAGCGATGGACTGATGGGAATGATTGATTTCAATATCCAGATTCAGGCTGCCGGTAAGAAGGAGCAGTTCAGGGGTAAGGTCATCGGATTCTCTTCCCGTCTCAACACCATCCTCGTGCCACAGGCATTTATGGACTGGAGTAACCAGGAGTTTGCTCCAAACCAGAAGAGCGATCCTAACCGCCTCATCGTAGAAGTAGGCAATCCGGGAGACGAGAACATCACCAAATACCTGGATGATAACGGATATGAGGTGGAAACCGACAAGCTTGATGCCGAGAAGACCACCTATTTCCTTCGCATGATGGTATCCATGGTAATGATTATCGGACTGGTCATCTCCATCCTGAGTTTCTACATTCTGATGCTCAGCATCTATCTGCTGGTACAGAAGAACTCATCCAAGTTGGAGAACCTGCTGTTGATAGGCTATAGTCCTGCCAATGTGGCGAAGCCATATCAGGTGCTCACCATGTCGCTCAACCTGGTGGTGCTCATCATTGCCTGGGTCATCCTCTTCTTCGTCCGTGGCTACTACATGGAGTTTATCGAGGCCATCTTCCCTGACATCGAAGAAGGTACCATGCTCCCAGCCGTCTGCTTAGGCATGCTTTTGTTCCTGATAGTCTCTATCCTGAACATCCTCGCCATCCGTCGCAAGGTAATGAGCATTTGGCAAAGAAAGGAGTAGGGAGGTCAGTCTCCCGCCAGCCCCTCTCCGAAAACTATAAGCAAACCCCCGTTATAAATAATAATTTGAAGAAAATCTGCGTTATTTCCTTAACGCAGATTTTTTTTATGTTATAAAACACAATTTTTCATGCTGTTGTAACACTTATATCGAATTTTTTGTTTAATTTTGCACCCGTAAACGATATTTGGGGGCTATTCCCCCGTATTATTAATTAATTTTATAAAAAAAGGTATGCAGAAAAGATTGCATTTATTAGTGGCTTTGCTGGCCTTTATGGTTTCAACCGCTATGGCGCAGATTACTACATCTGGCATTAGTGGTAAAGTGACAGCCAATGGTGAGGACATCATTGGTGCAACTATCAAGGCTGTTCACCAACCTTCTGGTACAGTCTATCGCGCAGTGACCAACATTGATGGTCGTTATTCTATTCAGGGTATGCGCCCAGGTGGTCCTTATGTCTTGGAAGTTTCTTATGTAGGTTACAAGACTAAGGAAGTTAAGAATTTTAATCTCTCTCTCGGTCAGAACACCATTCTGAACGAAAGTCTCTCTGAAAACGCAGAGATGTTGCAGGATGTTGTTGTTACTGCTGATCGCAACAACAACATGCGCACAGACCGCGCTGGTGCTACAACAAGTATCAATGCCGACCAGATTGAGGCAGTTCCTACCGTATCACGTAGCATGAACGACCTCTTGAAGTTGACTCCTCAGGGTGCCAATGTAGGTAGCGGTTTCTCTGTTGGTGGTGGTAACTACCGTCAGTCTTACGTTACTGTGGATGGTGCTGCGTTCAACAACGCCTTCGGTATTGGTGGTAACCTCCCTGGCAACGGATCTCCAATCTCTCTCGATGCTTTGGATCAGATTTCTGTATCTTCATCTCCATACGATGTTCGTTTGAGTGGATTTACAGGTGGTGCTATCAGCGCTGTAACCAAGAGTGGTACCAATCAATTCAAGGGTACAGCTTATATGTACACTACCAACTCTCACTTGCGTGGTAACAAGGTAAGTGATTACGAGTTGAACCGCCTCCAGTCTCATGCTACTACATGGGGTGCCAGCTTCGGTGGTCCTATCATCAAGGATAAGTTGTTCTTCTTCGCTAACGGTGAGTATCAGAGCAACATCTCTGCTGGTCCTTCTGGTACAGCTCGTCTCAGCGAAAGCGATAAGTGGTCTCCATCATCTGGTACCGTTCATCGCCCATTGCAGAGCGACATGGACAATATGCTCAGCTTCCTCAGCAAGAACTATGGTTACAACCCAGGTCGCTATCAGAGATATTCTCTCGATACTCCATCATACAAGTTCCTGGCTCGTATCGACTGGAACATCAACGAGAACAACAAGTTGAATATCCGTTTCTCTAAGAGCCATGATAAGGATTCTTCAAATCCATCTAGCTCAACCACTCCATTCAAGGATTCTGTCATCTATCCTGGTGGTGAGGATGCTACGGGTGGTAAGTCTCAGTCTGGTCGTACAGCTAATGCTGGTCTCTACTTCGAGAGTGCACGCTACTATCAGGAGAAGAACTTTACTTCTTTCGCTGCTGAGTGGAACTCTAAGTGGGGTGGTGTAAACAATGTTCTCCGTGCTACTTACTCTTATCAGGATGAGCCACGTACTTATGTGGGCGGTATGTTCCCAACAGTAGATATCCTGAAGAATGGCTCTTACTATATGGGATTCGGTCCTGATCCATTTACTGAGGGTAACCTCCGTCAGGTGAAGACTTTCGTTGCTACTGATGAGGCTACATGGTCTATGGGCATCCAGAACTTCACCGCTGGTCTCCAGTTCGAGACCAACAAGGCTACCAACGGCTTCGGTGCTGCTTCTGCCGGTTACTATGTATTCGAGTCTATGGACGACTTCATGAACGGCAAGGCTCCTAGAAGCTATGGCGTTACCTTCCCAATGGACGGTTCAGGCCAGTTCAAGGCTACCATGAAGTACAACCAGTTCTCTGCTTACGTTCAGGATCAGGTTAACTTCTCTGACCGTTTCCGCCTGACAGCTGGTTTGCGTTTTGAGTTGCCTATCTACCCAGAGTTGGAGAACAACTATAACAAGGCTTTCGCTGCCATGAAGTGGAAGAACGATGCTGGCGTTGAGTCTCAGTATTCTACCGATCAGCTCCCTGATGCTCCATTGACAGTTTCTCCTCGTGTAGGTTTCAACTGGGATATCCTCGGCAACCACAAGTTGGTGCTCCGTGGTGGTACAGGTTACTTCATCGGCCGTCTGCCATTCGTATGGCTCGTATCTGCAGTAGGTAACGCTGGTTGTGGTCAGTACACCTATTATTATAATACTCCATCCGACAAGGGTGCTAAGTATTTGATGGATAAGTTCTATGCTAGCCGTGATGAGCAGGTAAATGTATTGAAGCAGCAGGGCTTGGCTGTTAAACGTGAGGATGCAGCTGCGCCTTCTACTCCTACCATCATCGACAAGGACTTGAAGATGAACGCTACATGGAAGACTTCTCTGGCATTGGATGCTAAGTTGCCTTACGATGTTGACTTCTCTTTGGAAGGTATCTATAGCCGTGAGTTCAATCCTGCTACTGTTATCAATCTCGACCGCTACTGGGATGGTAAGTCATACACAGAGCTGGCTCCTGGTGACAAGCGTAAGTGGTATTCACGCAACTCATACAGCAACCCTTACATGATCACAAATGCTGGTCATAAGGCATACTACTACTCAATCACTGCATCTTTGGCTAAGAAGTTTGCATTCGGTTTGAACCTCTCTGCTTCTTACACCTACTCTAAGGCTAAGTCTTACGGTGATGGTGTGGGCGACCAGGTTTCTTCTGCATACTACAACAACCGTTACTCTGTAAACGGTAACAACGATATGGAGTTGGGTTATGGTACATACGTAGCTCCTAACCGCTTGCTCATCTCTGCTTCTTACAAGAAGGACTACGGCAAGAACTTCGGTTCTGAGGTTGGTTTGATTTACGAGGGTATGAACATGGGTTATGCTGATGGTTACAGCTGCACACGTTACACTTACCAGTTGACTGGCAATGTAGTTAACGACTACGGTTCTAACGGTTTGGTTTACATCCCAGCTTCTCGCGAGGCTTTGGATAAGTGGAACTTCAAGGACAATGGTAAATATACTGCTGAGCAGCAGAAGGATGACTTCTGGGCTTACATCAACCAGGATGATTATCTGAAGAATCACAAGGGTGAGTATGCTGAGCGTGGTGGTGCTGTAATGCCTTGGCATCATCAGTTGGACTTCAAGTTCAACCAGAACTTCTACCTCAACGTAGCTGGTCAGAAGAACACTCTCCAGTTTGGTGTTGACATCAAGAACCTCGCTAACCTGCTGAACAACAGCTGGGGTCTCTACAAGACAGTTAACAACACCAAGTTGTTGAAGTATACTGCTGGTAAGAATGGTGCTGCTGGTTCATTCCAGTTCCAGAAGAACGGTAAGGATGTATTGTCAAAGACATACACTAACTTGACAAGCTTCAACTCTACCTATTCTATCCAGTTCTCTATCCGTTACATCTTCAACTAATAGAGATTTAGAATACGAATTATAAATAAGCGCCCTGAAAGGGAAAGCATTGTATATAGAATGCTTTTGCTTTCAGGGCGCTTTCTTTTTGTCCCTTTTCTCCATACTTACTGATATTTTTTATTTGTAACACGTTTTTCTCACGCTAATTTCTTGTTATTTCAAATATTTTAGCTATATTTGCACCATATTGTATAAAATGGGTGAAAAACTTGCCTATTGGCGGGGTGAAACCTAAATTATTAACGAAATAATCTAAAGAAATATGCTGAAAAGATTGCATTTACTTCTGGCTTTGTTCATCCTGACGGTGAACGCTGCCATGGCACAGATTACTACCTCTGGAATCAGCGGTAAGATTACTTCTAATGGCGAAAATGTCATCGGAGCTACTGTTACTGCTACTCACCAACCTTCCGGTACCGTATATCGTGCCGTTACTAATATCGATGGACGATATACCATCCAGGGTATGCGACCAGGCGGTCCTTACAAGGTAGACATCTCCTATATCGGCTACAAGGACAAGGTGATCAAAAACCTCAACCTGAGCCTCGGTGAAACGGAGAATATCTCATGCTCGCTCCAGGAGGATGCCCACCAGCTCCAGGAAGTGGTGGTTTCCGGTAAGGCGGGTCTTGCTGCTTCCCGTACAGGTGCTGCTACCAGTATGACGGCAGAGCAGATCAACAACATGCCTAGCATCACCCACGGTATCGCTGACGTGGCTCGATTGAACCCGCAGCTCACCGTTACCAATTCCGGAAACATGTCGTTCGCTGGTGTCAACAACCGTTACAACAACTTCATGATTGACGGTGCGGCAAACAACGATGTCTTCGGTCTGGCATCCAGCGGTAACAACGGCGGTCAGGCAGGTGCTCAGCCAGTATCTATGGAGACTATTGAGCAGATTCAGGTTTCCGTGGCTCCTTTCGACGTGCGCCAGAGCGGATTCACCGGAGGTGCCATCAACGCCATCACCAAGAGCGGTACCAACCAGTTCCACGGTTCGGCTTACTACTATGGCTACAACCAGGACCTCATCGGTACCAAGTATCCTTACCTCGATGGCACGGGTTATGCGCCAAAGTATCAGAAGCAGACTCAGTATAACATGGGTGTCACCCTCGGAGGACCTATCATCAAGAACAAGCTCTTCTTCTTCGCCAACTACGAGCGCACCAACAAGGAGTATCCTAATCTCTATGGTGTAGACTCCGGTAATTCCAAGGTAAATACCGAGCAGGCAAAGGATATTCTGACCATGCTCCAGAAGATGGCTGAGAAGCAGGGAGTCAACTTCAACGATTACTACAGTAACCAGGACATCTACACCAAGAGCGATAAGGCTGGATTGAAACTCGACTGGAACATCAACGAGTTCAATAAGTTTGCCATCCGCTGGAGTCTCGTCAAGGCTGAACAGTTGAGTGGTGGCGGCAGTGCCAGCAGCTTGAACTCCTACGGCTACAGCTATCCGTTCAAGAGCAATACCAACTCGTTCATCGCTGAGCTTCAGAGCCGATTCTCTCCAAGTGTGAGCAATGAGGCACGTGTCAGCTTCGTCAGAGTGCGCGATAGCCGTGACATCAAGGCTCATCTACCGATGATTTCCATCACGGGCGTAGGTAGCGGTACTGTCAACATCGGTACTGAGCGAAACTCCCAGGCTAACTACCTGAACCAGGACATCTGGACCATTGAGGACAACCTGACATGGCTCCGTGGCAACCATACCTTCATCTTCGGTACCCACAACGAGTTCTACCATTTCAAGAATATGTTCATCTCGGATAAGTTTGGTTCCTATACCTTCAAGGGATATGATAACTTCAAGGCTTATTACGATGACTATATGGCAGATAAACTGGACCCTAACAAGGCTTACATGAACCAGTACCGTTATGGTCAGGCTAACACTGATGTTACCGGCGATCCTAACTGGGCTTCAGAGTTCTCATCTGGTCAGTTCGGTTTCTATGCGCAGGATAAGTGGAATGCAAGCAACAACTTCACCTTGACCTACGGTCTGCGTCTGGATATTCCTGTATTCTTCGATACTCCAGTGGAGAATCCGGAGTTCAACGCCTTGTCAGAGAAGATGGGGTGGGGCTTGAAGACCAACGATAAGCTCAGCTTCTCGCCAATGCTCTCTCCACGAGTTGGTTTCCGCTGGGACATCAACAACGACCGCAAGTATATCCTCCGTGGTGGAGCGGGTGTCTTTACCGGTCGCATCCCATTCGTTTGGGTAAGTAACAACTACTCGGGTACAGGTCTGCAGCTCTCTTCTTACGATAGCAACAACTCTACCGTCAAGGGATTGGAGCTGATCCTCGATCCTAACAAGCAGAATGCCAATGCCGACAAGATGAAGGCAAGTGCCGGCAACCAAGATGTGGCTGTATGCGACAAGAACTTCAAGTTCGCTCAGAACCTCCGTCTCAACCTCGGTTTCGACTTCGAGGCTTTGGGTATCGACTGGACTGCTGAGGCTATCTATTCCAAGACTTTGAACGATATCCTCTATAAGAACCTCGCTCAGGAGCAGACCGGACAGACCTTCTCCCAGAAGTACGGATATGAGTGGGACAACCGTCCGCTCTATCAGAGTGTGGTGAAGGGTACTCCTATCGCCGGTGTCTATGCCCTCGGCAATACATCCAAGGGTTATACCGTTAACCTCTCGCTCAAGGCTGAGAAGCATTTCAATTTCGGTCTCGACTTGATGGCAAGCTATACCTGGACCCGTTCACGCAGTGCTGCCAACGGTGGTTCTTCTGTGGCTAAGAGTAACTGGACCTATCAATATACCCATCGTGACTGCAACGATCTGGAGGTGGGCAACTCTGCTTACAATGTACCTCATCGCATCCAGGCTTCTGCTTACTACCACATCAAGTACGGTCATCAGAAGCAGTGGCAGACCACTCTCGGTGTCATCTACCAGGGTAAGAGCGGTTCTCCTTATACCTATTATTATTATGGAGACGTAAACGAAGACGGATCTAAGGGTAATGACCTGTTCTACATTCCAACTGATGCACAGATTGACAAGATGCGTTTCGAGGAGACCAAGTACAACAAGAATACCTTCACCAACCGTATGTTTGGCGACAATCATGGTGATAAGCTTACCGAGGAAATGCAGCGCGAGATGCTGAAGAAGTGGATTGCAGAGGATTCTTACCTCAGCAAGCACCGTGGCGAATACTACGAGCGTTATGCTGACAATCTGGCTTTCGAGCATCACTTCGATGTTCACTTCGGTCAGAAGTTCAACTTCAAGGTGGCTGGTCAGATCAATTCCATCGAACTGACCTTCGATATCCTCAATGTGGGCAACCTCCTGAACAAGGATTGGGGTCATACCTATGGTGATGGCTTCGGCACCTACTATTCACCTGTCAACTATCAGGGCGGCGGTGTTTATCAGTTCACCGGTGCTTATGCATATAAGAGTTATAGCGATTACTACAGTCGCTGGCGTGGTCAGGTAGGTTTGAAGTACACCTTCTAACTCCTGCCATTTATTCAACTTTTAAGAGTCCCTAGTGTCGCCAAATGCGATACTAGGGCTTTTCGTTAATATAAGTAGCTTTACGCCCTAAAAGAACAATAAATATTAAAATTATCGCCTTCTAAGGGTGTAAAATGTTGCCAAATTGTGGATTTTTTAGTATAAAATGTTGTCCTTCACATAAATTAACAAAATTACCCCCCCCCATTTTCACAAATTCTTGATATATTTGCAACGATAAAAAAATAAAGTTCTAGAAAAAGCAAATGATAAAGTAAGAACTTCAAAGCAAATGATGAATTGTAAGTAAAAGTATACCCAGATGAAGTAGAGTTACAACCACTTGTATACTCAAAATAGAACTAGATATACTAAAGAAATATATAAACCGAAATTACATATTAAAACCATTATTAATTATGTGCAAAACGATGGTGATGAAAATGTCTTTAGCTACCATGCTACTGATGTTGATCTCGATGAAGAGCTTTTCGCAAAACATTGGGGTAAAGAGCAATTTGATGTATTGGGCTACAACAACACCCAATATCGGACTTGAAACTTCCGTGGGGAAAAAGCATACCGCTCAGGTATTCGTAGGCTTCAATCCTTGGAAGCAGTCAGGAGGTGATCAGTCCAGCCTCCGCCACTGGCTTGTGATGCCGGAATACCGCTATTGGTTCTGCCAGAACTTCAATGGCTGGTTCCTCGGTGCTCATGCTATGGGTGGACAGTTTAATGCCGGAGGCGTCAAGCTACCTTTCGGTATGTTTAAGGACTTGCGCGACCATCGCTATGAGGGATGGTACGTAGGTGGTGGTGTCACCGCTGGTTATCAGTGGCCACTTTCCAAGCACTGGAACCTGGAAACATCCATTGGCATTGGCTACGACTACATCCAGTACGACAAGTTCAAGTGTGGCAACTGTGGGGAGAAGTTAAAATCCTCTCACGATAACTATGTGGGCCCTACCAAGGCAGCCCTCTCCCTCATTTACATGTTATAACCCCTTTTAACATTAATGATCATGAAACTTTCAAGAAATACCACCTATTTATTATATGCTGCCTTATTGATGGCTCCTGCAACTGTTATGGCACAGAACTGTCATGAAGTAAAACTGGCTGCCAACAAGATTCAGGTTAGCAATGTGCAGGTGGCGCAGCAAAATAACGCTTTGACGGTATCGATGGATCTCAACCTCGATTCGCTCAACCTTCCTACCAATACCCAGCTGGTATATACTCCTATCTTCAAGAGTCAGAAGTTGGAATATAAGTTGCCTGAGATTGTCATCAACGGAAAACGCCAACAGATTATGTATGAACGTGGGGTAGGGAACAAGCATCTGAACCTTTCGCCAAAGGCGATGGTGGTTCGCCGTAACAACAAGCAGGCACAGACCCTTAAGTATACCGCTTCCATTCCTGTGGCTGGAGTCATGAAGAACTACGATCTCAATATGCACGAAGATCTTTGTGGATGTGGCAACCTGGAGGAGGGAAATGATTTCCATCTTCGCCATCGCCGTCAGCCACAGGCTGTCTTTGTACGTCCTGCCGTAGAGGCAATCAAGGTTCGTCATCTCGATAAGCGTGCTTATATCGACTTCCCTGTCAACAAGATAGAGCTTCATGCCGACTACCGTCGCAATCCGGCTCAGTTGGACAGCATTGTAAGAACCATTAATGCCCTGAAAGATGATAAGAACCTGGAGGTGAGCAGCATCAACATTCATGGTTATGCTTCTCCTGAGAGTCCTTACAGCCATAATGACTATCTGGCAAAGAACCGTGCCAAGACCCTTACCGATTATGTTCGCCGCATGGTAGCCCTGCCAACCAAGCTCTTCACCGTTTCTTCTACGGCAGAGGATTGGGATGGTCTGCGCAACTATCTCAAGGAGAGTAACCTGGAGCATAAGGCAGAGATTCTGGCAATCGCCAATGATGAGAAGATGGATCCGGATGCCCGTGAGCAGAAAATCAAGAAGCTGTATCCATCAGAGTATCGCTTCATGCTTGATACCTGGTATCCTGCCCTCCGTCATTCCGACTACCGTATTACTTATAAGGTTAAGCCATTCGATGTAGCTGAGGCAAAGGAGATTATCAAGACCAAGCCACAGCAGCTCAGTCAGGAGGAGATGTTCCTGGTGGCTCAGACCTATGAGCCTGGCAGCAAGGAGTTTAACGACGTGATGGAGATAGCCGTCCGCATGTTCCCAGAGAACGAAACTGCCAATCTCAATGCTGCCAATACCCGCCTGAATGCCGGTGATGCCGATGGTGCCAAGGCTTATCTTGACAAGGCTGGCAACAGTCCTGCGGCTCAGAATGCCCGTGGTGTATACGAGGCATTGAAGGGCAATGACCAGCAGGCTCGCCATTACTTCGGCTTGGCAGCCAAGGCAGGTGTCAAGGCTGCTCAGGAGAATCTCGAGAATCTATAAAATCAAGTGCTATATACTAAATTTAGAAAAAGCAAAATATTGATTGTGTAAATCTAGAATTAATAATAAATTATCAAATTATATCAATTATGAAAAAATCGTTATTGTTTTCCGCAGTATTGGCAGGTCTGATGCTCGGTTCTTGTTCAAGCAGTGATGATATCGCTGGTAGCAACACAGGTTTCAATGAGACTGGTAAGGGATATATTAATATCTCTTTGAACTTGCCTACACAGGGTAAGAATGTATCAAGAACAGCCAATGATGATACGGCTGATGGAGTTGCTGATGAATATAAAGTAAATGATGCAGCTTTACTTTTGTTTGCTGGTGCAAATGAAAATGATGCTGTATTTCAAGGAGCATACGACTTGAACGGTTTCAAAAAGAATGATATCAATAATAATGTTCAGATTTCAACTCAATTGACTAAGGTTCAAGAGATTAGTTCCATTTCTGCAAGTGGTAATATTTATGCTTTTGTTCTTGTTAATAAAGGCTCCAATTTTAGTGTGGGCACAGATCATACAATAAAAGTTAATGGCTCTTCATTCACTGGGAATTTCTCTGATTTCTCTAAGCTTGAAGTTGATGGTGCTTTTGTTAAAGATAACTTGATGATGACTAATGTTCCTGTTGTAACTAAACCTGGAACTGCACCATTTGACAACGCAACAGTTTTGGCAGATGTAACAAAATCTATTTTTAAGACAGAAGCTGAAGCAAAAGCTAATCCTGCTGCTGATATTTTTGTTGAGCGTGTAGCTTCTAAGGTTACATTAGGTATGACAGGTTCTGGTACTTCAACAGAAACTCTTTCTGCTGATGGTGCAACTGCTAAGAATTTTAAATACACTTTGGAGGGTTGGAACTTGGCTAATGTAAATAAGTCTTCTTATTTGGTTCGTCAATATGATAATTCATGGAAAGACTTGAAATCTGACGGTTATGATTTCCTTACTGGTGCTGATAAATCTGCTTTTGCCGCTAATCCTTATCGTTTTGCAGGTATAAACTTGATTAAGACTACTGTATCATCAGATCCTGCTGCTAATAAGTATCGTACATATTGGGGAAAGGATATTAATTATAATACGGTTGAAGCTCCATTTGCTACGGATCCAACTGTAGGGGATGAGGATTTGACATTAGGAAAGGATGCTAGTACCTATTGTTATGAAAACACCTTTGATGTAGCTCATCAGGATGTTCGTAATACAACTTGTGCAATTGTAAAGATGAAGATTACACCTGATTCATATTCAGGTACGACTTTCTATATAATAAACGGAAGTAAGGATGTAGTTTATTCTTTAGTTTCTGCAAAAACAAAGGTGGGTAATCAGTTCTTGGCTGAGAATACTGAGTCTTCTTTGAAGACTAAATATTTCTCTACTGTTTCAGAGGATGGTAAGATTACTGTCTCTGATGTTGATTTTTCAGATAACGCTGGTAAAGTTACTTTCAATAAGTTAGTTTTGACCTTTACACCAACTGCTACAGGTGGTACAACAAGTACTGCTGATGTTACAGATGCTGCTGTATTAACAGCTCTTGCTAACAATATCAAGGTTGTAGAATATAAGGATGGTTATTCTTATTATAATATCTTGATTAAGCACTTTGGTGATGAGCTTACTCCTTGGAATCCTTCTACAAAAACTTCAGGTATTTCATACCCAACTCCTAACGAAGCTAATTGGTTAGGTCGTTATGGTGTGCTTCGTAACAACTGGTATGATTTGGATATTACTGGCGTAAGTCGACTTGGTGCAGCAACTCCAGAGGAACTTGATGTAAAGAAGGATCCTACACCAGATGATAATTTGAAGAGTTACATCTCTGTCAAGATCAACGTCCTCTCTTGGGCTAAGCGTACACAGAAAGCAATTCTCGGTCAGTAATTCGATACATTATAAGATAAATATAGAAAACAATAATTGATTAGCGATATGATAGCGCAGAAGATAAATAAATGGTTGAAGGGTGTCATGGCTGCTGCCATGACCCTGACAGTCGTCACCTCGTGCAACGATATGTGGCACCAGGACTACAGCGACTGCCCTAATGGTGTATATGTGAAATTTAAGTATGATTACAACCTCCAGCGTGCCGACATGTTCAATGACCATGTTGGACAGGTAACGCTGTATGTATTCGACGAGAACGGAAACTATATAACCCAACAGACCGAGACGAATTCTGCGCTATCATCGCCTCTCAAAGACCCAAATTATGTAATGCACGTCGAGAACCTACAGCCTGGCAAATATCAGTTCCTTGCTCTCGCAGGACAGAATGCTTATGCTGACCAACTGCAATCCGGTCGCGCCAAGTTTGTTCGTACAGAACTGGCTAAGGGCGACAATATCAAGAAGTTGGAGGTGAACCTCGACCATCAGAGCCGTGGTGATTATGATGAAGTTGAGAATCATGCCATGCCATTGGACACCCTTTGGCATGGCAAGATGCTCGAAGCTGTTGAGGTTTCTTCATCCAAAGCCGCCTATGCTACTATCCCTCTGGTGCGTGATACCAAGAAGATCAATGTGGCACTGCGTGACCTTGATTCTCCACAAGACATGGATGTCAACGACTACACAATGACCATCGAGGACCACAATGCCCGCATTCTTTGGGATAACTCTCTTGACGAGAGCCGTAAGGTTGTTTATACCCCTCATGCCACATGGAATACAGTTGATGAGACTGAGCAGGGCAAGATAGCTCATGCCGACTTCATGACCTCCCGCATTCTGAAGCACGATGATTACAAACAGGACGGTCATCTCCTTATCAAGAGTAAAGAGACCGGAAATACAGTAGTAAATGTAAATCTTCCTGACCTCTTGAGTCGTCTTCGCACCAGTGAGGAGTACAGTTACAGTGCACAGGAATTCCTGGACCGTGCCTACGATTACAAACTTCAGTTCTTTATCCAGGGTGGCAAGCTCAAGTATTGCTACATTACCATCAGCGTGAATGTGCTGAGTTGGAGCAAGCGCATCCAGTTCGAAGAACTCAATTAATATGTCCTACCCGGCTTCCCATAAGCCGATTCAAAAAAGAAAGTGTATGTTTAAGATAAAGATAATAACTCTCTCATTGCTAGCCCTTTTGCTGGTTATGTCGTTTGCATCCTGTGCAAGTGACACTACTAGTGATTTGCCTCTGCCAAGCAAAGATATGAAGGCATATCTGCAGGTAAAGGTAACGGTGGAAGGTAGTGGAGATACACGAGCGAGTAGGGCAGATAAAGGACCTTACGGAGGTGAAGATGGTGATGGAAGTGAACAAGGGATCAATAAAGAAAATGATGTCAATTCTCTTACCGTCTTACTATATGAATCTGATAAAGATGACCTGTCGGATGATAATGCTATAATAGATTATGTATATACATTCACCAATTTAACGAAGGCAACAACTTCTACTTCCGGCATAGATGCAACTTATACTACCGTTCCAAAAGAAATAGATGCAGCAATTGTTGGCAAGAATTATCATGTTATAGTGATAGCCAATGCAGACGATATGACTTCCAGATGTAAAGGAAATAATATAAGCGAAGTAAGAGATTTGCAGATGTCGAAAGTGTGTACCCGAGATGCTGATATTACAAAGTTCTCAAACTTCATCATGTCATCAAAGAAGGATGCTAAGATAGATTTCACAACGGAAGGTTCAGAAACAGATCCTTATGTGGTAGATGTAAACATCGAGCGCCTGGCTGCCCGTATCGACATCATTCCAAATGCTGCTTTTGATGGTACCAGTCAAGGTTATTATTATAATGTAATGGATGGTACGAATGTAGTAGGCGGTTTTAAGCTCGAATCTGTCACTCCTACCAAGGTTATGACAAAGGGAGAATACCTGATTAAGCGAGTTTCTTCAGATGCAGCTGTATCTGCAGTTACTTATTTCGGATTGGAAGCCAAAGATGCAGACAATAAAGCAACTAATTATGTGGTTTGCCCGTGGACAAAGGATCGTACAGGTCTTACTCTCGCAGAAGCCGAAGGTCCTGCATCTCTATATAATGTAAAGGAAACAACTGTAGGAGAAGCATCTTACATCCTCGATTATGTGATGGAGAATACAACCACCGATAACGCCGAGGATTATTCTACTGGCCTTATCTTTAAAGGCAAGTATTATGAAGAAACAGAATGGGATGCAACCATGAAACAGCCTAAAGCTGGTTCTATAGGAAAAGAAAAGGAATATACCTATACGCTCCGTCATAGCGACCCTTCAGGAAGTGGAACCACCGCTGACCCGATGCATTTTGGTGTTGTTCGCAACAACATCTATCAGGTAAAGGTAGAAGGAGTGGAGGGTAAGTCTAAAGGTATCAAGTTGACCATACATGTAGTCCCTTGGGCACATTACGACCATGGGGAAGTAATATATTAAACTCTAAGATTAATTTACAAAGTATAACTAAAATGAGAAAACATATAATAAAATATATGGCTTGCCTGGTGATGCTGCTTCTGACTTTCGCAGCATGTTCGCCAGATAGTGATGCTTCTGATCCGGGAAGCACCACCAACAAGACATATACTCTCCATTTTAATCTGTCTCCAGTATCAGGAAGTTCTGCTTCTTCCCGTGCAGAAACTTATACTGCAGGAAGTCCCAATACATGGGAGGACGGTTCTAAAGAAGAGAACATGAAGAGTTGGACAGTTGTCTTTGTAAAGTCTGATAGAACGGTAGCGAAAGTTGTTAAGAAGCCATCCGTAGAAGAAGGCAAAGATAAGGAAGATGATGTAACAGTTACCGGTTTGGAAGCAGGAACCACTTATACGGTCTATTCTTTTGCCAATATATCAGATGCAGAACTCGGTACGATTACGGAGGGTTCTTCTCCTGACTTCGATTCCAAATCATTTGCTGTCAATGGTAATGATTGGAATATTGCGAATGGTATTCCTATGAGCAATAAACAGGAGGTAACTATCGGCTCTGACGGTCAACCGAATGTTAAGCAATTATATGTAGTAAGAATGCTATCCAAGATTACTCTCAAGTTCCGCAATATGACAGGTGGAGATATTACCGTAAATAAAGTGAGTATCAGTGATATTACAAGCAATCCTGCTACAGGAACAGAAAATGTCAAGTTGCTTCCTGCAACGCCAGTTTCATCTGAGAATGTTGCCCAAACGCCAAATTTGATAGAGAATGCTAAAAGAGATGATTTTACACATACTATTACATCTGGTTTGACAATAGCCAAGAACACAACCGATTATGATAGTCGTTCGGTTTCATTCTATGTCAACGAGAGTCAAGCCGGCAATGCTTATCCTTACTTTGTAGTAACGCTCGAAACGAACGTTGGTTCACAACGATATTTCATGTATACCGACTGGAATCAGATAGCCCGCAATGACCATCATGTCTTAAAGTTGGCGCTGAGCGATTACAAGCTACGTCTCAAGGTAGAGGACTTTGGATCTATCGGTTCGGCTCCGTCATTGAAAGATGACGGAAAACAGCTCAATCTCATTTTCCATGATTTAGAGGAGTTCCATATCATTCCTTCTGTTACGAAGTATAGTGATGATTCACCTGTCTCTTTCACTAATCTAGAATGGAAGAAACTTTCAGAATCGGTGGTTGGAGACGAGTCAAAAGCCTTCTGTACTACGCCATATATAGTAACTGATAAAAATATAATAGAGGCTGCAACATTAGGTGAGTTAGGCAAGAAGATAGGTCCTATCATCTATCAGCTTTCAGTAAAAGTGGATGATGGAACCACAACTGCACCAACGCTGGTATATCGGGTAGCTATCTCTCAGGATTTAACCTGGTACTCAGCAAGGCGCCATAACGGTGCATTTTGGATATGTAAACAATAATACTAATATTAAAAAACATTGAAGCTTATGTTTAAGTCTAAGATTTTTAATAGTGTAATGAGATATATGTTGGTAGCAATGCTTGCATTGCTGCCAAATACTATATGGGGATTAACGGAACAGAAAGCGGTAAGTATAGCTAGTGGAAGATCTACTACATTTACAGGCTTGAATAACTATATTACAACAAATGATTATACTGCTTGGTTTGTCCTTGATGCTTCAGGAAATAATGTTGATATAACCGGATGGTCTATAAGTAATCCTTATCGTGACGGCTACGAGAATAAGAGTACTTATTGGGTATTTCCTAAACCTTATTATATTGGTGGTAATTCTTTCACAATAACTACTGCTGGTGAAGATATTTCCAAATACACATTAGTTCTTTTAGTATCTTCTAGCGATGCATTTTTTAATGCACCTTCTGAAGCAACTGCAGAAAAGAAAATCACTTTTAAATTAGTATCAAAGGATAAACTTCCTACTTTTAAGACATACTCTGGTTCAAACAGTGCAGAGAAATTAGTAACTGTTGCTGATGCAGATTTGCAAGGTGGTTCCATTTCTATTACTGATTTAGGTGAAACACTTGCAGACTTTGGCATTTGGGATAAAAGTGCCGATTCTAAAGGCTTAATGGTAAGCAAGTATCCATTCTATCTCCGTCTCTCTGTTGTTGATAAAGATGGAAATCCCGTTACAGATCTTAGTGGTTTTACTTTAAAAAGAAATGGTTCTGAAATTTCTGATACTCAATTAGGTACTCATGAGTGGGGACTAGCATGTTATAAAAATGCTAAAGGCGTATATTGTCTTCGTGATAAGAAAGAAGGTGCTTCTGGTTCTTTCTCAGATCTCAACTTTACCATATCTTGTCCAAGTGATAAGAAGATCGATGATTATAACGTTGTGGTATATGTTGGTAATGAACAGCCAAGTATCTCGGGCAATCTGATTATGGAAGAACCTACATTAGTGGGTAGGGTAAACTATACCATTTTAAGTCAATCAACATTTGATGCAATTAAGTTGACTCCTTCTACAGAGCCTACAGGTGCTGCTGTCCGTAATGTTTCTTCCATTGTTTTAGGTACTAATTTAAATGTAGATCTTACTTCTAAAGATAATTTGAAGTTTATCAAGGAGCAGTTAAGTTTATCTGAAACTCAGAATTTTGGCAAGTTATATGTTCGTTGGGCTATTAAAAAGAAGGATGGCTCAGCCATAACCGGTGTGTCTTCTAAAGGAGCCCTAAAGCAACAGGAAGGTATGTACTGGACCTGGTATTCTGATGATGCATCAAGCTCTTTTGCTAATGCATTGAATGCTAATTTCGTAGTTCCAGAAGGACTGGATATTAATGATGTTGACATTTCTTGCGTCATCTCTGATGAAACGCCAACCACTCAGTATGGTTTCGTCACAACAGAACCTACTTTGAAGGCAAAGGTTAATGTGCAGCTTTTGGATAAGTATAGCATGCCTTTCAATCATTATGTAGGTCATGCTAATACTGTATTTGACGAAAATGGTATGCAGCAGACTGCTGAATGGGAGTACTATGTCTATGTAAAAGATGCTGGTGATAACGTGGAATTGGTATTGCCTTTCGACAAATATACAGGCTCTGGAGATGCTCTCGAACCGAAGGGATATTTTAGATGGTATGATATTAACAAGGATAAAGCATGTGGCAATCTGCAGAAAAATGGTACTACATCTCTTCTGAATTCTATTGTATCAGATGGTGAAGATTATGGTTTGTTTGCTTACAATCTTTCTGAATATCCAGTTAGTAAAAATATTGGTGTTACATATAAAGCTCCTGCAGAAGCAGCGTCAGAAGATTGGGCTGGTGAAGATATTGCCTGTGATGTAAGCCGTTATGTTGATGGTCTGGATGCTTCAAAAACTTATCTTGTGCATGAGCCTACGCTCTCTATTAGATATATTTATCATATACGTTCTGCCAAACAGTTAGCAGACGATATTATGAATACGGCTATAGGCAATAATCCTCAAAGAGCAAATAATAGAACATATGAGGATGGAATGAAACTGACCGTTGGTATGAAGGATAAAAAATCTACTTTGACCCTTCGATTGGATTTGTCTGATGCTACGAAATATTATTTCCATCCATTAGCTGATGGCGTATATAAGAATAGTGGTTCTTCAGAAGGTTTCACTAATCGAGTATATTATGTAGATGAAAATGACAAACTCGTAGAATCCAACTTCGATAAAACAAAATTATGTAAGGCAACTAAGATAGAATGGTGGGCATACGATAAAACCAAGGCTTATTGTCGCAAATTAGGAACAACAGACAAACGCTTCTTTGATTTAACGATGGAAAATCTAGGAATACTACCGTGGACGTCTGTATCTATGGATGGATCTTCGAAGAGCTTTACATTTGAATATGGAGATCCTGTATTCATAGTTGCGTATGCTATGGATGAAGAAAATCATCGTTGTCCTATTGCCAACTTTGATGTGCGTTTCATGAACAATCATCCGATGACAAAGGAAGAGATAAAAGAAGCAGGATTGAATAATAGACTGATTACATACCTTGATGATCATTATTCGAAGGCCACTAAGCCTATTACATTTGATGATGATGATGATGAGCAAACGTTGGCAGCTCCAACAAATCCGGATGAGAATCAAGACCGTCTGCCTTCAAAGTGGGATCGTCGTTCTTATGGCTTTGTTTATCGGGAACTGATTAATTATACAGCTGATGCAGGTAAGGGGGATATGTATAATAATCCACGTCATTCTCCTCTTCATGGTGAGTATGGTATTTATAAGTCTGCTAATGTTAATGGAATTTCTGCTAATAATCAGACTGATGGATATATTTGGTATCAATCTGGAGAGGCTAATATTTTATATGATAAAACTTATGAGTCAACAAATGGTTCTCAGTATGGACATTTCCTCTATGTAGATGCATCTGATGAAAGTAGAAACATCGCAGCTGCAGAATTTACTGCAAATTTGTGTACAGGACAGCAGCTTATCTTCTTGGCTTCAGTTGCAGACATGACCGACAAGGATGTTAAGCCACAACTTATGTTTAAACTCTATGGCATTAATTATGATGCAGAAGGCAATATCGTTAAAAGACATTTGGTACATAGCTTTTCTTCTGGTGATTTCAAAGGTAATGTGGATGGAAAATTAGAGGAAGCTACATGGTATCAGGTATATGGAAAGATTGTCTTGCAAAAAGAATCTGAGGTTGAGAAGTATTCTGATTTCCGATTAGAAATAGACAATTATTGTAAGGGAACTCTTGGGGCCGATTATGCCGTAGATGATATCCGTATGTATATTGAGCCAGCTAAGGTACAGGTGATTCAGGATAAGCCGGCATGTGGCGGTGCTACAACTGGAACCATCAAGCTGAAGATACGTGCTATCCACGAGACATTGAATGCAATTTTGGGTCATCAAGATACAAAGATCTATTTCAGATTTGTGGATGAAGATGGAAAGCCTGTAGAAGGTACTGATGAGAGTAATCCTTACTATCAGACAATACAGATTCATACTTCAGATGCATCAAAGAATATTACTTACAAGAGCAATAAATATGGAGCTGTTGACGTATTCGATTCAGAGGGAACTTGCAACCAGTATACTATAGATGGTACTCCTATGATCGAGAAGGATAGCGAAGGTGAAACTTATATCGTTATCAGCAATAAAGACTATCCTTTGACTATAGGTAAGAAGTATTATGTATCAGTATCTACAGGTAATCCTGCTGAGGGTAAGGCTAATTGGGGCTCACCAGCAGAAATCTGCTCGGTATATAGTAACTGGTTCGAAATGGTTAGCCAGCATCCAATCATTACTGATACTGATGGCAATATCGTAACGGATTATAAGATTCCTTGCGATCAAGCTGGCAACTATGAGGTTAAAATCAAGGGACAATTGACTACGGCTGACCCTCATAATGGTGGTAAGATAACATTGAATAATGTCAAGTTCTACTGGTATCTTGATGGTAAAGATGATGCACATAAGTTGAGCGAAACAGCAAGTAATGAAATCACCATCAGCAAGGATAAGCTTCCTTTGGGTGTAACTCGTCAAATCTATATGAAGCCTGAGGGAACTGAGGTAGATGGCTATATTCCATACAAAATCAATGGTACAACCTATCTGTTGTGTACAGGTGCTATACCGGTAGATTTACGTGTGATGAAGGATGGACCACAGCTTAACTTCGGTTTCAACGATGTGGATTATCCATTCAATGATGGCAGTTATGAGGCATCGCTTCGTATCGGTTTGCCACAGCTGGAGAAGTTGAAGGCTTCTAAGGGATATTTGAAGGTACCTCTTCATAGTGCTACCATGAGAGATGGATCAGCTATTACTAAGCCACTTACTTTCATTGATGATAGTAAAACTCCTGCTGGTCCTTCGACATCGGTGTATGTTGCATCTACGAACGATCCTTTATGGGAAAAGAAGCTGAATACACAAGTTGCAACATTGGAGAACGAAGAGTTGGCTGCTATTGATCCAAAAGTTCAGTCAACCCTCAATCTCAAGTTCTTAGATGATGCCGTAGAGAATTTCCACGAGGGATATTACTATGTTCTCCGATTCGTTTACGAGAAGAGAGCTGTTTCGGAGGGAACTACCAACTGCCCTGGCGAGTCTTATCTCAAGGTGAAGATTGTACCGGAGTTCATTACCTGGACTCCTACGGCGGATGGCGGTATGAATGCCAACTGGAATAATGATAATAACTGGCATCGCTCATCTTCTACAGAATTGTATGATAATGAGTATAAAGATTATCTGGCTTATGGAAGCAATATGTCGGGTACACCAACTTCTGCAAAGGATATTTCTACGCTGAACAGCTATGTGCCAATGAAGTTTACCAAGGTAACCATCGGCAATCTGAATGGTTTGCCATTCCCTGACCTCGGCAATATCGTTTACCGTAGCACCAATAAGATTGCTACCAAGCTGACTAACGGTAAGGGTAATGAGGCTACGAAGTATATCCAGTACGACATCATGGCGTTCTGGAATGAGGCAGATACTGAAAAGGGATTGGATACAGAAGGTAATCTGAAGTGCGAGAAGTTCTATGGCAATACCTGCCATCAGATTTACTTCAAGCCTCAGGGCGAACTTCGCGACCAGTGCTATCTTGTATATGACAAGGCTTGGGTAGAGAAGGAACTAGTGCCTAACCAGTGGTACACCATGGCTTCGCCTCTGCAGTATATCTACGCCGGTGATATGTATGTGCCGGCAAGTAATGGACGACAGGAAACCAAGGCGTTTACGGATATCAAGTTTACGGATAAGACAGCTGATGGAAAAGCTGATGTGTATAGCCGAAGTAAGTATCCGGTTTATCAGAGAGCTTGGATGAAGAGCGATGTGAAGGAAATCACTTCTGATGGTGAACATAGTGCATGGCATCAACCAAACGGTGAGGCTAGCAAAGTTGATGTAAATCTCGGCTACTGGAGCCACGTATATAATAAGGTGGACGAGAGCTATGCTGCAGATGGAACTTTCGGTGGCTTCGCTATCAAGGCTGGTAATGCGCTCTTGCCAAAGAAACCTGCTGATGGTTCTAAATTGCCAAATGCGCTCCTCCGTTTGCCGAAGGCTGATACCGAATATCAGTACTTTGATAATAATGGTAATGAGAACTCTTCAAGCAAGACTCGGGTTGCGAAAGATGCTGGCCATGGCAAGTTTCTCGTAGCTTACAGTAATGAAGAGAAGACATTCGCAGAGAAGACCCAGGCCTTGGGAACAGATAACGCCAGCGGATTCTATCTCGTTGCCAATCCATATACCTGCTCTATCTCGATGGCTAAGTTCTTCGAGGCCAATACTGGTTTGCAGAAGGCTATTTGGATTGTAGAGAATGGTGATGTGAAGGCGATTTCCAATGCAGAATTGGATAAGAAGAACTACGCTATCCAGCCTACCCAATCGTTCTTTGTCAAGAAGAAAGAAGGCGAAATGGTAGAAAATGTAAAGTTCACTTCTACGATGTGTGTTGACCGCACCATTACTCCTGGCCTGTTGATGGCATCTGACTATGTAAAGAGCATTGAAGCGACGACTGAGAATTCCAACGGCCAGATTTCAAAGGCACGCATCGCTTTGCGTCCGGAGGCTTCTGCCGACTATGATGACCAGGAGGATGTGGAACTCTTGTATGATCAGAACCTCAAGGATGTTCCGCAGGTTTATACCGTGGCTGGTTCTCAGGCTGTGGCTGTGAATGCTACTCCTAAGATTGAATGGATGCCAATGGGTGTAATCATGGAGAATGGGGAGAAGAACGAAAGGGTAAATCTTGACTTCAAGGGTGTTGCCAAGCTCGATGCTCCGCTGTATCTCTATGATGCTGCCAACGGACAGTATACCGAACTGCAGGATGGCAATGAGGTGAGCATTCAGGCAAATGAGCATGGCAGATACTTCCTGACACAGACTCGTGGTACTACGGGTATCCAGCAGATTGAGGCTGAGGCTGAAAGTAATCAGTTGAAGGTTTATTCACCTGCAGCGGGCATGATTGTTGTATCTGCCTTGAATGGTGAGAAGTTAGGTAGGGTAGAGGTATTTACCTTGGATGGCAAGAGGGTTCACAGTTATCAGTTGCCTGATAAGCAGAGAATGATTCTCCGTGTTCCATCCGGAGTATATATCGTAAAGGCATCCACCCGGTCCTGTGCTCAGGCTAAGGGACAGAAGGTTGCCGTAAGATAGGAGAAGCTTGGTTTGACAAGTTAATAATAGTTGATAAAAAACGAAAAGAGGGTGTATCATGAATTTATGATGCACCCTCTTTTATTCGTATATTAAAGATATATTGTCGGAAAAGACAGGATATATTTCTGAGTTATTTAGTATCTCCGGCCGCACAACAGCTGTTGTGCGCTTGCATAACAGCTGATATGCGCTCGCACAACAGCTGATGTGCATGCGGTGACCATCTGTTATGCACCAACTTTTATTTTCCTTCACTATATGAACATATCCTTCTTCGGCATATCTGCCATGAACTGCTTGCGGAGCTTCTCAAAGAATGCCACGGTGTCGTTGCTGAAGCCGTGACCCTTCCAAGTGGAAGTGTTGGTGATGAGAATCCAGCACTGACCGTCGGGGTATTTCAGGACAATGGCAGAGGTGCCGGCAAGAGAGCCGGTACGAATCCATGGACGATTGCTCTTCGGTGTGTAGTTCCAACCGATGGAATACTGATGGTCGGGTTGCTCGGTGGTCATGAACTGGATGCTCTTCTGGCTGAGAATGTCCTTGACATGAGGCAGACCGTCGATGCTGGCGATGAGACGGCTCAGTTCGGCTGCAGAACCACACCATGCTCCGGCACCTGAGAGACGTGGAAGGTCGGTATCGCCATAACACTTTTCTACCATTCTGCCACTGTTGTTGTATTCATATACCGGGATGCTGCCCTGGTGCATGTAATACTTTGTCTCGTTAGGGCGGCGGTCCTTGTAGTAGGTGCCGGCAATATGCATGTCGTAGCATCCGGCAGGCTGGAGCACGTACTTCTGCATGAAGTTCTCGTACTTCATTCTGCTCTTCTTCTCGATAATCATCGAGAGAATCATGTAGCCCAGATTGCTGTAGCATTTGCCTTCGCCCGGAGTATAACCCAGATGGCGCTTCAGGAGAATCTTGAGCAGGGTCTTATGGTCTGGAGGCATGGTGAGGCGGTTCTGCATCATGATGTAGCGGGTAGAGGATACCGGGTCGCCGGCATAGTTGTTGAAACCTGCCTGATGGCGCAGCAGCTGTTCTACGGTGATGTTGTAGTAGCGCTGGTCCTTGATACTGTTATTGTAGGTGGTATCGTTCAGGATTCCCTTCGGTCCGAATACCTTCTCGTTCATCTTGAGCTTCTTCATTTCCTGCAGTTTCATGATGCCTACGGCGGTGATGAGCTTGGAAATGGAAGCGAAGCGCATCAGCATGTTCGGTTCCATTCGGATGCCCCTCTCCTTGTCTGCCCATCCGAAACCGCGGGCATAGAGCAGGGAGTCGTTGCGGGTGATGACGAGCTGTGCACCGTTGATTTCCCATCGCTTGAGGTATCTCTCCACGAGCGAATCCATCTTGTGATATTCCTTTCCCTCGGTGAGGGCATTGCTGATGGAATCGTTGATATGAGCCTTGGGGAGCGTATCCTTTGCCTTCTCCTTATCCGAAGATGAGGTGCAGCGCGATACGCAACTATGTGTAGACCATGCGACGATGGCCGTGAATGTGAGCAATATGATAGCTATTCTTTTCTTTCTGAGTCTTCTTGCCATATTTATTGATGATGTTTTTTACAGTTTACGACTTGCAAAGATACTGCAATCTGATGAATTGGCAAAAAAAATAAAGTTAAACATCTACAAACATGAACGGTTAAGCAGATTTTTATGTACCTTTGCACCGTAGAAATACTTGAACAGGTAAATGAAAAAGATAATTAAAAGGATATTCAGATCCTTCTTATATATAGTAGGTATGGCAGGGCTTGCTCTCTTGCCCGACATCTGGCTCTGGCATCTGGGAGTGAGCGAGTGGCATTGGGTGCTAGCCATTCTGTGGTGGGTGCCTTCCTTGCTGCTTCTGCTTGCCGAAGTAGGACTGCAGATGGGTTTCTTTCATAAGCTTTCCGTCCGCATCCTATTCACTACGATTCTGTTTTCGGTGATGCCCAAGGTGGTGTTCATCCTTTTCGATTTCATGTTGGCGTGGTTCTTTGCCCTCCTTCCGGCACTGGCGCTGATGGGATGGTTTGCCTTCGGATTCATTGAGGGCTGGAAGCGGTTGGAGATACGGTACGTAACCTATGAATCGCCCGACCTTCCTCCTTACTTTGACGGTTACCGTCTGTTGCATTTCACTGATTTTCATCTGGGTTCTTTCCCGAAGGATAGTGACTTCGTGCAGAAGGTGGTGGATGCAGCCAATAATGAGGAACCGGACATGATGCTCTTTACGGGCGATCTGGTGAACAATGATGCCAGGGAGGTGGAGCCTTATCTGGAAACGCTGAAACAGCTGCATGCCCACGATGGCATCTTCTCGGTATGGGGAAACCATGATTACTGCGAGTATGGCAACAATCATACGATAGCAGGACTGAGAAACAACTGGAAGCTGCTCTATAACTATCAATGCCAGTTGGGTTGGCATCAGTTGATGAACGACCATTTCACCGTGAGTCATGGTATGGCTTCCATCGATATCATCGGTGTGGAGAATGCGGGGCAGCCTCCTTTCAGTAACCGCAGCAAATTGCCAAAGGCGATGAAGGGACTGAAGAAGGAAGGATTCAAGATACTGCTGACTCATGATCCTCATCACTGGCGCAGAGAGGTATGGGACAGACCTATCCAGCTGACACTGGCAGGACATACACATGCGGGACAGTTGCAGATAGGTAAGTGGACACCAGCCCGTATGGCATTCAAGGAGTGGGGTGGTGTTTATCGCAAAGGCAGTCAGATGCTGAATGTTTCATCGGGTATTGGCGGCTCCTTCCCGTTCCGATTGGGAGCTTGGCCAGAAATGACTGTAATAACGTTAAAAAGGACTTTAAAATGACAGGTAAAAGTTAATAAAATACAAATACTCTCTTAAAACACAAAGATTGTGGTAAATATTTGCCGAAACTTTTGTGAATACGAATAAAAATAGTATCTTTGCACTAGTTTTCGCATATATTTGGGCAAATGGGGGGTGTCGAGACGACTGTACTCCATTTGTTTTTTTTATGCCTCTCCCCAATATCCCTTTTCTCCTCTCTTTATTTCCAGTGAAATGGAAGAGTATTCAGCATGAATACTAATCATAAAGTTCCAAGTTCAAAGTTCCAAGTTTCAAGTTCAAAGTTCCAAGTAAAATGAAGATTCCAGTAGAAGAACAATATAAATTCGTGAAGTTATCGCTTCCTGATGGTAGCAAGGCAGAAGGACATGAAGTGTTGCTGCATGCCTGCTGTGCTCCATGTTCGTCAGCGATAGTAGAGTGTATGCTTCGCAACGGCATGAAGCCGACGGTATATTTCAGCAACAGTAACATATATCCCTTAAAGGAGTTTGAGATTCGCAAGCACGAGCTGATGCGCTTCCTGGAAGCGCAGGGGGTGCCGTATGTGGAGGATGAGTATGATCATGAGGAATGGTTGGCTACCATCAAGGGATTGGAGCAGGAGCCTGAAAGGGGAAGCCGTTGCTCGATGTGTTTCCGGTATCGTTTGACGCATGCGGCTAGGTATGCGCAGGAGCATGGCTTTCATCTCCTTACTACTACCTTGGCTTCTTCGAGATGGAAGAATATCCAGCAGATAGATGCTGCCGGACATATCGCCGTAGAAGGTTGCCCGGATGTAGAGTGGTGGGATATGAATTGGAGAAAGGGCGGTTTGCAGAATCGCCGTGGTGAGTTGTTGAGACAGAATGAATTCTATAACCAGTTGTATTGTGGTTGTGAATTCAGCATGAGATAAAAGCTAGTGAATTCAGCATGAGATAAAAATTCGCCCTGAAAAGGCAAAAGCATGGTTTAGGTAAAGCTTTTGCCCTTTCAGGGCGATTTGTTTTAATTAAAAAAATCTGTGTGAATCTGTGAAATCTGTGGGACTTAAGAAAGACCAGTAATCTCACCATTAACCACATCGATTCGCTCAGCCTGTGGGCTCTTTGGCAAACCTGGCATACGCATGATAGGACCGGCGATGACTACGATCATCTCAGCACCCATATTCAGGGTGATGTCGCGAACGTGGAGTTCGAAGCCTTCTGTAGGACCGTAAGCCTTGGCATCGGTAGAGAAGCTGTACTGGGTCTTGGCAATACAGATAGGGAACTTCTCTGCACCCAACTTCTTGATTTCATCAATCATAGCCTTTGCAGAATCGCTCATGGTTACGCTGCCGGCACCATACAGATTGAATGCTACCTTCTCAATCTTCTCTTCTACAGAATCCTCATCAGCGTAAGTGAAGTAGAGAGGAGCAGATGGACGCTCATCGATGGTCTTCACAACGAGCTCTGCCAACTCCATCGCACCCTTGCCACCTTCGGCGAAGGCACTATTGACAGCAAATCCGCAACCCATCTCCTCGCAATGCTTGCGCAATACCTCAATCTCCTCGTCGGTATCAGTAGCAAACTTGTTGAAGGCGATGACTACGGTCTGACCAAAGCTCTGAAGGTTCTTCACGTGCTTGTCGAGGTTCCAGTAACCAGCTTCCATTCCTGCTACGTTAGGCTCCTTGATATCTTCCAGAGCTACGCCACCGTGCATCTTCAATGCCTGGAGAGTAACAACAAGAACGGTAAGGTCTGGCTGCAGACCGGTCTTGCGGCACTTGATGTTGTAGAACTTCTCTGCACCGAGGTCAGCACCGAATCCAGCCTCTGTGATGGCGTAGTCGCCATATTCGAGGGCAGCTGCTGTAGCCATGATGGAATTGCATCCATGGGCAATGTTGGCAAAAGGACCGCAGTGAACGAAGGCAGGAGTGCCCTCGGTAGTCTGAACCAGGTTTGGCTTCAAGGCATCGAGGAGGAGGGCAACGATACTGCCACCTACACCCATATCCTTGACAGTGAATGGTTTGTCATCCTCTGTGATGCCGAGGAGAATATTGTCGATGCGACGACGGAGATCGTCTACACTTGTTGCGAAACACATGATAGCCATGATTTCAGAAGCAGGAGTGATGTCGAATCCAGCCTCTGTCTCGATGCCGTTCTTGTCACCGATACCGGTAATGATGCGACGCAAGCCACGGTCGTTGACGTCCATCACACGGCGCCAGAGTATCTTCTTGAGCTTGAATCCCTCAGCCTCGTGCTGGAAACGGTAGTTGTCCAGGAGGGCAGCAATCATGTTGTTAGCCTCTGTGATGGCATGGAAGTCGCCAGTGAAATGGAGGTTGATCTTATCCATAGGTAATACCTGTGCATAACCGCCACCGGCAGCACCACCCTTCATGCCGAAGCAAGGACCGAGAGAAGGTTCGCGCAGAGCTACTACTGCCTTCTTTCCAATCTTCTGCATACCGAGGGCGAGACCCACGGATACGGTGGTCTTACCATTACCAGCCTTGGTAGGACTGATAGCTGTAACGAGGATAAGATGATGGTTCTTAAACTTGTTTCTGTCAATTTTGTCCGTAGTAATCTTAGCGATGTAACGGCCGTAGTTTTCTACTTGGTCTTCATGGATTCCAAGTTCTGCAGCCACTTCATTGATAGGGCGCAGTTTTACTGATTTAGCTATTTCAATATCTGTCAACATAAGAATAAATAGTTTTATGGTGCAAAGGTACGGAAAAGTATTCACATATTAGAATAATAATGTATAAAAAAACAAAATAAAAAAAGAGGAAGACTTTCCGTCTCCCTCTTTTCATTTATTTCTTTACATAGAGCTTGAATGCCTTCACGCTGCCTGGAGCGCCCTGTTCGGCACGTGGCAAGTACTCGAAAGCAGAGATGGTAACCTCCTTACCCATATCCACGATACCGAGGTGTGGGAAGTTGGCACCCTTTTCGGTCTGCCAGTAAGTGCTCTCCTGCAAGTCAAACATCTTGTCGAGTGTTGAGTTGCCCTTCTCGCTGTCGGCATAGAAGGCTACCCAGTTGTTGCGGTCGATGCGGTTGCCCTGTGCATCCTGGAGATAAACCTCGGCGATGGCAATCTGGCTGTCACCGCTCTGGCTGCTTTCTGCCTGGATGGCGAAGTAGCGACCTGTTGCAGGCTTGTCGAGCTTGATGGTCTGCCAGCCGTTGCCAGCCTTGAACTCACCCTTCAATACAGGAGTCTCTGAGTTCAGGTCCATGCGATGACCTGGGTCGTTGTGCTTGTTGTTCTTTTCGAGGTTCAGCTTGTCGAGTTCTGGATGATCCTGGCAGAAAGCGGTAGGAGCCACGTTGGAACCTGGCTTGCCTGCTTCGCCCTTAGGACCTACTACATCGAGAACAATCACCTCGTTCTTTCCCTTCTTCAACCAGCAACCTGGGAGATAGAGGGTCTGCTGAGGACCAATCTGCCAGAAGCGGCCGAGAGCATGACCGTTTACGTAAACCTGACCCTTGCCGAATGCCTCCATATTAATAAAGGTGTCGCCCACCTTCTTCAGGTTGAAGTAGCCGCGATAGTAACCCGCCTTGGTCTGGAGACCGCGCATCTTGTTGGTTGGCATGGCGAGTGCCTTCACTGCCGTCTGGTAGTCATCAGCGATGGTGCTGTTGTTCCATCGGGTAGGGGTGAGGGCAAGTTCGCAATCCTCCTTCTGAGTAGTGAGGGTTACGTTGCCGATGATACCCTTGTAGTCCTTGATGGCACGGCCGAAGTTGATTCTTCCCATACCTTCTACCACGATAGTGAGCTGAGCACCCTGTGGCATGGCTGGCAATTCGAGCGATTTCTCGTTCTTCACACGGTCAATCTTGCCAACATACTTTCCGTTCACATATACCTGAGCAAAGTCGTGGAACTCACCGGTGAGGGTTGATATGCCTTCGATGGCAGGAACCTGGGTCTCGTAAACCATGGTGCCCCATCCCATATCCATATCCTCGAAACTCTGGGGAGCTTTGCTTTCCTTTTCCTTTCCGATACCGTAGCTCAGAGGCTTGTACTCGCTGAACTTGAACTCAGGCACCTTGATGATCTGCATCGGAGCCTTAGGCACGGCTGGCAACTTCTTGCCGTCGTTGTATTTCGCCATCATCTTCTGCAGTTCGTAGAACTTAGGTGTAGCCAATCCCCATTCGTTGATAGGGGCATCGTAATCGTAACTGGTTACGTCTGGCTGGAAACCTGGAGAGTTGGCACCTGCCCAATGGCCGAAGCTCGTTCCGCCGTGGGTCATATAGAGAGAGAAGCTGATACCTTTGCTCAGCATCTCGTCCATTCCTTCTACCATATCCTTGGCAGGACGGGTTTCGTGGCGTGCTCCCCACTTGTCGAACCAGCCGCTCCAGAACTCAGAGCACATCTTTGGGGCATTCGGACGAACCTCGCCGAGACGCTTAAACTGCTGGTCGATGTTGGCACCTGTACCGAAGTTCATGGTCCAGGTAAGGTCATCGAGACCATTGTTCAGGAAGTTGGATGACCAGTCGCACTGGAAGAGGCTTACCTTGTCGAAGCCTGATTTGCGGACGATGTCGCGGATGGCACTTACGTATGGTTTGTCCTTTCCGTAAGAGCCATATTCGTTCTCCACCTGAACCATGATGATAGGACCACCATTCTGGATGGTGAGTGGAGCCAGCTGCTTGCCTACTTCCTTCTCGAAGATTTCAACACGCTGCATGAAGTAAGGATCCTGCTCACGCAAACGGATGTCCTTCTTCTTGAGGAGCCACCAAGGCAGACCGCCCATTTCCCATTCTGCACAAACGTATGGACCCGGACGTACGATGACGTACATGCCGTTCTTCTGAGCCAGTCGGCAGAATGCAGCCACATCGTTGTTACCCGTAAAATCGAACTTGCCTTCCTGCTGCTCGTGGATGTTCCAGAACACATAGAGGCAGACGGTATTCATGCCCAGAGCCTTGCACATCTTGATGCGATGCTCCCAGTAGGCACGAGGAATACGAGGGTAGTGCAACTCGGCAGCCTTTACTACGAAAGGTTTGCCATTGAGAAGGAAAGTCTTGTCGCCAGTAGTGAAGGTGCCACCTTTCTGTGCCGCCATCATCTGTGATGGAGCCAGAGCCAAGATAGAGGCAAAGGCTAATGTCTTGATTGTATGATTCCAATTCATGTTCATGTATTATTATTCTATGATGATTTTTACATTGTTATTTGTTTCATTTCGACTGCAAAGGTATGCATTATTTATCAAACAGAAGGGTATAAAACGTTCTTTAATGGGGACAAATCGATAAAACCCCCTTATTTGCTCATTTTTCCCAGTCATTTGAATGAACATTTGTTACTTTTGCACATTCAATATCTTTTGTGCAAAAAACTGTACTCATAAATGATGATTTTAGGGTAAAGAGGATAAAATCTTTGTGATTTCTGCTTGGATTTCGTTTTTTTGTAGTAACTTTGCATCGAAATTATCGATAGCAGGATTTTATATAATATATAAAGGTATAAGGATTCAGCTGATAACAGGAAACAGTGTGTACAAAATATATAATTAATTATTAACTTATTAAGCATATCAAAATGATGAAAACAGAATGGAGAGGTTTCAAGGGAAACATGTGGCAGAGTGAAGTGAATCTTCGCGATTTCATCCAGAACAACTACACTAGCTACGACGGCGATGAGTCGTTCCTGGCAGAACCTACTCAGGCTACCAATACCCTTTGGGGTATGTTGAAGGAGCTCCAGAAGGAAGAGCGTGCCAAGGGTGGTGTGCTCGATATGGAGACCGAGGTGGTTTCAGGATTGACAGCTTATGGTGCTGCCTACATCGGCGAGGGTACTAAGGAGTTGGAGAAGGTGGTAGGTCTGCAGACCGACAAGCCTTTGAAGCGTGCCTTCATGCCATACGGTGGTATCAAGATGGCAGAGCAGGCTTGTACTACATACGGCTACCAGCCATCAGAGAAGCTTCATGAGATTTTCCACAAGTATTGCAAAACTCATAATGACGGCGTGTTTGATGCTTATACACCTGAGATGAAACTCGTGCGCCATAACCATATCCTTACTGGTCTTCCTGATACTTATGGTCGTGGACGTATCGTAGGTGACTACCGCCGTGTAGCTCTCTATGGTATCGACTTCCTCATTGAGGAGAAGAAAAACGACCTCGCTAACATGGGTGACCGTGAGATGATTGACGAGGTAATCCGTCTCCGTGAAGAGGTTGCTATGCAGATCAAGGCTCTCAAGGGCTTGAAGGAGATGGCTCAGTTGTATGGCTATGATATCAGCCAGCCTGCTAAGAACGCTCGCGAGGCTGTTCAGTGGTTGTACTTCGGTTACCTCGGAGCAGTGAAGACTCAGAATGGTGCTGCGATGTCTGTAGGTCGTATCTCTACCTTCCTCGACATCTATATCCAGCGCGACTTGAACGAGGGTACTCTTACAGAGGATGAGGCTCAGGAGCTCATCGACCACTTGGTCATGAAGTTCCGTATGGTTA